>Ga0075430_100005111_pt1 | contig 11044 bp, 11 predicted proteins | sample RhiMetdeltSRZDD4_FD_75294 | JGI IMG/M metagenome (GOLD analysis project Ga0075430, IMG submission 75294) | Populus rhizosphere microbial communities from Tennessee, USA - Rhizosphere MetaG P. deltoides SRZDD4 | ecosystem: Host-associated > Plants > Roots > Rhizosphere > Soil | place: USA... | reverse complement strand
TGGCGTACCTTTCCCCCGGTTGCCACCGGGGCTTTGGGGTTGACGGCGCAACTTCCCCAAGAAGGGTACGTCGCCTGTCTCCCTCATCCACAACTTCTGACGATAGCTCCTCGCCGTTCTCGGCGTAGTAGAGACCGCCATCGGTGAGCACGCCATCCACGTCGGTCACCAGCGCGCGGACGGCGGCCCAGCGGGGACCGCGCGCGGCTCACGCGTCGGCCTCGGCCCGCTCGTGCTGACGAGCCAGAGCGAAGAGCAGTGCCATGACGGCCAGCGCGACGAGCAGGACCTCGGTGTCCCCGAAGTTGTACTCGAAGAGGCCGGCGCCGAGGAACGTCACGATCGCGGCGAGTGCGCCGAGCATGAGGGCGCGGTCACCGGCCGCGTCGGAGGGCAGCTGCCGCAGCAGGACGATGCCGCGGGTCCTGAAGGCCACGAAGATCCACAGCCAGGCAGCGAGGCCGACGACGCCGCGCGCGACGGTGATCTGCAGCGGTGTGTTGTGCAGGTGGCTCGTGGAGGGGCGCAGCGCCTCGGGCGTCGCCACGCTCGGATAGAGATACTTGACCTGACCGGGGCCTACCCCTTTCAGCCGGTGCTCGACGATCAGGCGGAGTCCGGGCGTGCAGCCTCGCCAGCCGGTGGCGCGTGGTGGGGTCACCGGCACTGCCGATCGTCCGGGCCCGCGCGCTCACATCGGGCAGGCTCAGCAGCGCCGCCACCAGCAGCACGACCGCCATCGCGACCAGGATCCCGCGCCGTCCGAGCCGGTCACCGCCGCCAACGACCCAGTTACTGCACTTGCGCAGGAATTTGCCGACCAGGGTGCTCGCATGGGCGGTGACCTCCGGCCCCGGACACGCCGCCACCTGCACGAGCCCGATGAGCGCCGCGACGCTGAGCGCGAGCACGGACCACGTCGCGAAACGCCGCGCGAATGTGGCGTCCGACAGTACGTTGGCGAGCAGGACCAGTGCGCCGAGGTTGAGCAGGTTGCTTGCATGCGGCGAAGCTGTCGAGCCGGCGCGCGGAGCCGAGCGCGGCGACAACACTCCAGGCGGCGAACGCCCCCAGCGACCCCAGCAGCGGCATCTGCAGCGCCGCCAGCCGGCCAGCCCGCCGCGCGATCACAACCCACACCGCCAGCGCCACCAGCGTCAGCTGGCTGAGCGTGATCGACAACGCGAGGCCGAGAACCAGCGCCGTCAGCAGCGCGGTGCGGGCGACGGGAAACCAGTCGGCCCCGGACTATGAGGCCGGCTTGCCCGGCAACCTCTTCGCCTCGAGAAATGTCATATACAGGGGCCCTTGACCGGTGTCCAGCCGCTCAGTACCTTTGACCTCACCTCTGAAACCGTAGAGTGCGAATACGTTGTCAAACTCTGCGGCGGCATTTTCATCCTCGGCGATCACGATAACCATCACACCGGACGAGATCTCAGCCGCCTGCTTCGGCGTCACCCTCGGAAAGCGATCAGCTGCGATCGTGAACCCGTGCAAGTACACCGACGTGAGCCCCTCGACGTAGCGACCCAGCTTGCGGGGAGAGGCGAGCAGAAATCGTGGGCGGTCAACTGTCACATACCGCTCAATGATGCGCACGCCTCGGTCGATGGCGTGGAACCCCTCGGCACGATCCATTTTCCGACCGTAGTAGGGTGCCGCCGAAAGCCATCCGTGCAAGAACACCAACGCGGTTGCCACGAATAATCGACTAAGTACAGCAGCTCGCGCAAATGCGGCGACCGCCAGCAGCGCCACCGTCACCCCAAAGCCAGCCAACACCGGCAGCGGCAGCTGTAATCGCTCAGGCCACGCGAGTGAGAACACAATTGCGCAGACACTCAACAGCAAGACCACGAGCTCAGTTGTGGGACGGGCGGAGGCAGGCCCCGTACCCGGGTCGTGTATCGCGCCAATCGCAATGAAGCTCCATGGGGCCAACCACGACGTGTAAAACGGCCAGTAGAAGAGCGACCCTGGCCCAACGAAATCCCTCACGGCGAACGCTGCAACGCACACGCCGAGAGAGGCGAACACTCTGAGCTGGTGGAACGTCAGGTGAACCCGGCGGCGCGGAAAGATCAGCACGAGGACAATGGCCATCAGCGTCGATATTGGCAGTAACACCCAGGGTGAGGCCGCGACCCAGGACACCCCGGTCACGTCCCACAGCTTGGTCAAGATCTGACCTTGCATCCAGCGGAACGAAGTCAGGAAGAAATCCCACTCCCCTCCAATCGCTATGCTGATGGCGCTGAGCACAGTCGTGCACAGGGCGATCCCCATCGCCCAGAGGCCCGCCTGGACAACGAGCGGCTTCCACCGCTTGACGCTTCCCGGGCGCGGGGCGAGCAGGACGAGAATGGGCGGAAGCAAGACCGCCGCGCCGACGTTGGAATTCAGCATGGCCCCGATCGCCATCCCTGAAGCCAGCGTCGCCCATCGTCGCCCGTGGTTGACTCCGTGCATCCCGAGGGCCGCCGCCAGCAGCGCGTACGCGATCACGGGACCGTCCACGTAGTCGGAGCCGAACGCTCGAATCACCGGCAGATACAACCCGAAGGCGAACGTCGTAAAAAGCGCGGTCGCGGTGCCGGCCGTGTTTCGCGCAATCCAGTAGAGCGAACAGACGGCAGTGCCGTAGTAGGTCAGGTGGAGAATGGCATTCGCAACGGCGGGTGAAAACAGATGGTAGGCGACATACCCCGGAACAATCCAGCCTAACCGGCTTCCGTAGTACGTCTTCGGGAACATCGTCGTCGCGTACGCCTCCAGATGCCGGAAGAAGCCGTGGTAGACCCAAGGATCGATGGCATCGGTCTGCGAGTACATCCAATCGGGGATAGTCGCGGTGAGGAGCACTGGCAGCGCGAGCAGGGCGGCCCAGTGCCACGCGGGCGAGCGGAAGCCTCGAGCCTCGTGAGGAGTCACGATCAGTCAGTTACCGAAGCGAATGCCGATTGTCAAGATGGCCCAGGATTTCGCGATGGTTCTCCGTCGGCAGGGCGACGACGTTCTGTTCCGTGCCATCGTCGGGCGAGCCCCGTTCGTTGAGAGGAAGCTGCGCGCCGGTCCTTCGTCCTTCGCCCGGCTGGCGCCGGCGGCCGCTTCGATCAGGGCGGTCCGCAGCCAGGCGGTTGCCCTTCCGGGTCTTTCCGGATTTGTGCTTGCCAACGCTCTCGTTGTTCTCAGGACAGAGGGCTGCCCAACTCGCGCAACTTCAGTTTCCGTTCAAGGAACGGGTGGGTCTCGGCGCCATGACTGGCACGTTTGTGGAGGTCCGGGCCAGGCCCCGGGAAGCCCAGGAGTCGAACCGCTTCGAGTGAAGCGGATTGCAAGACACGAACGGATGAAATATAACCGCGTCGTCGTCAGCGGCCCTGGTTCCTCGCGCCTGTCTAAGTAGGAGGCTCCGCCCCTGGAATCAAACCTGCGGCGGCCACCGCAGTCGGTGGCGATCATTCTCCGCGTCATGGATCGGGCGGAGGAGTTGCGCGTCTCTCTGCCCAGCCTCCTGAACCATGACTATCCGGACTACCACGTCGTCATCGTCGATCACTCGTCTCACGACGGCGTCTCCCCCCTCCTCTTGTCGTGTACGACGCACCTTTCCTACTTGAGTTATTTTATTCGATACTCCCTCGTCTAATCGGGCCACTGCCGCCAGCCCGGTGAAATATGCCCGGACGGGGTCGATATATCCGGCTTGACCCACCTAGCGCCTGGGGCTCGTGAACATCCAAAAGATCTCCTTGAACAGCCACGCGATGCGCCAGCGGAAGGGTCGCGTGCCTCGCTCCAACACAGAGCCGATGTTCCGGGGATCCGCGATGAGCGCTTGTACCAGGAGTCGAGCCGCCGTGAGCCATTGACGGGGCCGACTGATCTGGAGGTAGTCGACGGCGCGCACATACGCGCTGCTTATCGCTCGTTCTCGAAGACTCTGGATGTTCGGAGGCAACCCTGGCTCGGCAAAAAAGCGCTTGGTGAGATTGATCTTCGCGGGGACGACGACCTCGGCCAGGTGCCCCAGATTGTCGGGTCGCAAGCGATCCATCGCGAGGCGAGTGGGAAGTCGGAGGAATGTGCCTCCACCTCGTGCGATTCGCAGCCAGAGATCGTGGTCGTGGCACCAGGCGGGATAGAGCCACCCGACCTTCTCAAGGATGCGACGACGCATGAAACAAGCCGGCTGGAAGATCAGGTGGAGGCAGTGGCGGAGCGCGTATTCCAAATCCCAGGTGCCAGGGGCGAGTTCGGAGAGGACACGTCCGAGTTCGTCGACAACCCCTATGCTACCGTACACGACGTCGACATCCGGTCGATCTTCGAAGATCTCCACAACGGTGCGGACTGCGCCAGTTTCCCAGAGATCGTCCGCATTCAACCACGCTAGAATTTCACCCTTGCTCTGCCTCAAGCCTCGGTTGATCGCATCGAACGCTCCGCGATCGGGCTCCGACATCCAGCAAATCCGCTCGCCATATCGCTTCAGAAGATCGATCGTTCCATCGGTGGAACCGCCGTCGGCGACGATGCATTCGATATTCGGGTAGTCCTGCGACAGAATGCTCTCCAGCGCTTGTGGAAGATAGCGGGCCTCGTTCTTACACGGGACAACGACCGAAACCAGCAACTGACGCCTCGGCCGGTGCATGGCATCTTTTGACGACGGCATGTGGAAGATGTTCCTCACGAACCCCTAGGCCCAGTGGCGCGCTCGACGTCCAGCCCCTCGCCCTCCAGCCACGAACTCGCTGGAAGGGGCCGGCGCCCAGCGGGACGCATCCTGAGGACGTCGGGAGGTTGGTGAGATCGGCGGCGACCGCCTTGAACTGGAACAGACGTCGGAGTCCCGGCTTTCCGGCCGGCCAAATTGCAACGTCTCGGCGATCTTCAGGTAGCAATTGCTCAGCGCCCGCCGCCGCAGCCCTGAAGATCGGCCGGCACGCCTGGAAGTGAAAAGAACCGCTTGGCCTATGACCAGCACAAGCGTCGGTACCCATTCCGAGTGTACTGCGATTCGAGCGAACAGGCGTAACTCGTCTGCGACATGCAAGGCGCTTGGCCGAGAACGCATGCCCTGACGACGGCGGTGCTATCCTGGCCGCCGAGGCAGCAGAGCCGCCCCGGCGTCGGCCTCAATTGTCGAGATATCGAGGAACGGATTCGAAAGAAGTGCGTGCCGTCATGGACGACGATCCGGCCCGCCTGCAGCTTTATGACGGACGGGCGGCCCGACCCGTCTCCCCGATGGGCGATTGCCGTCGGCATTGGGAGGTCTGTCGGCGATCGGCTTGAGATCGATGGCGGCGCTGCCGCTGCGCCGTCACGGTCCCCCGAATGATGAGCAGGAGGAGGCCACTCAGGTATCACGGTCGCAAAAGCTACGTCCCTGCCCAGGTGATCGACGGGAAGACTCAGGACTTCACCACTCGCGGAATCAGGCAGGCAGCGCGACGATGTTTCGGCTTTGATCGCTCGCCATCCGAGACAACGGAACCAGCTCACCGGTCACCGGCGAGAACTCGTTAAGGAGATACCGGTGACGTCGGAAGAAAGCCAGCACCTCGTCCTCGGAGGCACTCTGGCGACGAAGCGTCTGTTCGAACAACTCGATCAGGATCCGTGGTCGAAAGCGCGTAAGCGTCTCAACAGCACCGGCCAGTGCCCTCAGCTCATGCCCCTCGACGTCGATCTTTATCAAGTCAACCCGATCAAGGCCCTCAGCGGCGACCAGGGCGTCGATGGTTCGCGTTCGAACGACTTCCTTCCTCGCCAGTTCCACGGTCGGGATGAAAAAGTCACCGAAAGTATTGTGACCCGAGTTCCACTCCCAGGCGATCTTCAGGGGCGCCTCCCCGGAGAAGTCGCTGGCGGCCGCCTGAACGCAACGGACATTCTGGAGGTCGTTAAGGGTGACATGGAAGGCTAGCCGCTGGAATTCGCGGGTGCTTGGCTCCATGGCAATGACGAGGCCTGACTCCCCAACGAGCTTGGAGGCGATCGCGGAATACACGCCCATGTGCGCTCCAACGTCGATCACAGTCATACCTTCGGTGAGCGTCTGGCTCACCCAGGTCAACTCGTTCGGCTCGAAGGTCCCCGTGAGGAATAAGAGCCGGGACAACTCATTGCCTGGCCAAATCATGACGAGAAGGTCGAAGAGCCACCGCATAACCACAGGGCTCTTCATTGAAGACCAGAAGTCGACCCGGCCCTGGATCAACCGGTCCGATCGGCTCTCGACGCCCCAGTCGTAATGCCAGCCTGGTATCGGCCGAAGCGTGGGCGGTGTTCGGTAAACCTCACGCAGCGCGTCTGCCAGCTTGGCGGTCGTGCGCTCCCGTGCCGCCTCCAACTCCTCCCGCAGCACTTCGTGCTCGAGTCGGAGCGACTCCAGGGCGGCGGCCACCGACTGCAGGGCCGCCGAATCCGCCTGCTCGGCCGCTTGCACCCGCCGATGAAGGCTCTCGATCTCCAGCCTCAGTTCTCGATTTCCACGGGCGAACACACGTTCGACGCCCTGGCCCACCCATCGCCTGGGGCCCGAGAGCAGTTCTAAGATCTCGTTGAACAGCCGCGCGATGCGGCAGCGCAAGGGACGCGTGGCACGCTGAGCCTCCGTCCACGGGGTCACGGGAAGGGGGCAGCGCGCAGCGGGACGCATCCTGAGGACGTTCGGGAGGTTGGTCAGATCGGCGGCCACCGCCTTGAGCTGGAACAGGCGTTGGAGTCCTCGGCGTTCCGGGCGGCCAAATTGCAACGTCTCGACGATCTTCAAGTAGCAATTGCTCAGTGCCCGCCGCCGGACCCCCTGAAGATCGGCCGGCACGCCTGGAAGTGAAAAGAAGCGCTTGGTCAAGCCCACGAGGCCGTCGATGAGGATCTCAGGTCTATACTGACTGTCGTCCACCCGAACGCGAGCACATCCCAGGAGGCGAGGGACTCGCTTGATCTTGCCGCCGGCCAAACTGATGCGGCGCCAGAGCTCCCAGTCGTGAAACCACGCCGGATACAGCCAGCCAACTTGCTGCACGATGGCTCGCCGTATGAACGCCGCCGGCTGATCGATCATGTGGTGACAACTCTCTACAGCATAGTGGAGGTCCCAGTCCGGAGGTTGCCTCCGCTCCAGCAGCTGCCCCTCAGCGTCGATGATCAGGCAGTCTCCATACACGACATCTGCTTCGGGATCATCCTGGAAACACTCGACAGCGGCCGACACGGCTCCGGGGGCCCAGCGATCATCAGCGTTCAGCCACGCCAGGATGTGTCCCCGGCTCGTTTGCCAGCCTCGGTTGATGGCGTCAAAGGCGCCGCGATCCGGCTGCGAGGTCCACATAATGCGATCGCCGTAGCTGGCCAAGATGTCGAGCGTGGCATCCGTCGACCCACCGTCGGCCACCACACACTGAATGTGCGGATAATCCTGAGAGAGGATGCTGTCGAGGACACCGACGAGGTATTCCGCGGCATTCTTCGTTGGCACCACAACGGAAACCACGGGAACCCCCGCCCTCGGACCATTTCGTGGCGAATTGCGCACTGAACCGCGTCCACACGGCACTTCGGCCGCGGTCTCCATGGTCCATTCCTGCTGTGGCGCGTCAGCCCCTGGGTACAACACGCCGTCGATCTCGATCCAGTCGCAGAGCCCGGGCGCCTGCTGCGTTCTGAGTACAGGACCGAACGTCCTGATAAACTCATCCGAGATGAGCCTGTTCTTCGTCCAGCTTCGCTCCTTCGACTTCTCACGGTGGAAACGGACTCGGAGTTCATCCTCATGCTTGCTCTCGACCAGCGCGCGGATGGGGATCCGGCCATAGCCACAGAGCTCCAGGCGGGTCGTCAAGTCCGTGTCCTCGTAGCCCCAGTCGTGGAGCGCCTCGTTGAGGCCCCCGATGCGCTGAAAGACGCTTCGGCTCACGAGCACGTGAAGTCCATGACACTCGCACTCACAGTAGACCTGGCGTGCCCGCCCCTCGCCAGCTCCGCGTGTCACCTCGAGGGCCGGGTAGCCGGTTTCTTGTCGCCAGCGCCCATAGTGGCGATGGTCGATTTCGAGACCGCGTTCGCACGCGGCCACGATCTCCGAGAGGTGACGCTCGTCTTCAAAGGCGACACCCGTGTCGAGAAAGAACACGAGATCGCTGAATGAGTAGCGCACGCCAATGTTTCCGGCCCGAGACCGATTGAAGTAGGGCGGACGCGGGCAGCGGACGACACGGAGACGTGGGCTCTTCAGGGTCTCGAGGACGACCGCCAGATCGTCCTGAGACGAATGATCCACGATGACAACGCTGTAATCCGGATAATCCTGGTTGAGGAGGCTGGGTAGCGATGTACGCAATTCCGCCGCCCGATCCATGACGCGGACGATGATCGCCACCGATTGAGGGGGCCTCAGGCTCGGTTCTGGAAACTGAAACGGTGCCCCGAAGCCAAGCTGGCTCATGCCCACCGCCTCCGAGCACGGGCCGGCCACGTCACGGCTACACCGGTGGGCGCGGTTTCTAACCGCACGTGATTCTCCTCAGGAAACGGCCGCCGGAAGCGGCTTCGCAATACGGTCATTCGTTCTGTCCCAAACCCACCGATCGTTTAAGTCGAAACCAGATCCATCGCAGCTTCCAGAACTTGCTGCTTTCCATGGCGACGATACGGTCCCGAGCCCTTCGCACCTGCTGACGAGCGTCGGCCAGCTGGCTGCTGGTTCGCCGGAGTTCGACCTGAAGCATCGCCAATACGTCGTCTCGCTCGACTGGCCGCGCCTCGAAATCGCCTCCCGACGGGGGTGGCTCGGCCTCGGCCATTGCGGACGGACTCGGCGTGAAGAACATCGAGTCATGGGATTCGAACCGTCGAATGTACTCACGATACGTCAGCGGCTGCTCGAGGGGATCTTGTGCTTGGGCGGTGAGCAGATTCAGAACGCGGTCCACGTCACAACCAGCGTTCAGGCTCTCCCTGAACCGCACGGCGATCTCCGCCGCACAGTCGGGCAGGTTGAAGGCGGCGAAGAGGCAAATCAGGTTCACCAGCTTCGTCCAGGGCAACCGTGCCGTGAACTCATCATAGATAGAGCTTCCCAGGTCCCGGATGTAGAGAGCATCCCCCTGCAAGGGCCGTCCGAACTCAGTCCGTGCTGGGAGCTTCCACAGGTACCGGCTGGGCAGCGCCGCCAGTGAGTACCGGTTCACCGTCATACCAAAGAGCTCGAACCCTCGCGCTTTCATGAAACGGTCGACGTTGTGGAAGGTGTGATCGGTGTCAGAGGTCGATCCGAAATAGTTGATCTCGATCCCGACGCCGAGGACGCCGAAGGTATCCAGGTCCTGGTCGAATGAATTCAGAATGTCGAAGTCTGCCCCATCGACGTCGATCTTTAGGAAGTCGAAGCTCGCGAGCCCACGGTCACGGAGATACGTGGGGATCACGATCACCTCGTCGGCCAGCTTCATCTCAGTCCACCGATTAGCCGCGACCATGTCGGCGGTCGAAAGGGGGCCGCCAGATTTCATCATCTCGAGTGACTTCGCGACGCTCAGTCGCTCCCAGGGGCTACGCCCCCAATGGCTCTGCCCAGCCTTCTGGCGAGCAAAGGGGTGGTCCGAGGGCAGGCCGGCAAGCGCCGCCAGATACCGAATTCCTGGATGGGTCTCGACACTCCGAAGGCGCTCGATCTCCGCAATGTTCGGGTCGATGGCCAGCGCTCGAAGTCGTGGTCCAAGGCTTCTCCAGATCCCGTCGATTCCTCCGCTACAACCCACATCGATCAGCGTGAACTCGGTATCCGGAAGCGCCTCTGACAGGTAGCCTATAACCGGTGCGTGGGTGGCGATTCCTTCCATCACTCACTCCAGCTGGGACCGAGAAGGTTGACCGCTGTGAGCGGTCAATCTTGTGTACCCGATTGACGAACAACCCTCCGAAGCCACGGAACCCAGTCTCGGAGGGCGCTTGGGGCAAGCGCCGGTTGACCCGAAAGGACTCCCAGGCCGACACAACAGTGACCGCCCACATGAACAGGAGTTCCGGCCAGGGCGGTCCGCCTCACGCCACCCAGGGCTCCACCATCGCGGTCGCGTATGCGCAGAGCCCCGCCGACGGGACACTCACGAAGTATCGCGATCTCTCGCCAGAGATCAACCCGGACGGCACGAGGCAGGATCTTTGGCACGACCCGAGCAAGGTCGGTGGCACGTCGCGCGAAAGCCAGATGTCGGTGTTGGTGGTCAACAGGGAGCGGCCACGGGCCCGGCGAAGGCCTACATTTTTCGAGAACTCCATGAACACCAGGAACGGGTTGAGGGAGAGCCCCTCGTGCCAGCTGCGATCCACCACGAAACGCCCATGCCACCACGGAAGCTCTCGTCCGAGGATGTCTGCCAGGAACGGCCTGCCGGATACAGCGTTCCACTTGACGAAGACGAACTCGTGAGCAACACCTGCACGATTCAAATGGTCGAGGTGAAACGCGGAGGATGTCGATTGACCCTGGAACGTATGCTGCCGGACGCCACCCAGTGGAGTACGCGCGCGATGGCGAAGCGCAGCGGACCCCAGTCGGACGGGGGTGAGCTGCATCTGGCGCGCGTTCGCCGCCCGTGCGGCGCTCCGCTGGCGCACTGGCAGTGAAGGGCGCATCAGTGCCCGAGCGAGGGTTCTCACTCCGGCTAGACTTCGCAATTTCATGGTTTCCAACTTCATCGTTCTTTGCTCGCCTGGCGACCCGAGCCTGGGGGATGGCAGCGCGTCACGGTCTTGGTCGCGAGGGCGAGCAGATCGTTGGCGATGACACCCAAGCGCACCCACCGCCGCATCCCACTCGGCCCTCGGTACCGACATCGCCGCAGCCATGACGACGTTTGAGCGGCCCCAGGCTTGGTGTCAGCGTTCATTTCTGCACCGGAAAGTAATTATAATAATTGAGCATAGAGCGTGCTCTGTCGTTTTTCAGGATCATTCCGCCAGGGGTTTTCAGAAACATTCCGCCACCCCGACGATCTCGTGTCGTCTTCTCTTACGGCCTGGACGT
>Ga0075430_100005110_pt1 | contig 11044 bp, 8 predicted proteins | sample RhiMetdeltSRZDD4_FD_75294 | JGI IMG/M metagenome (GOLD analysis project Ga0075430, IMG submission 75294) | Populus rhizosphere microbial communities from Tennessee, USA - Rhizosphere MetaG P. deltoides SRZDD4 | ecosystem: Host-associated > Plants > Roots > Rhizosphere > Soil | place: USA... | reverse complement strand
TAGGCAGGCGGGCCAAGGGCCAAGGGCCAAGGGAAGGAAAGCAAACGGCGGCGCATGCGCCGCCGTTTGCTTTCCTTCCCTTGGCCCTTGGCCCTTGGCCCGCCTGCCTATCCCATCCGCATGTACGAGCACCCCCTCGCCTGCGCCTGATCGACCGCCATCACCATGGCCGGCACCACGACCACGCCGGGAACCAGGTTCGCGAGGAACTCGGCGCGCACGGCTTCGTGGGTCTGGTTCGTCGCCTTCGCGACGTTCATCGCCCAGAAGTTCAGCGCGTTGTTGCACATGATGAAGATCGTCCCCTTCTTCTGCAGCGCCTCGATCGACGTGTCGGCGGGCCAGTCGGCGATGCCCTTGATCGAGAGCGTCGCATCACCCGCGTCCGCCTTCTGGTAGATGTTCCGCACCGCGAAGGTGTCGGTCTTCTTGTCAGTCTCCTTGATCGCTTCACCCAGCTTGTACTTCGCCCACATCGGATCGGTGAGGCCGAGCGGGATGGTCATGTAGTAGAGCGTGCCGACCGAGTTGACCTGCGGGTGCTCGAGATTGTAGTTGTCCTTCCAGGCCTTGAGATAGTTCCGGATGTGAATCATGCCGAGGCCGTGGCTCGGGTTCGGCATGTCGAACAGCTGCTTGTGTTTGCCCGTTAGGCTTTCGAGCCACTTCTCATCGGGTGCCACGCGGAAGCGACGGTCGTCCAGGGTCGAGGCGAATGCGGCGGCCGGGGCGAGCACGCCCGCGCCAGCAGCGGCGAGCCCGGCCAGGAACTCACGCCGAGGAAGACTGAAGACGGTGTCACTCATGGAGACTCCTTGGTGCAGGTGAAGTGTCGTTGCGTCGTTTCTGAAATCTGAATTCTGTCGTCTGACGTCGGACATCCTTGCCGTTCTCATGGGCCGGCGGTACGACCCCTGGTCGAGTACGGCACATCCCCGGGCGCATCGCCCCTCGGCCAATCGTCTTCCTTCCCCGCGAGATCCGGCCGAGCGTGCGAGTTCACGTACGCGGCAAGGTCGAACGCCTGCTGCGCCGTGAGCGTACCCGGGCGGTCGTTCGGCATGTTGTACTTGATGAACGACGCCGCGGTGCGAAGGCGCGCCATGCTCGCGCCAATGTTGAAGCTCTTCGGTCCCCACAGCGGCGGACCGGCCGGGGTGCCCTGCCCGTCCATCCCGTGGCAGGCGGCGCACGTCGTCGCAAACTGCGCGCGTCCCGCCGAGGTATCCGGCGTCAATGCGGCGAGCAGCGGAATTCCGCGTGGCGTGGTGTCCTTGTGAACTGGCGTGCCGCGCGAGAGGAACGCAAGCCACGCCACGATGTCGCGCATGTCGCGAGAGTCATACGCGAGTGCACGTCCGTTCATGCTGCGCTGAAAACAGTCGTTGACTCGGTCCTCGATGATCGCCACCGAATTGCTCCGGTCGCGGAACTGCGGAAACCGCGCATACACGCCGACCAGCGGAGCGGCGTTGACGCGGGTGCCATCGTCGAGGTGGCAGCTCGTGCACCGAAGCTGGCCTCCCACGTTATGCGGAAGGCTGTCGGGGGTCGCCGCGAGGAGGGCACGTCCACGGCGGATAGAGGCGCCGAGCGCTCCGTCGGGAATTTCGGAGTCCGCGGGTGCGGCGAGCCGGGTGATGCCTGGGGTGGTCGGGGCTGTGTCGCCAGCACGCGCGACGGTGTTGTCGGTGCGTGCAATCTCGCACGCACCGAAAATCGCGGGCACCGCCAGGATTGAGATGAGACGTCGTCCGACCATGGGCCGTCTCGATTGGCGCGGAAGGACCGTGCGTCGGCGCACGGCGGTCTGAATGGTGTGGGCTCGACGATCTCCGCGCAAGGCAGAAAACCTGCACCGCAATGTTGCAGGTGTCCCTCCTGGAGCGTTCCCAGATGTGATGCGCGTCCTCCTGCTCCTCCTCGTGATCGGCCTCACCGCCTGCGGCGGTCCCACGGCGCCCCCGGAGCCGGTGTCCCCGGCCCCAGAAGCGCGTGCGCTCTGGGTATCGCGCTTCGAATATGCGTCGGCCAGCGACATCGACTCCATCGTCGCGCGCGCGGCGCGCACCAACTTCAACGTCCTCTTCTTCCAGGTGCGGGGAGCGGGCGACGCGTTCTATGTCTCCGACCTCGAGCCCTGCGCCGTGTCGCTCTGTGGCTCGCTCGGCAACGGCAGTCCCTCGTGGGATCCGCTCGCCGTCGCCGTTGCCGCCGCCCACGCCCGCGGACTGCAGCTCCACGCGTGGATCAATGCGCTGAGCGGCTGGAGCGCGGGCAGCGTCACCAGCTGTTCTCTCCTCCAGCCGTCGGCTCCCGGCTCGCCGAGCCACGTGCTCATCGCGCACCCGGAGTGGCGAGTGGCGGATGCCGCTCTCACCACCCAGCCCTGCCCGGATGCTCCTAACGAGTACATCTATCTCTCGCCGGGCATTCCCGCCGTGCGGACGCATCTGGCGCGGGTCGCCGCCGACATCGCGCGGCGCTATACGATCGATGGAGTCCATCTCGATCGCATTCGCTATCCGGGCCCAGCGTGGTCATACGACACCACGAGTCGCCGCGTCTTCGGCAAGGATCCCCTCGCCTTTCCCGTCGACTGGGCGCAGTTCCGCCGTGACCAGGTGGCGCTAGCGGTGCGCGAGACGTTCGACTCCGTGCGTGCCGCGCGTCCGACGGCGGTGCTGTCCGCCGCGGTGTGGGGAATCTGGCAGGACCGATGGGGATGGAACTCGTCGCACGGCTATGGCCAGTACTTCCAGGATCCGCGCGCGTGGGTGGCGGCAGGCACGCTCGATGTCGCGGTACCGATGACGTATTACGCGATCGCGGCAACGCCGTGCGGGTTCGCCGACTGGGCGTGTCTGCTCGACGATCATCTCGTTATGCAGGCGGCCGGCCGCCACGTCTACATCGGCATTGCGGCGAGCCGCGGCCCCTCGCAGGTGCTCCAGCAGATCGCGTTGGGCCGTCAGCGGGGTGTGACCGGGTTCGCGGTGTACTCGTACACCTCGGTGACGCCGGAACTGCGAGCGGCGCTGACGGCTGGCCCCTTCGCGCGCCCGGCACAGGTCCCCCCGGTGCGGTGGCGGTGACGTAAGCTCTTACGCCACAATGGCTTGCTCCGGCGTCCGTTTGGTGAGGCGGATTTCACCCGAAGCGCGCCCATGTGACGTGACGCCATAGCGTTGCGTATGCGAGAGTCAACTCGTCTTGCAGGGGAATGCCTACGGAACGCGGTCGCGTTCCGCCCACCCCTCGCGCCGAACGCGGGGACCAGAACCACCCTTTGAGGACTTCATTCACATGAAGAAGATCTTTGCGATCGCTGCGTCCGCGCTCGTACTCGCCGCCCCGGCGATGAGCGCGCAGGAAGAGGGTCCCAGCCCCGAGGCGATTGTCGCGTACACCGCGATCAACTCGTCGACGGTTGGCGCGATCCCGCTTGCGACCAACACGCTGGCTCCCGCCGGCGGCATGAGCTGGCATCTGCAGTACGGCCGCCTGAGCTGGGGCGATGACGTCAACCAGAGCACGTATGCCGGTGGTATCAACCTCAGCGTCGGTCAGGGCCGTCTCGGCGTCTCCGCCGGGTACGTCACCTTCGACTGCCAGGATTGCGACAGTCACGCGACGGTTGGCGCGCGCTATGGCGTGCAGCTGACCGGTGGTGCGCTTGGTGATGCCCGGTCCGGCTCGCGCTGGGCGATGGGCCTCGAGGGTGAGCTTGGCGTTGCCTTCCCCGAGGATGTCTCGGTGATGGCGTTCGCGGGCCACCTGCCGATCAAGGTTACGCTGGGCAAGAACGTCAAGGTCTCGCCCTTCGTCACCCCTGGCTTCGCCTACGGCCGCATGAGCGTCAATGAGGAGTCGGAGAGCGGCACGCGCTTCATGGTTGGTGGTGGCGTCGGGCTCGCCTTTGCCAATGGCATCGGCGCGAACTTCGGCCTCCGCAAGGTGTTCATCGAGGAAGGCGAGACGCAGTTCGGCCTCGGCTTCACGATCCGCCCCGGTTCGAAGTAAGCTGGACGAGTCCAAAACAGAACGCCGGCCTGAAAGGGCCGGCGTTTCTGTTTTTGGGAAGGTGCTCGACGTGCTCGAGGTGCTCGAGGTGCTCGAGGGGAACTGCCTTCTCCCTTGAGCACCTCGAGCACCTCGAGCACGTCGAGCACCTTATCCCTCAGAACTCGAAGCCCACCGCGAGATTGAGATGGTCGCTCACGAACTTCCGCTCGACCGCCGCGACCCACGTCGTCTCCATGCGCCGCGCCTCGAGCCCGAGCACGAGCGGGCCGCCGGGGCGCACCAGCAGGTGCGCCTCGCAGGCCACGTTGCGCGTCCGCAGGGAGCCGGAGGCCGGCCGCGCGACGCGTGGATCGCCCACCCCGCAGCCACTGCCTAACGAAGCCGTCGGCCTCACTCGCCAGTCGAGCTGCCCCCACCCACCCTGGTCCAGCAACCGCGACCCGTCGGCCGCGAAGTTCTGTCCAATGCCACCACCACCGAGTCCCCGGAGCAGCGTCCCGCGGTAGACCTCCGCCCGGAGCGTGAGGGGACCGAGCGGCGCCAACAGGTCGGCGGCGACCGCCCAGCTCTCGTGCATGCCATTGCGACCCCCCGCAACGATGGGCCGGGCAAACCACCCCCCGTGCACTCCCACGCCCACCTCGCCCCGCCGCTCCTCACTTCCCCACCGCGCGCGCACGCGCCCCTGCACGAAGGGCCGGCGCGAGCGTTCCGCCACGTCGACATCCCGATCTCGATTCGTTCCCGCGATGGGCTCACCGGAGTTAGGTGCGAGGATCGCGCCCTGGAGCCCGAATCGGAGCGCGCCGCCGGTCTCGACGGTCGCCCGGATCTGCGGGAGCCACAGCCAGAGATTGCCGGCGGTCGCGAAGGTGGGAGTTCCGATGCTCGCCGTGCTCACCGGGTTGAGACCGGCGACCAGAGGTACTTCCTGGCCGATGAGCAGTTCGGCGTGTGGCCAGCGAACGACCGCCTTGAGCGTGCGCAGCCTGACGGTCGGGGCCACACGCCCACCCGCGCCGGGCTGCTGCACCGAGAAAAAGTCCGCGTGCACGTCGCCAATGAGCTCTCCACCCATGACGCTCGCGACCGACACGATGAGGCCGACGGTCGTTTGGCGCGCCGAAAGTCCAACCGACCCCCGGGGGAAGTCCTCCGGAGGCGGGAAATCGGCGCCGTCCGCGAACACGAACTGTGGGACGTCGGCGCTGTTCACGCGGCCGTTGTTGGCGAACGCGTTCACGAGGGCCCGCCCAGTCAGCTCGACGCTCACGCGGGACGCCGTTCGCACCTCCGACTCCGACTGCGCGGCGAGCTGCTGGCGCAGCAGCTCGATCGCCTCTTCCGCGCGCTCGAGGCGCGCCGCGAGCGAGTCGCGTGCGGCGCGCGCACTGTCCGGCTCCTGTGCCGCGACGACTCGCGTTAGGAGCGCGAGCGCGACGAGGGTGACGCCCGCGCTTGACGCCGTTCGACCGTGCCTCATAGTGTTCGCCCGGGAGAGATCTCTTTCATGGTGAGGGGACTCGTGACGTGGATGTCGCTCGCGGCGCTCGTGCTGAGCGCCGTTTCTGTCCCGGCGCAGCAGCCGCGCGGCTCCGGCGGAGTCGCGGTAGGCGGCCGCATCACGATTCTCGAGCAGCCGGGCAGGGTCGCCACCGACGTCGGTAGCACCGTGATCTTTCTCGAGCCGGCCGCTGCCGGCAAGGGGACCGTCGGCACCACAGATGTTCAGATCGCGATGCAGTCGAAGCAGTTCGTCCCCCGGGTGCGCGTCGTGACGACCGGGAGCCGCGTCAATTTTCCCAATCAGGATCCCTTTCGCCACAACGTGTTCTCGAACACGCCCGGCGGCACGTTCGATCTCGGGCTCTACCCACGCGGGACAGGGCGAGCGGCGTCGTTCCGACGTGCGGGGGTGTATCCGATCTTTTGCAACATCCACTCGCGGATGAGTGCCTTCGTCGTCGCCGTGCCTACCTCGCACTACACGCAGGCCCAGGCGGACGGGTCGTGGACGATCGATGGCGTACCGCCAGGCGAGTACGTGCTGCACGTCTGGCACGAGCGCGCCCCCGAGCGCACGCGTTCCATCACCGTCGCCGGACAAGCGCTCTCCGGCCTGGATGAGCAGCTCGATGTCCGCGGGTGGCGTCCCGTGCCGCACCGGAACAAGTTCGGACGGGAGTATCCTCCCACGGAGCGAGATCGCTACTGACCGTGGCTCGCCGAACGCCCGCCCTCTCACTCACCTGGAAGATCTTCCTCGGCGGCGTCGTCGTCGTCGCCGCGGTCTCCGCGCTCACGCTCGCGATTACCGCGCGGTCGGCGGAGCGTGCCGCCGACGCCGCGATCGGCCGTGGGCTGGGAGCGACGCGGGCACACGTTCGCGCGTTGTTCGAGGGGCGAGAGCGGGGGCTCGAGGCGAGTGCGCAGGTATTCGCGCGGAATCCGCACTTCCGTGCGCTGTTCGAGAACCCGCAGACCGAGCGCTCGACCTTTCTCGACCAGGCGGGCGAGGCGGTCGAGCGCATTGGCGCGAGCACCGTACAGATCACCGACGCGCACGGAGTGCGGCTCGCCCGCAGCGACGATCCCGCAGCCGGCGCGGACACGCTGGCGCGCTCGGCGCTGATCGCCCGCGCCCTCGCCGGCCGCCGAGCCGCGGGCGCGGCGGTCATCGGCGATACCGTGCTGCATCAGGCGATCGCCGTGCCGATCGAAGGCGCCTCGGCGCGGGTCGTCGGGGTGTTGATGGCCACCAAGGCAGTCGATGACTCCGTCGCGCGCGAGATCACCGCCGCGACATCGAGCGGCGTCGTGTTCTTCGCCCTCGACAGCACCGGACGGCCGCGCATCAGTGGATCGTCGGTCGCGCGCGATACCGCGCTGACGCGGTTCCTCGACGAGCGTGCCCCCATCTGGGCCGCGGCCGACGCCGGCTCCCCCTCCGCATCGACCGCCGACCGTGACTCCATCGACGCGGTATCGCGCACGGAGGTGACGTTAGGCGACACCCGCTGGGTCGCGAGCGGGGCGGCGCTCCGGTCCGCCGGTGGGACCGCGCTCGGCGGGTTCGTCGCGCTGCGATCGTTCGACGATGAGATGGCGGCATTCACCCGGCTGCAGCGGTCGATCCTGTTTGCGACTCTCGCCGGCCTGCTCCTCGCCTTCGCCCTGTCGTATCTCATCGCCCGCGCGATCACGCGCCGTGTCGGGCTGCTCGAGGCTGCCACGCGGCGCGCGGCGGACGGAGACTATGCGGCGGAGATCCCGGTGCACGGGAGGGACGAGATCGGCCGGCTCGCCGAATCGGTTCGCGCGATGCTCGCCGACCTTCGCGAGAAGCGAGAGCTCGTCGAATTCCTGAGCGCGGACGCCGGTTCGCGCGAGCACGCGCGCGACCCGCTCGGGGCCCCGACGCAGCACCTCGGCGATGGGCTGCACCCCGGGCAGAAGCTCGCCGGACGGTACGAGATCATCGAGACGATTGGCACCGGCGGGATGGGGGTCGTCTACCGGGCGCTCGACCTGGAGCTCTCCGAGCCGGTCGCGGTAAAGACGCTTCGCCGCGAATACGTCTCGGACTCATCGGCGCTCGCACGTTTCAAGAGCGAGATCCGGCTCGCGCGTCGCATTTCCCATCGCAACGTGATCCGCACGCACGACCTCGGCGAGACGGACGGGATGTACTTCATCACCATGGAGTACGTCGAAGGCACGTCGGTAAAGGCGCTGATCACCGAGCGCGGGCGCCTCCCGGTTCATGCGACGCTCCCGATCGCCAAACAGCTCTGTCGAGCCCTCGAGGTCGCCCACGAGCAGGGGATCATTCATCGCGACATCAAGCCGCACAACATGGTGCTGGCCCCTGACGGCGTCTTGAAGGTGATGGACTTCGGGATCGCGCGTCTGCTCGGTCGCACTCAGGGGATGACGCAGACGGGCATGGTAGTGGGCACGCCGGAGTACATGGCGCCGGAGCAGCTCCTGGGCGAGGACGTCGACGTCAGAGTGGACATCTACGCCACGGGCGTCGTGATCTACGAGTGCCTCACCGGTCGCACCCCGCACACCGGCGATAATGCCATGCAGCTCATCTCACGAGTCCTGGAGCAGCCCCCGGTGCCGCCCCACGAGCTCGTCCCCGACGTGCCGCGGCACCTGTCGGATGCCGTGGTCGCCGCGCTGCACCGAGATCGCGGGCAGCGGCCGAGGACGATGGCGGAGCTGCATGACCTGCTGACTGCCGAAGAGCGAGTGGCGTAGAAGCGAATGCGGAATCACCCAAACACCCGCTCGATAGGGTGAAGCACCGCCTTCACCTCGAGCGCGATGTTCCGGAATCGATTGGCGACCGCGGCGGAAATTACGACCCGGCTGAAGATCACCACCGCGAACATCTCCCCTCGCAGGATGCCGCCGAAGCCGATGACGGAGCGAATCCCGAATGGGACCACGAACTCCTCCTGCGCCGGGATGTAGGAGCTCCCCTCCGCATTCTCCACGTGGAAAATGTTGTAGGTGCGGCCCTCGGCATCAGGCACGACCGTCGCCTCCGGCCGCACCAGGTATTCGACGTCCATTCCCATTTGCTCGATGAGCTGTGCGATCATCGGAGCGCGGTGGACCATCCGCACGCTCGCCAATGGGATCGCCCGGTGGCCCTGGGATTGGCGGCGGTCGTTCCACCCCTCTTCGCTACCCGCGGTCGCCAGGAGGGTCAGGCACCGCATCCCCTCATCCCGTGGCGCCTCGCCCAGCGCCGCTTTGGCGAAGACCCGCAGCTCGGGCTCGAGCTCGCGGTAGGGGTGCGTCTTGTACAGGCGCACCAGCGCCGCCTGCGGCTCACCTGACCCCGGATCCCGAAACGCCCCGAAGAGGTAGCGCACGACGGAGTTGGCCGCGGCCTCGAGCGACGGTGCGTTCCGCGCAGCCTGCCGTATGTCGAGCCCACACCGCAGCATGTCGTGGAGCTCGAACGTGCCGAGATCGAAGGTACGCAAGGGTCCGACTCCGGACTCGGGACGGAATAAGGTAGACGGAAGCAGCCACGTATCGTAGTGCTCACTTCTTGCACTACGGCATCGAATCACTCGAGAGCATTCGATACGTGCCGGGCCGACGCGCGCAATAGTGCGTGTTCCGGGCCAGACGCTGCTTCTCAGACCGCAGACATCAGGAGCCAATCCGTGGGTATCGGTGACATGGACCTCGATCGCGAAGCCGCGATCGAGCCTTCCCGCGACGAGAACGGCCAGGGCCGAGGGAACGCCCGCCGGGGACGAAAGGGAGGGCGTGAGACGCCGCCGGCAAAGGCTGGCCGCAACAACCGCGACCGTGAGCTCAAGCGGCTCCTGGAAGGACTGCGGGACCTCGAAGCCGGCGACTTCCGCGTGCGCCTGGGCGGTAACGGCGACGCGCTCATGTCGGAGATCTTCGACACCTTCAACGAGATCGCCAACCGCAACCAGCGGCTCTGTGAGGAAATAGGCCGCGTCGCGCAGGTCGTGGGGCGCGAGGGCCGCATGGACGAGCGCGCCTCGATCGGTCCGGTTTCGCGTGGCTGGGGCGACACGATCACGGCGGTCAACGAGCTGATCGGCGACCTGGTCCAGCCAACCACCGAAGTAGCCCGGGTCATTCAGGCAGTGGCCGAGGGCGACCTGTCGCAGAAGGTCGAGCTTCAGCTCGAGGGCAAGCAGGTCCAGGGCGAGTTCCTGCGGATCGCGACGACGGTCAACCGGATGGTCGACCAGCTCTCCTCCTTCTCGGGCGAGGTGACGCGCGTGGCCCGCGAGGTCGGCACCGAGGGGATTCTCGGTGGGCAGGCGAACGTCCCGGGGGTCGCCGGCACGTGGCGCGATCTGACCGAAAGCGTCAACGCGATGGCGAACAACCTCACCACGCAGGTCCGCAACATCGCCGACGTGACCACGGCGGTCGCGCGCGGCGACCTGTCGCGGAAGATCACGGTCGACGCCAAGGGGGAGATTCTCGAGCTCAAGAACACCGTCAACACGATGGTCGATCAGCTCAACGCCTTCGCGTCGGAAGTCTCACGCGTCGCGCGCGAAGTGGGAACGGAAGGAAAGCTCGGCGGGCAGGCGCGCGTGGAAGGCGTCGTCGGAACGTGGAAGGACCTCACCGACAACGTGAACGCGATGGCGAACAACCTCACGGTGCAGCTGCGCGACGTGTCGGCGGTGTCGGCCGCGATCGCGAGTGGCGACCTCACGAGGAAGATCACCGTCGAGGCGCAGGGCGAGATCCTTCAGATCAAGGACGTCATCAACAAGATGGTGGACTCGCTCTGGGTGTTCGCGGGCGAGGTCACGCGCGTGGCTCGTGAGGTCGGTACCGAAGGCATCCTCGGCGGTCAGGCGAACGTGCCAAGTGTCGCCGGAACCTGGAAGGACCTCACCGAGTCGGTGAACTACATGGCGAGCAACCTGACCAATCAGGTGCGCAACATCGCCGACGTCACCACCGCCGTCGCCAAGGGCGATCTGTCGCGGAAGATCACGGTGGACGTGAAGGGAGAAGTGCTCGAGCTCAAGAACACGATCAACGTCATGGTCGATCAGCTGAGCTCGTTCGCCTCCGAAGTCACGCGCGTGGCGCGAGAAGTCGGCACTGAAGGCGTCCTCGGCGGGCAGGCCAACGTGCCGGGGGTGGGCGGCACCTGGAAGGACCTCACCGACAACGTCAACGCGATGGCGTCGAACCTCACCAATCAGGTGCGCAACATCGCCGACGTCACGACCGCGGTCGCGAAGGGTGATCTCTCACGGCAGATCACCGTCGAGGCGAAGGGCGAGATCCTCGAGCTCAAGAACACGATCAACACGATGGTGGCGCAGCTGCGCGCGTTCGCCGACGAGGTGACGCGTGTCGCGCGCGAAGTGGGCACGGAAGGCGTGCTCGGCGGCCAGGCGAACGTCGGTGGTGTCGCTGGTACCTGGAAGGGGCTCACCGACAACGTGAACTTCATGGCGAGCAACCTGACCAATCAGGTGCG
>Ga0075430_100005109_pt1 | contig 11045 bp, 8 predicted proteins | sample RhiMetdeltSRZDD4_FD_75294 | JGI IMG/M metagenome (GOLD analysis project Ga0075430, IMG submission 75294) | Populus rhizosphere microbial communities from Tennessee, USA - Rhizosphere MetaG P. deltoides SRZDD4 | ecosystem: Host-associated > Plants > Roots > Rhizosphere > Soil | place: USA... | reverse complement strand
GGAACGGGTACGGGCCGATGTAGGCGTGCGTGTCGATCATTTCGATTCCCGATTCCCACCTGCCCGTTGGGTACGCGCTGAGCGGGGGTGGGCGCCCGCCGGCTCCAGACCCAGTGGGAGGCTTCCCGGCGGAAAAATTCTCGACGCGTTTCGCCAGCGAACGTCGGCCAACTCGTCATTCGTCAAGCCGATCACTTCCAGCGCCCAGAGCTTAGCGAGCCCGGTGCAAAGCGTCAGGTCCGCGCCCCAGAGCAAGCGGCGGGCGCCGACGGCGGCATACGCGGCGTCGAGCATGCCCCGGTCCACTCCACTGCCGGACAGGTCGAGGTAGACGTTCGGGACATCCCGAACGGCAGCGAACGTGTGCTGGTAGTCCCCTCCCCCGCCGATGTGCGCGAGGATGAACGTGACGGACGAGTGGCGTTCGGCGAGCCTAACGAGGTCGACCGCGTCGCTTGCGTCCTGTGAGGGCCAGTGCCGACGTCGGTGCTGCCAGATGTGATGCAGCACCGGCAGCCCGCCTGCGGCGGCCCGCTCGGCGATCGAGTCGAGCAGCGGATCGTCGGCCCGTCGTGAGGCGGCGAGCTTCACGCCAATGGCGCCCGCCGCCACGCAGCGATCGATCTCGCGCAGCGCGTGCGCCGTATCGTTCGGGTTCACGGCCACGTACCACCGCACCTGATCGGCATGTTTTCGCGCGATCGCGCACATGGCATCGTTGCCGAGCGTCGTGTCGGCGGGCGACGCAAAATACGTGGGTGACCAGCGCCCCCACGATCCGAGGATCGATGCGACGTGCACCGTGATCCCGATGCGCTCGCCGCCGCGGAAACGCGCGGCGTTCACCGCGTCCCAATCCGCACGGCCACAGCCGTCGAAGAAAAAGTGCGCGTGTACATCGACCAGCGGCTCGGTGCCCGCCAGCGACGTCGTTCGCGCCACCCCAGCGGTCATGCTCAAGCCCGCACTTCCTCCGCGAGGCGAACGAGCGCGGTGCTCGCCACCTCCTCGATGGCGACGATCGTCTCCTCGTCATGCGCGAGCGACGCGTAGTTGTAGGCGCCGCGCTTGAAGAGCACGCCTTCGTCGACGGCCAACTCGAGGAAGCGCGACTCGATCGCCGGGTCTTCGAATCGGAGGAACCACATCGGTGCAATCCCTTCGACACTGATCCCCGCGACGCCTGCCGCATCCACGGCGCGGCCGACAGCGCCCATCATCTCCTCGCCGGTGCGCCAGAGAGTATCGCAGACTTCCGCGCGCTCATGCCACGCGATAACGGCGGCAACAGCGGCGAGCGCGGTCGCTTCACCAGCGAGCGTCGATGAGATCCAGGTTCGCGTCGCCGCCTCCATGACGTCGGCGCGGCCGAGGACGGCCGAGACCGGGAAGCCGTTCGCCATGGCCTTGCCGAACGTCGCGAGATCGGGATGGACGCCGGAGTACTCCTGATAGCCGCCGGGCCGAAGGCGGAACCCGGTCTTGATCTCGTCGAAGACGAGCACGGCGCCCGCGTCGTCGCAGATGCGCCGCGCGGCATCGAGCCACTCGCGTGACGGCAGCCGCTCCACGACGGGCTCGATGACCACCGCCGCAAGGTCGCCTTTGACGCGACTGCACGCGGACTCCAGCGCGGCGATGTCGTCGAACGCCGAGGGAGTGAACGCGGACTGGACGCCCGGCGGAACCCCCGGCTCGCTGCTCGACCAGTCGAGCCAGCCGAAGTATCCACTACCGACGATGTGATTGCGCCCCGTGTAAGTCCGTGCGATCCGCACCGCCGCCGCGACCGCCTCGGCGCCGGATTTCAGGAAGCGAACCTGCTCCGCGCACGGGACGATGTCGCAGAGACGCTCGGCAACTTCGATCTCCGAAGTGTGCGACAGTCCGGCAACGTTGCCCGCAGCCGCCGCCTGGATGACGGCGCGTGTGATCGACTCATCGCCGTACCCGATGGCGACGCTGCCGAGCGCCATAGTGCAGTCGATGAGCGTCCGCCCGCCAGGCGTCACGACGTGACATCCCGAGGCGCGCACGAAATGCGTCGGCCCGACCGTGGAGCCTTCGCCGTAAAGCGCCGCAACACGCTTGCTGCCCGTCGACGCGCCGCCAGGAATTACGTCGGGTGCTCGCTCGCGCCACTCGACATCGAGGTCGACGTCACGATCGCCCTCGGGAACGCCATCACCATTGCCGTTGTCGCTCTCGGGTAGGCTCTCGTCGACGGCAGCGGTGTCGTCAGCGCCGTCCGGCGGCTGGGGCTCGTCGGCCTTGCCGCCACCGAAGAAGCGGGAGAATCGCATTGAACCGGAGTCGGGAAAAAGGAATCGAAATCGATGGGACCGGGAACGGAACCGCGTGCACGTTAGGCGTCATGCGATCAGGCCGAATCGGCTGGTTCAGTCGGGCGCTGGCCGCGCTGCTTCCGCTCACGTTCCATAGCGCGGACCACCTCGATCGCCATCGCGCGCATGAGCTCGATCTCACGCGCGTCCGGCGCCGCTCGGAACGCCAGCGACCGAACAGTACGCATGATGTGTTCGGGAAAGCGAGTCTTGAAGAACGCAATGATCTCGAGCGCCTGCGATACGTTCGCGAACAGGCGTTCGTACGCCTCCGCGGTGGCCGGCGGAGCGTCGTCCCGCGGAGGGGCGATCACGCGCGTCGCGTCACCTGCCGCCAGGTGTAGCTCGTACAGCGCGATCAGCACCGCCTGCGCAAGATTGAGCGACGCGTGGTCCGTCGTCGGGATGTTCACCACCACGCGAGCCCGGTCGAGCGCTTCGTTCGGCAGACCCTTGTCCTCGCGACCGAAGAGAATCGCCGCGGGACCACCCGCCACAGCGGTCACGATGGACGCGGCGGACTCGCGGGGCGTAGTGGCGGTCCACTTGGCGGCACGCCGCCGCGCCGTATAGGCCGCGACGTGCGCGCAGTCCGCCAGGGCGGCGTCGAGGTCATCGAAGCGCTCGATGCGCTCGATGATGTCCTTCGTGTCGTGCGCGATGCCCTCCAGCCGGTACGGGTCATACTCGACTGGCCGCACGAGTCGGAGCGACGACACGCCCATGTTCTTCATCGCCCTAATGACCGCCGCGATGTTGATCGGGTTCTGAGGCTCGAACAACACTACTCGAACACGTGAGAGCACCGACTCACTCATCGGCAATCCTGAAGACGAGATGTTCATCGGTCGAATGCCGATCACCGCGGAGGTAGACAAACCCACCCGACCCGCCGAGCACGAGCTGGCCGCGCCGGCGCTCGCGATCTTGGGACATGTCGTTCACGATGACACTGAGCAAGAAGGCTCTTCCGCGCGCCGGTTCCACGGCGGCAAGTGGAATCTCACACTCCAGCCGGTAGCCATTCTTAGTCGGCGACCAGCGCGCGCGAACGGGCACCGGGACGTCGGACGTCGACCGCACGCTGACGCGGACGTTGTCGCCTCCCTCCTCTGGAACGAGCAGCCACGCATGCTCGACCGGGCGAGCCGCGTCATTCGAAACATCGGTCGGCATCGGCGCGATCACTTGTAGCTGAATGCCGTCGCTGTTGGTATCGGGGTGCTCATTGTCGAGCGGGTTCCAGTCGCACCGCGGCGCGAAGTACATGGCCGGCTTGTGCACCTCGACGCTGACGCCGAGGGCGTTGCCTTCGACGCCGACGGAGACACGCGCCGTCGGTGAACCGGCCTCGCGCCACGACGCCTCGGAGCGACGGTAATGCCTTTCGCCGAGGTCGAACACGAGCCGATGTCGCGTTTCGTGCGTACCGACAGCTTCGCGGCTCGGGGATCGCGGTAGACCGAACACCTCGCGACGCGGCGGCTGCTCGACATCGTCCGAGATCGGGGGCTCGCCACGCCCGTCGAGGTCGATACTGCTCCGGGAGCCGTGCGTCGTGAGTGCGACGTGCCATCCGTCGCGGTCGCCTCGATGCTCGTGGCGCGAGCCGTCGGTGAGCTCGACCATGACGACGCCATCGGCTCGCGTCGCGCGCGCAACCGACGATGACAGGTCCCACACCGTGGTGATGGCCCCGCGCCGGCCCGTGGCCCGGACGAAGTGGAACCGGCGCGGCGGTCGTCCCGGCGGACCGTGGGAAACCGCACGCCACCACGCGTGGGGGCCATCGACGGACACGTGACCGGCGGCGACGGCGCCGTCGCGATGCGCGTCGAGCCTAACGTCACCCGCCGGCGTGGCGGTTTCGGCATCGCGGAGAAAGCGGAACCCGTCCTCGGGGTCGGAGCCGCCACGTGGGATGGCCGGCGACCACGTCCCGACGCCGACAAGCTCACCGTCGACGTGGAACGGAAGGTCGAGCGTGACCTCTCGACCAGCGTTCCACGCGAGCTCGTCGATGATGTAGTTGGCCATCACGATCACGGACCGCTCCACCCCTACATCGGGTGCAATGTCATGAACGGTGGCCTGCACCCAGCCGGCACCGCCACGATCCTCGTACGCCGCGAGCCTCCCGTGCACACGATTCTGCGACCGCCCATCCACCAGCGGCGCGTTATGCGCCAGCGTGCTTCGGTACCAGTGAAGGGACGGATCCACGTAGGAGCCCGTGCCCACATCATCGAGCCACCGAACATCGCCGTTCACGATGAAGAGGTTGAGGCGATCGGGGTGCCCGTGCCCTGCGCCGGAGTGCCCGTAATCGAGCGAGACGTACAGCCGGCCTGCGTCTCGGCGAAAGATGGCGAGGCCCTGCCCTGCGAGCAGCGCCGAATGCGGCAGGGCCTCGCTCAGTGGCGGGAGCGACGGCGACGCGTACAACAGCGAACGCCATCCCAAATCGGTGCGTTCGAGCCGTACGCCCGGACCATTGCGCTCGGCCTCGGCAGTCGATCGCCATCGCCCGGTGTCTCCCGACACGGCTGTGCCATCGTACAGCGTCGCGAGAGCGCCTTGCAGGCGACCGTCGTCCGGTCTTCGCGCGAGACCAAGCTCGGCGAGCTCCGCGAAACGCCACTGGCGCAGGGAGACGCGATACTGAGAGTCGCGGCGCGACGGGAACGTGAAGTCGGGTAGGGCTGTCACGAACGGCGTGGCGAACGCCTCGTCGAAGCGACTGATGAGTGCCGAACCCACCGCTGCACCGGCAGTGGTCGCGATGGTAACGCCGTACCAGAGCCCCCGATGCGCAAAGAGGTGGTAGTTCTCCCCTTCGTACCACGTGCCATCCACGAGCAAACCGTCCTCGAGATGTGTCCGCAGTCCCGACGCGCCATCGAACGCGTTCGCGTCCAGCCCACGGCTGAGGATGCGCGACGCGGCGAGCAGCGCCGCGTTGTTCCACACCTGACGATTCGACAGCCCTTCGTCATAGCTCGCTATCAGGGACGCGCTTGGTTCGATAACTCGATCCCTAACGCGCTGCCCGAGCGCACGCACCGCCGAATCGTCCGCCGCCGACGCCGTCTCGAGCAGGTCGAGCGCCACGATGAGCTGAAGCAACCAGATCGACTCGAGGTACGTGCTGAAGAAAACGCGCGTCGGCCCGAGCACATTGTCGCGGTTGGCGTAGCCGAGGTATCGCCCCGCGTATGCGTCGAGCACCGCGCTCGCGAAACCGCGATGGCGTTCATCGCGGGCGAGCGCGAACAGCCCGGCGGCATGCACCGCGCGCTCGGCGAGCCAGAGCTGATATCCCATGACCCACCACCGGTAGTGGCTCTCGTCGTCGAAGACGCGGCCGCAGCTGGGGCACTGGTGCGCGCGCGGCGAGAACGGGTCGAATTCGAGGAGCACTCCATCCACTTCGCAGCGACCGCCTCGTCTCGTCAGGCGCGCCTTCTCCGGTGGAACCCACACGTCGTGCGCCATCGGGCGCTCCAGATCGTTCGCTAGCGACGCGGCGAGGTTGCGCAACGGGTCCGACAACTCGCGCCGCCGTTTCTCGAGGTCGGCGGGAGTGAGGAGGACGGTCACTGGCTTCCGGCGCGGTCCGTCATACGCCAGAGGGCAACGGTAGGCATCTCCCCCCGCAGATCCATGCGCACACCGCTCAGCCGAGCCGTCACGCCCTGAACGCCACGCGAATGATAGACCCACGCGACGGGCGTGTCGCGGTGGAGAATCCGCTGCACGGCGTGCCACGCGTCGCGAAGGTCGTCGGGCGAACGAGCGCGTGTCACTCGCATGAACGCCGAGTCCAGGTCGCTCGTGTGGTAGCCGGCGTAGTCGAGTGCCCCGCCGGCGAGTCTCGAATCGAACATCGCCGCAAGATACGAGAGCGAGAGGTCGCCCGGGATTCCGGTAAAGAGCGCGTCGAATCGTTTCGGCTTCGCGCGGGCCTCGGCGAGAAACGCACCGAACTCGAGCTGGCGGATCTCCATCGTGATGCCGAGGTCTCGCATGTCGGCCTGAAGCAACTGTTCGACGGCATTGTCGCCGCTGCCAACCGTAAACAACCTGAACGCGAGCGGCTGGCCGCCGCGCATGCGACGGCCGTCGGCGGCGCGGCTCCATCCCGCGGCATCGAGCAACGAATCCGACACGTCTCCTGGCGCGGGGAACGTGATCGCGAGCGGATTGTCCGGAGGGACCGCGCCGTCAGCTGGCGTCGCGAAGCCCGCGAGGGCGGCGTCGATGATCCGTTTGCGGTCGATGCCCGCCGAGACGGCCTGTCGCACGCGAACGTCGTCGAACGGCGGCTTCGCGGCGTTGAAGATGACCGCGTTCGAAAACAGGACGGGGTATGACACGACGCGAAGCGACGGGTCTCGCTCGACGAGGTCCGCCATGGTCGGCGCGATCCCAGCGATGGCGAGCTCGCCACTGACGAGGCCCGCGAACTTCGTCGTGGGCTCATCGACCACGGCCACGACCAGACGCTCGACCGAGGGCGGCCCGCCGAGCGAAGAGGGAAAGCTCGCGGACCGCTCGAATACCCATCGGCGTCCCGGCTCACGACTCGTGAAGCGAAACGGGCCGTTGCCGACCGGATTCGTGTTGAACGCCGCGCGTCGCATCTCGGCACGCGGCACGTTGGCAAGCAAATGAGCCGGTAGGATGGGTAGCTCGCAGAGCACCGCCGGAAAGCCGGGCGGCGGCGTCGAGAAGCGGATCACGACCGTGGTGTCATCTGGGGCCTCCACCGCCGACACGGTCGCGAGATCCGCGTGGCGCGGGTAGCCGGTCGCGCGGTCGCGGGCCGCATCGAGGGTGAACACCACGTCGCGCGACGTGGTCGCTGCCCCGTCGTGCCAGGCAAGTCCCGGCTGAAGCCGGAACGTCAATGCGTCGCGTCCCTGGTTCCACTCCCACGCGCGCGCGAAGTACGGTTGCGGCGCGAGCGCGCTGTCGAAGCGCGCCAGCGTGACAAAAAGTGCAAATCGCTGGATCTGGCGCGACAGCGGGTGAACGGTGACGAGCGGATTCGCGGACTCGAGGTCGGCGCCTGACGCGTAGACCACCGTGTCATTCGGCCGAGTCGAGCCGCCGCACGCGGCGGTACCGGCCGCCGCGCTCGCGGCAAGAAGCGCGACCCACGTTGACGCCGAGCGAGCGCGGCGCATCATCCCCGTGTGCATACCCTCCCGCGTCGGTTGGCGGCCGCGCTCGTTCTGCTGTGGCTCGTCGTCACACTCACATTCCTTCTCGTCAGGTTGGCGCCCGGCGATCCGGCCGCCATACTCGTTCCGCCGACGGCGACTGCGGAAGACGCCGCGCGCCTTCGCGCCGAGCTGGCACTCGATGCGCCGGTCGCGGTGCAATATGCAAAGTGGATGGGCGGCGTGCTGCGCGGCGACCTCGGCGAAAGCTTCGGCCAGCGGCGCCCGGTGACGGAGGTCCTGGCTGAAGCGCTGCCAATCTCGCTCGGCCTTGGGCTCGCGTCTCTGTTTCTCACGTTCGTCGTTGGCGTTGCCATCGGCACCGTGCAGGCCGCCCGCCGCCGGAGTGTCGTCGACCCGGTCCTCACGGTCCTGACGACATCGATCTACGCGGCGCCGAGCTACTGGCTCGCACTGACGCTCATCGCCGTATTCACGTACGGCGCGACCGTTTGGGGACTCCCGATGGCGCTTCGGCTGCCGGCGTTTGGCGTGCGCGACCCCGCGGGTGGCATCAGCGGCCTGGCGGCCGTGGTTGATGTGGTGCGACACGCCGTGCTCCCGGTCACGGTTCTCGCGGCGGTGGGCGCGGCCGGTATCGCGCGTTATGCCCGGAGCACGGTGGCGGACCTCGCGGGCGCAGAGTGGGTGCGCACGGCGCGAGCGAAGGGCCTAGCATCGCGCCACGTGTACGGACGCCACGTGCTCGCGAACGCGCTGCCGCCGCTCGTGGTGCTCCTCGCCCTCTCGCTGCCGGGCGTGGTCGCGGGATCTGTATTCGTCGAGAGCGTGTTCGCGTGGCCGGGCATGGGACGCGTGATGGTGCAGGCCATCTCGTCGCGCGACTACCCCGTCGTCATGGGCGCCACGGTGCTGTACGCGGCACTAGTCATCCTGGCGAACCTCGCCGCGGACGTCGCTCTGCCGCTGCTCGATCCGCGTCGCGACACGCGGGCGTCGTGAGCCGACTCGCCCAGTTTTCGGCAGCGCTGCTCGTGGCGCTGATCGCGGCTGTCGTGCTCGTCCCCGCCCTGGCCGGACGGGACCCGCTCGCCATCGGTGACGTGCTCGCGACGCGACTCGTTCCGCCCGTGTCAGCCGATTCCCTCGGCCACTTTCACTTGCTCGGCACCGATCGTTTTGGCCGCGACCTGTTCGTGCGGATGATGCTCGCCGGGCGCGTATCCCTCGCGGTCGGCGTGGCGGGGTCGCTGCTCGCAGGCCTAGTGGGGACGGTGATCGGCGCCGTGGCTGCCTGGCGCGGTGGCGTGTTCGACCAGGTCGCAATGGCGGTCTCGGATGCGCTGCTGTCGATCCCACGCCTCATCCTCCTACTTCTCTGCGCCGCCCTGTGGCAGCCAGGCGCGACGACCGTGCTCGCCGTGCTTGCCGCGACGGGGTGGATGGGTGTGGCACGCCTCGTTCGTGGCGAGGTGCTCGGCGTCCGGGCCCAGCCGTACGTCTCGGCGGCTCACGCGTTAGGTGCGTCGTCGTCGCGCGTCCTGTGGCGCCACGTGGTGCCGAACGCACTCGGCCCGGCCATTGTCGCGACCACCCTCGGCGTGGGGAACGCGATCCTGTTGGAGAGTGGGCTCTCCTTCCTCGGGCTGGGGATCCAACCGCCGGCACCGAGCTGGGGGAACATGATCGCGGGTGGGCGCGACCTCATCGTGACGGCGCCGTGGGTGGCGATCGCGCCCGGCATCGCGCTGATTGTCACGGTGCTCGCGTGTACGCTGCTCGGGGACAGCCTACGCGATCGGCTCGCGGGGGAGCGGCCGCGCGACCTGGCTGAACGGGCCTAGGGAACCGGGAACTGGGAACAATGCGTGTGGCGATCATCGGTAGTTGGCGGGAGAAGGACGCGAGACAATGGGGGCTGCGCGGGACACAAGAGCACTTTCAGCAGGCCTCCCGCCGCGTTGGCGCGGAGGTGGTTGCGCGGGGCCATACCATCATCGTCGGAAGCGACGCGCCCCACACGGCCGACTGCCACGCGGCTGCCGGCGCGTTCGACGCAATCGCAGGCGCCGACGACGCAGCGGCGTCCGGCAGGGTCATCGTCATCCGGCCGGCCCCTGGCAGCGACCGGCGCCACCGGTCAAGCGTCGAACGACCCTTCGACCAGCTTCGCCGGTCGCGGCGGGGCGTCGTGGTCGAGTACCCCGTCGACTCCCAAACGTGGGAAGAAGTGAAACTGCTTCAGACGAAGCTCGCCGACGCTCTCATTCTGGTAGCCGGTGCGGAGAAAACGCGGCAGGCGGGGCTCACCGCGGTCGTGAGCGGGAAGCCGCTCGCCTGCATCGGATCGTTCGGTGGTGCCGCCCACGCGCTCAACGAGCAGCTATTCAAGTCGCCCACGTACTGGGGATATCAGCCGCACGAGACGCGGGATTTGTTGCAGCTCCAGGACGACTTCGGCGACGCCGTGCTGACAAGGGCACTCGAGGCGGCGTGGATCGAAGGGGCGCCGAAGCTCATGCTCATTCACGGTCGAAGCCCGGACCGGGACGCCCTCAAGCGCTACCTGCAAGAGCGCGTTAGGCGCGTCGTCGTCCTTGCGGATGAGTACGCCCCGACCGAGCCGATCCCGATCAAATTCGAGCGCTACGCGGCATCAGTCGACGGGGCCATCGCCCTCCTTACGCCGGACGACATGGGCGGTCTCGCCAACGACGACGTTGGGCTGACGAGCCGGGCGCGCGAGAACGTCTGGGTGGAAGTCGGCTGGTTCTGGGGCCGGCGTGGCCGCTCCAAGCTGCTGCTGCTGCGGAAGGGGGACGTCAGCGTACCCTCCGACCTCGGCAACGTCGAGCACTATCATTACACCGATAGCCCCATCGAACGGGAAGAGGAGATCCAGAAGTTTGTCGCGCGGTTGCGTTCAGGAGACGCCGCGTCGGAGTGACCTACCGCGCCAGGATCGTCACGACGGTGCGCGGGCCGGCTGGGAACGAAACGGTCCGAGATATCGGCGTTAGGTGCGACTCGGGCGTCTCATCCAGGCGTGCGAGCATGACCTCCGTCGGCTCGAACGGGAGATGCCACCGACCCCCCGTCGTTTCGTCGGTGACGTTGACGCAGCGCAGCACGAGCCAGCTGCCGTCCTCACTCTCCTTCGCGGCCGAGAAGGCAAGTCCCTGTCCTTCCAGCTCGAGACCGGGCGTCGGCGGATAGTCCGACAGCGCCGAGCGTAGCGTCGTGCCAACGAGCGGAAGCAGGACGTCATCGGCAGTTCGCTCGATGAGGTCCGCCGTAGCTGCGCTCGCCGCGCCATGTGGGAACACCGCGAACTCCCCGCCGAACGGCCCGAGCATCTGCGCCTCGGGCGTAGGCACCGGCCACCCTGCGTGTCCCGGTCGCTCCGGGAGATCGTTTCGAGACAGCTCACCGACAGCGCGTACCAGCGTCACGGCGACGTCACCGTTCGCATCCGCCTCGTACTCGGCCAGTCCGTCGCTGTAGACAGTGACAC
>Ga0075430_100005107_pt1 | contig 11048 bp, 11 predicted proteins | sample RhiMetdeltSRZDD4_FD_75294 | JGI IMG/M metagenome (GOLD analysis project Ga0075430, IMG submission 75294) | Populus rhizosphere microbial communities from Tennessee, USA - Rhizosphere MetaG P. deltoides SRZDD4 | ecosystem: Host-associated > Plants > Roots > Rhizosphere > Soil | place: USA... | reverse complement strand
CAGGGCCGCGCGCGGCGCTACAACTTCTCGAGCGACGCGTCGCATCGCTTCGAGCGCGGCGTCGATTTCACCAACAACGTCGATGGCATCGAGCGCGCGACACGGCTGATCCTCGACATCTGCGGTGGCGAGTCCGGGCCGACCGTCGACACGGTGGCGCGGCTGCCGAAGCGCAAGCCGGTGGCGATGCGCGTGGCGCGCGCCCAGAAAGTGATCGGCATCCCGGTGCCGGCGAAAGAGATGGCATCGGTTTTTTCGCGGCTGGGACTCAACTTCAAGGCCAGGAAGGGGAGTTTCACGGTGTCACCCCCTTCGTACCGCTTCGACATCGCGATCGAGGAGGACCTGATCGAGGAAGTGGCGCGGGTCTACGGCTTCGAGCGCATCGCGGCGCACCCGCCGAAGGCGCGAGCGAGCATGTTGGTCGTTTCTGAACAAAAAAGATCTCTCCATGTGCTGCGCGAACGGCTTGCCGCGGCCGATTACCGCGAAGTGATCAACTTCAGCTTCGTCGAGCCGCAATGGGAAGGTGATTTCGGGAAACGGGATTCGCCCGGCGAAACTCCGATCCGGCTGCTGAACCCGATCGCGAGCCAGCAATCCGTGATGCGCACCAGCCTGATCGGTTCCCTGGTCGAGGTGGCGAGGAAGAATCAAGCCAGAAAAGTCCCCCGCATCCGGGTGTTCGAGATCGGGCGCGTGTTCCTGCGCGACCCGGGGGCCAAGGATGGCCCGCTGGCGGTCGGCGGACTGCGCCAGCCGATGCGCATCGCCGCCGCGGCCTGCGGCCCGGCGCTCGCCGAGCAGTGGGATACGCCGCCGCGCGCGGCCGATTTCTTCGACGTGCGGGCGGACCTGGAGAACCTGATGGCGCCGCTCGCGCCGCGCTTCGAGCCGGCGCAGCACCCGGCGTTCCACCCCGGGCGCTCGGCGCGCGTAACGGTCGACGGCCAGCCGGTGGGCTGGATCGGCGAGCTCCACCCGAGGTGGCAGCAGAAGTACGACCTCGCCCAGGCGCCGGTGCTTTTCGAGGTCGATGCCGAGCCGCTCCAGGCGGCGCCGCTACCCCGGCCCGCCATGCCTTCCAACCAGCCGGTCGTGGTACGGGACATTTCGATGCTTTTCCCGCTCGACACCCCCGCCGAGGCGATTTTGGGGGCCATCGAGGCCGAAAAACCCGCGATCGTGAGGCTCGTGACCCTCCTCAGCCTGTTCCGCGGTGCCGGTGTCCCTCCGGACCGGAAAAGCCTTGCTTTCCGGGTAGTTATGCAAGATACTGAACGTACCCTTACGGATGCGGAGGCAGACGCTGCCCGCGACGCGCTGGTCGCCCTGCTGGGACGCAAATTTGCCGCAAGTATCCGAACATAAAAGGGAATCAGGGGAGCGCATTGATGACTTTGACGAAGGCCGAGCTGGCCGACCTGCTTTTTGAGAAGGTCGGGCTGAACAAGCGCGAGGCCAAAGACATGGTCGAGGCGTTTTTTGAGGAAATCCGTGGCGCGCTGGAGCGTGGGGAAAGCGTCAAGCTTTCCGGCTTCGGCAACTTCCAGCTGCGCGACAAGCCGCAGCGTCCCGGGCGCAACCCCAAGACCGGCGAGGAAATACCAATAAGCGCCCGCCGGGTCGTCACCTTTCATGCCAGCCAGAAGCTGAAGGCGATGGTCGAAAAGGCGCGCCATGGAGCAAAGCCGCAGGAAAGCTGAACTGCCGCCGATCCCGGCGAAGCGCTACTTCACCATCGGTGAGGTCAGCGAGCTTTGCGGGGTCAAGCCGCACGTGCTGCGCTACTGGGAGCAGGAATTCACCCAGCTGAAGCCGGTCAAGCGGCGCGGCAACCGGCGCTACTACCAGCACCACGAAGTGCTGCTCATCCGGCGCATCCGCGAGCTGCTGTATGAAGAGGGCTTCACCATCAGCGGTGCCCGTAATCGTCTGGACAACGCTCGCATCGAGTCTGAAGAAAAACCGGAACCGTCGGCCCCGCGCGAGGTGCGCCTACCTCATGGTCCCGGCGTCGACGTCGCGGCGATCAAGCGCGAGCTGCGCGCGGTTCTCGACCAGCTACAAGGGTAAAATTCGCCCTCTCGGGGCGTAGCGCAGCCTGGTAGCGTACCGGCATGGGGTGCCGGTGGTCGTGAGTTCAAATCTCACCGCCCCGACCAACAAATTCAAGCATGAAACGAGTTGCGCTCACCCTCGCTCTCCTTCTTGCCGGCGCCGCCGTACTGGCGCAGCCGTCGCTTTATCAGCAAGCCGCGACCGCGGAGCGCGACGGAAAGATGCAGGACGCGATCGGGCTCTACACGCAAGCGGCACGCAGCGGCGACGGCAAGGCCGCCTTCCGGCTCGGCGAGATCTACGAGAAGGGCCTCGGAGCCGTCCGCGCCGACTATCAAGCGTCCCTCAAGTGGTTCAACGCAGCGCGTACCCTCGGGTATCCGCCGCTCATCGGCGATTTCCCGAAGCCGCCGCCGCGATAGCTTTTGCCAACGCGGCGCATCGGGAAATACGATTAGTCCCCGGACGAAACCGTCTCTATCCTTCTCCCATGGATACCGGAATCTCACCCAAAGACCGCGCGGCGATCGCCAAGGGCCTGTCGCGCCTGCTCGCCGACACCTACGTCGTCTATCTGAAGACGCACAATTTTCACTGGAACGTGGAAGGCCCGATGTTCCAGACGCTGCACGTGATGTTCATGGAGCAGTACACCGAGGCCTGGAACGCGATCGACCTGGTCGCCGAGCGCATCCGCTCGCTCGGCCATTACGCGCCCGGCACCTACCGCGAGTACCTGGAGCTCGCGCGCGTCACGGAGACCCCCGGTCACCCGCAAGCCACCCAGATGGTCAGGCTGCTGATCGAGGGGCAGGAGGCGATCGTGAAGACCGCGCGCGAGGTGCTGCCGCTCGCCGAGAAAGCGGACGACCAGCCGACGCTCGATCTGCTCACGCAGCGCATGCAGGTGCACGAGAAGAACGCCTGGATGCTGCGCTCGCTGCTGAAGAAATAGGCTTCAGTCCCCGAAGCAGCGGCAGACCCGTTAGACAGCGGGCATCGGGTCTGTTCAAATCCGAGCGCGTGAGAATCCTGGTTTCCAACGATGACGGTTACTTCGCGCCGGGCATTACGCTCCTCGCCGAGGGCCTGCGCCAGCTGGGCGAGGTGACGGTCGTGGCGCCGGAACGCGACCGCTCCGGGGCCTCGAACTCGCTCACCCTCGACCGGCCGCTCACGGTGCGGCGGGCGCCGAACGGCTACTTCTCGGTGAACGGCACGCCGACCGACTGCGTGCACATCGCGGTCAGCGGCCTGCTCGACTTCATGCCCGACGTGGTGGTGTCCGGGGTCAACCTCGGCGCCAACATGGGCGACGACACGATCTATTCCGGCACCGTCGCCGCCGCCGCCGAAGGCTACCTGCTCGGCATTCCCTCGCTCGCGGTTTCGCTGGCGGGCCAGAGCGGCGAGCACTTCGCGAGCGCGATCGAAGTCGCGCTCGAGCTCGTCGGCCGGCTGAAGCGCGCGCCGTTGCGCGAGCCGGTGCTGCTCAACGTCAACGTGCCCGACGTCGCGCCGGCCATGCTGCGCGGCGTCGAGGTGACGCGCCTCGGCCGGCGCCACAAGGCCGAGCCGGTGGTGAAGCTGCAAACGCCGCGCGGCGACACCGCCTACTGGATCGGTCCTGCGGGCGCGGCCGCCGACGCCGGTCCGGGGACCGATTTTCACGCGGTCGGGGCGAGCCGCGTGTCGGTGACGCCGCTGCGCATGGACCTCACGCACACCGCGCAGCTGCCGCTGGCGAAGGAGTGGCTCGCGAAGTGAAGAACCCGTCCGGCGTCGGCATGACCTCGCAGCGCACCCGCCGCCGCATGGTCGAGCGGCTGCGCGAGCAGGGCATCCGCGACGAGCGCGTGCTCGCGGCGATGGCGGCGGTGCCGCGCCATCTGTTCGTCGAGGAGGCGCTGGCCAGCCGCGCCTACGAGGACACCGCGCTGCCGATCGGCTTCGGCCAGACGATCTCGCAGCCTTATATCGTGGCCAGGATGACCGAGACCCTGCTCGCCGGAAGGCCGCCCGGCAGGATCCTTGAAATCGGCACCGGCTGCGGCTACCAGGCGGCGGTGCTGGCCCACCTGTTTCCCGAGGTGTACTCGATCGAGCGCATCAAGGGGCTGCTCGAGCGCGCGCGCGCCAATCTGCTCGCCCTGCGCATGGCGAACCTGCGGCTCGCGCACGCCGACGGCCACGCCGGGCTGGAGAAGGCGGCGCCGTTCCAGTCGATCATCGTCGCGGCGGCGGCGCGCAGCGTGCCCGAGGCGCTGCGCCGCCAGCTCGCTCCCGGTGGCAGAATGGTGCTGCCGCTGGAGCAGTTCGGTAAGCGCGGCGGGGCGCAGCGGCTGCTGATGGTCGAGCGCAACCGCCGCGGCTTCGTCGAATCCGAGCTCGACGCGGTGCGTTTCGTCCCGATGGAGGCAGGCAAGGCGTGAGGGTCATTGCTCTGGTCGTTGCAGCCGCCGCGCTGGGCTCGGCCTGCAGCACTCCGGGCCGCTGGCAGGCGCCGGTGGAGGACCGCCGGCCGTCGCCGCGGGCCGCCGCAAAGCCGCCGGTCGCGGCGGCGCCCGCGCCCGCGGCGCAAGCCGCGGCCGATTCCTACACCGTCAAGCGCGGGGATACGCTCTACAGCATCGCGCTCGAGCACGGCGCCGACTACCGCGACGTGGCGCAATGGAACGCGCTCGACGACCCCTCCAAGCTGCGCGTCGGCCAGGTGCTGCACGTGAAGCCGCCGCCGGCGCAGCAGGGCGTGACGCTCGGTGCCGCGCCGAGCGGCGGCCGGGTGGAAGCGCGCCCCCTCGGTGCGCCACCGGAACAGAAAGTCGAACCCAAAGTCGAGCCAAAACCGGCGCTGCGCGAAGAGCCCAAGCTCAGCGCCCAGGCGCTGCAGTTCATCTGGCCGGCGAAGGGCAAGATCCTCGCCGGCTTCGCCGAGCCGCGCCAGAAGGGCATCGACATCGAGGGCAAGACCGGCGACCCGGTGATCGCCGCGGCGGCGGGGCGCGTCACCTACGTCGGCAGCGGCATTCCGGGCCTGGGCAAGCTGGTGGTGATCCGGCACGACCAGGGCTACATCACGGTGTACGCGCACAACAAGGACATCCTGGTGAAGGAGCAGCAGAGCGTGACGCGCGGCCAGCGCATCGCCGAGCTCGGCAGCACCGACGCCGACCGGCCCAAGCTTCACTTCCAGATCCGCAAGGGCTCGTCCGCGGTCGACCCGCTGCTCTACTTGCCCAAGTCGTAGGCGCGGGACAGCTCCCGGGCGAGGTCGGCGACCGCGGCGGCGTACAACGCGCTGCGGTTATAGCGCGTGATCACGTAGAAGTTGCGCAGTCCCACGCGGTAGTCGTTTGGCCGCTTGGCGTTCGCCAGCTCGATCAGCGCGCCGGAGGCGCCCGGGCGCCCGGCCGAATCGAACTCCACCCCCGCCTGGCGCAGCTCGGCCATCGAGTGTTTCGGCTCGAACTGCCCGTCGGAATAGGCGCGCCAGGCGTCGCCGGTCACGCGGGCGTGCAGCATCACGTCGGCGTCGCGCTGCCAGCCATGGACCTTGAGGAAATTGGCGACGCTGCCGATGGAATCCGAGCGGCTCTTCTGCAGGTCGATCACGCCGTTGCCGTCGAAATCCACCGCGTAGCGCCGGGCGCTCGACGGCATGAACTGCGGGATGCCGATGGCGCCGGCGTAGGAGCCGCGCACCGAGAACACGTCGATGCCCGCCTCGCGCGCCATCAGCAGGTAGCTCTCGAGCTCGTTGCGGAAGAAGCGCGCCCGCGGCGGGTAGTCGAAGGCGAGGGTGGTGAGCGCGTCGACCACGCGCCAGCTGCCGGTGTTGCGGCCGTAGTAGGTCTCGACGCCGATGATCGCCACCACGTACTGCGGCGGCACGCCGTACTTGCGCTCGGCGCGCTCGAGCGTGCGGCGGTATTTCTTCCAGAACTCGGTGCCCTCGGCGATGCGCCGCTCGGTGATCAGCAGCGCCCGGTATTCCTCCCACGAGCGCACGCGTTCCGCCGGCCGGGCGATCGCTTCCAGCACCGGCTCGACGCGCTGCACCCGCGAAAATACGCGCTGCAGCTCGCCTTCGACGAAGCCATGGCGCTGCGCCAGCTCGCGCACGAACGCCTCGATCTCCGGCCGCCCGGCGTACGAAGCTCGGGCGAGCGCCGGGACGCAGAGCAGCAGCACGATGAGGATGCGGATCAAAGTTCCCGGACCATTCTGCGCAGCCGCGCTACCCCAGGCTGCGTGGCGTGCGCGCCGTAGCGCAGCGCGATATACAGCGCGCCGATGCGCTCGATGCTGCCGCCGGCCGCGGGCACCGCGCGCGCCGCGCGCGCCGAGAAGTCGCGCGGGCCCTCGTGCGGCGCGCGCTCGACGCCGCGCGCGGCGAGCTTGCGGCAGAAGGCGCGCCAGGCGCGCTGCACCGGGTCGGGGCGCACCAGCCGCTGCAGCGACCAGATGAGCAGCACCGCCGTCATCGCGCCGAGGAACGTGAACAGCACCGCGGTCAGCGCGCGCCAGTCGGCGTCGCGCATGCCGAAGCTCGTCATCAGGTCGCGCTGCCGCTCCGGGTTGTAGCCCAGCACCCAGACGTTCCACTGGTGCACCGTGGCTTCCCAGCGGTCGCGCACGCCGCGCAGCCATTCGAGCTGCGGCCGCATCATCAGCGGCAACGTGGTGGTTTCGGGAACCGCGCGCGCCAGGCCGGCCTCGACCCGTCCAGGCACCGCCGCGGCGGTCGGGTCGACGCGCACCCAGCCGCGCCCGGCGAGGAATACCTCGGCCCAGGCGTGGGCGTCGGACTGCCGCACCGTGAGGATGCTGTCGACGATGTTGCGCTCGCCTCCCTGGTAGCCGGTCACCACGCGTGCCGGGACGCCCGCGGCGCGCATCAGGACCACGAACGCCGACGAGAAGTGCTCGCAGAAGCCGGCCTTGGTGGTGAACAGGAACTCGTCGACCGGGTTCGCGCCGAGGAGCGGCGGCTCCAGCGTGTACAGGTAGCGGCCTTCGCGCAGAAAGGCGATGGCGCGCGCCAGGACCTCGAGATCGCTGGCCGAGGCTGCGCGCCATTCCTGCGCCAGCGCGACGGCGCGCGGGTTGGAGTCGGGCGGCAGGCGCGTCGCCCAGCGCAGCGCGCCCGCGCGCTCGACCGCGACCGGCTCGGGCTCGGTGACCGAGGCCGTCTCGTAGCGCAGGCGCGCACGCACCGGGGTGGTCGACAGGAGCCGGCCGTCGAAGCTGATGCGCGTGCCGCGCGGCAGGCTGGCGACGGTCTCGAGCGCGAACAGCCATTGCCGGTTGTGCGGCTCGAGGATCACCGTGTAGCGGTAGCTCGCGCTGCCGCCGCGCGGCGGGGTGAACTCGGCCCAGAAGCTCGGCCCGATGCTCCAGGTGCGGCCGTCGAAATCCCACAGCACCGGGCCGCGCCAGTAGCGCTGCGCCGGCGGCGGCGTCGGGCCGTCGAACTCGGCGCGGAAAGCGATCGCGTCGGACAGCGCGAGGCTCGACAGGTTGCCCGGGCTCATGGTGTCGGAAAGTCCGCTCATCCCGGAATACGCGTCCTGCGGCAATCCCCAGAGCGGGCCCTGCACGCGGGGAAACAGCAGGAACAGCGCGAGCGCGGCGGGCGCCGCGTGGGCGAGGAGCAGGGTCGCGGTGCGCAGGTTGGCGCGCGGCGCACGCTGCGGCGCGCTGAACCCGATCAGCGTCGCGGTGATGAGGAACAGCGCCGCCCCCATCAGGAGCGCGGTCGGGATCGACTGGGTGTAGAGGAAATTGGTGATGATCAGGAAGTAGCCCAGGAACGCGGCGATCGCGGCGTCCCGGTGGGTGCGCGTCTCGAGCAGCTTCAGGCCCGAAAACAGCACCAGCAGCACGATCCCGGACTGCCGGCCGAACAGGGTCCGGTACTCGATCCAGACTCCCAGCATCGCCACCGCGGCAACCGCGAGCACCAGCCAGCGCGACGGCAGCGGCGCGCGGTTCAGCGCGAAGTACGCGCGCCAGCCGAACAGGCACAAGGTGAGCACCGTCAGCCACCACGGCGCGCGCAGCGCGTGCGGCGCGACCACCACCGCGAGCGCGGCGATCAGCCACGCGAGGTCGCGCACGCTGACTTGGCGCTGCTCGGGCGCGAGGGGGTGATTCATGCGCCCTGATACAGCGCGAGGGCTTGAAGGCACGCGGCGCGGTGCGCATCGCCGCGCCCGGGCGCGAGCTCCACGCCGGGCAGGCGCAGCCCGTAGAGCGCGCCCGCCTGCTCGGCCGCCAGCACCCAGCCGGCGAGGCGCGACAGGCGCTGCTCCAGCGCGAGACCGCCGGGCAGCAGCCGCGCGTCGAGCCACAACTCCGCGGCGGCGTCGCCGGCGAACTGCTTGGTCAGCAGGTCCTCGCTGCGCGTGGTGGAAGCGTCGCTGCGCGCCGCGGCCTTCCAGGCGATGTGGCGCGGCGAATCCGGACGCTGATAGCCGCGCAGGCCGGCGAAATCGTCGCTGCCCGCCGTCGGCGCATGCAGCGCGCCCGCTGCAGCCTCGCCGATGTGAGGCGGCAGCGGCGAGCGCTCGGGCCGCGGATACACCAGGCAGCGCGCCTCGGGCTCGATATAGCTCCAGGCGCGGAACAGCCCGAGCGGGAAGCGCGTCTCGAGCATCACGCGGCCGAGCGCGAGCCAGCCGCGCCGCTTCGCCGGCACCGCGAGCACCGCGTCGGCGATGCCGCGCGCCGGGATGTCGACCACCAGTTGCGAGCCCGAGCCGAGGTGGCGCGCGAGGACCGAAGGCCGGTCGAACGGCGCGCGGCCGTCGAGGTAGAGGCGGAACTGCGCCGACTCGCCCGCGAACACCGGCTCGACGCGGCCCGGACTCACCGCGATGCGCGCCAGGTTGCGCGCCGTGTGCACCATGCCGGCGAGGCCGAGCCCGGCGAGGAAGAAGGTGAGCGCGAAGCCGAGCGAAAGCGCGTAGTTGATCGAACCCATGAGCAGCACGCCGAGGGTCCCGGCGAAGAACCAGCCCAGGCGCGCGGGCACGATGTACACGCGCCGGTGCACCAGCACGACCGTGCCGCGTTCCGGCGGGGTGAAGCCATACAGCCAGTTGGCGAACCGGGGGTTGCGGTCGAGCAGCCGGCCGATCATGCGGTGGGGCCGTCGTATTTCCAGCGCCCGCGCCACGCCGCCAGCACCAGGTTGGGATACTGCGCGTGGCCGAGACTGCCGTTGTAGCGGCCGAGCGCGCGGAAATAGTCGCCGTTCTCCACGTCGAGGTAGTGGCGCAGGATCACGCAGCCGTAGGCGACGTTGGTCCGCAGGTGAAACAGGTTCTGGCTCGGATGCCCGATCAGCTTCACCCAGAACGGCATCACCTGCATGTAGCCGCGCGCGCCGGAGCGCGACACCGCGTACTTGCGAAAGCCGCTTTCGACCTCCATCACGCCGAGCACCAGCTGCGGATCGAGACGGGCGCGCGTCGCCTCGTACTGCACGGTGCGCAGGAGCTCGAGCCGCTGCTGGCGGTCCGGGATGCGTTTTTCCAGGCGGCGGTCCATCTCCGCGAGCCAGCGCTGGCCGTCGCCGGGCTCGCGGAAGTGCATCGTCGCCGGCGCCTTGTCCGACACCAGGTGCGACAGCCGCTGGCGCACGCTGTCGGCGAGGGGCTCGTAGACCTGCGCGCCGCCGTAGGCGATCGAAGGAGCCAGGAAGGCGAGAAGGGCAAATCCTCTCATCCGAGTCGGGACCTCAGGAAGTCGACCGCCCCGGCGAGCGGCAGTTCCTGAGGCTGGTCGTCGCGCCGGCCCTTGTACTCGGCGTTGCCGGCGGCGAGGCCGCGCTCGGAAAGCACCACGCGGTGCGGGATGCCGACCAGCTCCATGTCGGCGAACAGCACGCCGGGGCGCTCGTCGCGATCGTCCATCAGCACGTCGATCCCCTGCTGCAGCATTTCCGCATACATCCGGTCGGCGGCGGCGCGCACCTGCGGGCTCTTGTGGTAGCCGATCGGCACCAGGCAGGCCTGGAACGGCGCCATCGGCGCGGGAAACACGATGCCGCGCGCGTCGTGGTTCTGCTCGATCGCCGCGGCGACGATGCGCGTCACGCCGATGCCGTAGCAGCCCATCTCGAACGGCTTCTTTTCTCCGGACTCGCTCAGGAACGAAGCCCCCATGGCTTCCGAGTACTTGGTGCGCAGCTGGAAGATGTGGCCGACCTCGATGCCGCGCGCGATCTCGAGCTTGCCCTTGCCGTCGGGGCTCGGGTCGCCGGCGACCACGTTGCGGAGGTCGGCCACCTGCGGCTCGGGCAGGTCGCGCCCCCAGCTCACCCCGGCGAGGTGAAAGCCTTCCTCGTTCGCGCCGCAGACGAAGTCGCCCATAGCGGCGACGCTGCGGTCGGCGACGATCTTCACTTTCGCATTCACCGGGCCGATGTACCCCGCCTTGCAGCGCAGCGCGGCGACGATCTCCTTCTCCGAGGCGAAGCGGAACGCGCCGATCGTCTTCTGCGTCTTGACCTCGTTCAGCGAATGGTCGCCGCGCACCAGCAGCAGGTGGAACTCGCCGTCGTGCATCACCGCTACCGATTTCACGGTTCTCTTCAAATCGATCTTGAGCAGCTCGGCCACCTGTTCGCAGGTCGACCTGCCCGGGGTCGGAACCTTGCGCATTTCCTCCCGGGGCGGATTTCTTTTCGAAACCTCGATGGCTTCGGCGAGCTCGACGTTGGCCGCGTAGTCCGACTGCGGCGAGAAGGCGATCGCATCCTCGCCGGAGTCGGCCAGCACGTGGAACTCGTGCGAGCCGGTGCCGCCGATGGCGCCGGTATCGGCGGCGACGGCGCGGAACCGCAGGCCGAGGCGGGTAAAGATGCGCGTGTAGGTGTCGTGCATGTTGCGGTACTCGCGCTCGAGGTCCGCGAGGTCGGCATGGAACGAGTAGCCGTCCTTCATCACGAACTCGCGCCCGCGCATGATGCCGAAGCGCGG
>Ga0075430_100005103_pt1 | contig 11051 bp, 7 predicted proteins | sample RhiMetdeltSRZDD4_FD_75294 | JGI IMG/M metagenome (GOLD analysis project Ga0075430, IMG submission 75294) | Populus rhizosphere microbial communities from Tennessee, USA - Rhizosphere MetaG P. deltoides SRZDD4 | ecosystem: Host-associated > Plants > Roots > Rhizosphere > Soil | place: USA... | reverse complement strand
CTACCGAAGGAGAATCCATCCAGAGCCAGCCGGGCATCTCGCTGACGGTGGCGCGGGTGCCGGTCACATCGTGAAACTCGGTCAACGTAAACCCCGGGCAAAGCGCGGTGACATGGATTCCCGCACTGCGCACTTCGCCGGACAGCGCCTCTGAGAACTTGACCACAAATGCTTTCGACGCCGCATAGAGCGTGTGGCCGGCCGGCGCCGGCACGAGAGCTGCCAGCGATGCAACATTGATGATGCGCCCGTAGCCCCGTTCCATCATGCCCGGGAGCAAACGGTGCGTCAGCTCCGCCAGCGCGACGACCATCACCTGCAGCGATGCCGCATGGCGCGTCCACTCTGACGCGAGATATGCACCGGGAACACCGTAGCCTGCATTGTTCACCAGCGCGTCGACCACGAGCCCCTGGCTGATCAGGTTCTCGCACACGCGCGCAGACGCGTCGACCGCCGACAGATCCGCGACGATCACGTGGACCCGGCATTGGTAACGCTGGGCAAGCGAGGCGGCCAGGGCACGCAAACGATCTTCCCGGCGGGCCGTGATCACGAGGTCAAAACCCTCGGCGGCAAACACCTCGGCAAACGCGGCGCCGATGCCGGAGGAGGCGCCGGTGATCAAAGCGGTTCTCGGGTTCATTGGTTCATGGGTGCTCAGGTTCCGGTTCACGCGTTCACGGGTTCGGGTTCATGGGTTCGGGTTCACGGGTTCGCAACAATTGCGTACCTCACAGTTGCAGACAGGACACTTCGCGCTCTCCTGTGGGTGCACGCTCATTCAGTGATCTCGAAGTACCCGAGCACCTGAGCACCTGTGAACCCATGAACCCTGTCGTCCTTATTCCACCCTCCTCAAAATGAAGCACTTCAAGTAGTGCGTCTCCGGCACCCCGATGAGGACCGGGTGATCGCGCCCCTGCATCCGCTTTTCGACGATGGCCATCGGTGCGTGGCTGTCCACCGCGGCTTCGTGCAGCACGGCGGCGAACATCTCTTCATTGACGTTGTAGGAGCAGCTGCACGTAACCAGATGTCCGCCAGGAGGCAGGAGCCGCATCGCACGCAGATTGATTTCCTTGTACCCTGCGAGCGCGTTGGGAATCGATGCCTTGTTCTTGGCGAACGCCGGAGGGTCGAGCACGATCGTTTCGTAACGGGCACCTGCGCGTTCCAGTCGCCGAAGCTCGTCGAACGCATTGGCCTCGCGCGCCTCGATTTGGGGCACATGATTCCGCTCCGCATTTGCGCGTATTCGCGCCACGCCGTCAGCGGAGATGTCGATCGCTTCGACACGTTCACACTGGGGCGCCAGCCGCAGCGCAAATCCTCCGTGGTAACTGAAGCAGTCGAGCAGCCTTCCACGTGCGTAGCGCGCCGCCGCTTCACGGTTCTCGCGTTGATCGAGGAAGAGGCCTGTCTTCTGCCCCTTTCGCAGGTCCACGCTGTATTCCACCGGACCTTCGCGAACCGACACGGATTCGGGCACATTGCCGTAGAGGGTCTCCACGGTCTGTTCCAGTCCTTCAAGCAGGCGGACCTTTGGGTCGTTGCGTGCGAGGATGCCGGCCGGCGAGGTGAGTTCGACCAGCATGGACACGATCGAGGGCAGCAGCCTGTCCATGCCTTGTGACAGCGCTTGCACAACGAGGTAATCTCCGTACTTGTCCACCACGAGCGATGGCAGAAGGTCGGCCTCCGCGTGCACGATTCGGAAAGCGGTCGCGTCCAGATCCAGGGATGCGCGAAAGCTCAGCGCGTGTTGAAGTCGCGTACGAAGCAGCGCGAGGTCGGGGACGATCTCGCCGCGTGTGAGCATGCGCAGCGGAATCTGCGAGCGGTCGCTGAACAGCGCGTAGCCGAGCGAGCGGCGGCGCGCACCGATAACGTGAACGATCTCGCCGCCTTCTGCCTGCGCCTCTACGATGTCTGCGGCGTACACCCACGGATGTCCGCTACGGATGCGCTGCTCGCCGCGTGTGGACACGATGACTGTGGGAAACATTTGGCTTTGGGCTTTAGGCTCTAGGCCTGGGCTGCGAGTGCGGAGTCATGCGTCGGTTTTCGACCGAAGGTCTACGTCACGCCATCAACGCTGAAGGCCTACCGCCCAGAGCCGAAAGCCAAAAGCCTGCATAGTACAATCTCCTCCCCTATGTCCAACGCCGCGGTTTCTCCGATGCAGCGTTCTCTGGCCGAAACCGACCCCGACATCGCCGACGCCATCCGTCGCGAAACCATGCGGCAAGCCGAAGGGCTCGAGCTGATCGCGTCCGAAAACTTCGTCAGCACAGCCGTGCTCGAGGCCGCCGGCTCGGTGATGACGAACAAGTACGCAGAAGGGTATCCGGGGAAGAGGTACTACGGCGGCTGCGAGTTCGTTGACGTCGCGGAGTCGCTCGCGATTTCCCGGGCGAAAACGCTCTTCGGCGCCGAGCACGTCAACGTGCAACCCCACTCGGGCGCGCAGGCGAACATGGCCGTCTACCTCGCGCTGCTCAAGCCGGGCGAAACCGTGCTCGGCATGAATCTCGCGCACGGCGGGCACCTCACGCACGGGCACCCGCTGAACTTCTCGGGCAAGCTCTACACCATCGTGCCATACGGCGTCCGCGAAGACGACGAGCGGATTGACTACGACGAGCTCGAGCGGCTCGCTCACGAGCACAAGCCGCGGATGATCATGGTCGGCGCGAGCGCGTATCCGCGAGTCATCGACTTCGCGCGCATCAGCACCGTCGCAGCAGCCGTCGGCGCGGCGATGGTCGTCGACATGGCGCACATCGCGGGGTTGGTCGCCGGTGGCGTCCACCCGAGTCCGGTGCCCCACGCAGACTTCGTGACGTCGACCACGCATAAGACATTGCGAGGTCCCAGAGCCGGACTGATACTGTGCCGCGAACGCTACGCCAAGGATCTCGATCGTGCGGTGTTTCCCGGCGTACAGGGCGGCCCGCTGATGCACATCGTCGCCGCCAAAGCCGTGTGCTTCAAGGAAGCGATGGAGCCGGCGTTTGCCGAGTACCAGCGGCAGATCGTCGCGAACGCGAAGCGGCTGGCCGCGTCAATTACCAGCCACGGCTTCCGTCTGGTCAGCGGCGGCACCGACAATCATCTGATGCTCGTCGATGTCTTCTCCAAAGGACTGACCGGCAAGGTCGCGGAGGCGGCGCTTGGCCGGGCAGGCATCACGGTCAACAAAAATGCCATTCCTTTCGATCGAAATCCCCCGATGGTTGCGAGCGGCATCCGTGTGGGGACGCCGGCGGTTACGACACGCGGGATGGGTGAAAGAGAGATGGAGCAGATCGGCGATCTGATTGCGCGCGTCCTGCACGCACCCGACGACGGGCCGACGCTCAACGCGGTGAAAAGCGAAGTCGAACGCCTGTGTCGCAGATTCCCGCTTTACCTTGAGAGGCAATGAATCGTTCAGAACGTTCGAACGAGAACGACCCCAGCGATCCGAACGACCAGACCGATCCGGACGATCTGAAAGAGGCCGTCCGCGCTATCTTTGCCGACAAGGGCGCGCTGTCCCGTGCTCTCGATGGCTACGAGCCAAGGGAAGGCCAGCGCTGCATGTCGGAAGCGGTCGGCTCCGTCATCGACGAGGGCGGGACGCTGCTGGCCGAGGCTGGCACGGGCACAGGAAAGACCCTCGCGTATCTGGTGCCCGCGATTCTCAGCGGACGCCGTGTCCTTATATCCACCGGCACCAAGAACCTCCAGGAGCAAATCTTTTTCAAGGATCTTCCCTTGCTGCAGAGCGTTCTCGACCTCCCATTTACCGCCACGCTAATGAAGGGACGCAGCAACTACCTATGTCGTCACAGATGGGAGACGTATAAGGAGACTACGGAATCGTTGGAGTCGGTCGGATCGTTCGGGATGTTCGAAGTGGAACCACCCGTACGATTCGAACGATCCCAACAGTTCGAACGTTCCGTTTTCCTGCCGATCATCGACGCCTGGGTGAAGACGACCGAAACCGGCGACCGGGCGGAGCTTCACGATCTTCCCGAGAACGTTCCTATCTGGAAGGAGATTGCAGCAGACGCAGAGACCTGCCTCGGCGCCGAGTGCCCGCACTATGACGATTGCTTTGTCACCAACGTCCGGCGGCGCGCGGCTGAATCGGATGTCGTCATCGTCAACCACCATTTGCTTTGCGCCGACGCTTCGGTGCGGCAGAGCGCATACGGTGAGGTCATCCCCACCTGCTCAACGCTTGTCGTCGATGAAGCGCACCAGCTCGAAGATGTCGCCACGCAGTACTTCGGGCGATCCGTGAGTGTGTTCCGTGTCGAAGATCTCGTCCGCGACGGCGAGCGCCTGTTGGCGCCCCGCAAAAGGACGCCCTACGATGACGACGCAGGGCGGGCGTTTGCGGCGCGCCAACTGGACGACGTTTCGCGCGCGCTCGCGCGAGTCGCAGACCACTCCCGGCTTTTTTTCAGCGGTCTGGCCCTTGACCCTTCGCTGAGGTCTCATGGCGGCGCGGACGCGCGCGCCCGGTACAGCGCAGAAAGCCTGTTCGATCACGTCGATGAGGGAATGGCGCTCGCCGGCGCACTCGACGGGCTCGAGGCAACACTCGCCTCGTCGGTGCAGCCTCGAACGGCGCAGACCGAGACGAGTCCGATTGATGACACGTCGAGCGCGTCCGACGCTGCCGATGCGCTTGCCGCGCTGCAGCGGAGGTCCGGCGAGCTCGCGATGGATCTCCGATTCCTCATCCGAGCAGACGATGCGGATTTCGTCTACTACGTCGAATCACGTGGGCGAGACGCTACGCGGCTGTTTCTCCGTGCGTCGCCCATCGACGTATCGCGAATCGTCCAGGAAGCGCTGTTCGATCGCATGCGCGCGACCGTGCTGACATCGGCGACGATGGCGGTTGAGGGCTCGTTCGAGTACGTGAAGGGACGCCTTGGCATCCGCCAGGCTCGTGAGCTGAGGGTTTCGTCCGAGTTCGACTACACCAGCCAGGCGCTGCTCTATCTCCCGCGACGTGTGCCGTCACCTAAGGCGCCGGCCTTTATCCAGGCTGCAGCTCGAGAGGTCATCGAAATCGTAAAGCGTTCGCGCGGGCGCGCGTTCGTGCTGTTCACCAGTTATGGCGTGTTGCGAGCTGTCCAGCCACTCGTCGAACTCGCACTGCCGTACCCGATTCTCGTGCAGGGAGCGGCACCGCGAACACAGCTCATCGAGCGGTTTCGAACCACCCCGAATGCCGTCCTGCTCGCCACCTCCAGCTTCTGGCAAGGCGTCGACGTCGTCGGCGAGGCGCTCAGCTGCGTCGTCGTCGACAAACTCCCCTTCGCCTCGCCCGGCGATCCGGTGACCGCCGCGCGAATCGAGGCAATCAACGCGCGGGGCGGCGACGCGTTCGCCGACTACCAGGTGCCGCTCGCCATCCTGACTCTGCAGCAGGGGTTGGGACGGCTGATTCGACACCGGACGGACCGCGGCGTGCTGGCCGTCCTCGATCCACGCCTTCGGACAATGGGATACGGGCGCCGGTTTCTTGCGTCGCTCCCGCCCGCACCTGTCACAGACGACCTCGATGCGGTAGAGCGGTTCTTCGTATAGACTACGGACAGAACGGTACTTACATTTTCCGGAGGTTTTTCATGCGGCCCTATCTGTACCGCGGATTGCTGGCGCTTCTGGTCGCGCTCGTCTTTTCCGCCCCGGCGGCAGCGCAAAGCGTTATCAGAGGCAAGGTGGTGGATGCGCAGGGTAAGCCGGTGGAAGGCGCCTCGGTCACAATCGAGGCGACCGAGTCGAGCCGCCGCGCTCAGGTCAAGACGAACCGCAACGGCGAGTTCATGCAGATCGGACTCCCCTCCGGACGCTATAACGTCACCGCGGTGAAGGACAACCTGAAGCAGGCGCAGACCGCCAACATCTCCCAGGGCATGCCGGTGGAGCTGAGCTTTCAGCTCACGCCGTCGAGCGGCCTGACGGCGGAGCAGGCGAAGGCGCAGGCCGAGACCCAGGCGATGGCACAGCAGGCGATCGAGGCCATGCGCGCAGGACGCGACGACGAGGCCATTCAGAAGTTCAACGAAATCGTCACCAAGATTCCGACGTGCAGCGACTGCTACTACAACCTCGGCGTCGCCTACTCGAAGAAGCAGCAATACGCCGAAGCGGAAGCCGCCTTTACCAAGGCGACAGAGATGGCTCCGAACAACGCCGACGCGTACACGGGGCTTGCAAACGTCTACAACGCGCAGAAGAAGTTTGACCTGGCGCAGCAGGCCAGCGCCAAGGCGGCGCAGCTGGCGGGAGCAGGCGGCGGTGGTGGAAATGCGGAAGCCGTCTACAACCAGGGCGTCATTCTGTGGAACGCCGGCAAGTACGCTGAGGCGAAGGAGCAGTTCGAAGCGGCCGTCAAAGCCGACCCGAACATGGCGATGGCGCACTATCAGCTGGGCATGGCCAACCTGAATCTGGGTCAGATTCCCGCCGCGCGTCAGGCGTTCGAGGGATACCTGAAGGTGGATCCGAACGGTCCGAAAGCGGGCGAAGTCCAGACGTTTCTCAAGCAGCTGCCGCAGTGAACCCGGGCTCTTGGCTTTGGGCTTCGGGCTTTAGGCTGTAGTGGCCGACAGCCAAGAGCCCAAAGCCCAAGGCCATGTCTTCAATCGCCGACCGGCTGACCGAGGTTCACGCGCGCATTGCCGCAGCGGCCCGGTCGGTCGGGCGCGATCCTTCCTCGGTTCGCCTCATCGCGGTTTCCAAAACGTTTCCACTCGATCTCGTGCGAGAGGCGTATGCCGCCGGGCAGCGGGAGTTCGGCGAGAACCGTGTCCAGGAGGCGCTTGAAAAGATTCAGGATGCGGGCGACCTCGACATCCGCTGGCATCTGCTCGGCCACCTGCAAACGAACAAAGCGAGGCGCGCGGCACCTGCCTTCGCGGCGATTCATTCCGTGGATAGCCTCGATCTGCTCCGGAAGCTCGACGCGGCCGCCGAGGATGCCGGCGCCGCGCCCCGGCTCCTGATACAGGTCGATCTCGCCGATGAAGAGACGAAGTTCGGCCTGCGCCCGGCAGACGTGCCGCCGCTCTTCGAGGCCGCCGCGTCGCTCCGAGCCGCGCGAGTCGTCGGGTTGATGACCCTGCCCCCGATACCGGAGAGCCCTGAAGATGCGCGCCCATGGTTCATCCAGTTGCGCAGACTGCGCGACGACTGGGCCGCCTCTGGAGTACCCCCCGACATGCTTCAGGAGCTCTCGATGGGTATGAGCGGCGACTTCGAAGTTGCCGTTCAGGAAGGGGCGACTATGGTGCGGGTGGGAACGGCGATATTTGGACGACGCACACCAACTTCAAACTTGAAAGTACTAAAGTAAAAAGTAAGTAGACAAGTAACTTGTGCACTTACTTTCAACTTTGCACTTTGAAGTTTGAACTTACGCCGTGACCGTGTCCATTCGCGTCTCGACGTAAGGAGCCTCGTTGACGCGCGGGGCCTTGCGATTCACCGCCACCATCCACCACTCGCGGGCCGATGCGGCGATGACCACTACGACGACGGCCATGAAGAACAGCGCCAGCGCCGCGTCGACGCGATCGTTGAAGATCATCCGCGCTGCGTCCGGATTCGTCGAGTTCGTAAGCGAACGCGCATGCGCGAGGAAGCCCAGCGCAGGCAGCGGCGAAAACACCTTCTGGTAGCCGGCCGTCAGCGTCGCCGAAGCGAGCCATGCCAGCGGCACGAGCGTCACCCAGGCGTGTTTCATCTTGCCCATCTTCACGATAATCGTCGTGGCCACGCACAGGGCTACCGCCGCCAGCAGCTGGTTCGCGATGCCGAACAGCGGCCACAGGGAGTTGATGCCGCCGAGCGGATCGATCACGCCCTGATAGAGGAAGTAGCCCCACGCGGCAACGACGAGCGCCGACGAGATCAGGATGCTGGGATACCACGAATAGCGACCGAGCGGCGCCCACACGTGCTTGAGCAGCTCCTGCAGCATGAAGCGGCCAACGCGCGTCCCCGCATCGACGGTCGTGAGGATGAACACGGCCTCGAACAGGATGGCAAAGTGGTACCAGAGTGCCAGGCCGGCGCCGGTGAAAACGCCACCCAGTATCCCTGCCATGCCGACCGCGAGGCTTGGTGCACCCCCCGTGCGTGACAGAAGCGATGCCTCACCCATCTGCTGCGCCAGCACCTGCATTTGCTCCGGCCGCAGCATGAAGCCCCACTGTGCGATGGCCTGAGATGCGCTTTCCGGAGTCGTTCCGAGAATCGCGGGACCAACGTTCATCGCGAAGTACACGCCGGGGTCGAGCGTTGCGGCGGCGATCAACGCCATGAGACCTACCAACGATTCCATCAGCATCGAGCCGTAGCCAATCACTCGGATGTCGCTCTCGCGCTTCACGAGCTTTGGAGTCGTGCCGCTGGAGATCAGCGCGTGGAATCCGGATACGGCGCCGCAGGCGATCGTGATGAAGGCGAACGGGAACAGCTTGCCCGCAAAAACCGGGCCCGTCCCGTCGATGAACTGGGTCACCGCCGGAAGCTTCATCGGCGGCATCAGCACCACGATGGCCGTGCCCAGCACGAGAATCGTCCCGATCTTGAGAAACGCCGAGAGATAGTCGCGCGGCGCCAGCAGGAGCCACACCGGGAGCACCGAGGCCACGAAGCCGTACACGATGACGGCCCACGCCAGGTCGGTCCCCGACCAGGTGAACGCGGCGCTCCACGCGGGATGCGCGGCTACCCACTGGCCGCCGAGGAGCGCGGCCATCAGAAGCACGATGCCGATGCCGGTAGCTTCAGCGACCTTGCCCGGACGGATGTTGTTCATCCATGCGCCCATCAGGAGCGCAATGGGAATCGTGGCGGCAATCGTGAAAAGTCCCCATGGACTGTCGCGCAGCGCATTGACGACAACGAGCGCGAGCACGGCAAGGAGAATGATCATGATTGCGAACACGGCGACCATCGCGGCCATGCCAGCGACCGGGTTCACTTCCTCCTTTGCCATCTGGCCCAGCGACTTGCCATCGCGACGGACCGACGCGCAGAGCACGATCATGTCCTGCACGGCACCCCCGAGCACGACGCCCGCAATCAACCAGATCGTGCCGGGCAGAAACCCGAACTGCGCGGCGAGCGTCGGGCCGACGAGCGGCCCCGCGCCGGATATGGCTGAAAAATGGTGGCCTGCTGCCACCCATTTGTTCGTCGGACAGAAATCGCGTCCGTTGTTGAGGCGCTCGGCCGGAGTAGCGCGGCGATCGTCAAGGCCAAACACCGTGTAAGCAAGGTAGCGGGAGTAGAAGCGATACGCCACCAGATACGTGCATACGCCGGCGACGACGAGCCAACCGGCACTGATGGTCTCGCCGCGCGACAAGGCCAACATGCCGAAGGCCCCCGCACCGAGCACCGCAATCACTATCCAGATCGCATACGAATACAGCTTTTTCATGGCCCCTACCGGCAGAACTGACGCGTCCGCCTCTATAGTACCGCGCCAGTCTTGACGAACAGGTGCCCTCTCGTCAACTGGGGCTGCCACGGCTCTGCAGCGATCGTAGGGCGGGCCTTCCGCCTCCGCGAAGCTACGGCGAGACTCGCCGAAGCGCAAAGCGCGAAGGCGGTTACGGCCCGCCAGGGCGAGGAGAATCCGCGCCCGACACCCATTACCGCGTTTGAAGAATAGGATGAACCCGTGTCGGTAATCCTCGACGTGCGCGTGATCCCGAGAGCTTCTCGACCGGGGCTGGCCGGCACGCGCGATGGGGCGCTTCTCGTCCGCCTTAGCGCACCCCCGGTCGAGGGCGCCGCGAACGCCGAGCTCATTCAGCTGCTGGCGAAGGCGCTGGACGTACCAAAGCGGCAGGTGACGATCGTGGCCGGCGAGCGCGGCCGTTTGAAACGGGTAAAGCTGGAAGGCGTGACTGCCGAACGTGTCGCTGAAAAGCTCAAGCCATGAAAATCGCCGACTTTGTCATCGAGCATGCTGACGTAGTGGCGACGTGCGCCGGGCCGGCACCGCGGCGCGGCCGCTCGCAGGGTGAAATCTCGCCGTTACGTGACGCGGCGATTGCCGCCCACGAAGGACGGATTGTCTTCGTCGGCCCGCAGGCGGCCCTTGCTGATCATGTGCGGCTGCTCGACGGCATCGTCCGCGTGGACGCGCGCGGCTGCACAGTCGTTCCGGGGTTCGTCGATGCTCACACGCATGTCGTGTACGCCGGAGATCGCCGGGACGAACTGCGGCAGCGACTCGCCGGTGCGACGTACGCCGAAATCGCAGCCGCGGGTGGCGGCATCTTGCAGACCGTTCGGGCGACACGAACCGCATCGGAGGAGGAGCTCGTTGCGCTCGCACGCGTGCGCCTGGACGAAATGGCAGCGTGCGGAACAACGACCTGCGAAGCGAAGAGCGGATATGGCCTCACCGTCGAATCGGAACTGCGTCAGTTGCGCGCCATTCAACGACTCGATGCCGAGCATGCGATCGATCTGGTTCCGACGTTTCTCGGTGCGCACGAGGTGCCGCTGGAATTTCGCGAGCGGCCAGACGACTACGTCACGCTCGTCGTCGACGACATGATTCCGAGAGTCGCGGATGCGTCACTCGCAGAATGGTGCGATGTGTTCTGCGAAAAAGGAGCATTCACGCCGGAGCAGTCCGTGCGCATCCTGCAGGCGGGTATGCGGTCGGGTCTCCGGCCGCGAATCCATGCCGACGAGCTCGGCACGAGCGGCGGCGCGCGTGTAGCCGCAGATGTCGGCGCACGCTCGGCGGATCATCTGATCTGGGTTGACGAACCCGACGCCGAACGCCTGGCCGCCGCTCACGTGTGCGCCGTACTGCTGCCAATCACGGCGCTATGTCTCAGGCTCGGACGGTATGCGCCGGCGCGGATGCTTATCGACCGTGGTGTCGCCGTGGCGCTCGGGACCGACCTCAACCCAGGCGGAGGTGTGTCACCGTCCATGCCGTTTGCACTGTCGCTCGCGTGCTTCGCGATGGGGATGACGCTCGAGGAGGCGCTCGTCGGCGC
>Ga0075430_100005098_pt1 | contig 11054 bp, 12 predicted proteins | sample RhiMetdeltSRZDD4_FD_75294 | JGI IMG/M metagenome (GOLD analysis project Ga0075430, IMG submission 75294) | Populus rhizosphere microbial communities from Tennessee, USA - Rhizosphere MetaG P. deltoides SRZDD4 | ecosystem: Host-associated > Plants > Roots > Rhizosphere > Soil | place: USA... | reverse complement strand
CCACCGCGAGCGAGGCGTTGGTCACGGCGGGCATGTCCTCCGCGGGGATGTGGTCCATCGCGTGGGCATCGAACGAGATCAGGTACCGCGGCATCGCATGGCTCCTCTCTGGCGGCCTCCTCGCCGCATGAAGAACAACAAAAAGCCGCCGTTGCGGCGGCTTTTGAATCGGGGCGCCGAGATTTGAACTCGGGACCTCTAGTCCCCCAGACTAGCGCGCTAACCAGGCTGCGCCACGCCCCGCTCCAGCGAGTGTAGCGCCCACCGAACGCGCGGCTTCCTCGCTGAGAAACTTTGCGGAAAGTGCGCACGATTCGCCCTCCGTAGTCGCAAGCACCAAGGGGGCTGAGCGTCTTGAATTCGGAGGGGTACATCGACCGTTCGTTGTCCACAGCCTCTCTCTGCGGAGCACTTGGAGACGGCTCGGGGACGGAAGTTGCCAGCACCGACGATATCCACACCCCTGTGGAAAACTCAGACGACACCCAGAAACCGCACAAACAAGAGGAAGGCAGCGTGAAGAAGCCGCCCGGCGAGTTCGTCAGCGACGAGCTCGAAGAGCACACGAAGCGCTTTCTCGAGGAGGTCAAGGGGCGTGCCAAGCGTCGGCGCGAGGCAACCGATGAGGGCGGCGGCCCCCCGCCGCCCAGCGAGCGTCAGCGCTCGAGGCGCCGGTAGAGCCGATCGATCAGCTCGGGCATCTGCTCGAGCCTCTGCGTGATCAGCCTGAGGCGGTACTCCCGAAAGTGCTCTGGCTCGACACCCAGGGCTTTGGACAGCTTCCGGACGATCTCGTCCGACGGCACCGGCCGGTTCCCGTGCACGAGGTGGTTCAGGTACCCGGCCGAGAGGTTCGTCTGGTCCGCGAGCGCGCGGTAGGTCACGCCCTTCTCCTGCATCAGCCGCTCGAGTGTCGGGCCGAACGGCTCAGTGCTGAATCTCCGGCGGCGGGCCAAGGTCGTATTACTACCTAGTTTCCAACTTCGGCGACGGGTACGCGCCGCTCGTCGCCCGAGGCCCTGTCTCGGACGTCCACGGCACCGTCATCCAGCGTCTTCTTCCCGACCGTGATGCGCGTCGGAATTCCGATGAGGTCGGCGTCGGCGAACTTCTCTCCGGCCCGCTGGTCGCGGTCGTCCAGCAGGACGGTCGCTCCGGCGGCTTCCAGGGCCTCGGCGACGCGCGCCCCCTGCTCCTCGACGCCAGGCAGGACGACGACGTGGACGTCGTACGGGGCCACCGATTGTGGCCAGACGATGCCGTGCTCGTCGTGGCGTTGCTCGACGATCGCCGCCATCGTCCGCCCGGGCCCGATGCCGTAGCTGCCCATGATCAGCGGCTTCTCCTTGCCGTCCTCGTCCAGGAAGGTGGCGCCGAGCGGCAGCGAGTAGAAGGTCCCGAGCTTGAAGATGTGGCCGACCTCGATCGCCGTCTGGAGCCGGAGCGCGCCGCCGCAGTTCGGGCAGGTGTCGCCCTCCCGCGTCTCACGGACGTCGGCGAACCGCGCCTCGAAGTCCCGGCCCGCCTCCACGCCGCGCAGGTGGCGGCCGGTCTCGTTGGCGCCGGCGACGAACTGCCCCTGGCGCAGGCTCTCGTCCGCCACGACCTCGACGGACACGCCCACAGGGCCGATCGAGCCCGGATCGGCACCGAAGGTGCTCCTGATCTCCTCGTCCGTCGCCGGGCGGACCATCCCGCCGAGCACAGCCGCGAGCTTGGCTTCGTCGAGCCGATCGTCGCCGCGGACGAGGCTCAGGACGACACGTCCGTCGGTCACCACCGGCATCGCCTTCGACGTGGCGGCGGCATCGATGCCGAGCAGCTCGGCGAGGCTCTCGATCGTGGTCGTGTCGGGTGTGTCGACGAGCTCGGGCTTGTCGAGCGTCGGAGGGAACTCCGGCGTGCGCGGGATGCCGTGCGCGATCTCGATGTCGGCGGCGTAGTCGCCGCGCTCGCAGGTCACGAGCATGTTCGCACCGGCCTCTGCAGGAGCCAGGTAGTCGCGGCTCTCGCTGCCGCCCATCATTCCGGACTCGGCCTGGACCGGGACGACCTCGAGCCCACAGCGCTCGAAGATCCGGTCGTAGGCGTCCGCGTGCAGCTGGAAGCTCCTGTCGAGGCCTTCCTCGTCGCGGTCGAAGCTGTACGAGTCCTTCATGATGAACTCGCGAACTCGGAGGAGTCCTGCGCGCGGCCGCGGCTCGTCCCGATCCTTCGTCTGGAAGTGGTAGAGCATCTGCGGGAGATCGCGGTACGAGCGGATCTCACGGGCGTGGAACGCGATCGTCTCCTCGTGCGTCATCGGGAGCACGAAGCGCTTGTTGTTCCGGTCGGTGAGCTTGAAGACCTCCGGGTACTTGTAACGACCGGTCGCCTCCCAGAGCTCGGCCGGCGTCAGCACCGGCATCAGCATCTCCTGGGAGCCGATGGCGTCCATCTCCTCGCGGATGATCTGGACGACCTTCTCGTGGACACGCCAGCCGAGCGGCAGGAACGTCCACACGCCGGTGCTCACCTGGCGGATGAAGGCGCCGCGGACGAGCAGCTTGTGACTGATCGCTTCCGCATCGGCCGGATCCTCCCGCAGCGTCGGGAGGAAGAGCTGGGACGCGCGCGGCATCAGTCGACCGGGATCAAGGACGCTTCCGCCATGGCCAGTGCGGCGGGCTTGGCCATCTTCAGCCGCTTCGGCCGCGACATGCCATCGGCGATCCACCTGTCGATCTCATGGAAGAGCTCGTCGACGAGGATGTCCGAGGAGACCTTCTTCAGCACCCGCCCATGGGCGTAGATGAAGCCCACGTCGCGCCCTCCGGCGATCCCGAAGTCGGCGTCCCCCGCCTCCCCCGGTCCGTTCACGGCGCAGCCCATGACGGCGACCTCGAACGGCTCGACATAGTCGCGCAGGCGCTCCTCGACGACGACCGCGAGGTTCTCGACCCCCACGTTGTCCCGGCCGCACGACGGGCAGGCGATCATCACCGGCCCGCGCTCGCGCAGGTGCAGCGCCTTCAGGATCTCCCAGGCCGTCTCGACCTCCTTGACGGGGTCGGCCGTGAGGGACACCCGGATCGTGTCGCCGATCCCGTCAGCGAGCAGCGAGCCGATGCCGACCGCACTCTTGATCGACCCGGTGTAGGGCGTCCCCGCCTCTGTGACTCCCAGGTGGAGCGGGTACGGGACGCGGGCCGCCAGGATCCGGTAGGCCCGGATCATCGTCGGGACGTGCGTCGCCTTGACCGAGATCTTGAAGTCGCGGTAGTCGAGCTTCTCGAGCAGCTCGACCTCCTCCAGGGCGGCAGCGACGAGCGCTTCCGCCTGATCCTTCTGGGCGAGCCCGAACAGATGCTTCGGCAGCGAGCCGGAGTTGGCGCCGATCCGCATCGGGATCCCGGCCCGCTTGGCCGCGACCACGACCTCGGCCACGCGTTCGGGGCCGCCGATGTTCCCCGGGTTGATCCGCACCGCCGCCACGCCGGCGTCGATCGCCCTGAGCGCGAGACTGGCGTTGAAGTGGATGTCCGCGATCACCGGCAGCGGCGAGAGCCGTACGATCGTCCTCAGCGCTTCAGCGTCCTCGATCTTCGGGACCGCGCAGCGCACGACCTCGCAGCCCGCCGAGGCGAGCTCGGCGATCTGGGCCGTCGTCGCCGCTACGTCGCGCGTGGGCGTCAGCGTCATCGACTGGACGACGACCGGTGCACCGCCGCCGATCTGGACGTTGCCTACCTTGACGCTGAGCTCACTCGACATCCTGCGTCGAGTCTAGCCGCGCAAAAGCCACCGGCCACCCGGCGAAGCCGGCGTGGCCTCGGTCGGCGTCGCAAGCGCCGCCTTACCCGCCTGTCCGACCGCCGATGTCGTTCGAGAGTCCGATGAAGAACAACATCAGCACGACCGCGATTCCGACCACCGAGACACGTTCGTAGACCTCCCTCCCCACCGAGCGCCCGCGGACGCCCTCGATGATCGAGAACGCGATGTGGCCGCCGTCCAGCGGCAGCAGCGGAAGCAGGTTGAGGAGTGCCAGCGACAGGCTGATCAGGCCCAGCACCCAGAGATAGGTCTCCCAGCCGCGATCGAGGGCGTCTGACGAACCGCGGACGATTCCGATCGGGCTCGAGATCTCCTCGCGACCGGAGCCCCGGACCAGTCGGCTGAGCGTGCCGCCGACCTCCTTCGTGATCAGCCAGGTGAGCCGGAACGACTCCCCGATCGCCGTTCCGACGGGAAGATCTTCGAACGCCGGGCGGAAGCCGATCCGAAAAGCGCCGTCCGTGTCCTCGAACGGCCGCACCGGGCCGAGGACGACCTGCCGGCCGGCGCGGTCGACCGTCACCCTGACGGGCTTGCCCTTGGACTCGACGATGAGCTGAAACATCTTCGACGCGTCGACCGTCGTCCCGTTGATCGCGACGATCCGGTCGCCGGGCCGCAGGCCGATCTGCGCGGCCGGCGTCGGCCGGCCGGGCCCGATCTCGCGCTCCACCTGGTCGACCGTGGTCGTCGCCCGGCCGGGGCCCAGGATGAGAAGCAGCGCGAACATGAGGATGGCGAAGACCAGGTTGATGCCCGGCCCGGCGCCGATTACCGCGATCTTCTTCCAGGTGCGCTGGCGCCAGTAGGCGTCGAGGCCGAGCTCGTCCATGATCTCGGTGATCCCGCGCTCCATCCCTTTCCGGGCCGCAGGCGTGAGGTCGGCGTCGTCCGCCATGCGCTCGAGCGCCTTGAGCGCGCCTCCAGCTCCGTCGAAGTCGCCCTCGGCCAGCAGGCGCTTCAGACGCTCGGCCGGCCCGATCAGCTGCGGGGCCTCCTGGATCGCCCGGCCGAAGTGCGCGTCCACCTCGGACGGCGCCGGCCGGTGCATCCCCGGGATCTTCACGTAGCCCCCGAGCGGGATCGCGCCAATCCCGTACTCGATTCCGTCCCGTCTGACCTTCGCGATCGCAGGCGGGAAACCCACATAGAACTTGCGGGGACGCATTCCGACCGCGCGGGCGGTGTAGAAGTGGCCGGCCTCGTGGAGCAGGACGAGGAACGCGAGGCCGAGGATTGCGATCAGGCTGTTCACGCGGCCACCAGTGCCTGCTCGGCGAGTCGTCGCGCCTCGCGGTCGGCCTCGTCGAGCGAATCGACATCGGTTGCGGGCGAGCCGTCGGCTGCGTCGAGCGTGCGCTCCACGACCTCGGGGATCCCGAGGAACGGCAGGCGTCCGTCGAGGAAGGCGGCGACGGCGACCTCGTTCGCGGCGTTGAAGGCGCACGGGTAGCTTCCTCCGCGCTCGCCGGCGAGCCGGGCCAGCACGAGCATCGGGAACGACTCCTCGTCCACCGGTTCGAACTCGAGCACGAGACCGGATGCGAAGTCCAGCTGCGGCAAGTCGACCGCCGCGCGGTCCGGGTACGTCAGCGCATACGAGATCGGGACACGCATGTCCGGATAGCCGACGTGCGCGAGCGACGAACCGTCGCGGAGCCGAACGAGCGCGTGCACGACGGAGGTCGGCTGGATCACGACCTCGATCCGCTCGTACGGCAGGTCGAACAGGAAGTGCGCCTCGATGACCTCGAGGCCCTTGTTGGCGAGCGTCGCCGAGTCGACGGTGATCTTCGGGCCCATGCTCCAGGTCGGGTGCGCGAGCGCATCGTCGGGTGTTACGTCCTCGAGCTCCGAACGGTTGCGACCGCGGAACGGTCCGCCCGAGGCGGTGAGCACGACGGAGTCGACGGTCTCCGGAGCACGGCCCTCCAGGCACTGGTAGAGCGCCGAGTGCTCGCTGTCGACAGGGAGCAGCCGCCCTCCTCCCCGCTCCAGCGCCCCGAGCGCCAGCTCGCCGGCTGCAACGAGGCTCTCCTTGTTCGCGAGCGCGAGATCGATCCCCCGCTCGAGCGTCCACAGCGTCGCGCGCACCCCGGCAAAACCGACGACAGCGTTGAGGACGATGTCGGGCTCGGCCTGCTCGAGGAGCTCGACGGGGTCGCCGCCGACCTGCGTGAGCGGCGCGACGCTGTCCAGCGGCCGGGAGCCGGACGAGGCGGCGACGAGCTCGAGGTCGGGATGGCGCTCGATCACTTCCCGCGCCTGAACGCCGATCGAGCCCGTCGCTCCGAGGATCGCAACTCGCTTCATCGACTCATCATGCCGCGCCGAACGCCTTCAACAAGTAATACGCGGCGACACCGGTGAAGAGAAAGGCGTCGAGCCGGTCGAGCATCCCGCCGTGCCCGAGGAGGATTCGCCCACTGTCCTTGACGCCGGTGTCGCGCTTCAGCGCGGATTCGAAGAGGTCGCCGACAGGACCGGCGACGGCGATGAGAGCGCCGAGGGCGAGGGACTCGGGAACGGTCAGGAAGTTCTCGTCGTAGAAGGCGAAGAACGGGACGAGCACCGCCGCGATCGTTCCGGCCACGAAGCCCTCCCACGTCTTCCCCGGTGAGGTCAGCGGCGCCATCTTGTGCCTCCCGAGCACCCGGCCTGCCGCAAACGCCATCGTGTCGGAGGCGAACACGGCCAGGACGACCGTCAGCACCGTCAGGAAGCCATGCTCGGGGAGCTCGCGGAGCAGCACGAGATGCGCGAGGCCGAGCCCGATCCAGGCCGAGCCGAGAACGGTCACGGAGACCGAAGCGGCCGTCGGCATGCTGCCGGCGGCGGCCTTGAACAGAAACGCCAGGGGCAAGGTCGAGAAGAACCCGGCGAGCGCCCACTCGGGCCCCCAGGCGGCCCCGATCAGCGTGGCGAGCGTCCCTGCGTAGCCCGCGAGCAGCACGGGCCGCAGGTTGCGCGTCATCACGTACAGCTCGTGGAGGGCGATCATCCCGGCCACGACGGCCAGGCCGATCATCCACCACCCTCCCGCCCAGATCAGCAGGAGGACGACGGGCAGCAGCACCGCCGCGACGAGGATGCGGGAGACGAGCGCCGTCATCGCGCGCCGAACCGCCGCTGCCGCTCCGAGTACTCGTCCACGGCGGCACGGAGGTCGTCGGGGGAGAACTCGGGCCAGCGCCGGTCCGTGAAGACGAGCTCCGAGTACGCGAGCTGCCAGAGCAGGAAGTTCGAGATCCGGAGCTCGCCGGAGGTGCGGATCAAGAGATCCGGATCGGGAAGCTCCGGCGCGTACAGGTACCGCCCGAGCATCTGCTCGTCGATCTCCTCGGCCTCGAGACCCTCCTCCACGATACGCCTGGCTGCGTACGCCAGCTCGGCCCGTCCGCCGTAGTCGAAGGCGATCCAGAGGTTCAGGCGGTCGCGGTGAGCCGTTTCGTCCTCGAGGTCGGCCATCTGGGCCCGAAGCTCGGGCGACACGCGGTCGCGGCGGCCGACGAACCGCGTCCTCACGCCCTGCTCGGCGAGGTCCGGGAGCTCGCGCTGGATCGTCTCGGCGAAGATCTCCATCAGCTCGTCGACCTCCGAGGGAGGCCGCAGCCAGTTCTCGGTGGAGAACGCGTAGACGGTCAGGGACTCGATCCCGAGATCGATCGCCGTCTCCACGGTCCGCCGGAGCGCGCGCGTGCCTTCACGATGGCCGTCGGCGACCCTCAGGCCCTGCTCGGCGGCCCAGCGGCTGTTCCCGTCCATGATGATCGCGACGGAACGGGGGATCTCGCCAGGCTCGCGCGGTACCTCGGGTTGGCGCCGCAGTCGGGCGAGGAGGCCCAAGCTAGACCTCGGTGATCTCGGCTTCCTTGCGCTTCAGGAGCTCGTCGATCCGGGTTACGTGCTCGTCCGTGAGCTTCTGGACGCGGTCTTCCGCGCGGTGCTCCTCGTCGGCGCCGACGCTCTGCTCTTCCTTGAGGTGGTGGATCACGTCACGACGGACGTTCCGCACGGCGACCCGGCCTTCCTCCGCGACCTGACGGGCGACCTTCACGAGCTCCTGGCGGCGCTCTTCCGTCAGCTGCGGAATCGGCAGGCGGATGATCTTGCCGTCGTTCGACGGGTTGAGGCCGAGGTCGGACTCCTGGATCGCGCGCTCGATCGCGCCGAGGGAGCTGGGGTCGAACGGCTGGACGGTCAGCATCCGCGGCTCGGGCACGTTCAGCGTCGCCAGCTGATTCAGCGGAGTCTGCTGGCCGTAGTAGTCCACGGTCACCCGGTCGAGCAGCGCGGCCGAGGCGCGCCCGGTGCGGATCGTGTTCAGCTCGTGGTGAGTCGCCTCGACGGACTTGTCCATCCTGGTCGTGGCGTCCTTGATCAGTTCGTCGATCATGTGGTCGCTCCGGTCGTCGGGGTCGAGATGATCGTGCCCACGCGCTCCCCGAGCGCGACCCGCCGGATGTTGCCCTCGGCGAGCGCGAAGACGTAGATCGGAAGCGCATTGTCCATGCACAGGGACAGGGCCGTCGTGTCCATCACGCGCAAGCCACGCTCGATCGCCTGGAGGTGCGTGAGCTCCGGGAGGAACTCGGCGCCGGGCTCGACGCGCGGATCGCCGTCGTAGACGCCCTCGACCGCGTGCTTCGCCATCAGGATCGCGTCGGCGCCGATCTCCAGCGCGCGCAGGGCGGCCGCGGTGTCCGTCGTGAAGAACGGGTTGCCGGTGCCGGCCGCGAAGATGACGACGCGGTCCTTCTCGAGGTGCCGGATCGCCCGCCGGCGGATATACGGCTCGGCGACCTCGGATACGTGGATCGCCGACAGCACCCGCGTGTGCATCCCCTGCCGCTCGAGGACGTCCTGGAGCGTCAGCGCGTTCAGGACGGTCGCGAGCATCCCGGCGTAGTCGGCGGTGGCCCGGTCCATCCCCTCGGCCGCCGCGGTCATGCCCCGGTAGATGTTCCCGGCGCCGACCACGATCGCGATCTGGACGCCGTGCTCGTGCACCTGCTCGATCTCCCGCGCGATCAGCTCGACCTCGCCGAGGTCGACGCCGTAGTCCTGGTCGCCCATCAGGGCCTCGCCGGAGAGCTTCAGCAGCACCCGGCCGAAGACCGGCCGGGCGCCGTTCGTGTCAGCCGCCAAGGGCGTAACGCGCGAAGTCGAGCACCTCGGCGTCCTGCTCCTGGAGCACCTTCTCGACGGTCTTGCCGCTCTCGTGGATCCACTCCTGGTCGAGCAGGACGGTCTGCGCGAAGAAGCGCTTCCTGAGCATCCCCTCGACGATGTTCGGGCGGACCTGCTCCGGCTTCGACTGCACCTCGTCGGAATTCTCGTAGATCGTCCGCTCGGCCTCGATCTCCTCGGCCGGAACCTCGTCCCGGCTCCGGTACCTCGGAGCCGCGAACGAGATGTGCATCGCGAGCTGCTTGGCGAGCTCGGCGGAGCCGCGGACCTTCACGAGGACGCCGATCTTGTTCGCCGGCGGGTGGACGTACGCGGCGATCGTCTCCTCGCCTTCGAAGCGCGAGGCGCCGCGGACGGCGACGTTCTCGCCGATCTTGCCGACCAGCTCGACGCGCTCGTCCTCGAGCTCCTCGGCGGCCTCGGGCCCGTCCTGGTGCACGGTCTCGAGCACCTTCCGGGCGAAGGCGAGGAACTCATCGTTCTTGGACACCGGCTCCGTCTCGCTGCCGACGGCCACGAGGGTTCCGCGGTCTTCGTCGACGCGTGAGAGGACGATCCCCTCGGTCGTCTCGCGGCCTGCGCGCTTGCCGGCTTCGGCCATCCCGCGCTCGCGCAGGAGGCGCTTCGCCGCCTCGACGTCGCCGCCCGTCTCCTGGAGGGCGCGCTTGCAGTCCATCATCCCGGCGCCCGTCTCCTCTCGGAGCTGCTTGACGAGCCCGGCTGAGATCTCGGTCGTGCTCACTGGCCCTCCCCCTCCTGGGCTGATCCTTCCTCGGGTGTGGTGTCTTCGGGTGTGGTCTCCTCAGGTGCGGTCTCCGCAGCCTCGGTCTCGGCCGCGCTCTCCGCCGGCGCCATCGGCTCGTGCTCGACCGGCGTCTCGTCCGCTGCGGGAGTCTCGTCCGCTGCGGGAGTCTCGTCCGCTGCCGGCGCCTGCTCGGTTTCCGGAGCCGCCTCGGCCTTCTGGCCGTTCTGCTCGAACTCCTGGACGGTCACACCCTGCTTCCCGGCCTCGATCGCGTCGCCGATCGCGCGGACGATGAGGCTGCACGAGCGGATCGCGTCGTCGTTCCCCGGGATCACGAGGTCGACCTCATCCGGATCGCAGTTCGTGTCGACGAGGCCGATGATCGGCAGGCCCAGCCTCCGTGCCTCGCGGACGGCGATCTGCTCCTTGCGGAGGTCGAGGACGAAGAGCGCGTCCGGCTGGCGCTTCAGGTCGGCGACTCCGCCGAGGTTCGCCTCGAGCTTCTCGAGCTCGCCGAGCATGGTCAGGCGCTCCTTGGCGGGCAGCAGTTCGAGCTGCTCCTCCTCCTTGAGGCGCCGAAGCTCGTGGAGACGCTCGACGCGGCTCGACATCGTGCGCCAGTTCGTGATCAGGCCGCCGAGCCAGCGGTGGTTCACATACGGCATGCCGACCCGCTTGGCCGTCTCCTCGACGGCGTCCTGCGCCTGCTTCTTGGTGCCGACGAAGAGCACGGTGCCGTTCTTCGACGCCAAGTCGCGGACGAAGTCACACGCCTCTTCGAGCAGGTCGGAGGTCTTCTGCAGGTCGATGATGTAGATGCCGCCGCGCTCCGTGAAGATGAAGCGGCGCATCTTTGGGTTCCAGCGACGCGTCTGGTGGCCGAAGTGGACGCCGGCCTCCAGCAGCTCTCGCATCGAGACAGCGGGCAAGGTGAATCCCCCTTGATTGGTTGACAGTGCTACTACCGGTGGGAGAGGCGTGGAACCGGCGACAACGCGCCGGCACCGACCACGCCCCCGGAACCCCCGGGTCGGGTACGGAACGCGGGGATTCTAGCGGAGGTCGTCGAGATACCGCTGGAGCTCGCCGGGCAGCGGCGACTCCACGTCCAGGCGCTTTCCGGTGAGCGGATGGTCGAACGCGAGGCGCGACGCGTGGAGGAACTGGCGGCCCAGAGCCGGGTCCGGCGCGCCGTACACAGGGTCGCCGACGACCGGCAGGCCGATCGCGCCCAGGTGGACACGGATCTGGTGGGTCCTCCCCGTCTCCAGGTCGACGCGGAGGAGCGCGTGCTGGCCCAGCA
>Ga0075430_100005096_pt1 | contig 11055 bp, 11 predicted proteins | sample RhiMetdeltSRZDD4_FD_75294 | JGI IMG/M metagenome (GOLD analysis project Ga0075430, IMG submission 75294) | Populus rhizosphere microbial communities from Tennessee, USA - Rhizosphere MetaG P. deltoides SRZDD4 | ecosystem: Host-associated > Plants > Roots > Rhizosphere > Soil | place: USA... | reverse complement strand
GGCTTCCCGTCGAGATGGGCTGGGTGGATGACCATGGCGGTCTGGTCGGTGATCGCCGCGATCATCTGGTCGGGTCGCGTGCCGTTTTGCGAGCCGACCTCGACGAGGCGCGCTCCGGCCATCAGCACCTGGCGGTCGTATTTGTAGCGATGTCCCGCCTGGATCAGCACCTCGCTCTTCATGCCGGAGCTGTCGGGCAGGCGCTCTCCCTTGGCGCCGTCGCCGCCGGCCATTGCCGCCGCGGTGGCGAGCATGATGGCCGCCGCCGCACCCGGTGTGACGCGGGCCGCCGGCGCGTCGATCAGCGCGGCGATGCACCATCCGGTGGCGTCGAGCAGCTCGGGCATCGACACGAACTGGCTGTTCATCTCGGCCATGCCTTTGAGCACTGTCGGCGTGAGCCGTGACCCGCCGAGATCGGTATAGACGCCGCAGGCGTTGATCACCGGCCTGATGCCGAAGCGGGCAAAGATCGAAGGCGAGGAGGCTTCGGCCATGGATCGTCCAGTCCTTGTTGGCGGATTTCGCGACAGTGCCCTGCCATGGCTGCCGGCGCCATGGCAATCCGCCAAAGCATACTTCGGCGATTCGACAATCGACCCAGACGGTGTAACCTCTTTGGCAATTGCTTGACGGAATGGTCTGTGAGTCGATGCTTGGACGGGTGAGCGATGCCGATCTGCGTCTTTTGCGCGTGTTCGCTGCTGTCGCGGAATGTGGCGGCTTTGCTGCCGCGCAGGCGCTGCTCAATGTCTCAGAGTCGACGGTCAGCACCCATATGCATGATCTCGAGACCCGCCTCGGCCTGCGGCTGTGCCAGCGCGGTCGCGGTGGCTTTCGCCTGACGGCGGACGGCGAGGCGGTCTACCGCTCGGCCCGCGAGCTCTTCGCTGCCCTCGACCGCTTCCAGACCCATGTCGCATCGCGCCGCCAGCAGCTGAGCGGGCCGCTGACCGTCGGCATGCCAGACAGTATCATCTCCCATCCCGAGCTCCCGATCGCCCCGGCGGTCGAGCGCTTCTATGGCCGCGACAATGCCGTCGAGCTGACGCTGCAAGTGCTGACCCCGCGCGAGCTCGAACGCGGCGTGCTGGCCGGTCAGCTGCAGATCGCCATCATGCCGCGCCATCAGAAGATCGCCGGCCTGCGCTATGAGCGGCTGTTCCGCGAGGTGAACTATTTCTATTGCGGTCGCCGTCATCCCATGTTCCATGCCACGACCCGCAAGCCGGATATAGCGGAGATCGCCGCCGCCGGACTGATCGGCCGCGGCTATCTGTCGAAGTTCGACCATCGCTTCTTCGGTGCCTCGCCGCACAGGGCAACGGTGTTTTCCATGGAGGCGGCGGCAACACTGATTCTTTCCGGCCGTTTCGGCGGATTTCTCCCCTCGCATTATGCCGAACGCTGGGTCGAGAGCGGCGAAATGCGGCCGCTTCGGCCGGATGTTCTCACCTACTCTCCGGAATTCGACATGGTCACCCGCAAGGGCGGTGAGCTCAACCTGCCCGCCGAAACCTTTATCGAGGATCTGCGGGCTGCCGCCCTTGCCGGGGCACCGGCCAAAGCGAACTTCAACGCTTGACCATGCATCGGCGGGCGCGGACATGCTGTCGTGATCCTTCTACCGCAGGGAGGAGTGAACATGAAGTTCCGTGAACTGGCGGGCCTCGCCGTGATCCTGGCCACGGCCGCCGTCACCGCATCGGCATTTGCGGCACCGGTCAAGGTCGCCACCGAAGCCTCGTTCCCGCCATTCTCCAAGACAGAGGCCGATGGCAGCTATGCCGGCTTCGAGATCGATCTCGGCAATGAGGTCTGCAAGCGTGCCGGCCTCGAATGCGAATGGGTGAAGCAGGATTTCGACGGCATGATTGCCGGTCTGCTCGCCCGCAAGTTCGACATGATCTTCTCTTCCATGTCGATCAAGCCGGAGCGCGAGAAGGTCGCCGACTTCTCGATTCCTTACTACACCGACAAATACGTGTTCTACGGCAAGAAGGGCTCGATCAAGGACTTCGACAACGATGTCAAGGGCAAGCGGGTCGGCGTCTATGCCGGTGCCACCCAGGACCAGTACGTTCGCAAATACTATGCCGGCGTGATGGAGCCTGTCGGCTACGAGAATGCCGACCAGATCCACGCCGATCTGGTCAATGGCCGCATCGACCTCGCCTTCAACGAGCAGCTCCCGGCCAAGGATTTCATGGCCAAGCCCGAGGGCCAGGCCTTCGAGGTCATCCGGGTCATCGAGGACCCGGAGGTGCTGGGCAAGGGTGTCGGCGCCATGTTCCGCAAGGGCGATCCGCTCAAGGCCAAGGTCGATGAGGCGATCCGTGCCGTCTATGCCGATGGCACGGTGAGCAAGCTTCAGGAGAAGTGGATGCCGGGTGCCGACATCCGCGCCGACAAGCTATGGTGAACCGGCCAGGATAACCTCGTTCGCAAATGCAGCGTGAGGTGCATCGATGGATCTCGCGCTGTTTTCTCTGGGGCCGACCGGCTGGGGCGACGAGCTGATTGCCGGGCTCGATCTGACGCTGCGGCTGGCCGTGACCGCCATCATTGCCGGCACCGCGCTGGGTCTCGTCTCGGCACTGGGCGAGATCGCGCCGGTGCCGCTGCTCGGGCGCCTGCTCGAGACCATCAACATGGTGCTGCGCAGCGTTCCCGAGCTCCTCGTCATCTTCCTCATCTATTATGGCGCGGCGATCGCGCTCGCCGCCCTCCTGGCACCCTTCGGCTTTTCCGGCTTTTTCGAGATCAACCGTTTCTGGTCCGGCGTGCTGGCGTTGGCCCTGATCCATGCGGCCTATGCCAGCGAGGTGTTTCGCGGCGCCTTTCTGGCGATTCCGGCGGGCGAGATCGATGCCGCCCGCGCCTTCGGCATGTCGCCGCTTCTCGTGTTCTTCCGCATCCGTCTGCCGCTCGCCTTTCGCCTCGCCATGCCGGGATTGACCAATCTCGTGATGACCACGCTGAAGAGCACCCCGCTGGTGTCGGCGATCGGTCTCCAGGACCTGATCCGGGTTGCCGGCGACGCCGGGCAGAACACCAAGGAATTCTTCCAGTTCTATATGGCGACGCTGGTGATCTATCTCGGCATCGCCGCGGTGGTGCTGCTGCTCCAGACCCGCTCGGAGCGCCGGCTGTTCCGCCATTTGAGGGTCGGGCGGTGACGCCATGCTGATGGACGCCTCGACCCTCATCGCCTATCTGCCGGTGCTCCTGGCCGGCGCCGTCACCACCCTCGAACTGACGCTGTTCACCTTGGTCGGCGGCTTCGTCATTGCCCTGCCGGTGGCTCTCGCCCGCAACGCACAAGGGTCGGTGACCCGTTGGTTCGCCCACGGCTTCGTCTTCTTCTTCCGGGGCGCTCCGCTGCTGGTGATCCTCTATCTCGTCTATTATGGCCTGCCGCAGCTTCCCGGCATCAAGGAGACACCGATCTGGTTTCTCATCGCCCGGCCGATGCCGATCGCCATCCTGGCGCTTTCCCTCAATTCCGCTGGCTTCCTGACCGAGATCATTGCCGGGGCTTTGCGCAACGTTCCGGCCGGCGAGGTCGAGGCGGCACGCGCCTTTGGCCTCAGTCGGCTCCAAACCTTCACCCGGATCATCGCGCCCCATGCTGCCCGGCTGGCGCTCAGATCCTACGGCAATGAAGCGGTGTTCGTGCTGAAGGGCACCGCGGTCGTCAATTTCATCACCATCACCGATCTGGTCGGCGCCGCCAACCAGGTCTATTTCAACACCTTCGACCCGTTCACGCCGCTGCTCGTCGCGGGCGTCTTCTACCTGATCATCGTGTTCGTGATGTTGCGGCTGGTGAAATGGGCCGAGCGTCGGCTGAACCCGTGGGCGTTCGCCGCCCCATCCTGAGAGAGGCAAAGTTGAAGCGCACCACCATCAATGTTCAGAACCTCGAAGGTCTGCCCCTGTCCGATGCCATTCGCTTTGGCGATCTCCTCTTTGTGTCAGGCATGGTCGGGATGGATGAGGGGGGCAGTGTGGTCGAGGGCGGGATCGCTGCCGAGACCCGTCAGGCCTTCCGCAATATCGCTGAGGTGCTCGCCGCCGCCGGCGCGACCTTGAGCGACGTGCTCAAGGTCAATGTCATCCTCACCCGCGCGGAGGATTTTGCCGCCTTCAACGCCGCCTATCGCGAGATCTTTCCGACCGATCCGCCGGCCCGCATCTCCATGGTGGCGGGACTGACGATCGACGCCCTGGTCGAGATCGACGTGGTCGCAGGGGTATCTAACCGCCGGTGACGCTCATATGCCGGCTGACCGCCGGCTTGTTGCGCCGCCGGTCGATGACGAAATCATGGCCCCGCGGCTTGCGCGAGATAGCCTCGAGGATTGCCGCATCGAGCAGCTCGTCGCTGTCGGATGATCTGAGCGGCGCCCTGAGGTCGGCCGCATCCTCCTGGCCGAGGCACATGTACAGCGTGCCGGTGCAGGTCAGCCGCACCCGGTTGCAGCTCTCGCAGAAATTATGGGTGAGCGGGGTGATGAAGCCGAGCCGCCCGCCGGTTTCCTTGACCCGCACATAACGCGCCGGCCCGCCGGTCTTATAGGCGATCTCCTCGAGCTGATAGCGCTCCTGCAGTCGCGCCCGCACCAGCGACAACGGCAGATACTGATCGGTGCGGTCGCCATCGATGTCGCCGAGCGGCATCGTCTCGATCAGCGTCAGGTCCATGGCGAGCCCGTGGCACCATTCGAGCATCGGCTCGATCTCGTGCTCATTGACCCCCTTGAGCGCCACCATGTTGATCTTGACCTGGAGGCCCGCCTCGCGCGCCGCGGCGATCCCGCCGAGCACCTTGTCGAGATCGCCCCAGCGGGTGATCGCCCGGAACCGCTCCGGGTCCCTGGTGTCGAGCGACACATTGATCCGCCGGACGCCATGGCGGAACAGCTCCCCGGCATAGCGGGCGAGCTGGCTGCCATTGGTTGTGAGCGTCAGCTCCTCGAGCGCGCCGGATCCCAGATGCCGCGACAACGCCTCGACCAGGCCCATGATATTCCGCCGCACCAGTGGCTCGCCGCCGGTGAGCCTGAGTTTCCTCACCCCGCGGCGGATGAAGGCAGTGGCGACCCGGTCGATCTCCTCGAGGGTCAGAATCTCCTTTTTTGGCAAAAAGGTCATGTTTTCCGCCATGCAGTAAACACAGCGAAAATCGCACCGGTCGGTCACCGAGATCCTGAGATAGGTGACATGCCGGCCGAATGGATCGATCAACGCCGGGACCGGAGCGGCCTGCGAGAACCCGGCCGGCTGCATCAACGGATTATTCATGCGCTCAATTTCAGCACACGACCGGCCTGCGTCAAGTGCCGCTCTTCGCCGCGCGCCCGGCATGGTAGTCTGCCGCTCATGGAGTTGCCGCACCCCGTTCGACCCGCCCTGCGGCGGACCGTCCTGAGCCTTGGTTTGTGCCTGGGGGTCGGCGCCCTTCCGGCAGCCGCTGCCGCCGGCGAGACCGTCGACATGGCCCTCGTCCTGGCGGTGGACTGCTCATACAGCGTCGATGCCTCCGAGTTCCGCCTCCAGATCAAGGGCCTTGCCGATGCCTTTCGCCGCAGCGACATCCACGCCGCCATAAAGGGGGGTTCGACCGGGCGCATCGCGGTCACGCTGATGCAATGGTCGGATGACAAGAACCAGCTCCTCGCCTTGCCCTGGACGGTGCTCGATTCCGCTGAAGCCTCGCAGAACTTTGCCGAGCGGGTCGGCAATCTCCGGCGCGGTCTGGCGGAGGGCGGCACCGCCATCGGCGACGCGCTCAGATTTGCCGCCGCGGTGCTGATGGCATCCCCCTACCGGACCGAGCGGCGGGTCATCGACCTCTCCTCCGACGGGCGCAACAATCGCGGTGACCTCGTCACCATTGCCCGCGACGAGGTGGTGGCCCGCGGCATCACCATCAATGGCTTGCCGATCCTCAATGAGTGGCCGACCCTCGATAAATATTTCGAGCAGCAGATCATTGGCGGCCCCTTCCATTTCATGATCCCGGCCAATGACTACGAGGCCTATGGCGACGCGATCGCGCGCAAATTGCTGCGCGAGATCACTGGTCCGGGCATATCGTGAGCACCGCCATGGACATCGTCTCCGCCGCCGAGGTTCACGCCGTTTGCGACTACCGGAAGCTGGCCGCCGCCCTTCTTGAGGCCCATCGCGGTGCCGAGCCGCTGGTCGATCGCAGCGAGCTCCATGCGACCGGGCCGCATGGCGAGCGCCAGACCTGGTTCGCCCTCCCGGCGTTTCAGCCGGGCGTTGCCATGGGCGCCAAGCTCGTCAGCGTCATGCCGGCCAATCCGCGACTTCATCCCGAGATCCCGGCCGTCCAGGCGCTCTACGCCCTGTTCGACGGTACCGACGGCAGTCCGGTCGCCATCATCGATGCCACCGCCATGACCTACCGCAAGACCGCGGCGGACTCGGCGCTGGGCTGCGATCTTCTCTCTCTGAGCGATGCCAAGGTTCTGTTGATGGTCGGCGCCGGAGGCCTGGCGCCCCACCTCGTCGCCGCCCACCAGGCAGTCCGGCCGTCCATCTCCGAGACCCTGGTATGGGCCCGCCGGATCGACCGCGCTGTCGCGCTTGCCCGCGAAGTTGGCGGTCGCGCTGTTGCCTCTCTCGAAAGCGCCGTCCGCCGCGCCGACATCGTCTCGTGCGCCACCGCCTCGACCACGCCGCTGGTCATGGGGGCCTGGCTCAAGCCTGGTGCTCATCTCGATCTCGTCGGCGCCTTCAGCGGCGACATGCGCGAATGCGATGACGAAGCGGTGATGAGAGCGCGGCTCTTCGTCGATTCGCGCTGGTTCGCCATCGATCAGCCCGGCGATCTCGGCGACCCGATCAGGCGCGGCGTCATTTCCCGCGATCGGGTGGAGGCCGACCTGTTCGATTTTGCCCGCGGCTATCAACTGCGGCGCCAGGCCGGCGAAATCACGCTTTACAAGAATGGCGGTGGCGGCCATCTCGACCTGTTCACCGCGCTCTACATCGTCAGAGCCCGTCAGCAATCCATCGCCAGAGAGGACGATTGATGCAGCCCTTCGAATTGAGCCGCGTTCCCGCGATCTTCTTCGGTGCCGGCTGCCTCAGCCGGCTTGGCCGCGAGGTCGCGGCGCGCCTCGCGCCTGGCGGAGCCGTGATGATCATCGCCGACCCGGCCATGCGGAGCCTCGGCTGGACCGATCGGGTCACCGGCATGCTCGCCGCGAAGGAGATCAGAAACGCTGTCTATGCCGAATTCAAAGGCGAGCCGAAAGTCTCCGAGATCGATCGGGCGACCGCCGCTGCCCGCGACCTGTCGGCCGGGCTGGTGGTCGGGATCGGTGGCGGCTCGGCTCTCGACACCGCCAAGCTGGTTGCCGCCACCACGCGAAGCGGGCTCAGTGCCGCAGCCTATGCGCTCTGCGACACGCCGCTGCCGCTCGACGCCCTGCCGGTGATCGCCATTCCGAGCACCGCCGGCACCGGGTCGGAGGTGACCCGCACCTCGGTCTTCGCCTTGGAGTCCGGCGTCAAGACCTGGGCCTGGGGCGATCCGCTGAAGCCCGTGGCGGCCCTGCTCGATCCCGAGCTGACCCTCACCCTGCCGCCGCCGCTGACCGCTGCCACCGCCCTCGACGCGCTGGTGCATGCCATCGAGGCGGCGACCAATGCCCGTCGCAATGCCGGCAATGATCTTTTCTGCCACCGCGCGATCAACCTGATCACCCGCAACCTCGAACGCGCCATCAAGGACGGGTCCGACATGGCAGCCCGCGGCGCGCTTCTGCTCGGCTCCTGCTATGCCGGCATTGCCATCGACAATGGCGGCACCGCATTGGCCCACAACATCTCGCATGCGGTGGCGGCGCTTGCGCCGATTGCTCATGGTCGCGCCACCGCCCTTGCCATGCTCGCCACCATGGACTGGGTCGCCGAAGCGGTTCCCGAAGCCTTTGCCGCGGTCGCCCAGGCGATGGGCGAAACGCCTGAGCCCGATGCCGCGGTATCGGCCTTCGCCCATGTGGTGCGGGCAAGCGGTCTCAAGATCTCGCTCCGCGATGACGGTCTCGAGCTCAACCGGCCCGAATTGCTGGCAGCGCAAATGGCCCAGCCGCAAAATGCCCCGATGCGTAAGGCGACGGTGCGCCCGGTGCGCGATGAGGACCTGGTAATGCTGGCCCAACGCTTCTACGGATTGGCGGACGGTTGGCGATGACCGCCATCGACGCCCTGGGGGCGCGCCTCATCACCATCGTTGCCCGCCACCTCGCCGCCCGCCGCGCTGTCGATGGCGTTGGGTTGGCGCTGCAAAGACTGGAGCAGCAGAACATCGCCACGGTCCGGCGCCTCATCCCGCCGGCCCGCCGGCTGGCCGCCTGCCGGCACCTGCCGGAATCGATCGCCGCTGTTCTTCCGCTCGACAGCAGCCTGGCGGCGGTGATCGCCGAGATCGAGGACGAGCTTGCCTGGCAGCAAAACCCCAACTACTCGGATGCCGCCATGAGCTGTCCGAACTATATGGACAACTATGCCTATGCCGAGCTGGTCGGCCCGACCGGCCTGTGGCCCGGCGACGACTTCCGCATGGGCCTCCTGGTGCTCGGACCGCATCTCCACTATCTCGACCACAGCCACGCCGCCCCCGAGCTTTACTGGCTGCTCACCGGCCCCAGCGAATGGCGGGCTGCCTCGACAGATTTTGCGATCCGCGAGCAGGGCGAGATGATCTGGCATCCGCCGCATATGGTCCATGCCACCCGGACCGGGACCGTGCCGCTCCTGGCGCTCTACATCTGGACCTCGGATGTCGAGCAACCCGCCCGGCTCGTCACATGATCCGTGGTGCCATGGCCGCGCTCCTCATCGCTCTCGGCGCTTACGCGTTGATCGCCGGCTACATGTACTTCAATCAGCGCCAGCTCCTCTATCATCCCGATATCGAGCGGGTCGACCCGGTATCGCTCGGCATCACCGGTGCCGAAGTGATCGAGATTCCGACGCCCGACGGAGAGAAGCTGGTGGCCTGGTATGCGCCGGCCGCCCAAGGGCAACCCACCGTGCTGTTTCTCCACGGCAATGCCGGCTCGATCGCCGAGAGGCCGCTGCGTTTTCAGTACTATCAGAAGGTCGGCTTTGGCGTTCTCTATCTTTCCTGGCGCGGTTATGGCGGCTCGACCGGCCAACCGAGCGAGCAGGGTTTGCTGGTCGATGCCACCGCAGCCTATGACTGGCTGATGGCGAAGGGCATCTCCCCCGACAAGCTCGTCGTGGTCGGCGAGTCGCTGGGCACCGGGCCGGCGGTTCAGCTGGCCGCTTCCCATCCGGTGGCCGCCCTGGCGCTCGAGGCACCTTACACCTCGATGATCGATGTCGCCCGCTATCACTATGGCTGGCTGCCCGTTGGGCTGCTGCTCCTCGACCGCTTCGACTCGATCGACCGTATCGGCAGGGTCCATGCGCCTCTCATCATCCTTCATGGTGACGCCGATCCGGTCGTTCCCTTCGCCCTCGGCAAACGTCTGTTCGAGGCCGCACCCGAGCCCAAGCGGTTCGTCGCCATTCCGGGCGGCACCCATGGGTCCATTTTCGAGGAGCCGACCTGGGCGCAGGAAGTCGCCTTCTTTCTCAAGGCCGTCAGGGAGCGCGAGGGATGAGCGCCAGGAGCGATGGAGCCCGCACCCGCCGCGGCAGCGAGCGCCGTCGCGCCGGTGCCATCTACCAACTTCCCAGGCGCCAGATCATCAATCGCTACCCGCGACTCGCCATCGTTTCAGAGGATGAGATCGAGGCGCTGCACCAGGCGTCGCTGCGGCTCTTGAGCGAGGTTGGGGTCAAGTGCTACCTGCCCGAGGCCCGCTCCATCCTGAACCGGGCCGGTGCGCTCGTCGATGACGCGACCATGCGGGTCAGGCTGGGTCGCGAGCTGGTGGAGCATGCCCTGACCACCGTGCCACCGGTCATCGAGCTTGTTCCACGCAATGCGCAAAACAGCACGCTTATCGGCGGCGACAATGTCGCCTTCGCCACCGTGCTCGGCCCGCCAAACTGCTCCGACATCGAGCGCGGCCGTCGTTCCGGCACCCTCGCCGATCACGACGATTTCCTACGCCTTGCCCAATTCTTCAACATCATCCAGCTGATCGGCGGCTCTCCGGTCGAGCCGCTCGACATCGAGGTGCGCTTCCGCCATCTCGAAGCCACCCGCTCGATGCTGACCCTCACCGACAAGGTGCCCTATGTGTTCTGCCTGAGCCGCCAGCGCATCCACGATGTGTTCGAGATGTGCGCCATCGCCCGCGGCGAGGATCTCGAGCAGTTTGCCAGGCGGCCCGGCGTCTTCTCGATCATCAACACCAACTCGCCGCTCCAATATGATCTCGCCATGGCGACCGGTGTCATCGAGATGGCCCGCTTCGGCCAGCCGACGCTGATCACGCCTTTCATCATGGCTGGTGCCACCGCCCCCGCGACTGTCGCGGCCGGCATGGCGATGAACAATGCCGAGATTCTGTTCGGCGTCACCTTGGCCCAGCTGGTGCGGCCAGGCGCGCCGGTGCTCTATGGCAATGCCGCCAAGAATGTCGATCTCAAGACCGGCGCCCCGGCTTATGGCCTCGCCGAGTCCTACCGCTTCACCCATATTGGCGGCCAGCTCGCCCGGCGCTACCGGATGCCGCTGCGCTCATCGGCCTTTTGCGCGTCCAACCTGCCCGATGCCGCCGCCATGCTCGAAGGCGTCGGCGCCACCTGGGCGGCGATCACCGCCGGCGCCCATCTGCTGATGCATGGGGCAGGGTGGCTCGAGGGCGGCCTCTGCTCGTCCTTCGAAAAATTCGTGCTCGACATCGAGGTTCTGCAGAACATGGCGGTATGGCTCAAGCCCGTGACCATCGATGCCGATACGCTGGCGCTCGACGAGATCGCCGAGGTCGGGCCGGGCGGTCACTTCTTCGGGACGGCGCGCACCATCGCGACCTTCGAGACGGCGTTCCACCACCCCATCATCTCCACCACCCAGAACTACGGTGCCTGGCTCGA
>Ga0075430_100005093_pt1 | contig 11061 bp, 8 predicted proteins | sample RhiMetdeltSRZDD4_FD_75294 | JGI IMG/M metagenome (GOLD analysis project Ga0075430, IMG submission 75294) | Populus rhizosphere microbial communities from Tennessee, USA - Rhizosphere MetaG P. deltoides SRZDD4 | ecosystem: Host-associated > Plants > Roots > Rhizosphere > Soil | place: USA... | reverse complement strand
TCGACGCTCGCATTCCACCGCGACACGCTCTCGACGACGGCCTCGGCGGGAAGCGCCGTTAGCTCGGCGAGCTCCTCCAGGCTGGCCCCCTTCAGGATCCAGCCGGCCTCGATCTCGGCCGAGTTGTCTCGCGACCAGCCGTACTGGTGCTCCGGCTGCGCCCCGACCGGCCGTCCGAGCGGTCCGGCGGTGCGCCCCCGCTCGTCGAAGATGAGCCAGGCCGGGACGCGGTCGTGCTGGCCGGTTTCAGGGTTCAGGTGCGCGAGCGGGCGCGAGAGGGTGTCCTGGGGTGCCGGCGGCAGCTCGTTGGTGAAGCGCCGGCCGGCCTGGTCGAGGATGATCCAGTGGAGCGGCCGGCTGGTATCGCGCGCACCGCCCAGCGGGGAACGGATCGCCACCGGCAGATGCGGCAGCTTGAACCCGTACGAGCCGTGAAGGTGCCACATGTGCCAGAGCGCGGCGCCGACCTCAGAGGCCATCAGGATACCGTCGCCGGTGTTGCCAGCGTGACCCATCGGGTAGACGGTCGGCAGCTCCAGGTAGTCGCGCATCAGCTCGCGGCTGAACTCGAAACCGCCAGTTGCGAGCACGACACCACCGGCCGCCTCAACGGAGATGGACGTGCCGCCGCGTGATACCAGGACGCCAGTGACTCGGCCGGACCGATCGTCGCGAAGCAGCCGCTCGGCCGGGGCGTCGAACCAGACGTCGATCTGGCGCTGCCGGACGTTCTCTTCCAGAACGCGGATCAGTAGCTGGCCCTTCGGCCCGCCGAAGACCCAGGGATAGCCGTCGAAGCCGGGGATCTCCTCGATGCCGGACCAGCCCAGCACCTCCCGACCTGGCCAGTCGTACAGGTCAGCCACCTCGTTCGGACGCTGGTCCGCCCCGAAGCGCAGGCGGACCTCCGCGCCGAGTGGCCGTGCCAGCTCCTCAAGGAACGACGGAACCTCGGTCATGCCCTGTGCGAGCGCCTCGACGAGTGGGCGGGCGATTCGGCCGCCGGAGGTGCGGTCGAGGTAGCTCGCTGCTCCCGCCGCGTCCGAGGCGACACGGGCGAAGCCGCTCGACAGGATCGTCGTTCCGCCGAGGCGATCTGACTTCTCGATCAGCAGAACCCGCGCCCCGGCGTCCGCTGCCGAGATCGCCGCGATGGCGCCGGCCCCGCCGTACCCCACGACGACGACGTCGTACTGTGCCTCGTTCAAGGGATCGGCTCCGCCACTGGTCCCGCGGCGACCATCTGATCGACCATCGGCAGCACCTGCTCGGCAAGGATTCGGATCTGGCGCTCCTGGTCGTACGAGGCGATCACGATCTGGAACGCGTTGGCGCCGGCCAGGACGTACTCGGTCAGGCGGGCCGCGCACCCCTCCGGGGAGCCGTGGAGCAGCCAGCGTTCGATCGTCTCCTCGTCGAACGGCCGCAGATGGTACGCCTCCAGGACGGAGATACCCTCTCGCCGGGCCGCTTCGGCGTTCGGACCAACGCACAGCCAGAGGTTTACCATGGCGACGAACTCTGGACCGAGGTTTCGACCGTACTGCTCGGCAGCGGTCCGGCGGATGAAGCTGAGCGCCTGTCGAAATTCGTCCGCCGTCACGATCCCGGTGATCCAGCCATCGCCGAGCCGTGCGACGCGCTCAAACGGGCCGGTAAAGGTGCCGGCTTTGCTCTCAGTGTAGAAGTCGTTCGGCCCGAAGCCAGCCCGCGTCGGCACGTAGCCACCGCAGGCGATCAGGATCGGCGGATGGGGCTGCTGCGTGGCTCGGTAGCCGATCGCCACGTCGTCCAGGTCGTAGACGTCGCCGTGAAACGTCACCGAATCCTCGGTCCAGAGCCGCTTGAGCATCTGAATGGACTCGTCGAACGCCTTGCCACGCCGCCGCTTCGGGATGCCGACGATCTCGTACTCCCGGCCGATCGCGACGGGATCGCCGGTCCCGAGGCCGACCCCGAGCAGGGTTCGACCGTGCGAGATGACGTCCAGCGTCGCCCAGTCCTGGGCCAGCAGGACCGGGTTGCGCATGTGCGGCTGAAGGATGCCAGTGCCAATTCCGACGCGCTTCGTCTGAGCGGCGATGGCCGTCAGGACCGGAATGGCGGTGTAGCGCGGCTTCGCCGTGATGCTGTCGCCGACCGACACGAAGTCGAGGCCGGCCTGTTCGGCCATGACCGCGTTCTCCAGGAGCCGGTCGAGCGAGAACGCCTCACCCATGAAGACGGCGGCGCGATTGTTGACGTAGACGCCGTAGCGAGGTCGTGCTGCCCCATCGCCGGAGAACCAGGATGAGGCGATCGTGCCCTGCCGCGCCTCAGGTTGTGCCATTGCCGATCGTGCTCCCGGCCATCAATGCCGGGCCGCGCATGGATCGTGCCGAGCGCGCGGACTGGCGTCCTGGCGGCCTCCAGTGGACTGGTCAGCCCGGTCAACGGGCGAGCAGCATGATGCGCGCGGCCGGACCGTGATCGCCCGTAGCTTAGCAGATCAGGCGAAAAACTCGACAACCGCAGGCTGTCAGGGTCAACTGTGCCAGGCGAAATCGGGCGTCGAAAGCGTCCATCATTGCCGTGTGGTTTACGTTCTCCTCTGTGGCGATTCTCTCGGTGTCGGCAGATGGCGGGTGCTCGCTGGGAGGGCACGATGGCGTTAGGATGGGGCTTCGAGCGGTCGCCTGGATCGCGGGACTCCGATCGATTGTCGCTCGGTCTGCCTCGCGGCGGCCCACGATCCGGACCTGAGCCCGCGGTCGGGCAGCCTGCACCGGCCATGATCTCGAACGAGGAGGCCGAAGCCCACGAGGCGGCGGTTCGCCGGGCGGACGAGCTGGCCGCACTGCTTCGGGCTACGCGTGTCGTGGTGAGCGGCCTCGACCTACAGGAGACGCTCGCCCGGATCGCCCATGAGGCTGCCCAGATCGCCGGTACCCCGCACATCAAGATCCTGATCGCCGATCACCAGGCCGGGGTGTTGCGCATGGGCGCCTGCCTTGGCGGCCCGGTTCCGGCTGACCTCGCCGTCAAGATCGGCCACAGCTATTCGGGCCGCGTGGCCGCAACGGGCGAGCCGCTGTTCGTGCCCGACACCCCGAACGACCCGACGAACTTGCTGGCCGCGCGTGACCGCGAGCACGGGATCCGGACGTACCTGGGCTTGCCGATCGAGCTACGTGACACGGTGCTGGGCGTCAGGTAGTTACGCCGCGATCTTGATGGACTGCCAGATGCCGAAGCTTGACGGCTTCGCGGCGACGACTGAGATTCGCCGACGTGAGGGCACGTCTCCGCGCACGCCGATCATCGCGATGACGGCCGATGCGCGCTCCTCGACTCGCGACGCCTGCTACTCCGCCGGCATGGACGCCTACATCTCGAAGCCGTTCTCCCCGTCCGACCTCGCCGCGGCGCTCGGACGCTTCGTCGGTCCGCATCCGAACGGCCGCTAACCCGGCTCAGGTCTCTCATAGGTAATGTCCGGGCGGTCGGCGAATCGGCGCTGCATCACCGCGAGCGCCTCCGGGTTGTCGTCCACCAGCACGAAGCGGCGTCCGAGCTCCAGGCAGGCGGCGCCGGTCGTGCCGCTTCCCGCGAAGAAGTCGGCGACCAGGCCGTCAGGCGGCGACGAGGCTTGTACGATCCGCCGCAGGATCCCGAGCGGCTTCTGGGTCGGGTAGCCCGTGCGCTCCTTGCCGCCCGGCGGCACGATCGTGTGCCACCAGGTGTCGGTCGGCAGCTTGCCCCGCGCCGCCTTCTCCGGGCCGACCAGCCCGGGCGCCATGTACGGGATACGCTCGACCGCGTCGGCGTCGAAGTAGTACTGATTCGGGTCTTTGACGTAGACCAGGATCGTGTCGTGCTTGGCCGGCCAGCGCCTGGTGGTCCGGCCGCCGTAGTCGTACGCCCAGATGATCTCGTTCAGGAAGCAGGCGCGCCCGAACACGACGTCAAGCAAGATCTTGCAGTAGTGTGCCTCGCGATAGTCGATGTGGAAGTAGAGCGAGCCATGCGGCTTCAGCACCCTGCGAAACTCGACGATTCGCGGCTCGATAAACGCCAGGTAGTCATCATGAATATCGACATACCGTGACTCTCCGAGCCTGAGTGTGCGGTACCGCCGCCCCTGAAAGCCGATGCGGTCGCCAGCTTCGTCCTGGGTCGCCTTGATCTGTTGGAGGACGCGCGTCTGGCCGGTGTTGAACGGCGGATCGACGTAGATCAGGTCGACCGAGTCGTCAGGCAACTCGGCCAGGGCGGCCAGATTGTCCGCCAGCACGACCCGCCCGACGATGACCTCACCCCCCGACCCCCTCTCCTGCGAGGAGAGGGGGAGCAGAGTCGGAGCCGTCTCCCCCCTCTCCGCGTCGGAGAGGGGGGTCGGGGGGGTGAGGTCGGCCATCTCAGCGAGCGGGGACCGGCTGGGCCTGGCGGCCCGGCTCGGCCAGCGCGGCGAGGATCGCGTCACCGACCTCACGGGTCGTGCAGGTCCCTCCCAGGTCCGGCGTCAGCTGGCCGGTGGCCGTCACCGCCTCGATCGCCGCCATGATCGTCGCGGCCTCACCGGGGAGCCCCAGATGTTCCAGCATCAATGCTGCGCTCCAGACCGCCGCGATCGGGTTGGCGATCCCCTTGCCCGCGATGTCCGGCGCCGATCCGTGGACCGGCTCGAACATGCTCGGATACCGCCGTTCAGGATCGAGGTTTGCGCTCGCCGCGATCCCAAGACTGCCGGCCAGCGCACTTCCCAGGTCGGACAGGATGTCCGCGAACAGGTTAGACGCGACCACCACCTCAAGGGTTTCGGGCCGCAGCACGAACCGGGCGGCCATCGCGTCCACCAGCCACTGCTCGGTCTCGACGCCTGGGAACTCCAGGCTTACCCGCCGAAACACCTCGTCCCAAAGGACCATGCCGTACTGCTGGGCGTTCGACTTGGTGACGCTGGTCACTTTCTTTCGCTTGCGGGTCAGTGCCAGGTTGAAGGCGTAGCGGATGACCCGCTCGCAGCCCTCCTCGGTGAACAGGCCGGCCTGAATTGCCACTTCCTTGCCGCGCCCGCGTCCGGTCAGGTTGCGCCCGCCGATGCCGGCGTACTCCCCCTCGCTGTTCTCACGCACCACGACCCAGTCGATGTTCTCACGCGTGGCATCACGCAGGGGACTCTCGACGCCCGGCAGTAACTGGACCGGCCGGACGTTGACGTACTGGTCGAGCCCCTGACAGATCGCCAGCCTGAGCCCCCAGAGGCTGACGTGGTCTGGCACGCCTGGCCAGCCGACTGCGCCGAAGTAGATCGCATCGAACTGCTTGAGCGTCTCCAGCGCCGCCTCGTCGATCATCCTGCCCGTCTGCTGGTAGTATTGGCAGCCCCAGGGGAACTCCTCGTAGGCGAACGAGAACGCGCCGCCTGACAGCTCCGCGAGCCGATCGAGGACGCGGACCCCTTCTGGAACGACTTCCTGCCCGATCCCGTCACCTGGGATCACGGCAATCCGAAGCGGTGCCTTCGCGGCCTGGCTCATCCGGCGGCTCCCTGTCTGTCGTGGCGGGCCTGAGTGTACCGGACTGGTGCAGGTCCGCGTTCACCGGGTCGGTGGACGAACGTCCACGTTACCATTGAGCTATGACAGTGGATGGGCTCGACGGCGTGTCGACGCTGATGTTCGACTTCTACGGCACGATCGTGGACATGCAGTCGGGTCTGGCCGAGGCGCTCGGGCCGTACCTGCGAGCGAAGGGGTCGTCCCTGGAGCCCGGACGGGTCGTCACCTGGTGGCGTCGGACGCACTTCGAAGCGTCGATGATCGACGCGCTGCTCGATCGCGATCACACGCCGTACCGCGAGATCGGGCAGCAGGCGGTCGACTTCACGCTCGAACGGGCAGGTATCCCGCACACACCCGAGGAGGTCGCCGAGCTGGTCGCAGCGATCGAGCGTCTACGGCCGTTCCCCGACGTCGTCAAGGCGTTGACGAAGCTGCGAGCACACGGCTACGCGCTGGTGGTCCTCTCGAACGGCGACCCTGACATGCTGGAGCGCGGCGTCCCGTACTCGGGCACCGCGCACCTGTTCGACCGCGTCATCTCCGTGGCCGAGGCCGGCGCGTTCAAGCCGCACGTCGGCACCTATCGAACAGCCTGTGCGCTCTCTGGCCTGACCGCGAACGAGGTGCTGTTCGTGGCGAATCACGCGTTCGACTGCGTCGGTGCCAAGGCGTATGGCATGCGGACGGCGTTCGTGGATCGGCGCCGCAGGCCGTTCGGCAACGCGACGTACCCGCCCGATCTGGTGGTGCGCGACTTCTACGAGCTCGCCGAGGTGCTGACCGCATAGCCCGCCCTACGGGCACTGAACTCGTGGTACTGATGTTCACGTCTCAGTGAGCGCTGCCGAATGTCGGCGATTTGGCTGACGCATACATCGCCGAGCCGGCATAATCTGCCAGCATCGGCCAACCGAACGCCCGCCAGGGGGCTTGGAAACGGCCGCCACCGCGAAGGGCCAGCGGATGACCGGCTTGCCAGCCGGAACAGTCACCTTACTGTTCACCGACATCGAGGGCTCCACCCGTCTCCTGTTGCGGCTGGGGACCGCGTATCCGTCCGTCCTCGACACCCACCGGCGCCTGCTCACCGAGGCCGTGGAGGCGGCCGGTGGCAAGGTGCTCGACACGCAGGGCGACGCCTGTTTCTGCGTGTTCAGCCGGGCCAGCGAGGCCGTCCTTGCCGCTGCGATGATTCAGCGATCGCTCGCGGCACATACGTGGCCGGATGGCGTGCGCGTACGGGTGCGGCTAGGCATCCACACCGGCGAGCCGACGGTGACGCCTGGCGGGTACGCCGGCCTTGACGTCCATCGCGCGGCACGGATCTGCTCGGCGGGGCACGGCGGACAGATCCTGGTGTCCAGTACCACCGCCGATCTGGTAGAGGCGAGCCTACCGGCCGACCTTGCCCTGGTTGAGCTTGGCTCATTCCGGTTCAAGGACTTCACGTTCGCCGAACGCGTCTATCAGCTCGACGTTCAGGGGTTGCCGTCCAGCTTCCCGCCGCCCCGCACGCTGGAAGTCGGCAACAGGCTGCCGGGGCAGCACCGATCGCTGATCGGGCGGGACCGTGAGGTCGACGAGTACCGACGGCTCATCCTGGAGCCGACCACGCGCCTGGTGACGCTGACCGGCCCAGGCGGCTGTGGCAAGACCCGCCTGGCGGTGGCAGTCGCCGATGGCCTGCACGACGCGTTCGACGACGGCGTCTGTTTCGTGCCGCTGGCGCACCTGAACGACGCATCGCTCGTCGCCGCCAGCATCGCGCAGGCGCTCGGCGTGCGCGACGTGTCGAGCCGCCCTGCAGATCAAATCCTGGTGGACGTCCTCGGCGGTCGAGATCAACTCCTCGTCCTGGACAACTTTGAGCAGGTTCTGGATGCTGCCCCGCGGGTCTCCGAGATCCTGCTCGCCTGCCCGCGCCTGAAGGTGCTCGCCACGAGCCGCGAGCCGCTCCACGTGACCGGCGAGCGTGAGCTGTCCGTGCAGCCGTTGGAGCTGCCGCCGGAGACGTTGACCTCGCCGCGGCGCATCCTCGACCTGGCGGCGCCGAAGCTGTTCGTGGAGCGCGCCGCCGAAGCGAAGCGAGATTTCGTGGCGAGCGACGTCGACGCGCTGGCTATCGCCGAGATCTGCCGCCGACTGGACGGCCTGCCGCTGGCGATCGAGCTGGCGGCGGCCCGTATCCGGTTCCTCTCGCCGGCGGCCCTACTGGCGCGGCTCGACCGCCGCCTCGCGGTGTTAACCGGGGGCCCGCGCGATCTGCCAGCCCGCCAGCAGACGCTCCGCGCGACGATCGCCTGGAGCCACGACCTGCTCGACGAACGGGATCGGACGGTCTTTCGGCGGGCGAGCGTTTTCGTCGGGGGCTGGACCCTGGAGGCGGCGGAAGCGGTCTGCGGCCTGGACGACGATCCGTTGGCCGCCGTCGACGCGCTTTCTTCGCTGGTCGACAAGAACCTGGTGCGTCGCGAGGAGTTGCCGGACGGCGAGGCACGGTTCGGGATGTTCGAGACAATCCGCGAGCTTGCCCAGGAGCACCTGGAGGCGGCCGGGGAGCTGGAAGCGATTCGGCGGCGCCACGCGGAGCACTTCCTGGCCGTGGCCGAGGAGGCCGAGCCGCACCTGGCCCTGGACGCGAGCCAGCTCGAATGGATCGGCCGGCTCGACGGCGAGATGGCGAACCTCCAGGCGGCGTTCGAGTGGAGTCAGGCGAATCCCGGCGACGAGGATCGTGCAGAGATCGGTCTGCGCCTGAGCGCGGCGCTCTGGCCGTACTGGGCGGTTCGCAGCACGGCGGCTGAGGCCCGGGCGCGGATCGAGGCGATCCTGGCGCTGGCAAGCTCCGCCAGGCCATCGTCTGCGCGCGGACGGGCGCTTCATGGTGCCAGCGTGCTGGCGCGCGAGTTGTCCGATTACGCGGCGGCAGAGCGCCTGCTGGGCGAGAGCCTGATGATCGCCCGCCAGCTCGACGAGCCGCGCCAGATCGCCGACGTCCTGCACAGCCTGGGCTGGTTGAGCGTCCTGCGCGGCGACACGGCCGGCGCACGGGGCCTGCTCGAAGAGAGTCTGAAGCTGTTCCAGCGGCTGGCGGACGCGCCCTCGAAGGCTCGGGTGATGACGCGGCTCGGCTACGTCTGCTTCATGGAGGGCGACTACGCCCGCTCGATGATGCTTTCAGCCGAGGGCGCCACGATCGCCCGCGTGATCGGCGATCAGCGGGTGCTCTCGGACGCACTGGTCTACCTTGGCCTGGCCGAGCAGTACGCCGGGGACCTCTCGTCGGCGCGGCGCCGGTTCGAGGAGTGCTTGCCGATCGCCCGCCGCTTCGGCGATCGGCACCAGATCGCGATGACGCTCAACATGCTCGGCCAGCTCGCCGTGCAGCAGGGCGAGCACGACGAGGCCCGTCGCTTGCTGCGCGAGGTGCTGGTGCTGGCCCAGGAGGCCGGCAACGTCCGGCGGCAGTCGCTCTGCCTCTCGGCCGTGGCGATGCTGGCGAAGGGCCAGGGCGCGCTGGAGCTGGCGCTGCGCCTGGACGCGGCTGCCCAGGCGGCGGCGCGATCGGTCGGGACGATGCGCGCGGCGCCGGCCCGGGCGATCACCGATCGGGAGATGGCTGAGGCGCGCGCGACACTCGGGGAGCCGGCCGCGACGGACGCGCACGAGGCTGGCCGGCGGATGCCTTTGGAGCGGGCCGTGGACGAGGCGCTGGCCTGGCTCGGCGACGACGAGGACCAGCGCCGCGCGAGCGCCGACGCCGCCCGCTGGCAGCAGTCGCCGTGGACGGTGTTCGGTTGGACCCCCGAGGAGCCGGCGGCGGAGTCTGGTGTCGAGGTCTCGGGAGCGCCGGCGCGAGCCGGCAATGGCGGCATCGCGCCGCGCATCTTCGGCGAAGGCGGCGCGCTCCCGCCGCGCTAGCGCTCCAATCACAGTATCAGCGCGGGAGTTGCGGCCACTCCATTGGCTTCTCGGTCAGTGTTCCGCGCCGCTTTGGCGTGCGCGGAAAATGTCGCCGAGGAACAGTACCCAGAGAGCCTATCCACATGGCCGTAGTGCTGATTATGCGTGTGGCCGTGGACTAAAGTCCACGTCTACCATAGTGCCGTCGCTACGCGACTGCGACCTGATCGCCGGCGTCGCGTAGTGGCAACCCGACTGACCTCGGAGAGACGCTGGTCGGACATGACGATCACGAAGGCTCTATATGGGCTCGGATTCTCGACGGCGGTCGCCGCGACTATCTCGCGGAGACTCGTCGGACGGCTCGGAGGGTACTGACCGAGGATCGGACGGAAAAACGCCGGCTGGCCTGGACAGCCCAGATCTATGACGGGGCCGCCCACGGCCTATGGCGCGTACGGGATCCAGCCAGGACTCTTTTATAACTCAGTGAATGCGGCCTGAGCTGCCAGGACGGCCTCACCCGGTTCGAGCGTCAGGCCTTCCACGGGTTGAATGCAAATCGCCAGGCGGTCACGAGTGCCCACGCTGAGTGGAGATGTGCCGATCTGCGACTCCTGCTTGGAGCGCGCGACGCTCACTCCGATGAACGCGACGGCGATCAAGGCGATCATCGGTATCAGCAGTGGTCGGCGAACCCTTCGCCAGTGAGGTTTCCGCACGTCGCCGTCTCCTGTCGGCGGTGACGCTCGACTCAGAGTTGACGCACCGTCCGGGAAGCGTATGAGCCATCGGTCCCGACGTCAAGACCAAAGCCTGCGCGAGGTCTGAAGTCGTGCACCCTTGACACTGTCTATGTACAAGGGTAGAATCCGCCCAATCGATGTGGAAGCGCTTTCACACCAGGTGATCCGCGCAGAGGTGGCGGTTGTGGGGTGTGGCGACGGCGCCAACAGTGGACATCGCGATGGCGCCTGCATCTCGGCGAATGGCGGCGTCGCCGGCTCCGGGCGGCGGACCATCTACGACGTGGCCGGCCGCGCGGGCGTCTCGCTCGCCACGGTGTCGCGGTTCATGAACGGCAGCGGCTACGTCGGCGCAAAGGCGCGGACCAGGATCGAGGCCGCCATCCGCGAGCTCGACTACGTGCCCAGCCAGCCGGCTCGCGCGCTTGGCGGTCGCGGCAGCGGACTGGTGATCCTCGGCGTTCGCCACCTCGAGAACCCACGCTGGACCGAGATGGCGCTGGCGATGGAGACGTATTTGCGCGAGCACGGCCTCAGCCTGGTGCTGCTGAGCATCGGGACCGAGCGTGAGCGCGAGCTGGCGGCATTGGAGCAGATGCGCCGCCTCAGAGCCGAGGGCGTCGCCATCGCGATGGCCCACGCCGAGCCCGGCGATTTCGAGCGGTTGCGGCGGGCCGGCATCAACGTCGTAACCCTGGCTGGCTACGTCGCCGACCCGACCCTGGATGCGATCTTCCCAGACCGGCCTGGAGGCGTCGAGATCGCCGTCGAGCATCTCGTCAGTCTCGGACATCGCCGGATCGCCGTCTTCGACAGCTCGGCGAACCGGCGGGCGATGGAGACGCGCGTCGAGGCCCACCTTGCTGTTT
>Ga0075430_100005090_pt1 | contig 11066 bp, 15 predicted proteins | sample RhiMetdeltSRZDD4_FD_75294 | JGI IMG/M metagenome (GOLD analysis project Ga0075430, IMG submission 75294) | Populus rhizosphere microbial communities from Tennessee, USA - Rhizosphere MetaG P. deltoides SRZDD4 | ecosystem: Host-associated > Plants > Roots > Rhizosphere > Soil | place: USA... | reverse complement strand
TCAATGGGTCGTTTCGATTCATCGCGTACCCGGGTTGCGCCGATATTTGACCGGCTTCGCTGCATCGACCCGACAGGACGCACGTGGCTTCCTGCACTTCTCAAGCTGCCTTCGCGTGAACCTGCAGTCACTGTCACGATTCCCACCGGTGATCTTGAGGAGGCCTGCTGGTGGCCAGAAGAAAAGCGACTGTCCGCTCCGGTAGCCTTGCTCAAGTGGCTGATTGAGAATGCGACGCCACCAGAATCCACAGTCGCTTGCGGAGGGGCCGAGACACGGGCCAAGCGTGAAGCACTGGTTGCGAAAGATCCAACTCGTATAGCTGAAGCGCTCAACCTTGTTTCGACCGCGCGTGACGAACGCGCGTGGTACGTCCTCGAAGGTCGAACTTGTCCTGACGTGTTTCTCATAACGAACGACACGGTCGTGGTCATCGAGGGCAAGCGGACCGAGAAAGGCCCAACAACCATCACGTCCTGGATGTCGGTGCGCCACCAGATCCTGCGACACATGGACAGCGCCGTAGAAGTCGCCAGCACGCGGCGTGTGATCGGGTTCTTCGTCGTAGAAGGCGACAGTGCAGTTGTTCCCCCTCACTGGCGCCAAGCCGCCCTCGATACGATTTCACCTGACACGTTGGCGTTCAGCCTGCCTCACCGATCGGACGATGAACGGAGGACAATCGCGAATGGCTTCATCGGGGTTACCACCTGGCAAGCACTCTGCGGGGCTCTTAACATTCCGAGCGAGGTCCTAATCGATGAAGTGGTCGATTGAGTGCAACTATCCATGAACCGCACCGCGCCACGACTTCTCGCCACGTCACGTTTAGCTGCCCGCCTTTGTCCAGTTCGCGCACTCGTACGTGGAGCACCTAGTGCCACGGTCGTTGCCACGGTAAACGGCTGCCACGGTGCCTGCCACGGTGAAAATGTCGGGTAATGACGACGAGGGGCGCGGTCTGTCGGTCGACCAAAGACTCGAAATTCTGAATGATTTTGATTCTTTGGCGCGCCCGGCAGGACTCGAACCTGCGACCCCCGGCTTAGAAGGCCGGTGCTCTATCCAACTGAGCTACGGGCGCGTGCTGGCTGTAAGCATCTAGTTTACCGGCACCTCACTCACGCTCGCCGACTCCTCGTTGCAATTTAGCCGGTGCTCGATCCCCTCATTCTTTGCAACCGGATTGCAACCGGCGGGAATTGCCTCGAGGCGCCGCATGCTTTCGTGCAACCCGATCCTTGTCGCGTTCAGGTACGTCGAAGTCTCGGCGAGGTTCGCGTGCCCGAGCATGTGTTGGACGTGGTGCAACGGCCATCCTGCTTCGAGCAACCGGCTTCCACCCTCGTGGCGGAGATCGTGGAAGTGGAGATCGATCGCGTCGAGCACCGCGCGTGATTCCGCCGTGAGCCGTGTCTTCGTCCATCGTGGCGAGTGCCCGTGCGCCTTCAGCACCGCCGTCTCCCACGATTTTTGAAGCTCTCGACCTTGAGCCCCGACTCGTCGCCGAACACGTAACAGCGGCCGAGCGCCGCTGCCACCTCGCGCTCGCTGAGATCCTTCGCTGGCCCGCTTCGTAACAGCGCCTCGATCGCCGTGCGCGCCATATCGAGCACGGCCGCGAGTTTCGCCGAGATCGGGAGACGGCGACTGGTGCCGGTCTTCTTCGCGCCCTTCTCTTCGGCCCGCACGAACAGTTCCCGCTCAACAAGATCCCCGTCGCGCCATTGCACCCCCGAGCAGTTCACCACGGCGGCAGCAGGTTTCGATCGCCGCGATAATTCGGCGTTGCAGCAACGGTTCGGCCACCGCGAGCAATCGGCGCTCTTCGCCTTCCTGGGTGATCGTTCCCTTGTCGTTCACCACGTCGGGCACGAGTCGCCGATCGCGTTGCGCGTGCTTCTCGCGCTTGATCGTGTCGGTGTCGGCAATTGGATTGCGGGCGAGATAGCCCTTCTTCGTCGCCCACCGAAAGAGCGGCTTCACGAGTCGGATGTATTTGTTGCGGGTGCTCGCCGCGCGTCCCTCCGTGCGAAGGCTCGCGAAGAACAGGTCGAGATCGTCCTCGGTGATGGCACTGAGCGGCTTGTCGCCGAGCGGACGGCCGTCGAGCACGAAGCGCGTCAGCCGATTCAACCGCGAGTGATCGTCAGAGGTGGCCGGTGTGCCGCGCCGCTCGAAGTAGGTGCGCCCGAACGCCGACAGCATGATCACCTCTTGTGCTGGCGCGTTTGTCCTCGACCCAAGAGGGAACGGGTCTTTCGGTGTCAGCGGCGAGACTCCCAAGCGGGACAGGGGTTAGTCCCAAATCGTCTCGGTCTATGAAATAGACATTCACAGCGAATCCACCCCCGACTTTTCGCACCACGTACAGGGACAATGACTCCGGTCCCTGATGTTCGTTGCGATCAATAAACACCAACCGGCTTGTTTTGCTGGACGCTCTCGGCGCGGGCCTGCTGCAGTTCGTCGTGTGCGAATGTTGCAAGGCGACGGGTCAGCCACGCGTTCCAAACGGCTACGATGGTGGCGCCAGCCGTAACTGCGACGAGGACTAGTTCAGCGCGTGCGTTGAATACGTCAGAACTGGGGTAACGCACAAGGTTCCAGTTGATATTGACTACAACGAGGGCAATGGCAATCAGACCGAAAACGATCCACAGATCGGCGTGTTTCATCGTATGCACAACGGTTAATGCGGACGCTTGTCCTCAACGAGCGTCCACCATTTGCCAATGATGTCCCGCATGCGTTCCCGATGCTCTGTCAGGTTCTGAAATTCCCGCTCGTAGTGCCGGAGCGTTGGCACCGACATCGGCTTTTCAGATAGCTGCGCGGCAATCAACTGCGTAGCTGCCGCGCTCGCCTTGTCGAGAGTCGTCAGGGTGTGCTCGAGTACCACGAGCATGCTCTTGATCATGTCTTCGTCTGGCCTGCCCCAAGTGCGATTGCAATGGACGGCCGCATCGAGACTATCGTGTCTTCAACGCTGCATGTGCGCATCGGTCGCCGCCTCTTCTAAGCTTGGACGGCTGTTCAGCTAACTGTTCTGGTCGCGCTTCGATTGTTTGAAAGTCTTTGACACGATGTGTCCGGACCATTCAAATGTCTGTTTGCGCCGAACCACGCAGGCGCACACCGATAGAAGCCCAGCTGGATTGCTGCTGTAGAAGACAGCAGCGAGGGCTCAACAGGCCAACGAAGACTTTGTCGACTGCAGCAAGAAGGGATATCACCATGACACTCGCGGGCAAGCGACTTGGGCAGATCATTGCCGTGGCATTCATACTTTTCAGGGCGAGCGTCGCACACGGCGACGAGGTCACGCGTTGGAATGCGATCCTTGAAACGACAGTGGCGGCGACGCCTCACTTTCTCCAGTCTCGCTCTGCAGCCATCGTACAGCTCGCCGTCTTCGAGGCGGTGAACGCGATCGTCGGGGATTACGAACCCTATCTCGGGACCATCGCCGCGGCGCCTTGGGCATCGCCGGACGCCGCAACAGTCGCCGCGGCTCATCGAGCCTTGGTGGCTCTACACCCGGAACACCTTGCGATGCTCAACGCTGAGCGGGTGGCATCGCTCGCGGCCATCCCTGACGGCCCGGACAAGGTGCCGGAGTTGCCGTCGGTGAGGTGGCTGCGGATGCCATGCTCGCCCTTCGAGCCAATGATGGCTGGAACGCAGTGGTGCCCTACACGCCGATGGTCAGTCCGGGGTACTGGCGGCCGACCCCGCCTGAGTTCCGCCCCGCGGCATTCGCCCAGTGGGGCCAGGTGACCCGGTTCGCCATCGACGACGGCGCGCGGTTCCGCGTGAATCCGCCGCCCCAGATCCACACCGGCCAGTACGCGCGGGACTACAAGGAGGTGCAGGCGTTCGGTGGAGTCACCAGCACGATGCGCCCGCAAGACCGGGCCGACGTCGCGCGCTTCTACGCTGTCGTCCTGCCGATGCCGTTGTGGCCTGCCGCCGCGCGTCAAGCGAGCGCTGCGCAGGTCAAGACTCTCTCGGAGAACGCGCGGGACTTCGCCTGGCTCGCAATGGCCGTCTGCGACAGTCTGATCGCGTGGCGGCCGGTGACCGCGATCCGGGATGGCGCCATCGACGGCAACCGAGCTACGGATCCGGATGAGAGCTGGCTGTCGTTCGTCACCACGCCGGCGTATCCGAGCTATCCGGGAAACCACGCCAGCGCCGCCGGCGCCGCCCGCGCGGTGCTCGAACACGTCTACGGCCGCGACGGCCTTTCGATCACGCTGACCAGCCAGGCAGTGCCGGGCGTGATCCTGCACTATACCTCGTGGAATCAGATCACCGATGACATCGACGACGCGCGCATCTACGGCGGTGTCCACTTCCGGTTCGATCAGAAGGCGGGGGCTCGACTGGGTCGTCAGGTCGGCATGCACATCCTCCAGACCACGCTGCGTCCCGCTCGAGGCCAATAACTCCGACGCCGAAGAGAGTGACAAAGAACCGAATCACTGAGACCGTTCGGCTCGGTAGGAACGCTGAACACAACCGATGCTCGCCGCCGACGGAAACACTGTGTCTTCACGAGCGCGACGGTTACTCCCGATTCCGCTTTGCCGCGGGTTGCATGCGCTGCGGCTGACCTGTACCCATGTGCGCCACCGGCCCGGTAGCCGATGTCATGGAAGGATCTTGTATCCGACTGCACTCCATGTTAGGCCTTGATTCCCCCCGGACGTTATCGCGGTGGCGCCAAGACACACGAACGGTCCGTCTACCGGCGCAGTGATGTACGGTTGTGGAAACGCGAGGTGTACGGTGTCTTGCGGCGAAACCGTCACCGTCGGGCCCGGCGCCATCTCCACAAATCCCAGGTGGAGAAGCCGGCACGTATTGTTCTCGGGGGTCCCGAACGCGACCGCAATGAGCGTCAGTGTCACGGGCTCCGCCGTGCCTCCTTGGAGTCCCCCTTTTGCGTTAGAGACCGTCACCGATGTGATCGCGTACCGGGTTCCGGACGGGTCTGGCGTCATCAGAGGACTGCCTGTTGGGGCAACACTAACCTCCTGTACGGGCGGGATCGTGAACGACGGGCCGACGCGTGGCGGAGGCGTGCCCTGACCCTGTGCCCACGCGGTTCCCGTCGCACTCACGGCAAGAATGACGCAGATGAGCCCAATGCGGATTCCCTGAGATGCTGCTTCGAGCAGCTCGTGAAGCGTTGTCGCTCGAGTCATGATCTCCTCCATCCGAGAATTTAATTCCGCGCGCTACTCACGGCCGTGTCGCGGTGTGGTTCGGCGCGCCTGTGCTCTTCGCCAGGGAAATGCTGACCGGCGTGGCGCGAGATTAGCCCCCCTACGAGAACGGTCGCAAGCCCGATCTTGGCAGCAATGGCTACCGGCAGTGGGCAGCCACCCGTCCGAAGTCTCAGACTTTAACCACCTGCTGTCTTCGTGGAGCGTCGACTACTTCCGTTGTCGAGCATGCGACTGCTGGTAATCGATCGCGAAAGGTAAAGACGGGCCGGCTCTGCGGATGAAATTCGGTACCGCTCCGAAGTGTGGCAAAAACGAACAAGCGTCCTGACGACATCCACCGGCCAATCGGATCAGTCGCCAAGGGTCGGATAACCCTTACGAAGCAGGCCCCATAGGCCCGCCCCGTAATCTGTTTGGAATGCAAACTAACCAAATGTTCGCCGCTTAGGCAGACGCAGGTCTCTGCCAATCGGGACAATCTCGAGCACGTTTGACGAATTCATTAAGTGTTGGGCGTTGCACGACTCTTGCTGAGCTTCCGGGCAAGGTGTCGGCGCGAACACTCTGCCCGAACTGCAATCGCCCCGAAATTGAAGACGTGAATCACGCCTTCTATTCTCCGGACGTGGACTTTTTTCTGTGCAGGGCATGCCGCTTCTTATGGCACGTTCCGAAAGGGAAAGATGGCCCTCCCAGTCAAGAGGTGCTGCTCACCGCATTCAGGCGCTCCGACTGACGGAGAGACTCGCGGAGCCAGCGATCCGCTGAGTCCGGTCACTGGCCCTCATTGAATATTTAGTTGTCAACCAACGGCTAATTACGAAAAAGGCGCGCGGTACCAAGCACTCGACAAGCGAGGGGTCCTGTCAGGTGGGACGCCGCCGCGCGCCCGATGCGAAAGGCGTCCTGTCTCAATCACTTCTTCAGTCGAATTAGGCGGCCGAGTAGATCGTAGTGCTCCTGCACCCGAGCCTCCCATTTGTCCAAGTCGGTATCCCGCCACAGCAATGTCATGGCGAAGGAGCCAGACGTCCGCTTCGCAGCAGAAGGAAACGCATTGGGGTCAGTCAGTGAGATAGCGGCCTCGAAGTCGGCATCGCTCCACCGATAGCGTTTCAACACGGCCGCTTTGTCGAGCCATTTAGGCTCCCGACGCGATGGCTCTGGCGATGGCGCGCCCCAACTGAGATCGTTTCCGCAATAAAAGACGTCCCTCGAAGCATTGCTTCCTCCCTCTCTGGTTCCATGTACTGGTTGATTACACTCGTGCGCCGCGCCGCATGGCGTCGCGTTCCGCCCGCTGCTGGGCAATCCGTCGATCGAGCCTCAGTGTGTCCGCGCACACTCGACAGACAGACTGTTCAGCGACAAGCAACACGACGCGCCCCGCCGGCGAAATTCCGCCGCGAGTAAGGTGTTGAAACACCGCTCGACGGCATCGTGTTGACTCGCCGGATCAATCTGCGTTGTCGTCAAGGAATTCGCGGATCTCGGCGAGCGTAATCTCCGCATCGCGCGCATCGGACAAGGCCATAGCCACGGCGCGCAGTCGGCCGCGAAGGTGTAGCGCCATGCCGCGCTCGAGTTCCCGTGTGCGCTTTCGAATCACCCGAAATTCCGGTTTGCCGCCTTTGGATCAAATGCTTCGTTCGCCATCTCACTCTCCGGTCAGTAACCATGCTGTCGGCAGAATGCCGCGCTCCACCGTTCGCGATTCGGATCAGGATCGGCAGGGACGTCATCAACGTCTTCGTCGCCGTTGAACCATCCAGCCGCGACCGGCAGGAATCCCGCTTTCATCGCCTCCGCCCGCAACTCCGTCTCGTGCTCCTCCCAGATCGCCTGGAGCTCGGTATCCGTCAATTGCAGCGTGGTTAACCATCCCCGCAACCTGGCCGGCGCAAGATGCGATCGCGAGGCCGCGCCGCACTGCAGGTAATGCCGCATCGATGGCGATAGCGTCGATTTCGCGTTCGGATCCGGCAGCGGCCCATGCCGATCGACCCGATAACTGCCACGCAAAAGATGCAGTTCCACTGGAATCCGCTTGCGCCCGCTTCGTGCCCGCTTACCGCCCATCAAATGCCCTCAAGAACTTTTGAAAACGCCAAAACGCGCGCAGTGCTGCCTCATTGGTTTCCAAACTTTTCGAGCCAGGGGCGATCGGCCCTACGGGTCAATGCATGCAACACCAGAACTACAGACACGTTGCTCCGATCAGGGTGCAGGAGAGGGGACAGCGCACCGAGCCAATCAGCTGTGCTTGAACGCTCGCACTTCACAACGTAGCCTGCGATGTATGTCGACGTCGGATCGTCGCGGCGGCAGAGTGCGGATTGTCTGTCCGAAGTGCCATAGTCGCGCCGATGCTCGCCGGTCTCACATGCGATGGTGGGAGCGGCCCCTGAAATTGCTGTTTCCGAGGAGGCCTTACCGGTGCAGGCAGTGTCGAGGCCGGTTCTGGTTGGGCGCGTGGCGGGAACGACGAACGTTTGTTCCTGTGGAGCCGTAGGGGCGTCCTGTCCCTTTGGACATGTCCTTTGTCGTCCGGGACAGCTGTCCCCTTCATGCAGTCCTCCGTTCGAGTAACGCCCACCGGTGCACACCGTCAGCACCGCTGGTGATGCAGGCGAAGAGATTCTTGTTTCGGCTCAGTGCTTTCTTCACCGTGTCGGGCTTCGCGTTGAGTTCCTCGGCGAGCGCGGCGATCGTGGATGGCCCGCCGGTCAGTGCGCCTCGCAGCCGGACGTGCATCGGGAGGCTCGTGGCTACTTCGTCGATCGTCGTGATGTCCACCGACTCGAAGGTGATCTGCTCGTCGCGGTACGTCACCTGAAGGCCGACAGGCGCTCGCAGCCGTCCCAGGTGGACTTGCGATGGAAGGCGGCGAGTTGGTGTGTGCAACCGTCGGGCGATGTTGAGGCGAGCTTCAGATTCCATGTCGCGCGCGCTGTTGTGCCAGAAGGCCGAGCCGAAGGGACGCCTCACGCCGCCGACCGTTCTCAAGGCGACCTGCAACTTGCCGGTCGACTCCCAGTTCCGGACAGCCGCTGCCGTTACACCAGCCAAGCGCGCCACATCGGCAGGGGTGAGCAGTTCGTCCAAATGTGTATCCATCACAGCAACCTCTTGTTGCATTCTCGGCTGTTGCAAGTTATAGTTCAAGGTTATTTCCTTGCAAGAGACGAAAGAGCTAAGTCGCACCACAAACCTTGCAAAGCGAGGCGTGGATTGATGAAGAACGATATAGAACGATTGCAGTGGGCAATCCGTTTCGGTCAGGGGCAGATGGAACCTGCAGTTGTCCGCCGCGACCTCGACGGGTTTATGAAGGTTCCAGGAGGGCACATCATCGCCGTGCCCAACCCGGAAACACGCCCCGAAACGCTGTCAGATGCGGATGTGCAGGCGCTGCAGGGAGACGTTGAAGCCGTGATCGACATCACGAGCGAGGGTAGCGACGGGGGACTGCTGCCTCAGGTATCGATCGAGCGCCAAGTACTCGTTCCGAAGCGGAAGGGCGCACGACGCAGCAAACCATCAGACCGTTCACTGATCGTCTTAGGGCCGCTTCGCGACGTCGTGCTCGAGGTGTTATATCAACTGCTTTTGAGCGCGCCTGTTGAGCGCGTCCGGCGCTGTCCAGGATGCGGAACCAAGTTCTTTCGCCGGGGCCGCCAGACGCACTGCACGCCCGACTGCTACGACCGTGCCTATTGGGCTAGTTTGCCAACTGAAACCTTGGAGCGTTACCGTGCGAAGCAGTACGACGCGATGGGCTGGACGCGCGGCGCGCGCTTGCAACAAATTGCAACGAAGTCACTGACAGGCGGGAAGAAGCGACCACAACTCCGGGACACGAGACACAAAAAAGCCCGCCAATCACCAAGTGGCAAGAGGCAGGCATAACTGGGTTGCGCTTAGAAGGCCGGTGCTCTATCCAACTGAGCTACGGGCGCGTGGTATGTGCAGCTGCATCGATTTGCCCGTAGGCCGAGGGTCGTGACGCTGGGAGCACCGGCTTATGGCGAACGATTACGCAACCGCAACAACGACAGTTTACCGTGCCCGAGCAATTACTTGTCATGGCTTCACGAGGAACGCGTCGTGTCGGAGCACCTGGCACGTCGTTGATCGTGTGAGGGTCGACACCGCGGAGCGTCGCACGTATGGCAGATCAACTCGTCATCCGGAAGTTACTTTCTCTTTCCGAGCACTACTTGCTCGAAAGAGTCTTCCGCGCTGTCGAATAGGAACTGGTTGTATGACCAGCGGACATCAGACTCGGACTCCTTGACTTCCGCTGACGACAAGTTGTGATTGGCAATCCCAAATAGGTGGCGCAGCGTTTCATCAGCCGCTGTTCGGATAATCGCCTTGCGCGTTCCGTCGATCGTGCCGCCGTCCTTGGACCACTGCACCACGCTCACGAAGGCATAGCGGGCGTCAGTATGCGGGACGATGTAGCCTTTCCACATGCCATCGAAGCGTTCGAGCGTGACAATCTTCACCGTTGCGATAGGTGCTGCTGCTCTCGGCTCCTTCACCTCCGGCTCGGACTCGATGGCCCGCGCGTGCTCCCGTGTCCGTTTTACCCGCTTCGGGCTCGCCAGCAACGCCATCGCTTCGTTCAGGCTGAAATGCCTCTCGCGTGTCGCATTTGCCGCTAGCGTGTCCCAGTTCTCAAAGAGCCGGATATAACGCTGCGTTTGGCGGGGGCTCACATTGCAATGTTCGTCGAGCCAGGAAAGCCACTCCCCATGGGGAAGGCTGGCTTTGACCTGCGCGAGTAGTTCCCCGCAGCGGCGGGCATGGTTCATTGCGTCTTGAGCGCTCGCTACGGCGCCTGCGTGCGAAGCATTGATCTCGGTGGCGATGTCTGCGGTCACATACCTCCTACCCAAATGCGGGTGCAAACGTCCGGCCGTTGCCCGGCTGCGTATTCGCGTGCAGCGGTGTGCCGAGCGTGAGACCAGAAGATGACAAGTGTCTTCCCTGATAGCGGCTGCTTGCACGCGACGCACGGTCATCTAGCATTTGCGCTCGGTGGCGCGTATTGATGCCGCTGATTTGGCGCGTCGATCCGCCTTGACGATATTCACGACACCACATTTCCACCGGTGCGAAAAGCCGCCGAAGCTCCAGGGCACCAGGGGCTCCTGATGCCACAATGCGGCGACTCCGCTCGCCAACCCGACGACGTCGACGGGTGTGGCGATGCCACCGGGGGGCAGGTGTCGGTGTACTTTGACTTTTGACCTCGCTCGCGAAGCGAGCGATTGCCGGCGTCTAATCCCGATGCTCGCGCGTGGCGTGCTAAGCTTGAGTGTTCACTCCTCGTCGGGTCCCCAACCGCGCCTGCGCGCTGGGGTGGAATGGTGGGTGTAGCTCAGGGGTAGAGCGCCTGACTGTGGCTCAGGAAGTCGCGGGTTCGAAACCCGTCACCCACCCCAAATAATTCCTTCTACTGCAAGCCCCACTGTTTTGCTGCTGGGCCTTCTCCACTATTTCTCCACGCACGGCCCTCGGCTGATCGAAGAGACGAACCGTGGCATCGAGGACCTCGCGACTCACATGCGTTGTTGGTGGTCTCGGCCGAGCGATGCGTGAGGCCCTGCTTGATCGTCTGCACATCCTCGTTCGTGATCGCATCGAGCCGCTTGCTGCCGAGCAGGGGCAACAGGTGAACCCGCAGCCGGAACTCCGTCGAGGATCGGACGCAGGCAATCAAGGGCCACATATTGAGCGCCGATCGCGCGAAGCCGCGCGGCCCAATCTGCTCGGACACGTGCGTCGAGGATGTTGAAGCAGCTCAGCGCGCCTCGCAAT
>Ga0075430_100005089_pt1 | contig 11067 bp, 14 predicted proteins | sample RhiMetdeltSRZDD4_FD_75294 | JGI IMG/M metagenome (GOLD analysis project Ga0075430, IMG submission 75294) | Populus rhizosphere microbial communities from Tennessee, USA - Rhizosphere MetaG P. deltoides SRZDD4 | ecosystem: Host-associated > Plants > Roots > Rhizosphere > Soil | place: USA... | reverse complement strand
AGCCGTGCATCGCGCCGATCGTCTTCGTGACGAGCCCGACGGGTGCGTGGTTCGCCGCGACGGGCTTCTAAGCGCGCGCGATCGCGATCCGAAGACTCGCCGTGGGGGGTCCGCCTCGGGCCCAGGACGGCTGAGGCTCAGGGAAGCGGGGCAGCCTCAGCCCAGACGCTCGACCAGCGGAGCACCCATCGGACCGACCCAGGTCGCGATCGCGCGGGTCGAACGGACGACCGGAAGATCGGCCGAACCCGCGTCCGACAGCAGCTCGACGAACCGCTCGAGCCGCGACGCGACGGCGCCGTGGTTGGGCTCGCACGCCCGAAGCTCGACCTCGATCTCGGCGAGCACCTGGAAGGCCTCCGCCATCTCGGGATCCGAGAGGTCGAACCGGCCGAGCGATCTTCGCAACGTCCGAACGGCGTTCACGGCCTGTCTCGGATGCGGATGTACCACCCCGGCCGGGCCTTCTTCGTGCCGGCCGTGGCCTCCCCGTTCGTTCGAGAAGTCGATCACCACGCCCACCCCCTCTGGCCTCTGCACGGCCCTAACCTGCCGCCTCGCCGCGATCGGGGCACCGACTCCAGGCACAGGATGGAGGTGACCTCCGTCACGCGTGGCGTCGCGGCGCGATATCAGCAGTCGAGGGCCGCCCGGAGTGCCTCGCAAGGCTCCTCCCGGCGCCTGGGTGGCAGGGCTCCCACCCGGCGGACGAGCATCGACTTGGGGAATGCCTGGACGTTATCGAACGTCGCCACGCCCTCGGTCGGCAGTCCCTCCTCCGGGCCGAGGAAGATCTCCGTGGGGATGCCCCGCACGGTCCTCGTCACGGGCGCGACCAGGATCGTTCGCAGGACCGGGATCGCCTCGTCGCGCGTGAGGACGAGGTAGGGACGGCCCTTCTGCTCCGGGGTCTCTCCCCACCACACCTCTCCCTGCGACGGTTCGGTCACCACGGCTCCTCTTCGATAGACCGGATGGCCGCGAGCCGGGCCGCATCGACCTCCTCGTCGTCCTGCGGCAGCCTGTGATAGCCATCGGCGATCAGCTCCCCGACCCGTCGACGACGTTCCGCTTCGATCAGGGCCTCGAGAGCGACCCTGAACGCTTCGGCCCTGGTCTCGAACCTCCCGGTCGAGACGAGGTCTTCGAGGGAAGCGGCCAGGGCGTCTGGGATGCGAACTGCAATCTGCTTTGATATACATATAGCATACCATCTTGCATCTCAGGGAACTCGCCATTGCCTGAACTGGCTCGCCGTTCGAAACTGACCTATGCGATCGACCTGGGGCAGGCGGAGCCGGCACCTCTGGCGAGCGCCCATCGTCCTCATCGGCTCTCTCGTGCTCCTCGCCGCGGCCTGCACGTCCGAGCCGGAGGAGAGCGACCTTCCCGATGTCGACATCGACGCCACGACGGGTGCTGAGACGCCCTCCGGGTCCCCGAGCCCCGATCCGACCGTCGCCTCGGACCTAGCCGGCCTTACCGGACGCCTCGCCGTCCTGAACGCCGAGGGGAACCTCGTCACCCTGGATCCCGACGGTTCGGGCGAGGTGGTGCTCGACGAGATCGAGGCCGGCCGGAGCCAGGTCCGGCAGCCGACCTGGTCGCCCGACGGCGGCCGCGTGGCGTGGGTTCACGTCGAGGTGACCGACGACGAGACCCTCGAGGCGGTCCTCGCGACCTCCACCGACGCCGGCGGCCGCGCCACCGAGGCGACGACCGGAGCGGTCGTCCCCTTCTACCTCTCGTGGGACCCGACCTCCTCCCGGATCGCCTACCTCGGCGGGCGTGAGGCGGACATCGAGATCGGCATCGTCGAGAACGAACGAGGCCGAGTGACCCCGCTCGACACGGGTCAGCCCTACTACCTCTCGTGGGCACCGGAGGGCGACGAGATGCTCGTCCACGTCGGTGAGGACCGGCTCGAGCGGCTCGAGCTCGACGGCACGCTCACCACGGTCGCCGACCGACCGGGAACGTTCTTCGCGCCGGTGTGGACGGGCGACGGACGGAGCTTCGTCTACGCGTCGGCCACCGCGCGGGGCCAGCACCTCGTCGTGCACGACGTCGACGCTCGGAACGGCAGTCAGCTCGTGCCGTTCGACGGGCTGGTCCGGTTCGTGGTGAGCCCCGACGGCCGCAGGATCGCGTTCCAGATCCTCGAGCAGCAGAGCGCGCAGCCGCTCACGGTCATCGACGTTCGGTCGGGCGAGACGACCGAGATCGTCGAGGGCCTCACGAGCGGGTTCTTCTGGAGCCCGAACGGCGAGCGCCTCCTCTACCTCGTGCCCGATCCCGACGAGGACCGGTTCTGGTACCGCTGGGGCGTGTGGGACGGTACGTCGTCGTTCACGACCCCGCGATTCCTGCTCAGCCTGTTGGTCGTCGAGGAGTACCTGCCGTTCTTCGAGCAGTACGCGCAGAGCATGAGCCTGTGGTCGCCGGACGGGCGCGCGTTCGCGTATCCCGGGCAGAACGAGGCGGGCGAGCTGGGGATCTGGGTCCAGTCCGCCGAACCCGACCGCGCGCCGGTGCTCGTCGCGGACGGAACGTTCGTGGCCTGGTCACCGGCCTGACGCCGGGACCCCTGTCCTCCGCGGCGCCTCCCGTGCAAGCATCCTCGGTGGACCGTTGTCGAGGAAGGCTGGAGGTGGTCTCGAGATGAGCGGCAACGCAGGCGCAGCGGGAGGCGGCGCGTTCTACGGCCTGGGGATCCTCGGGGCGCTCGTGTTCTTCTGGCAGCAGGCGGAGGGATTCTGGGAGTACGTGCTCGCGATCATCCAGGGACTGTTCTGGCCGGCGTTCATGGTCTACGAGGTCTTCCAGGCTCTGGTGGACTGAGGCGGACGGCTTGACTCCTTCCCGCGTCGAGGTCAGTCGACCCGACAAGTTGCTGTGGCCCGAACCCAAGATCACGAAGCGGGCGTACGTCGACTACCTCGGCGCCGTGGCCGACCTCATGCTCCCGTGGCTTCGCGATCGGCCGCTCTCGGTGATCCGGGCGCCGGACGGCGTCGGCGGCGAGCGTTACTTCCAGAAGAACACGCCGAAGTACGCGCCGAAGTGGGTCAAGACCGTTACGATCCCGGCGCCGAGCGCCGGCCGGGACGTCGCCTACACCGTGTGCAATGACGCCGACACGCTCGCGTGGCTCGGGAACCAGGCGGCGCTCGAGTTCCACCCGGCGCCGGTCCGCCGCGACAAGCTCGACCGCCCCGACCTGTTCGTCGTCGACATCGATCCGCCGGACGACGCGTTCGACGCGGCGGTCGAGGTGGCGTTCCTCGTGCTCGAGATCCTCGACGACCTCGGACTGTCCACGCTCGTGAAGACGACGGGCGGCAAGGGCATCCACCTCGTCGTGCCCATCGTGCGGCACGTCTCGGCCGAACGGCTACGCGCCGCGGCGACCCGGCTCGCCGAGATCGCGGTCGACCGGAACCCCGACCTCATCACGTCCGAGTTCCGAAAGGCCAAGCGGGGCGGGCGCGTGATGCTCGATCCCTCGCGGAACGGGCCGGGTGCGACGCTCGTGGCGCCGTACTCGCCTCGCGGTCGCGCCGAGGCCACGGTCTCGTTCCCGGTCGTCGCGAAGGAGCTGCGGAAGGTCTCGCCCGGCGACTTCACGATCGCGACGGCGGCGAAACTGCTGAGGGGACCGGGCCCGAAGGCGTGGGCGAAGGCCGCGAGCGGCCCGGCTCAGCGTCTGCCGGCGTCGCTGCTCGGCTGATCGTGGACGAGCTTCACGCGCTCCGCTCGCCGACCGCCGCGAGATCCCCGACCGCGTCCGCGTAGTACGTCGAGCCCACCGCGCAGAACGCCATCTCGCGCGGCGTGTAGGCGTCGCCCTCCGCCCGGTCGAGCTCCTCCGGCGGGATCGCGGCGAGCCGGATCCGCCACAGCTGCGCGAGCCGCTCGAGCCGGCTCCTCGCCTCGTCGAGGTCCTCAGGCGTGAAGGGTGCAAGGTCCGCGGCCGTCGTCACGTGCGATCCGTGCCAGCGGTCGGGCACGGGGTCGGCACCGGCGACGTGCGCCTCGAGCTGCGCGAGGTGATCGAGCATGTGGTCGGCCACCCGGCGTATCGCCTTATGCGGCGTGTACACGCGGTCGTCGATCGGCATGGGGTGCCCGTCCCACGCTCCCCACGTCTCGGCCAGCCGCAGGACGTGCGCGACCATCTGCGCCATCGCGTCCGCCGGATCCCGGTCGTCGACCTCGGGTCGGTCGTCGGCCATCGCGAACCTCCCTCGTCGCGGAAGCACCCAGGGTACGACCGAGACGATTCGGGTATCCTCGAATCATGGATGCAGAGGCGGACGTCGCGGCCGTCACCCGCGTGCTCGCGAACCCCGCCCGCCTTGCGATGCTCGAGCTCCTGATGGACGGCCGAAGCCATCCGGCGGGCGAGCTGGCTCGAGAGGCGAACGTCGCGCTCTCGACGGCAAGCGGTCATCTGGCCGAGCTGGCCGAGGCCGGCCTCGTCGAGGTCGAGCCGGCGGGCCGACAGCGGCGCTACCGGCTCTCGCGACCCGAGGTCGCCAGAGCGATCGAGGCGCTCACGGTGATCGCTCCCCCGCGGCGCGTGTCGTCGCTCCGCGCGGCCACCGCGGCCGAGCGGCTGCGCGCGGGACGGACCTGTTACGACCACCTCGCCGGCCGGCTCGGCGTGGGGATCACCGACGCGCTGGTCTCGCGACGTGCGCTCCGGGCTCGGGATGGCGCGTTCGTCGTGACCAGCTCGGGCGAGCGACTGCTCGCATCGATCGGCGTGGACGTCGACGCCGCGCGCGAGCGGCGGCGGGCGTTCGCGCTCCCGTGCCAGGACTGGACCGAGCGCCGCTCGCACCTGGCGGGAGCCCTCGGCGCCGAGCTCTGCGACCGGCTGCTCGAGCTGGGATGGGTCGAACGGCGTGGCCCCGGCCGCGCCGTTGCGCTGACCGAGCTCGGCACCGATCGGCTCAGGGAGGCGATCGGGTTCGAGTCCGCAGCGGCGTAGCCGGCGCCGGAGAAAGGAGAAACCCACGGCCGGCCAATAGCCGACCGTGGGTTCTCCGGGTTGCGCGTGTTGTCTGGCTGACCTACGCCCTCCCCCGCATCCGGCCGATCGCGAGGACGAGCAGTCCGGTCACGAGCAGCGCGGTCGCGACCGCCGCCAGGATCCACAGGTTCAGACCCGTGAAGGCGAGCGCGCCACCGGCAGCGCCGGGTGCCGCGCGGCAGGCCTGACGGTCGCGCCCAGGACGTTGGTGCCGCCACCGCCCTGGCCGTTTCCGCCGCCACCGCCATTACCGCCGCCACCGTTGCCGCCACCACCACCGCCGCCGGCCTGACCCGAGACGACCAGCACGGACTCGGAGTCGACGTCGGTCACGACGTTGCCACCGACCTCACCGGTCGCGTTCACGACGTTCACGTGATCGGACCCGGCGTTGCCGGTCAGGTGCTCGTTCACGCTGAACGAACAGCTGGCGCCTGCAGCGAGCACGGCGCCGACATGGCAGTCCGCATCGCCCGAAAGGGTCCCGAACACGTCATCGCTCAGCACGGTGATCTCGAGCTGGGCGTTGGCGGTGTTCTGGACCTGGAACGTGAAGGTCACGCTATTGGGGCGGGGAAAGCCCCAGTTGCACTTGCTCCTGTTGCACGTAGTTCGTGCCGGAACTACTCAGATCGGTATATCTACCCCTGGCTCACCTCCGGAAAGAACCGACGGTCATGACCGAGGGCTGTTCGCCACGGCCGCCCCGCTTTGACCGGTGATGCGCGCGGATGCCAGGATTCGCCACCGTGGGTGGGGCGAGGCGGGGATGAGATCCAACTTTCTGAGGTGGCGGGTGGTCGCCTCGACCGCCGTCATCGTGCTCGGCATCGTCGTGATCAAGCTGCTCGTCGCGGGCTTCGAGCTCGAGTTCATCAGCCTGAGCCCGCTGTTCACGAGCGTCCTGGCCGGCGGGGTCTTCGTCCTCGGACTGATCGTGGCCGGGACGCTGGCCGACTACAAGGAGGCCGAACGGGTGCCCGCCGAGATCACCGCGGCGCTGACGAACATCCACGACGACTGCGCCGCCTTCAAGCAGGCCTTCCCCGACTTCGACCTCGAGCGCCTCGAAGACACGGAGGTCCACATCGTGGCCTCCTTCCTCGACGACCTGGCGGCGGACACGGACTCCACCAGGACGCTGGAGGCGATCAACGACCTCAACGCGACGTTCCTGGAGCTGGATCGTGTGGGGGTCCAGGCGACGTATACGTCCCGGCTCCGCAACGAGCAGAGCGCGCTGCGCCGGCACGTCCTCCGCGTATATCACGTGCAACGGACCGAGTTCCTCCCGTCCGCCACCCTCCTGATCCAGGCGATCGTGGCGATCATCATCACCGTGCTGGTGTTCATGGAGATCGAGCCGACCTACGAGGCCGCGATCATCCTGGGGTTCATCTCGTTCTTCTTTATCTCGTTGCTGCGACTGCTCCGCATCATGGATCGGCCGTTCCACATCGAGGAGCGCACGGACGACGACGTCAGCCTGTTCCTGCTCCGCAACTTCGTCGACCGGCTGAACCGCTCGCTGGCTCCGTAGCGAGCCGAACGCGCCGGGTTAGCTGAACGGTTTCGCGACCATCACGTAGATGATGGCGACCCACACGAGGCTGTCGAACACGTTGAACCAGATCGTGCTCGGCGCCTCGACGAGCGCCCGGAGCTCCGGCGACATCTGGTCGTCCGGGCCCGCCTCGATGGCGGCCTCGAGCTTGCGCGCGTAGGGGATGTGATACAGGAACGCGTTCAGCAGGATCACGGCCGCGAGCACGTACGCGATGATCAGCCACGTCTGCGTGAGGTCGAGATCACCGGTGATCGCGGTGATGAACCCGAACACGATCCCGAGCAGGAAGACGCCACCGCCGATCGGCTGGAACCGGTCCTCGAGCGCGAGCACCCGCCTGAGCGCTTGCACGTCGCCGGACCGCCCGACCGCACCCGAGAGCATCCCCTGGCCAACGAAGATCGACACCGCGAGGAACATCGAGAGGATGTGCAGGAACTTCCAGAACGTCATGTTCGCTTCCTCCCTCGGCGCATCCTAACCGGGGCCTGCCGGAGCGTTCGAGGTACTAGGGTCGAAGGAAGGAGGCTGCGAGATGTCGATCGCGAGCAAGCTCCAACTCAAGGACGGCGATACCGTTCGGCCTACCCGAAGGCCGGCCAGCTCAAGACCGACCTGAACCGCGACATCCTCTGGGAGCTCCTCGACGGCAAGGGGGTTCGGCCGGTGCGCCAGGTGGCGCTCGACGACACGTGGAGCGCCCTCCGCTTCCGTCCGGCTCCATAGGGTCGTCGGTCGCGGAGGATTCGACCGAGCGTTTCCGGGGAATCCCTGCGGTGTGGACGGGGTGAGGGCCGTCGGCGGCGCCGAGAAGGCGCGGAGCTTTCCCGTGCGGGTCACCAGCAGGTTCCTGCACGCCGACGGCACGAGCCACACGCGGGCGCTCGCCTACTCGACGATGCTCATCCTGATCTCCGGCTTCATCGGCCTCCTCGGCCTGGCCAGCCTCATGAACGTGGAAGAGGTTCGGGGCGTCGTGCTCGAGCTCGGGAAGCGCATCTCGCCAGGCCCCGCCGGCGAGCTCCTCCAGGAGGCGGCCCGCACCGGTGCCCGGCACGCGACCACCGCGGCGATCTTCGGCCTGGCCGGGGCCGCGATCGGCGGCACGATCGCGATGGCGCAGGTCGAACGGACCGCCAACCGGCTCGCGGGCTCGGACCGCGACCGCCGGCTGGTCCCTCGATGGGTGATCGCGTTCGTCCTCGCCGTCACCGTCGGGCTCGTCTTCGCGGCCGGCGGGATGACACTCGGCGCCGGAAAGGCGATCCCCACGGGCACGGGCTGGAGCGACGAGCTCCGCGGGGCCTGGACGGTCGCCCGCTGGCCGATCGGCATCCTCGTCGTCTCGGTGGCGATCCTGCTGATGTTCCGGTTCGCGCCGAGGACGCGGCTCGGACCGTGGCAATCACTGGGCTGGGGCACCGTGGTCGCGGTCGTCCTGTGGGTCGGGTTCACCGGCCTGCTCTCGCTCTACTTCTCACTGAGCAGCGACTCGAGCCCCTACGGACCGCTTCTGTCGATCGTCGCGCTGCTGCTCTGGTCCATGCTCGGGTCGCTCGCGCTCGGGATCGGCATGGCAACAGCGGCCGAGTTGTCGCACGCGCGACGTCCGGAGGCCGAGGAGAAGGACGTCGTCACGCTCCCCGAGGCTCCGCCCAGAGCCGAGGCGGAACCCGAACCCGAGGCCGAATCCGCACCGGAGCCGGAGCCCGAACCCGAGCAGGAGTCCCAGCCCGAGCCGACCACCGCCGGCACGAGGCGTCCGAACGACGACATGTGGACCCGCCCGTAGCTTCGGGCGCTCGTCAGAGCGACCGAACGACGCGGCACGGGTTCCCCACCGCCACCACGCCGCTCGGGATGTCGCGCGTCACCACGCTGCCGGCTCCGATCACAGAGTCGTCGCCCACCGAGACTCCCGGCAGCACGATGGCGCCCGCGCCCAGTCAGACGTTCGATCCGATCGAGACCGGGCGGGCGAGCTCACGCAGATCACGGCGGGCCTGTGCATCGCGCGGGTGGTCGGCCGCGAGGAGCTGCACGGCCGAGGCGATCTGCGCACCGTCGCCGATCGTCACCTGGGCGCAGTCCAAGATCACCGTGTTGAAGTTGACGAACACGCGGTCGCCGACCGTGATGTTGGAGCCGTAGTCGCACGAGAAGGGCGGCTGGATGAACGAGCTGTCTCCGATCCGGCCGAGCAATTCACGGAAGAGCGCGAAGCGCTGCTCCTCATCCGGCTGACCGTTGATCTCGTGGAGCAGCGACCGGCATCTCCGACGGTCGCGAACGAGCTGCGGATCGGACGCGAGGTACAACTCCCCCGCCAGCATCTTCTCCTTCTCGGTCCTCGCCATCGTCCGTCCTCCGTGAGCCGAGCCGACGAGCGGGGACGATATCGGCTCGCACGAAGCGCCGGTCGCTTGGGCCGGGCCGGTCGGTCGTGGAACAATCCGGCGTAGCGACGGAGCATGCTCTTGCCCTGCCCGCGGAGCGTGTCGAGTCAAAGGAGGCAGGGATGAAACTCCAGGACTTCCCCCGGTATCCATTGATGTTCGGGCCGAGTCCTGTCCACCCACTCGATCGACTGACCGAACATCTCGGTGGAGCATCGATCTGGGCCAAGCGCGAAGACTGCAACTCGGGACTCGCGTTCGGGGGCAACAAGACCCGCAAGCTCGAGTACCTCGTTCCGGATGCCCTCGAGAAGGGAGCCGACACGCTCGTGTCGATCGGGGGGATCCAGTCCAACCACACGCGGCAGGTCGCCGCCGTCGCGGCCAGGCTCGGCCTCAAGTGTCGCCTGGTTCAGGAGAGATGGGTGGACTGGGACGACCCGGTCAACGACCGCGTCGGGAACATCCTGCTCTCACGGATCATGGGCGCCGATGTGCGCCTCGACCCGGCCGGCTTCGACATCGGCATCCGCAGCTCATGGGAGGAGGCGCTGGCCGAGGTCACAGAAGCCGGTGGCACTCCCTACGGCATACCCGCCGGTGCGTCCGAGCACCCGCTCGGAGGACTCGGCTTCGCCAACTGGGCCTTCGAGGTCGCCCAGCAGGAACGGGAGCTCGGCGTCTTCTTCGACACGATCATCGTCTGCACGGTGACCGGTTCGACCCACGCGGGCATGATCGCCGGCTTCGCGGCCCTGCGGGAACAGACCTCGGGTCCGCCGCGGAGGATCCTCGGCATCGACGCATCCGCGACGATCGAGCAGACCCGCGGTCAGGTCGCTCGGATCGCCCGCGACACCAGCGAGCTCATCGAGCTCGGCCGCGACCTGACCGAGGACGAGATCATCCTCATCGAGGGCTGGGCGGGCGACCTCTACGGCATCCCGGTCGAGTCGACGATCGAGGCGATCCGGCTGAGCGCCTCGCTGGAGGGGATGATCATCGACCCCGTCTACGAGGGGAAGTCCATGGCGGGCCTCATCGATCTGGTGAGCTCGGGCGAGATCCCGAAGGACTCCACGGTCCTCTACGCCCACCTGGGTGGTCAGCCCGCGCTCAACGCGTACGCGGGCATCTTCGACTGACGCGACGTCCGGAGTCGATCCCGACGCCTAGTGCCACTCGACGGTGACGACGTCCACCGGCTCGGAGGTGCCGCGAAGCGTCACCGTCTGCGCGTTCGAGACCGGGAACCGCGACCCCGCCGCCGTCTCCTTACTCGCGACGATCTGGCTCCCCTCGGCGAGGCCGGCGATCCGGCTCGCCTCGTGGACGCCCTTGCCCGAGTAGTTCCGCCCGAGCTGCGTCGCGCCGGTGGCGTGCACGCCGATCCGCACCTTCGGCGCGAACCCAGCCTGCCGGCGGTGCTCGTCGAGCCGCCGCTGGATCGCCACCGCGCACGCGAGCGCCTCCTCCGGCGAGTCGAACCCGACGAAGAAACCGTCGCCGGTGGCCACGACCTCGTCGCCGCGGTGTTCGGCGAACATCGCCCGCAGGGTCTCGTCGTGCCAGCGCAGCAACCCCTGCCACGCCTCGTCGCCGAGCGCCTCCACGAGGTTCGTCGAGCGCTCGATGTCGGTGAACATGAACGTCTTCTCGACGCGGCGCGGCGCCTCCTTGCCGCGGAGCTGCCACGGCAGGAGCTCCTCGACCTCCTCGACGACGACCGCCCCGGTCGGGCACGCGAGCGCGGCCTCCCGCAGCATCTCGTCCTCGACGCTCTCCGGGTCCGCCACGCCCGCCTTCGAGAAGTCGCCGTGGTACCAATCGAACGCGGTCGGCGCGATCGTGATGCACGTCCCCGCGCCCACGCACCGGTGCCGGTCGACCCGGGCCCGCAGCACCATCGCTACACCACCCGCTCGCGGAACGCGAACGCGGTCGCCCCGGCGCGCGACGACGTCCCGATCCTCGTGAACAACTCGCCCAGCCGGCGCGAGACCGCGTGCTCGTCGAGCCCGAGATCCTCGGCGATCTCGGCGTTCGTCCTGCCCTGGATCAGGCAA
>Ga0075430_100005088_pt1 | contig 11072 bp, 10 predicted proteins | sample RhiMetdeltSRZDD4_FD_75294 | JGI IMG/M metagenome (GOLD analysis project Ga0075430, IMG submission 75294) | Populus rhizosphere microbial communities from Tennessee, USA - Rhizosphere MetaG P. deltoides SRZDD4 | ecosystem: Host-associated > Plants > Roots > Rhizosphere > Soil | place: USA... | reverse complement strand
CTAGTTCAACATTCTCGGATTGGGACTCACCTCGAAGCAATAGTTCGGGGTAATGGATATACTCTTTTTAATAAATTAAATCCTTTAGTAATGGTCACAAGTTACTTTCATACTCTTTCCAAAAAAAAGTAGAAGTGTTCGCCATTATCGAAGACAATATCCTTGCCATTCATAATACCCATAAGAGTATAATCATTAACCTTTCTAAGGTGATCGAAAACTGGTTGGTTATCATATACCATAGTGGCTGACACCTTCCCCCTGAATTCAATCATCCACAGGCTGGCCTCCCCGCCCCATTTCTGATTTGAATAGAGTTCTCCTTTTTCGTTGTAGCAAATTAATGGTTTGGCATCCTTGAGAGAATTGAAGGTTTTTCCATACCATTTTATCTCCTTGAGCTGGACGGATCCTTTATGACCTGTATTGAAGTCACCACCTTTCCATTTGCCGAGAATACTTTCACAAGAAACTGGCTCTAATGCATTAAATACTTCATCAAGCTCTTCAGTATTAATCAGTCCTTGCTGATTTCGCAATTCATAGAATCTTTCCTTTGCAATCATCTTGTTTCTCTTTTTGATATGTTCTTCCTTTCTTAATATGTATGATTACCTCTCCACTTCTACTTTTCCCTTCTGTTTTTCTTTCTAGCAGTTATATCGTTAAAACGGTGTATAGTTATACCACTTTCCACTGATTGTAGAATTCTAATTCGGATGAGTTTCAGAGCCAAGCGCCGGGAGTGGGACTCGAACCCTTATCCATTAAATGTGGGTTCTACTATCAAATATTAAAATATTTATTAAAATAATGATCTATCATTTTATTGTTAACGAATCTCTAATCAACTTGAATAAACTAAATTATACCTCAACATGATTAATTCGCGTATTAATATATCCACAGACTAATCATTATTCTGTTCTCTCTAAAGAAGGGTAAACTAATTATATATTGTTTTTGCCTTATTTGATAATGAGGATAACCAATCAATCGTAATATGCCTTTCTAACAATTTTTTTGAATTCTTAACTATATTTGAAGTTTCAGGATCTTTTCTTATCAATTCTGTTAACTCATCAGAATTATCAACTGCAAAACAATTATAACCTTCTTTAAAGTCACAATAATCTTTTTTATAATATCTATATATATCTTCAATCCATTTTCTATGTAAAATTAATGCACATCCATTATGAATTGCTTCTAAGAATGTGTATTGTGTACCACCACCATCATATTTTATCAAGGATAAGTCTACAACAAATTTATATTTCGAGAGAAGTTTTGAGATTGTAAAAAATGATTTTTTAAATTTACCATGGTAACTATTCTTGAAATCTGTATTATCTTTACCAAATGTTAAATAAACATACTTAGGGGTAATACAGCCATATATATCAATACATTTTTGACCCAATTTTTTGTTTGCATTAATCAAAGTATCAATATTTTTTCCATATCCTATTCTGGAAATTGATACTGTACCTTTTCTATCTAGATTTGATTCCCCACTTGTAGGATAAGGATAAAAAGGATGATATAGGAATGTAGATTCGAGATCATATCTTTGTTTTAAATAGTCTTGCATGGTTTTTCTAATAGTTATCAAATTCCATTTTTTTAAATATGGAATCATACGAGTTGATATATCTCTATGATCATGTATAACCAAGAATTTATTCTTTAATTTTAAAGTTCTTTGATTCTTCTCTTCCAATTCAGAAATTACATGAAAAAAATTATCTTTAATTACAGTTATTAAAACATCCTTCTTATCTAATAAATGGTCAAAATTTATGTTTTTATATTTAATACCATAACCAAAATCACGCAATTTTTTCTCGTTTCTTATAGAAAAGTGTAAAACTGGTTTGTTGTTTGGATCAAGTCTCATATTATAAAAAAGATGTACAGTAAACGTTGTAACTCCACCATAAAAATATTTGTGAAGATATAACAAATCAATACTTTGAAGAGAAAATATGCTCTTTTTATCTATCTCTTCTCTTTCAAAATAAGTACTCTCTGTCATAAATTCATCACGATTTTAATGAAATTATAGAAGAAATAATGATAATGAATAATAAAGATTTCTTAGGAAAGAGTAAGGAAAATTAATTTAATTACGTTAATTAAAAAGAAGAAGAAGAGAGTTTCATTCACTTGAATTTGTTTATATTTATCATAAAATTAATTAATTCTCGGATTGGGACTCGAACCTCGAAGCGTTAGTTCGGGGTTTATATTGTTAGGATATATTTAATTAAAAAATTTTTAGATTATACTAAGCATTTTCTAAAACTATTGTTACAGAATTAGCAGGGAGGGGATAGGATTTGAACCCATTACTTGTATTCACGGCTTTATAATGATCTATCCTATCCCTAAAAAAAGCCTTATTTGCCTTTTCTTAAACTATAATGTTTAAGAAATCCATAGCCATAATTGATGATGATCCAGATTTATTAAATTTATTTAGTGTGAGGCATTACAAATGAGTGGCTATACTGTTTCTAGTTTTACCGATCCTCTTTTAGCATATCAACATATCCAAGAAAATCCAGATAAATGGTAAGGTTTGTACATTTGTCTTTTATTGTAACCAATATATAGACAATATTTTATCTAGCAATTTCAATTAACTATCTTTTCTTCAGAAGAAAACCATAGTCTATCTAGGTTATTGTAAGAAAAAATGAAAGTTGATCTAATTTTATTTTATCTTATTGATTAGTTATATTATGCTGAAGTTCCTCAAAAGATTTTGTAGATGGTTTATAGTATTCATGTGTTGAAATTACTATAGAATGAGGACCTTCTAATTGTATAGGATCATCCCCGATGTATTGCAAAACTACGTCAGTTACAGGATCTCCAAATCCAAATTGACCATGATATACACACATTTTTCCTGGTTTTGATATTGCGTCTATATAGCCAAGAGGCATAACAAATAAGTCTGGAGCGCGACCTACCAGAACGTGAAAAAGTGGCTCTAGTGGATTTTTGGGATTACATGGCAAATTAACTGCGATATGTCCTTTTGATGCAAATGGTGTAGAATCATACAACAATATGAATTCACCTTGATTAAGATTTATACCATGAAGTAAAATGTTTGTAGATGAAGTACTAATATCACCTTGATGAACATAATCTAGACTTTTTGAAAGTAAATCCTGTAATTGATTTTGATCACTTGGCAATTCCTGGGCTAAAATTTGGAAATGATGATATGCATTGAGTATGGCTATTAATAATAAAATTGTTATCAACCCACCAGCAATTACAATATTTTTCAATATATGAATAATAATAGTATATTATATAATATTTTTTTTAATATTAGTTCGGGGTTTATATCAATAAATAAACAAAAACTGTATTTACCTTTACTAATTGTATTATAATTTTTATTATATAAACAAAGGAAGAGAATCAAAATGATCAGATCATTTTTTCTTAAATAACATCATTTCCTATTTTTCTTCTGCCTTTTCTGTTAGAGTTTTTAGTCTTGTTATATCCCTTTTAAAGAAAAGATCTATAAACCAATCTAACATTACTCTAAATTTTTTTTCTGTGGTTGGTAGATTTCCTAAATAATATAACCTCCAGAAGATCCATCCAATAAAACCTTGTATTTTACGTCCGAATACTATTCCTACTCCATTTCTTTTTCCAATAAGAGCCATCATTCCCTTAGTTTTGTAGTTAAAAACTAATTCTTCTTTTTTCTGTTTTTTATTTGAGTATATCTCATTAATGATATTGTTAGATACTATTCTAGCTTCTCTTAATGCATGCTGAGCTGTAGGAGGATATGGTTTCCCGCTATTAGGATCTACTATAAAAGCACAATCTCCTAATGCAAAAATACTTTTATATCCATTAACTTTTAAATTTTCATTTGTAATTATTTTTCCTGATTTATCATGTTCACAATTTAAACCAATTATGACTTTACTTGGTTTAACACCGCCAGCCCAAACTACTGTATAACTTGGTATTTTTTCTTCAGTATTTAATAATACATAATCCAGCCCTATTTCTTTAACACGGTTATTTAATATAATTTGTACACCATTTTTCTCAAGTTTATTTAACGTATATTCTGATAAATCATCTGAGACTTCTGGTAAAACTCGTGGACCAGAATTTACCAATATTACTTTAACATATTTTATATCTATATTATGATAAAACTGTTTTACAGAATCACGGACAAAATCATTCAATTCTCCAACTGTTTCTACACCAGAAAATCCACCTCCTACCACTACAAATGTCATTAAACTTTTTTGTAATACTATATTTTCGTATTCCATATCAGCTTGCTCAAGCATATTTATAACATGATTTCGTAATAACAATGCATCACCAATAGTCTTCATGGTAAATGCATTTTTAGAAGCACTCTCTATGCCAAAAAAATTTGTTTCTCCTCCCAGTGCTAAAATCAGATAATCATATTTTAGAACTTTGATTTTATCATTTAATGTATTGGAATCCTTGCCTATATTATAGCTTATAGCTACTTCCTTTGCTTCAAGGTTTATTGAATCAATATTTGCTTCATAAAATCTAGCTCTTTTGCAGAATGATCTGATAGGTGTCAGTATATGTCTTGTTTCTATAGCACTAGCAGCTACTTCTGGAAGCATAGGTGTAAAAAGAAAAAAATTATCTCTACTTACAATTGTTATATCAATGTCAATATTATCTTGAAATTCTTTTTGTAACTGTTGTAATATTTTTATTCCAGCAAATCCACCTCCCAAGATCAAGATTCTTTTTAGATCTATTGGTTTTGTTCCATGTACAAGTTCAATATGTTTTTGATAGGAATCGATTCTACCAAATGATATATGACATCTCGGACATCTATAACGAGTACCAAATTTTATAGAAAGTAAAGATGAAACAAGACCTACTGTAATACCGAAAATAAGATGGGTAATTAAATAGCTTATCAGAACAGTTAAAAATTCTGATGAAAGAAGTTGTGAATATTCATAGAGTTCTTTTTCATCATCAGTAAATTCCTGGAGTGTATTTACTGTTTCAGGAGTGAGAACAAATTGATATACTGGAATAAAGAAAATTATGAATACCACAGTACCAGCAAAAATTCCATATATTATTCCGTTTGACGGTTTACTAATATTTAATATCCCAGTTTTATACAAGAAAATGCCTATAACCACCCCAATTGAAATAGCAGTCACAATGTGTATTCCTATACCTGCAATAATCACAGTAGATGAAGAATATACTCCAATAACATGTCCAAATACTATCCAGAATAAATAATAAGGCATTCCCATTGACACATCAAAGATTGTTTTAGGAATAACAAAAATGATAGCTCCAATAATTGCCCCAACTACTACAAAAAATACTTCTCTTTTAAGAGAAAAATCTATTTTTATTTTGTTATTATAATTCTTCATTGTCTACTATTATTACATTTTTTACAATTTTTTTGTTACTTATCATATGATTTCTTTTATTCTTGACTATAAAAACTCTAAGAGATAAAAAGAAGCCCACGAAGGGACAAACAGTTCAAATATAGTTACTTTATCATGTTGATGTGAAGAAAAACATGCAGATGCCATAGTCAATTCATAAAAGTCAGTACTCAAAGAACAATTATTGTAAAACTGGTCTAATTCTGACAAATTTATTTACACTATACATTAAGATAGATTAACAATTAAAATATTTCTGGAGAAAAACTTCCTGAAAACTCTTTTGAATACAATTCCATTTATTGCAAAAACGACTTGAATTTGACGTTTAAAGAATATTATGTGATATTGTGTTTATTATCGTTATAGATTATTATGATTATTAGATAAATTCTTAATAATTATATTGATTAATTAAAAGTAATGCTACATAATAATAATAGCCCTAACAGTAAAATACTTGTTTATTTAGCCTTTTTTGGAATATTCTTTATTCTCTTTGGAAATACACAGATAAATTTGTTCCAAGTTTATTCTCAAGAACAACCTCAAAATCAAAAAGCAAATTCTATTGTTCTGACTGCTGAGTTATTAGATGAATCATATAGGTGGGTAGAAGCTGATGGTAATAAATTAGTTAATCCTACTTTAAATTTTACTTCAGGGGTAGATAATCAAATTACTGTAAAAAGTTTACAAAATGATTCTCCCGAACATCAAATAATAATAGAAGGTATTACATCAGATGGAGATAAAAAGGAAATAGTGAAAGGTAAGGAAATAAAAGGTGGTTCATCTGATACAATTAAATTTAATCCAGAAGATATTAAGGATAAAAATTATCAATCCTTTGAATATTATTGTGAATATCATCCAGATACGATGAGAGGAAAGGTACAAATAATAAAGTAATTCATTATAATCATTTACAATATTTTTTCGTTCTATTTATATTCATTCTAACTATATTTGTTCCTTTATAACTCCTGTGATAAAATAATCGCTACCATAGTTATGATACAATTAAAAAGTTATAAAATTGATATCGAAATAGAAAATAATGGGAAAACATTGGTTGGTGAATTTCATGTCAATGATGGTCAGATAATAGACCATTTTAAATTAAATGATACATAAATAAAGATAAAGTTTGATGTTTCGCTATAATGATTGTCTTTTTGAGGGCTCTGTAACTTCTCGTCAGATACAAGGTAATGTCAAAAAGTGTCGGATATTTCTCTAATTAGGTAATCTTGTTAATCAAAATATTTATTCATTCAGGTTTAATTATTAATTACTACTCTTTCTAGATTGTTACGCTCCAAGTCGGTAATTCGTGAAATACTAAATAGTGATTGCAAGAATTCTTTAACAATATCTCTACATAAACTTTACAACATTTTATTCTCTTTCTTGTAATTTTTGTAACATATTATTCTGATTCTAATACTAACATACTTCGGTAAAATTCTTTAATATAACTCCACGAGTTCAGCGCCGGGAGTGGGACTCGAACCCTTATCCATCAAATGTGGGTTCTACTTTCAACTATTAAAATATTTATAATTTGTTGGAAAAAAAATGATAGTTAAAAACCATAGCCCCCTAACGCTATAGTAGTAGAAGGCTAAGGAGGTGTAGGTCGAATTCAACTGGTTAGTCGTATTCAAATCGATATTAAGATATTTAATACTTGGTGAAAATTTTACTGTCATAGCCCTCTTATTATTGTGTACCCATCAAAAAACAAGAAGACTATGACTGATGGAAATGGCTTGTTGGCTTTCTTTGGAGGGTATTTAAAGGCTCAAAAATATACTATTTAATAGATTGGTGATATAATAAGTATATAGTGCCTAGCCTCCTACTATGAATATATCTTACAAGAAAGAGCAAGATATAATCAGTTTATCTAGAATATAGTTCTATTTACTCAATAAAAAACACTAGAGTTATACAAGTTTTATGACTAATACATTTTAAGGGTTGTATTATTTTATTAACAACCTTATGTGAAATAAAATTTTAACCATTCTTTATGAGCGGTGGAATAATAATAAAGAAGAAGATAATAGTTCACACGAATTAGAAGAGTGTAAAGAAGTAGAAAATTACGATAAAGTTATGGAATCACATACTAATTATATAACTATCTTCTATAATCGTGCTTTAGTGTATAAACAAAGGCTGAAGAAGATTTATTTAGCAAAGATAAAAGGACATTCCAAGTAAATATCTAAATTTATGTTAATTCGTCTGTATTTCAAGATTTAGATAACGTATAATTGTCAATTATCTCTGAAGAATTTTTGTTTCTCTTGCATGATGACATATCAAATATGGTAAAATCTCCTTTTTCTTCTAAATCACTATCTTTTAATTTTTCTTCTTTGCATTTATATCCTAGATCATAATATTTTGCATCTAATTCTTTTCCCTCGATCTCAATACTAAGGAATCCAAACCCGTTATGCTGTTTTACTACATAATCAGGTTGATTTAAAAATATATGGCTGCTCCTGCCTCCTACACCTATAACCGAGTAAATTGAGCCTTCAGGATTGACAAATTTATTTGTTGTATTATTTGATTCATTTACTATTGGTTTGCTAATATTATTAGGGTTAAATTTTAGGGGCAAAGTCCTATCATAAAAATGGTTATGACCTTGTAATACTATATCAACTCCATATCTATCGAAGATAGGCTGATATTTCTCTCTCATAATATATTCTTGCATATGACTAGAAAGTGAAGAGTATATTGGCTTGTGAAACATAACAATTATCCAATCAATAGAGGAGTTTTTATTAGCCTTCTCTAGATCACTTATAGCGAATTTATATTGTTCCGAATCATGCGGGATGTCTTCAACACTTACTTCATTTGTTAAATAATATGGTGGTATTTCACTCTTTATATGATGTTTAGATAATAGATCTTTAAGTGTTGTAGAATAATATTTTGTATTTGGCTTATCATTACTTTCGTCATCTTTATCATTGACAGCATCATTCTCCTCTTCTTCTTCCTTTCCTTCTCCTGGTTTAAAAACATCAAGTGAAAATTCTAATTGTGTGTCTAATACTAAAATGTGTACATTTTTATAATCAAATGCATAGTATGGATTTTGTAAATTATAATGGTTTAGCAATGACTCTGTTAATTGCTTAGAACCTCCTTTGACTTTTTCTTCCTCATCTTCATGATTACCTATGGCAATCTTAATTTTTGAATCTAATAATTTAGTCATATTATACCAACAATCCATAGTTGGCTCATATGATAAATCCCCTATTACCAAGAAAAGATCTGGCTTTTGCAATTCAATTTGTTTAATATTATTTTGAGCAATAGGTCTGCAACCAAAATCACCTGCAGCAACAATTTTTATTTTTTGAATATTCTTTATAGTTTGATTTTGAATAGTAGAAGTATTATTAGTAGTATTACCTAAATGAATAAAATTTTTGAAACTATTACTACTCAGATTACTTCCATTTCTAGATTCAAAAGATTGATTCTTCACAGATAAAACATCTGAAAAAGATACAGTATATAAGGAAAGAAGAAATAATAAAACACTAAAGATAAAACACTGTTTAAAAATTTCATGCACTTTAAATTCAAAAAACATTTTTCTATTTTCTTAATATATACGTTAAAAACTTTATTTAATTTCTCTATTCATATAATAATTTAACACTATAAGATTTAAATTATAAATATTAAACTCAACAGAATGTCAAATCAAGGATTGATAGGAAAAGAATCTTTCTATATTCCCATTCATCTCTTCTCTCGAGAGTTCAGGTATGATTATCTTTTGAAGATTTCTAAAAGAAGAAATTATTAAATGTACATAGAAATAGCATTTTTGTGGAAATAGGATTATTATTTATAAATTGGTTGTGTGTGGAAGCACAACATTGTCAAGATACAGGAGATATATCTAATGTTTTTTCGACTATTATAGGCACACTAGTAGGAATTTTAATAGGTGGTGCTATTAGTTGGTGGATATATAACAGACAACAAAAAACTGCAGTTAAACAAGATAAAACATTAAATCATGTAGAAAAATTGGGAATAAAACAAGAACATATTTTAGAAAAAGTACAAGCATTTGAAGAGAAGCATGAGGATATGTTGAACAATATTTTAACATTAGATAAGAAGATAGATTCGTTATTGGAAAGTAAAAAATATGAAAATAAATAAAAAATTATCATAATCTAATTATATTATTAACTTTATTTTGAATCAATTTGAGGTAGGGGACTCGAACCTTCTTCCATCAAATGTGGGTTCTATTATCAACTATTAAAAGTAAATGAACTTCTTATTCCTGTTATCTTATTAGTTTTTCAAGTTCTAATAGTCAATTAATCTGAAATATATATTATCTTTTTTCTTGATTTTATACCTTGAATTATCTTTATTCTGTCAGAAGAAACTTGAAAGTAATTAGAAAGCAGTTTAAGTAATTCCTGATTTGCTTTTCCCTGCTCTGGTTTTGATTTTAGAGATATTTTTATTTCATTTCCATTTATTTGAAAAGATTTTGATGTATTAAAACTAATGCTGACAAAATATTCCATAACTCTATAATATCAATTAACAATTAATAATCAAAATTAAAATGATTGGTTATTTTGCTGTATGTATATACCAAATTATATTATTTCCAGATGTAATACAATTTACTTTAACGTTTTCCCCTTGCTGAGTTGTTAAGGAAGAATCACATTGAACACCATTTATTCCCTCATTAACTATCTTTTCGATTTGTTCTTCTAGTTGTTGAGATGGTGCTAGACTAATTTCTTCTAAAAATTCTTCCTCTATTTTGACTGAATTGTGACCTACAATAGATGATACAATTTTAGTAGTATTATCTATGTTACCAATAACCCTGTGACCAAATATCAAAATATAATTTTTATATCCTTCAGTACTAGCAGTAGAAGAAGTTGAGTTTCCTTCAGCATTTTGTGCATTCACTTGCTGCGATAGTATACTACCAACACTAGTTAGTAACATCGAAGATAGGATTAGACTCACAAATATCTTTAAATTCTTCATGATTATTAGATTTATTGTATATAATATTAAAGTTTTATTTATAATGATATTTTTTAATCCAGACTATACTTAATCAAGGTTCACAAAGATATTGAGATCATGATACCAGAGAATTAAATTCTTTTGTATATTATGAAGATACTGAAAGAAAAGTAAAGATGCTCTAGCAAAAGAAAATAGGATCAATTAAGAATACGTAATAAGATAATTAAATTATTTGGTTTTATTTTATTTTTGGCACTACATAATTTTTTATCTTTTCATATTTAATATATTAGTAACTGGTCATGTTTAATGTTGTATTAGATTATTTAACCTATAGATGATATGTATTTTTGTTACTAAAGGACTTTATTTTAATTGCCACATAGTAAAAGTTCCTTTTTCTCCTAGTTCTGCTTTATAAACTCCTACAACACTTTTAAGAAATTCCAGATTGCCCGTTGCATTTGCGTCAAAGAATGCTGCGCCTAAATTTCTTGTTACATTATCTTTAATATTTATAAT
>Ga0075430_100005087_pt1 | contig 11074 bp, 7 predicted proteins | sample RhiMetdeltSRZDD4_FD_75294 | JGI IMG/M metagenome (GOLD analysis project Ga0075430, IMG submission 75294) | Populus rhizosphere microbial communities from Tennessee, USA - Rhizosphere MetaG P. deltoides SRZDD4 | ecosystem: Host-associated > Plants > Roots > Rhizosphere > Soil | place: USA... | reverse complement strand
AAGGGTGCAACCCGACGCTCCAGTGACGGCCTGGTGTCGCGGGGTCTTTCGGCCTGGACGCCCCGGTGCCTTCGCGATCGCTTTGACTTCTGCCTCCTCGGGCGGACGATATGTCGCGCTCGAGGCCGACGGAATGATGAGAGAACTGGGGTCGTTCGAGGGCATTGGTGATCTGTCGTGCTACACGCGCGCTCAGGCCGAAAGGATGGACGTCACCATCAATCGCTCAGACACCATTCACGGACACATCACGCCGCGCTGGAATACAACGGTCGTCTGTGCCTTCATCAACGCGACGAGTGCTACCTGCTGGCAGTACTCGCCGGTCGAACGGACATTCGTCAGAGTCGGCGAATGGGAGACCTGAAGACCGCTTTGCGCCCATTTTGAGATGCCCACACGGTTGGGCTACCTTTAGGGCCGTACGAATTGCTCTTGTGGGCCGCGACACGACTGTGATGATAGAAAACCGCGGCAGAATGGATGGTTAACGTGCGTGGATCGATGAAGTGTTTCGGAGTTGCCGTCGTGTGTCTGATGGTCGTCGCGTTTGCCCGCCCTGCCATGGCGCAAGACGCTCCCAAGGCTGAAGTCTCGGTTGGTTACAACTGGTTGGGCCTGAAGTCGTCAGGCGACGACGAGATGACAAAACTCCCGAAGGGGTGGTACTTCGACGTCGCCGGGAACGTGACTCCAATGGTGAGCATCGTCGGTCAGGTCACCGGCAACTATAAGCACCTCGACGACGATGACTTCGACGTCAAAGTCCACTCATTCATGGTCGGCGTCCGCGGCAGCTCGCAGGGGTCCGTGCGTGGGTTCGGGCAGGTGCTCGTCGGCGGCGCGAGCTTCAAGGGCTCTGACTCCAATGACAACAGCGCCTCGGAGACCGACCTGGCGATCCAGGTTGGTGGCGGCGTGAACGTGACGGGTGGCGGCCCGGTGGGCCTCCGTCTGGGCGTGGACTATGTCCGCGTCATGGCGAAGGACGACGGTGAGCTACTCGGCGGCGACAGTCTCAACGGGTTCAGGTTCGCGGTCGGCGTCACCTTCGGCATCGGCAAATAGGCGAGTCAGGGGGCCAACTTCCGTTGGCCCCTTCTTCAACTTCCAAATTCCCGGTCTCATGCTTCGCCCATGTACGGATACGTGTAGTCGCGGGGAGGCGCGAATGTCTCCTTCACCGTTCTGGCACTCACCCACCGCATCAGATTCAGCTTCGATCCAGCCTTGTCATTGGTGCCCGACGCACGGGCGCCGCCAAAGGGCTGCTGACCGACAACGGCTCCGGTTGGCTTGTCGTTGATGTAAAAATTTCCGGCGGCGTTTCGCAATACTTCTGCTGCCTGCTGAACGGCCGCTCGGTCGCGCGCGAACACGGCGCCGGTGAGCGCGTAGGGTGAGGTCCGATCCACGAGTTCCAGCGTCTGCCGCCACTCGGCGTCCGCGTAAACATAGGCCGTTACCACCGGGCCAAAGATTTCTTCACGAAGCAATCGATAGGCTGGGTCCTTCGTCTCGACAAGTGTCGGGTCCACGAAGTATCCCCGTTCGCCGCGGGCGCTTCCGCCCTGAACGATCGTCGCATTCGTCCTCGCATCGTCGAGGTACCCGGTGATCTTGTCGAACGACCGACGGTCGATGACCGCGCCCATGAACGTCCGGAAGTCGGCGACGTCGCCGACACGCATCTCCCTCATCATGGCCACGACACGGTCTCGGAGATCGGGCCAGAGTGACGACGGAACATAGATCCGACTCGCCGCGGAACACTTCTGCCCCTGATATTCAAAACCGCCGCGCGCGATCGCCACAGCGAGTTCCTGGGGATCGGCCGACCTGTGCGCAACGATGAAGTCCTTGCCGCCGGTCTCGCCGACAAGGCGTGGGTAGGTCCTGTAGCGCCCGATGTTTTCGCCAACGGACTTCCACATCCCTTGAAACACACTCGTGCTTCCGGTGAAATGAATCCCGGCCAAGTCTGGAGAAGCGAGAACCGCGTTCGAGATCTGGGCTGCGTCGCCTGGTACGAAGTTGATAACGCCGGGTGGAAGGCCCGCCGCCTCGAGAAGGCGCATCAAGTAGTACGCCGACAGCATCGCACTCGACGCCGGTTTCCAGACGACCGTATTCCCCATCAGCGCAGGAGCGGTCGGGAGATTGCCGGCAATCGACGTGAAATTGAACGGCGTGACGGCGTAGACAAATCCCTCGAGCGGACGGTAGTCAAGCTGATTCCACGCCGCATGGGTCGAGAACGGCTGCTCCTCATAGAGCTGCTGTGCGTAGTGCGCGTTGAAGCGCCAGAAGTCGATCTGCTCGGAAGCAGCGTCGATTTCGGCCTGGAATGCGGTCTTCGACTGGCCAAGCATCGTTGCGGCGTTGATCGTCGGCCGCCAGGTCGTCGTAAGGAGCTCTGCCGCTCGAAGAAAAATCGCTGCCCGGTCTTCCAGTCGCCAATTCGCCCACTCTCGCCGTGCGCTCGCGGCGGCGGCGATCGCGTCTTCGACATGCGCCGGCTCCGCCACGTGCCAGTCGGCAAGGACATGGGCGTGATTGTGGGGCATCACCGTTTGCGCTAGTCGACCTGTCCGAATCTCGCGTCCGCCGATGATCGCTGGTATGTCTATGCGTTCGGCCGTCATCGAAGCGAGACGGTCCTTGAGCGCAGTGCGTTCAAGCGAGCCCGGAAGATAGGCGAGATTGGGTTCGTTGACTGGCGGCGGAACCCGTGGCGATCCGAGCGATGCAGCGTTCGACATGGGTCGATCCTACCGCGCCTCCATCGACGCCAGACATCGACTGGCCCGGCGTGGTCCAGGTCAGGTTCTGGCTGGGCTGATGTTGACGGCGATCTGCCGCCACTTCTCCTGCCGGAAACGCATAACGCTCAGCGCGCATCGCGTGAAGTGGCCGAGCAGAATCGCGAGCCAGATGTCGCTCGGATTGAGGCCGCGAGTGGCCTGGATAAACGCGCACAGCCCGAGCGGCACGCCGATCTGAGAGATCAACGAAATGAAGAGCGGGCTCCGTGTATCACCTGTGCCCTGAAGGCCCCCGGTATAGCTCAGCGCCACCGTGATGAAGAGACCCGATACGCTCAGAAAGCGCAGAAGGACGACACCGATGCGCAGAACGTCTGGGTCGGTCATGCCGAAGGCCCCCAGCAGATAGCGCGGAATCAGCAGAAACATCGCCCCCACACCCACCGCCACGCCAAGGCCCATATAGGACGCAACGTGCACGCCCTTGGCCGCCCGATCCGGATTGCCCGCGCCAAGGTTCTGTCCCGCAATCGTTGACGATGCGGCCATGAGTCCGGTCGATGACCACGTGATCAGCGAGAACAACTGTGCGTAGGCCACGACATATGCCGCCTGAGCGGCCGCGCTGTGCTCGAGCGAACCAATGAACCGCAACAGCAGCACGCCTGCCGCATTCATCGCCACGCCTTGCATCCCTGTCGGCAGGCCAAACCTGAACAGCTCCTTGATCACGGCGAGATCAATTCGCTTGTCCATGCCCGGCTCGAAGTGAATCACCGAATCCTGACGCGTGAGCCGCCAGAGCCCATAGAGTCCCGTCAAGGCACTGCTGGTCACCGTGCCGTACGCCGCGCCGATGGTGCCGAAAATCGGAATGAGAATCACATTGAACACAACGGTCATCACCGTCATGCCCACGCCCAGGCGGAGGGGGGTGCGTGGATCACCTGCGGCGCGAAACGCCCCGCTCAACATGAAGAACAGGAGCATGCCGAACTGGCCAACCAGCATCGTGCGCAGAAATGGCAGCGCTTCACGCTGCACTTCCGGCGCTGCGTTGACCACGTTCAAAAGATATGGCGCCGAGAAATATCCCAAGGTCGCGAGCACGAAAGCCACGCCTGCCGCGGTCAGGAGCGCCTGATACACCGTCTTGTTCACCTTGTCGGGTTCATTCGCGCCGGCGAACCGCGCAACGAGCACCGCCATGCCAGTGAACAGCGAGCTGACAAAAACGATGACGACAAGGAAGATCTGCCAGCTCACGCCGATCGCGGCGTTCCCCGTATAGCCCACGAAGTGGCCGACCATCGCATGGTCGATCATGCCCTGCAGTCCGGCGATGACGTTCTGCAACATCGTCGGCCAGGCCAGGCGCCAGACGGCCGCGCGAAGCGGTCCTTCGACGATCGAACGATCGAATTTTGAGGGTTTCCCGGCTACCTGACTCACGGACGCCGGAGTGTACTACGCGTGCTCACTTCCTCGTAGCATCGCTACACGTCCAATTCCTGAGCCTCATCCGCACGGTCCATGATGAAGCGGAAACGCGCCGAGGCGTCTTTGCCCATCAGCTCGTTGATGACACGGTCCGTCACAATCTGATCGACGATCTCCACGCGCAGGAGTCGCCGCGTGCGCGGGTTGAGCGTGGTCTCCCACAGCACCTTCGGCATCATCTCGCCGAGACCCTTGAAGCGTGTTATCTCAGGATGGCTTCGGCCCGCACCGTGCTGCTTCAGGAGACGGTCGCGGTGAGCATCGTCGAGAGCCCAATGCGTATCCTTGCCGATGTCGATGCGATAGAGCGGCGGCTGGGCCAAAAACACCTTTCCGTTCGCAATGAGCTGCGGCAGGTGACGGTAGAGAAACGTGAGCAGCAGCGTCGCGATGTGGTGGCCGTCGGAATCGGCGTCAGCCAGGATGATGACCCGACCGTAGCGCAGGCGGGCTAGGTCGAAGTTCTTGCCCATGCCACAGCCGAGCGCGGTGACAAGATCGGCGAGCTCTCGGTTTTCGAGAACCTTTGCCAGCGTCATCCCCTCGGTGTTCATTACCTTGCCGCGTAGCGGGAGAATCGCCTGCTTCGTGCGATCGCGACCCTGCTTGGCCGACCCGCCAGCCGAGTCGCCTTCGACAACGAACAACTCGCTATTCTCGCGGCCGGCGCTCGAGCAGTCGCTCAGTTTGCCAGGCAAGTTCAGACGGCCGGTTGTCGCGGTCTTGCGTGTAACTTCTGCCTGCGCGGCGCGGCTGGCCTCGCGGGCCCTGGCGGCCAGGATGATGCGCCCCACGATCGCTTCAGCAACCGTGCGATTGTGGTTCAGCCAGTGTTCAAGCGCAGGACGTACCGCCGAATCGACAGCCGATAGCAACTCGGGGTTGTTTAGACGGTCCTTGGTCTGACCTTGAAACTGCGGCTCCTCGATGAAGATGCTCAATACGCCGGTCAAGCCCTCGCGAATGTCTTCAGCAATGAGCGTGACGCCCTTCGGCGAAAGGTTGTGTGTATCGATGTAATTTCGGACGGCCTTCCCAAGGCCGGCGCGCAACCCGTTCTCGTGGGTACCGCCTGAGCCGGTGGGGATTCCGTTCACGTAGCTGCGAATGTGCTCGTCGGTTGATTCGGTCCACTGCAACACGAGGTCAATTCGTGGGGATGCTTCGCGAGCGAGAATGAACGCCGCGTCGTGCACAGGCTTGCTGCCGCGCTCGGCCAGGATCTTCCGTAGAAAGTCGGAGAGGCCGTCCTGGTGTTCGAAGACGTCGCGCGTCTTAGCGCCCTCATTCTCGAAGGTGACCTTGACACCCTTGTGGATGTAACTCACCACCTCGAGCCGTTCGCGGATCAGCGCCGGATCGAATTCAATCTTCGGAAAGATCGTTGAGTCGGGATGAAAGAACACCGTCGTTCCAGTCCCACGCGCCGCGCCAACCTTCTTCAACGGTCCGGTAGGCTGACCGCGTTTGAACGACATCTCCCAGAGCGCGCCGTCGCGCTTGACACTGGCACGCAATTCAGCCGACAGCGCGTTGACGACGCTCGCGCCGACGCCGTGAAGACCGCCGGCAGTCTTGTAGGTGCCCTGTTCGAACTTTCCACCGGCGTGGAGCACGGTGAAGATCACCTCGATCGCACTCTTCTTTGTCGCCGGATGCTTGTCCACGGGAATGCCGCGGCCATCGTCGGCGATCGTGATCGAGCTGCCGTCGACGTGGAGGGTGACGGCGACGTTCGACGCGAAGCCGTTCATCGCCTCGTCAACGGCGTTGTCGAGAATCTCCCACACCAGGTGATGAAGGCCGGAACTGCCGACGCCTCCGATGTACATGCCCGGACGCTTGCGGACGGGCTCGAGTCCCTCGAGGACCGTAATGTCTTTAGCGGTGTAGGTGGACATTAGTCAGTGGGCAGTGTACGTAGGCCGGGTCTTCAGACCCGGCCACGACACCGTATCTTATTGTGCTCCGGCGACGGTTGCCGTATAAGTGCGACAGGAATCGCGTGCTCGCTCGGCTGCTCGTTGTCGGCGTCGCGTGGGTCACCGCAATCGTCCTCTTTGCGGCGCTTCTGCAGTGGTCTGGCTCGCCGCCCTCACCACTCGGCTCTGAGCGCGACGGCGTCACGGCTCTCGCACGTTCGCTCAACCAGCTCCGTCCAACGTCCACACAAGATACGCATACGTGGACAGTCACCAAGGCCACCTCCGCCCTGCGAGAACTGGTGGTCGAGGTTGAAGCTATTCATCCCGGCGAGGCTCAACGGATTGCCGAATACCTCGTGGACGGCGTGCGCTCGCACTACGACGAGATCCTCATCTACGTGCAGGGGCTGGACCTCAATCGGGATCCCACGGTCCGCCGGATCGAATGGACGCCGCGCGGCGGTTACTTGGCGTCGGCCTTCTGACGCCGCGGCGTCTTCCTCGCTCCGCGCCGGGGCGGAGCCGCAGCTCCTGATGCCGCGGACTTGGCGTGCGAAACAGGCTGCCTGCCGCTCTTCGGTCGCGGCGGGCTCCTACGCTTCCGCGCCGCCACGGTCGTCATCTCGTGTGTATTCACGCCGGCGACGTTTCCATTGACCTCGTCGGCGTCGCCGTCTTCGTCCGCGTCAGCATCGACGACGAACTCCGCGGCCACGACGTCAACGATCGGCGTTTCCGAAACGGCCTCCACCACGTTGCCGTCGATCACAGGCTGTGAGTCAACGTCAATGACGGCGTCAAGTCCCGACTCTGACTCGCCCACCACGGCGGACGGAGCCTTCACCGCCAGGTGCTCGCCAGGGAAGACGCGAATCGCGCCCTGCCGATCGCGCTCGATTCGCAGCACCCCTTCTTTGCCAGCGGCGCGCAGGAGATCTACCACGGAAGCAAAACCGTACTTCCGTTCGTCGAACCCCTCGATGCTGTTCTTGAGAAACTGCTTCGCCTGGCGCACATACATCGGCCAGCGCGCGGCACCACCGAGCGCCTGCTGCACGGCTCGAATACCGTCCTGCATGCTCATAGGCGATTGCGGGAGCGATTCTTCGTCTTCGTCCTCGCCGGCCGCGGCGTGCACAACCGACGTCGGCGCTTCCGGCTGGACCGGCGCGGGGACTGCTGATTCGGTGGTGGTCTCACCGCCGAGGAAGTCCTCAGTTGCCTCAACGAGCATGCTGCGGCCCGACTGGCGCAGGACCACAACACCCGACGCGGCAACCTTTTCCATGAAATCGCGGAAGCTGCTGGCGCCGTAGTTGCGCTCGGAGAACGTGGAATCAAGCTGCAGCAGCGTGCTCTTGAGCAGCCCGAGCTGCGGCGTAACCTCGCGCTCGGACAGCACCTTGAGCGCGCGCTTCACGAGTGGCAGCGCCTTCACAATCTCGCTCGTGGTCGCAGGCTTCCCGCGATCGTGCGCTCGGCCGCTGCCACTACGATTCCCGAGGAGATTCTCGTAGGCAATGAACTCGTGACAGTTTTTCTGCATCGTGACGCTGGTGAACTGCCGTCCACCCACGACGATGACGGTTCGGCCGTACTGCTTGAGTTTCTCGACCAGAGAAATGAAGTCGCTGTCGCCACCGACAATGACAAACGCATTGATGTGGTCGTGAGTGAAGGCCATCTCGAGCGCGTCGAGGGCCATCGTGATGTCCGCGCCATTCTTGTCGCCGCCTGGCGTCACATTGCGCTGGACCATACGGATGGCATGGAGCGTCAGCAGGCGGCTGTAGTCGCCGGCTCGCTTCCAGTCGCTGTAGGCAATCTTAGTGACGATCTCGCCGCGTTCCTTGATGGCTTCAAGCACGAGGCCGATGTCGAACTGGGTGCCGATCGTGCTCTTGACGCCGATTTCGACGTTGTCGAAATCAATAAACACCGCAATCCTGGTGCTTCTCGTATCAATTGTGCTCATGTGGATTCCGTTACGCTCGAGAGCGCAGTTGCGGGTTGTCTCAGAACCATCAACGCAAACTGATCTCAAGAGTCATCGAGGGGTGTGCCACCGCCGGGACTGCCGGGGTGCCGTGCTCACTCGAAGGCCGCGCTCATTCGTCAGCGTTCGAGGACGTCGTAAGTATACGCCGATTGGGTAACCTTCCCGTCAGTTTGAGTCGGATCCGAGCAATGGGGGCGTTTCCACCTCAGGAGTGATCACGCGGAGGAACTGGCCTCGCTGCAGCAGCTCGCGACCCTTGCCGCCACGGCCGGTTACCTCGTATTTCGTCGTGCTGATCGTCTGTTCAGCCCCCCGGCTCGTCTCCACACGCATGATGTCGCGGTCGCCGGTTGACGCCAGAAAACCAAGCACCCGGTCCGCCGCCGTTGACAACTTGATTAGAATCACGCCCTTTCCAGGGCCTGAGAGGTAGTTCACTTCATCTGCCGCACAGAGGATCGCACGCGCCTCTGCGGTGGCCGCAATGACGGTTTCACGCCCTGTAATCTTGGCCACGCCCACAACCTCAACCCCGTCGGACGGCCGCGCGAACCGCCGACCGGAACGAGTACTGGGCTCGACGAAGCCCTCGAGGCTGAACCGCAGACTGTACCCGTCGCTCGTCACCGCGAGCGCATGGATGGGTGGAGCCACACCCTCTTTGCGCGAAGCAATGTCGCCGACAATGCGCGAATCGAGGCTCATCGCCGCAATCACTCGCTCGGAGTCCCTGAGCTTGAAGAGCTTCTGCACCGGCTCGCCGTATCCGGTCGACGCAGGCACATCAATGATTCTTGCGGTATATGCGGTCCCGAAATTGGTAAAGAACACAACGGTCGCACGAGTGCTGCCCTGGAGCACGGCCAGAACGGCGTCCCCCTCGCGAAGGCGTGTCGTAGACACGTCGCGTACTTCCTTTTGCCGCTTGACCCAGCCGTCCCGAGACACGATAACGACGTTGTCCTCTTCGACGATGAAGTCGTCTTCAGAGTAGGTGACTTCCTCCTCAGACTCGATACGCGTACGGCGTGGGTCGGCTTTTCCACCGTAACGGGACTGAATTTCCTCGATCTCGGTCCGAACGACCTTCCAGCGACCTTCCTCGTCCTTGAGGAGTGCGCCGATCTGTCGAGCCCGCGTGCGACGGTCAGCCAGTTCCTTCTGAATGACCAGAATCTCGAGGCGGGCAAGACGATAGAGCTTCAGCTCGAGGATGGCGTCGGCCTGTTCGGCGTCGAGCGCGAAGCGGCGCATGATCTTCTCGGCCGAGTCCGCCTTGCCATCCGACTTGCGGATGATGCGAATGATCTCGTCGAGCGCGTCGAAGACCTTCTCGAAGCCCTCGAGCACGTGGATGCGCTTCTTGAGAGCGTCGAGCTCGTGCTCCAGACGAGCGGTGACGACGTCAAGGCGGAAGTGCAGGAAGTGCCACAGGATCGCCTTCAAGTCGAGGCGCTCAGGACGACCCACCTCGGCGTTCTCGGTTGGAATGAGACAGGTCAGGTTGACGATGAAGTTCGTCTGCAGAGGCGTGTTCTTGAAGAGATACGCCATCACCATCTTGGGGTCGGCGTCCCGCTTAATCTCCAGCACGATTCGGACGTCGTCTGCGGACACGTCGCGGACGTCCAGAAGCGGTGGCAGCTTTCGTGACAGCACGACGTCGGCAATGCGCTCCACGAGCGTGGCCTTGTTGACCATGTAAGGCACGCTCGTAATGTGAAGCTCGCGTGCGCCTCTGGAACTGGACCCTTCCTCCCAGGTTGCGCGGAGCCGCACGGTACCGGAGCCTGTCCGATAAATTTCCTTGAGTTCGTCGGAGGAATTCAGGATCTGACCGCCGGTCGGGAAGTCGGGGCCTTTGACGTAGCGACAAAGCTGAACGCTGCTGAGATCGGGATTTTCGAGCAGCTTGATCAGCGCCGCGCTGACCTCCGACAGGTTGTGCGGCGGGACGTTGGTCGCCATCCCGACGGCAATGCCGGTGGCACCGTTGATGAGCAGATTCGGCAGCCGCGCAGGAAGGACAACTGGCTCTGTCTTGGTACCGTCGTAGTTCGGACGAAACGGGACGGTGCGCTGATCGATCTCGCTCAGCATTTCGTCGGAGATACGGGCCAGCCGACACTCGGTGTAACGCATCGCGGCGGCGCTGTCGCCGTCGAGCGAGCCGAAGTTGCCCGAGCCATCTATCAACGGATAGCGCAGCGCAAATGCCTGGGCCATTCGGACCAGGGTTTCGTAGAGCGCCGCGTCACCGTGCGGATGGTAGCTCCCCATGACGTCGCCGACGACCTTCGCGCACTTGCGGTGCTTCGTATCGGCAGTCAGATTCTGCTGCCACATCGTGAAAAGGATGCGTCGCTGAACGGGTTTGAGACCGTCTCGAACGTCGGGCAGCGCCCGAGAGGTTATGACCGAGAGCGCGTAGTTGAGATACCGGCTCTGAGCGGCCTCATGGAGCGCGACGCCCTCAGTCATGCCGCTTCCCGGCGGGCCGGGTGGCGGCGTGCCGCCCGAGTCCGAGGAATCAGCCGAGTCGAAAAGAGATGGTTCTGATCTGCGAGGGGTCCGTGCCAAGTCGATTGGGCTCCAGCGGTCACATCTTACCGGAGTTCATGCGGCCGATTGCCGCACGGCAAACGTGACAGCGCACCGGTTGTATGATGCAAAGTTCACAACGTCACCCCTGGAGGTACCTGATGCTGCCATACGGAGCCGCCGAGCTCGCAAGCGCCTTTCGCACGGTTCGAAACAACACGATTCAGATCGCAACGGAAATTCCCGAGGACAAGTACGAGTTCGTCCCGGCAGCCGGTGTGAGGACGGTCAGACAGTGTCTGGCGCACATTGCCTTCGGGAATGAGTTCACGATGGCCCTGCAT
>Ga0075430_100005082_pt1 | contig 11075 bp, 13 predicted proteins | sample RhiMetdeltSRZDD4_FD_75294 | JGI IMG/M metagenome (GOLD analysis project Ga0075430, IMG submission 75294) | Populus rhizosphere microbial communities from Tennessee, USA - Rhizosphere MetaG P. deltoides SRZDD4 | ecosystem: Host-associated > Plants > Roots > Rhizosphere > Soil | place: USA... | reverse complement strand
ACACGTGCTCGTGCGGGTACGTCTTTCATGCCGACGTCTCGACGTCGGTGATGTGCCCGCACTGCCACGCGACGCAAGCCTGGTAGCGGCGGGGCGCCTCCGGCGTTCCGCCTCACCGGCGCCCGCCCAGACCGCCGCGCTCGTATGAGCGGCCAGTCGCTGACGCGCTTCCCGCTCGTAGCGATGTTTTTGCGCGGCCGCCGGCTCACGGCGCCCGTACGGTGCTGGGCAGGCACACACCGTGCTTGTTCATGGGCAACGCCCCCGGCTCAATCCCGGGCCGGGGGCACGTCCGGCTCGGCGTTCAACCGTGCTCGGCGAGCAGCGCTTTCAGCGTCGCGGCGTTCGTCGGCGCCTGCGCGATGTCGCGGCGCGCGACGTCGCCGAGCAGGTTCGGCGAGCCGTCGCCGATCGACGAGCGGCCGTTGTTGTTGAACATCGCGTAGACGTTCTCGGCGCCGTCGGCAGAGAGCCCGCGCAGCGTCGTCGCCCACTCCCCCAGCTCGCGTTCGTCGTAGAGGTAGTCGAAGCGCTCGCCGGCGGAGCCGGTGCGCTTGAACCACGTTCCCTCGTTGCGTCCGTGGAAGCGCACGTAGGCGGTCGGGCCGGTCCGCGCGACGACGAGCGGGAAGACCGGGGTGTCGACTGTGACGTAGGTCATCCCGTTGTCCTCGAGAAACGAGAGCGGCTCGGCCGGCCGCTCGAACCACTCGCGGTGGCGGAACTCGATCAGCACGTGCTCGCCCGCGAGCTGGTCGCGGGCCCATTCGAGGTACTCGTATGCGCTCGGCTTGGGCACGATGTACGGCGCGAGCTGCATCAGGATCCCGCCGAGCTTGCCGGTCTCGCGCAGCGGCTCGAGCGCGGCCAGGAAGCGGCGGAAGATCTCGGCGCGGAACTCCGGTGACGGCCGGTGGACGCGGCCACGCTCGTCGACGGGAGCCTCGTCGCGCAGGTCCGGCGGCAGCGTCTGCGCCTTGACCGGATGGCGGGTCATCAGCCCGAACGCCTTGACGTGCATGACGAAGCCGTCGGGCAGCTTGTCGGCCCAGCCGGCGACGAGCGCCTCGTCCGGGAGCCGGTAGTAGGTCGAGTTGGCCTCGACCACGTCGAAGTGCTCGGCGTAGTACCGCAGCCGATCGACACCGCGCGGGTAGTAGGCCTTGACGAAGCTGTCGTCCGCCCACGAGCAGGTGCCGACCCGGATCATCGGCGCAGCGTAGGCTCGCGCCCGTGCCCCGTGTCGCGGTCGTCGGACATGTCGAGTGGGTGCGGTTCGCGACCGTCGACCACGTCCCGGCGGCGGGCGAGATCGTCCATGCCGGCAGCTGGTTCGAGCTGGCCGCCGGCGGCGGCGCGGTCGCCGCGGTGCAGCTGCGCAAGCTCGCGGGAGCGGTGGCGTTCTTCACCGCGCTCGGAGACGACGAACGCGGCAGCGCGGCTGCCGCGCAGCTTCGCGAGCAGGGCGTCGAGCTCGAGATCGCGGCGCGGCGCGAGCCGCAGCGTGAGGCGTTCACGTTCCTCTCGGCCGACGCGGAGCGCACGATCACGGTGCTCGGCCCGCGGATCGTCCCGCACGGCAGCGACGACCTCGGCTGGTCCGCGCTCGAAGGCGTCGACGGCGTCTACTTCACCGGCGGCGACGTCGCGGCGCTCCGCCACGCGCGCCGGGCGAAGGTCCTCGTCGCGACGACCCGGGCGCTCGACACGTTGCGCGAAGCCGCCATCGCGGTCGACGCGCTCGTCGCCAGTGACAGCGACGCCGGCGAGCGCTACGTGGACGGTGACGTCGACCCGGCGCCGCGCTACGTCGTGCGTACTCGCGGCGACCAGGGCGGCCGCTGGGAAGGCGGCGGGCGCAGCGGGACGTGGCCCGCGGCCGCGCTGCCCGGCCCCGCCGTCGACGCCTACGGCTGCGGCGACGCGTTCGCCGCCGGGCTCACGTTCGCGTTCGCCGGCGGCGCGCCGATCGACGCCGCGGTCGAGCTCGCGGCGCGCTGCGGCGCCGCGGCGCTGTGCGGACGCGGACCGTACGACGGGCAGCTCGTTCTGGCGCCGGAGCGCTAGCCGGCGAGCGCGCCGCCGTCGACGACGATCGCGCTGCCGGTCAGGTACTCCGACAAGCCGGTGGCGGCGAACAGCACGGCGCGGGCGATGTCATCGGGCACGCCCATGCGGCCGAGCGGCAGGTCCGAGGCGTAGGCGTCCATGCCGGCCGCCGCCGCGGGGTCCTCGCGCTTGAGGTCCGTTCCGGGAGTGCGCGTCAGCGTCGGCGCGACCGCGAGGGCGCGGATGCCGTGCGGCCCGAGCTCGATCGCCAGGCGCTTGGTGAGGCCGACGACGGCGTGCTTGGAGGCGACGTAGTGGGCGGGGTTGTCGGCGGCGTCGAAGCTGGCGGTCGAGCCGAGGTTGACGATCACGCCCGGCCGGCCGGCGGCGACCATCGCACGCGCCGCCGCCTGCGCGCCGAAGAACGTCCCGCGAACGTTGACGGCGAGCATCGCGTCGAGCTGCTCGGGCGTCGTCTCGAGGAAGTCGACGACCGGGTAGATGCCGGCGTTGTTGACCCAGACGTCGAGCGAGCCGAGCTCCGTGACGGCCGTCTCGGCGAGCGCGGCGATCGAAGCCGGATCGCTGACGTCGACCGTCGCCGCGATCGCGCGGGCGCCGGCGCCGTTGAGATCGGCCGCCAGGCCCTCAGCCGAGGCTGCGTCGAGGTCGGCGACGACCACGGCCGCACCGGCCTGGGACAGGCGACGCACGATCGCCGCGCCGAGGCCTCGTCCGCCGCCCGTGACGACGGCGACCTTGCCGTCGAGCGAGACGAGCTCCTTCAGCGAGCGATCGCTCAGGTCAGGCGCGATCACGTTGGTTCCGGTGGACATCTCGCTTGCTCTCCTCAGGGTTCGCGGACGTTGTCGATTCGGAGCCCGAGTATCGCACCCGGTCGAGCCGGGCTGCGCCGCTATCCGAGCCTGCGCCCGACCTCGAGCTCGTCGACCCGCAGGCGGCGGACGACCAGCTCTTCGATCTCCAGCCGCCTCACCTTTGCGCGACCGACGGCCAGCCGCTTGATCGCGACGGCCCCGACCGCGACAGCGCCGACCGCGAGCGCACCGACCGCGAAGCTGCCGACCGCAGTGGTCCCCACCGCGAGCGCGCCCACCGAATGAGCCCCTGTTGCTGCGACCGGGCGACGATCGGACTTGGAGACCAGCATCGCGGACAGTGTGTCAGGCGCTCATGGAGCGTGCCGCCGGCCGCCGACAACGAAAAACGGCGGAAACCCAGTAGAGGCCCGGGCTTCCGCCGAAGCGGGATACGGGAATCGAACCCGTCTCTCGAGCTTGGGAAGCTCGCGTTCTACCGATGAACTAATCCCGCGGGAGAGCGGCGAAGTCTAGCTGCGAGAATGCTCCCGGCATGAGGCGTCCCGGAGCCATCGCCATCGCCGTGCTCGCCGCGCTGCTCGTCGGGCTGCTGATCTACGGCGTCGCTCAGCAGGGCGACGACCGCGGACTCGAGGCGGCGATCAAGAAGGGCGACTACCCGCAGGCGCCGGACGCGCGACTGCCGCAGCTTGCCGGCGCCGGCGAGCGCTCACTCGCCAGCTACCGCGGCAAGGTCGTGGTGCTGAACTTCTGGGCTTCCTGGTGTGGCCCGTGTGCCGAGGAGGCGCCGATCCTCGAAGCGTTCCAGAAGCAGCTCGGCACCAAGGGCACCGTGCTTGGCGTCACGTACAAGGACGAGGAGTCGGAGTCGCGCGGCTTCGTGCGCGAGCACGGCCTCACCTATCCGAGCCTGCGCGACGACAAGCTGACGCTGTCGCCGAAGTACGGCACGAGCGCGCTGCCCGAGACGTTCGTGATCGACAAGCAGGGCCGGATCGTGGCGATCTCTCGCGGCACCGTCACGCGCGAGTTCCTCGACGACGCGCTGAAGCGGGCGCTGCGGTCGTGAGGACCACGCTGGCGACCGCGCTCGGCGCACTGGCACTGGCACTCTGCCTCGCCGGCGGCGCCACGGCGGCTGAGCCGCGGACGACGCTCAACGCCGTCGAGGCGCAGTTGATGTGCGACACCTGCCGCATCCCACTCAACATCGCCGAGTCGGCGCGCGCGGATCAGGAGCGCCGCGAGATCCGTCGCCTGATCGACCAGGGCCTGACGAAGCAGCAGATCCTCGATCGCTTCGCCGCCAAGTACGGCAACGACATCCTCGCGGTGCCGAAGGGCGGCGGCGCCTCGATCACCGTCTGGGCGATTCCCGCCGCGGTCGTCGTCGCGGTCGCGCTCGGCCTGCTGCTGGCGCTGCCGCGCTGGCGCCGGAGGCCGCCGAGCGGCCCGCCCGGCGGCGCCGGAACACCCGCGCTCAGCAGCGACGACGCGCAGCGAGTCGACCGCGAGATCGCGGCCTACGACCTCTAGATGCCGGTCCTCGTTCTCGGACAGGTCGACGCAACGGTCTTCGCCGCCTTCACGGCCGGCCTGCTGTCGTTCGTCTCCCCCTGCGTGCTGCCGCTCGTGCCGGGCTACCTGTCGGCGATCTCCGGCGTCAGCGGCGGCGGCGTCTTCACCGAGGAGAAGCAGCCGGCGTCGGCGATCCTCGTGCCGGCGGTGATCTTCTGCCTCTCGTTCACCGCGATCTTCGTCGCCATCGGCATGTTCTTCACCGGTCTCAGCGCGCCGCTGCGCAACGACCGCAACACGCTCGACGAGATCGCCGGCATCATCCTGATCGCGCTCGGCCTGTTTTTCATCGCGACGCCGTTCGTCCGCGTGCTCAACCGAGACTGGCGCCCCGAGGCGCTGTTGCGGCGGGCCGGAAGCGGCGGCCCGCTCGTCGCCGGCGCTGCGTTCGCGGTCGGCTGGACGCCATGCACCGGACCGATCCTCGCCGCAGTGCTGACCGCGAGCGCAGAGCGCAGCGGCGTCGCCGGCGGCGCCTTCCTGCTGCTTGCGTACTCACTCGGCCTGGCGGTCCCGTTCGTGCTCTCGGCCGTCGCCTTCGACCGCTTCGCCGGCAGCTTCCGCTGGCTGCGCGACCACTACACGGTTATCACCGTGATCTCGGGCGTGATCCTCGTCATCGTCGGCGTGCTGATCTACCGCCACGAGATGACGCGGCTCGCCGGCTATGCGCGCGACCTGATGTCGAGCCTCGGCCTCGACCCGGTCATCCACTGGGTCGAGAGGTGAGTCCCTCCGCCACCCTCGAGGGTGGCGGAGCGGTCACGTGACCGCGGAGCCGGGCCCCTCGTCGCTTTCCCGGTCCATCCGCTCCGGCGCGCTGACGCCGAGCAGGCCGAGCGCCGCGCCGATCGTGTGCATCGTCGCGACGCAGAGCGCGAGCCGGAACGACTCGAGCTGCTCGGGCTCGGCGCCGACGACGCGGCAGTCGCGGTAGAAGGACGTGAACTCCTGGGCGAGCTCGAGCGCGTAGGTGGCGATCCGGTGCGGCGCGCGGCGGTCCGCCGCGTCGGCGAGCTCCTCGGGGAACGCCAGCAGCTTCTTGACCAGCGCCCGCTCCGCCGGCTCGAGCCCGCTCGCGCCCGCGGCCGGCGCCGCGAGCGCCGCGGCGACGCGCGGCTCGCCGGCCTTGGCGAGCATCGACGCAATCCGCGCGTGCGCGTACTGGACGTAGTAGACGGGGTTGTCGGCCGACTCCTGCTTGGCGACTGCGACGTCGAGGTCGATCGTCGTGTCGTGCGAGCGCGCCAGCAGATACCAGCGTGCGGCGTCGACGCCGATCTCGGCGACGAGGTCGTCGAGCGTGACGAACTCACCGCTGCGCTTGGACATCGACGACCGCGCGCCGCCGTCGACCAGATGCACGAACTGCATGATCAGCAGCTCGATCCGGTCGCGATCGCCGCCGAGCAGCTCGAACGCGGCCTTGATCCGCGCCATGTAGCCATGGTGATCGGCGCCGAGCAGCATCAGCAGCCGGTCATAGCCGCGCGAGCGCTTGTCGAGCAGGTAGCCGAGGTCGGACGTGAAATACGTGTGCTCGCCCGACGAGCGCTCGAGCACGCGGTCCTTGTCGTCGCCGTGCGTGCTCGTCCGCAGCCACAGCGCACCGTCGGAGCGGTAGGTCTCCCCCGAGTCCGCAAGCTGCTCCAGCGCCTGGTCGACGCGCGACGTCGTCGCCCCCGCCGAGACCTCGTGCAGCGAGCGCTCCGAGAACCAGATGTCGAAGTCCTTGACCGCGAACGCACTCAGCGAAGCGCGGATCTGCTCGAGGCTGCGCTCGACACCACGGCGGCCGAGCTCGGACAGCTCGAGTGACTCTGCGCCGTCGATCGCGGCGGCCAGCTCGATGACGTAGTCGCCCTGGTAGCCGCCCTCGGGAACCTCCTCGCCGCGCGCGCGGGCCTGCAGCGACTCGGCGAGACGGACGATCTGCGAGCCGAAGTCGTTGACGTAGAACTCGCGCGTGACCTCGTGGCCGTAGAAGGCGAGGATCCGCGCGACCGAGTCGCCGTAGGCCGCGTTGCGCGCATGGCCGACGTGCATCGGGCCGGTCGGGTTGGCCGAGACGAACTCGACGTCGATCCGCTCCGGCGTCCCGGCGCCGCGCCCTCCCCACGTCGCGCCCTGCTCCAGCACATGCTCGAGCGCGGCGCCGAACCAGCTGTCGGCCATGACGAGGTTGAGGAAGCCGGGCCCCGCGATCTCGACGCCGTCGATGTGCTCGCCGAGCTTCGCCCGCAGGACCTCGCCGAGATCGGCCGCGACGTCGCGCGGCGCTCGCGACGTGACCGGCGCCAGCAACATCGCGGCGTTGGTCGAGTAGTCGCCGAAGCCGGCCTTCTTCGGACGTTCGAGGATCGGCTGCGCCGTGGCGCCGCCGATCGCGACGGCCGCCTCCTCGACGACGACGCGCAGGTCTGCAACAGGGTCGTGGCTCACTTGCTGCAATTTACGAGGGTCGGCGACCGGCGACGCGCGAGCGGCTTGTTCCGAGCGACGGATCGTGGTCGCTGACCAGGACGCAGGCCCGAAGGAGTGCTCCGCACTTCGAGGGCCGAGGACGACGTCAGCGGCCACGAGACGAGCTCGGAACCAGCCGCTCAGTAGTGGTAGGGCTCGCCGGCGAGGATCTTGTGCGCACGGAACAGCTGCTCGAGCAGCACGACGCGAGCGAGCTGGTGCGGCAGCGTCATCGAGCCGAGCGACAGGCGGTGATCGACGCGCGCGTCGGCGTCGTGATGGCCGAACGGCCCACCGAGAACGAAGCACAGGTCGCGGCCTTCCTGACGCCGCTGCTCGAGGAACGCGCTGAACGCCAGCGAGTCCATCTGGTCGCCGTCGGCATCGAGCAGCGAGACGAACGCGCGCTCCGGCACCCGCCGCGCGACGTGCTCCTCCTCGCGGACCTCGATCGTCTCGACCTTGGCGTGGCGAGCCAGCAGACGCTCGTAGTGAGAGACGTCGTCGGCGAACGGTGGGCGCAGTCGCCCGACGGCCAGAACGATGACCTTCACAAGGCGCGATACTAGACCCATGACCCCCGACGACCGTGACCCCGGCCACGACCGACACATCAACATCCACTTCTCTCCGGAGATCATGGCGGGCGTGTACTCGAACTTCGCCAACGTCAGCCATTCCGACTACGAGTTCACCGTCACGTTCGCGCGTGTCGACCACGAGATCGAGGAGGAGGAGATCCCCGGCGTCGTCGTCTCGCGCGTCAACCTGTCGCCGCGCTTCATGCGCGAGCTGATCGACGCGATGGAGGACAACTACTCGAAGTGGCAGACGCGCGAGGGGATCAAGAACCTGCCTGAGTTCGGTGGCGAACAAGGCGACCACGACGGGTAGCCGGCTGCCCGGCCGGCAGCGCTGACGCATGCGCGTCGCGGTCCTTTCGGACATCCACGGCAATCGCCAGGCCTTCGAGGCCGTGCTCGCCGACGTCGCCCATACGAGCGTCGACGAGCTCTGGTGCCTCGGCGACATCGTCGGCTACGGAGCCGACCCGAACGCCTGCGTCGATCTCGCCCGCGGCCATGCGGCCGTCTGCCTCGCCGGCAACCACGATCTCGCCGTCACCGGCGGGCTGTCGCTCGACGAGTTCTCGCGCGGGGCCGAGCTCGCCGCCCGCTGGACCCAGGACGTGATCGAGCCCGACCAGTTCGACTACTTGGCGGCACTCGAGCCGGCGAAGATCACCGACGGCATCGGCCTTTACCACGGCAGCCCGCGCGACCCCGTCTGGGAGTACGTGCTCAGCGCGCTGCTGGCCGAGCTGTGCTTCGACACGCTTGACGAGCGCATCGCGCTGATCGGCCACTCGCACGTCGCGCTGTCGTTCGTGCGCCGCGAGGGCGAGATCGCGACGGGCCAGCGACGGGAGGCCGACGACGTGGCCGACATCCGCCGTGGCGAGTGGCTGCTGAACCCCGGCAGCGTCGGCCAGCCACGTGACGGCGACCCGCGCGCCGCATGGCTGCTGCTCGACACCGACGCCCTGACGGCGACCTGGAAGCGTGTCGAGTACGACATCGCCGGTGCCGCGGCCGCGATTCGCCAGGCTCGCTTGCCCGACTCGCTCGCGGAGCGGCTTGGGTACGGTCAATGACCGTGCGCCCAGTGGCCTACCTACTCGTCTTCGTGCTCGGGCTCGGCGCCGCCGGCCTCAGCGCCTGTGGCTCGGGCTCGTCGTCGAAGACGCTGATCCCGGCCATCGATGCCGGCCCGCTGCAGAACGACTTCGACGCCGTCGCCTCCGCGATCGCCGACCACGACTGCCCGCAGGCGTCGACGGCGGTTCGTGGCGCCCAGGCGCGCGTCGACTCGCTGCCGCGTGCGACGAGCGCGGCGCTGCGGCAGCGGCTCCAGGATGGGCTGCAGGCGCTGCAGACGCAGGCTGCCGCGGAGTGCCTGCCCCCGATCGACACCACCACGACGGACACGACGACGACGGAGACGACGACCACCGAGACGCTCCCGCCCGACACGACGACCGAGACGCTCCCGGCAGACACGCTCCCGACGGACACGACGACGACCGACACGACGACGGTTCCGGCGCCGACGCCGAACCCGGGCGACGCCGGAGGGGTCGTGACGCCGTGAGCGAGCCGAACCTGATCGCCGGCCGCTACGAGCTCGGCGACCGCCTCGGCCACGGCGGCATGTCGACGGTGCAGCTCGCCTTCGACCAGCGCCTGCGACGAGACGTGGCGGTCAAGCTGCTCGCCGAGCATCTCGCCGACGATGCGACGTTCGTCGAGCGCTTTCGCCGCGAGGCGCTCGCCGCCGCGCGCCTCGTGCACCCGAACATCGTCTCGGTGTTCGACTTCGGCCTCGACGAGCGCAGCGACCGCCACTACATCGTCATGGAGTACGTCCGCGGCCAGTCGTGCGCCGAGATCCTCCGCGATCGCGGCTTCGTCAGCGTCCAGGAGGCGTTGTCGATCGTCTCTCACGCCTGCCGCGGGCTCGACTACGCGCACCGTCACGGCGTCGTGCACCGTGACGTCAAGCCGGGCAACCTGCTGCGCTCCGAAGACGGGATCGTCAAGCTCGCCGACTTCGGCATCGCCAAGGCGATCGACGCCGGCTCGGCGATCACGAAGGTCGGCTCGGTGCTCGGCACCGCCGCCTACCTGTCGCCGGAGCAGGCGCGTGGCGAGGACGCCGGGCCCGCCTCCGACGTCTACGCCCTCGGCGTCGTCAGCTACCAACTGCTGTCGGGGCGCCTCCCCTACGAGGCGACGTCGCTGAGCGAGCTCGCGGCGATGCAGGAACGCGAGGCGCCGCCGCTGCTCGACGATCTCGTCGAGGGCGTCTCGCCGCAGCTCGCCGCAGCTGTCGACCGCGCGCTGTCGCTCGAGCAGCATCAGCGCTTCGCGAGCGCCGACGAGATGCGCGCCGCGCTCGCCGGAGGCGCCCGCTCGACGTCGGCGGATACGACGAGCGAGACGCGCGTCGTGCGCCCGCGCGAGAGCGAGAGCGAGACGACACGGATCGTGCGGCGCGCGCCGGCGACGGCGGCCAATCCGGCGGCCCCGCGCCGGCTCGAGCCCCGGCCCGGCCGCGGCCCCGTCGCGGCGCCGACCGGCGATCGCAGGCCCGCCGCTCAGCCGAAGCGCCGCAGCCGCACGACCGCCTGGATCCTGCTGCTCGTCGTCATCGCGCTCGCCGCCGGAGGCGCGACGATCGTCGCGCTCAACTCCTCGGGCGGCACCCAGCGCGCAGTGCAGCTGCGCGATGCCGTCGGCCGCAACGCCAACGACACGATCCAGAAGCTGCGGTCGCTCGTCGACGACAACACGCAGTAGGCCGCGGCACGGCCGGCGGCCGTCAGATCGACGCGCCGGCGAGGATCGCCGCCGACTCGGCCTCGAGGCTGCCCTCGCCGATCGCGTCGCGGAGCCGGCTCATCAGCCGTGAGACGAAGGCGAGGTTGTGCAACGTCAGCAGGCGCATGCCCGTCAGCTCGTTGTTCTTGAGCAGGTAGCGCAGGTAGCCGCGCGTGTGCCCGCCCGCGCACGCCGGGCACGGGCAGCCGTCGACGATCGGATCCTGGCTGCGCGCCCAGCGCGACGTCGTCAGGTCGACGCGCCAGCGCTGATCGGGCTCCGGGACGAGCGCGACGCCGTGCCGGCCGAGGCGCGTCGGCATCGCGCAGTCGAACGTGTCGATGCCGAGCGCGACGCCGTGGACGAGGTCGTCGATGTCGCCGATCCCGAGCAGGTGCCGCGGCGGCGCCTCGGGCAGCACGGCGGTCGCCCAGCCGACGACCTCGTGCATCTGCGGCTTGTCCTGCCCGAGCGAACCGCCGATCGCGATCCCGTCGCAGCCGGCGGCGGCGATCGCCTGAGCGGACTCGGTCCGCAGATCCTCGTAGACGCCGCCCTGGACGATGCCGTAGACGAGCTGACCCGCCGGCCCGTGCTCGGCGTGCCAGTGCAGACAGCGGTCGAGCCAGCGGTGGGTGCGCTCGGTCGAGCGCGCGGTGTAATCGCGGTCGACGTTGAACGGCGTGCACTCGTCGAAGACGAGCGCGATGTCGCTGCCGAGCGCCGCCTGCACCTCCATGCTCGTCTCGGGCCCCATGAACCA
>Ga0075430_100005081_pt1 | contig 11076 bp, 10 predicted proteins | sample RhiMetdeltSRZDD4_FD_75294 | JGI IMG/M metagenome (GOLD analysis project Ga0075430, IMG submission 75294) | Populus rhizosphere microbial communities from Tennessee, USA - Rhizosphere MetaG P. deltoides SRZDD4 | ecosystem: Host-associated > Plants > Roots > Rhizosphere > Soil | place: USA... | reverse complement strand
TGGGGCGTCCGCAGAGCGACGCGGCGGGAACCGCATGCGACGGCACCTACACGTTCGAGGTGCTCGGCTGGGTGGTCGGCGCCGAGTTGGCGGCCGCGGACGTCACGGTGGCGCTCGACGGAACGCCGCTGTGGGAAGGGCCCGTCGATGGCGAGCGCCCGGAGGTCACGAAGATGTTCCCGGACGCGCCCGGCGCCGACCGCCCCGGCTTCTTCCTTGCGGCAAGCGCCCTTGCGCTGCCGCACGAGTTCGAGGTGCGGCTCGATGCAACGCTGCGCGGAGCCGGTGAGACACGGCGCGCACCGCTCGCGCGCATCAGCGGCCGGCGGGCCCCGCTGCGCACGGGCTTCGCTCCGCGGTTCCGCCCTCTGATGGTGACCGGGTTCAGCCGCACGGGCTCGAACATGTTCCTGCGGCTGCTCGGGCGCCATCCCGCCGTACTCACCTATCGCCCGTTCCAGTTCGAGTCGCGTATCACGCACTACTGGGTCGACGTCCTGCGCGAACTGACGGAGCCCTCCGGCTACAGGCGGCAGATGAGGCCGTACGGCGTGTCCGCCCGCGGCTGGTGGATCGGCAACCGCTCGCCCGTACCGTGGGTCCACCACGACGAGGCCATCGAGCGCGAGCTGGGTGGGGCGGTAGGCGAGGTCGCGGTGCTTGCCCAGCACCGGATCGACTCGGTGTGCGACCGCCTCGCGGCGACCCTGGAGCAGCCCGCCGCGGCCTACCTCGCCGAAAAGCAGCTCCCCGGCCACGCTCCCACCATGTTGTGGGACCTCTATCCCGACTCGCGGGAGGTCTTCCTGGTGCGCGACTTCCGCGACATGATGGCCTCGATCATCGCCGCGAACCGCCGGTGGGCCGGACCGCCGCGCTTCGGGCGCGCCGACGCCGCCAGCGACGCCGACCATGCGCGCCGCTTCCGCCGGTTCGTGGCAGACCTGCTGGGCAGCTGGCACCGCCGCGCCGGGCGCGCGCATCTCGTGCGCTACGAAGACCTGATCCGGCAACCGCGCGAGACCATCTCCGGGTTGCTGGACTACCTCGAGCTGGAAACGGGCCCCGGCGTGCTCGCCCGGCTGGTGGACAGTGTCGCCGAGCGCGACCCGGCGTCGGACGTCTACCGCACGTCCGCCACGGCGGAGGCGTCGATCGGCCGCTGGCGCGAGCACCTCGCCCCAGACGTCCTCGAGGCGTGCGAGGAGGTGTTCGGCCCGGCTCTCGAGCGGTTCGGCTACCGCACCGCGGCTTGAGCGGTTAAGGGCTCGATCGGGAGGTGCCGATCCAAGGCGGGTGATGGGCCGATTGGCCAAATTCGCCGGGTTCGGTGTCCTGGCCGGCCTCGCCGTGGGCATGAGCGTGCGCTACGGGTCGCTGGGCGACTACGAGGCGGACGCCGGCCCGGCCTTCGAGGCGCTGAGCGCCGGGCGCTGGCGCGAGTTCTTCGGCAGCGATGCCCTGATGGGGCCGTTCGCGCTGCTCGCCAGGGTGCCTTTCGTGCTGGCCGCGAACCTCGGCGACGCGGGGATGCTGGACCGCTACCGGTGGGGCGCCGTGGGATGCCTGCTGGCGTCGGTGGTGCTGGCTTTCGTGATCGTGCGCCTGATGCGCCGCGCCGGCCAGCCCGCCTGGGCCTGCGCGATCGCAGCGGTGCTGCTGGTGGCGAACCCGCTCGTGGTGAAGGCACTGCAGTTCGGGCACCCCGAGGAGGTGCTGGGAGCAGCCCTCTGCGCCGGCGCCATGCTGGCCGCGATGGGGCGCATGGGGATCATGGCGGCGATCCTGTTCGCGCTCGCGCTCACGACCAAGCAGTGGGCGCTCGTGATCGTGGGGCCGATGGTGCTTGCGGTGCTCGTGTACGGGCTGCCGCGACGCCGGTTCGCGGTTGCGCTCGCGCTGACGGGCGCCGCGGTCGCGGGGCCGTTCGTCCTCAGTGACCCGGGCAGCTACCTGGACGCGCAGAACCGCGCCGGCAGCATCCCGGTGACGAGCTGGCAGCCGGCCAGCCCTTACAGCGTCTGGTATCCCGTCACGCCCGCCAAGGATGTCCGTATCCGGCCCGTGGACGGGGAGAGCGTCGTGCGCGTGCGCCCGGTGCCACCGTTCGTCGCGGCCGTCGCGAAGAAGGCGATCGTGCTCGCCGCTCTGCTGCTGGCGATTCCGCTGTTGTGGCGGCACCGGCGGCTGTCGGCCGCCGACCCGCTCCTGTTCCTGGCGTTCGTGCTCCTGCTGCGCTGCATGCTCGACCCGTTCAACAACCCGTACTACCACCTGCCCTTCCTGGCCGCCTTCCTGGCTTGGGAGTCACTGACCGTGCGCGGCGCGCCACTGGTCGGGCTGGGCGTGTCGTTCGCCTTCCTGCTCCAGACCGGTCTTGCGGAGTCGCTCACTTCGGTGGCGCCGTACACGACGCACTGCGTGACCTACCTCGCCTGGTCGCTGCCGCTGCTGGCTTTCATGGCCGTGCATCTGTACAGCCCGGCGCTCGGACACAGGCTCCGGGCTCGCTTCAGGCGCGCCCTGCCGAGCCTCAGCCGCACCCGCGCCGCGCTGGCGCCCGGCTAGACGGCGGTCCAACCCGGCCATTCAGCGCTAAAGGACGCCCGGGGACCGTCGATACACCGACTGTCAGGCCCAGGCTCGGCGTCGGTACCCCTACTGGACACCAGGCGTGGGCGGCAGACAGCCCCCCAATAGGAGGAAGTACACATGTTGCGGAATCTCCGCGAGCGCGCCCAGAGCGAGAAGGGTTTCACCCTGATCGAGCTTCTGGTCGTGATCCTGATCATCGGCATCCTTGCCGCGATCGCCATTCCCTCGTTCCTGAACCAGCGGAGCAAGGGTAACGACGCCGAGGCGAAGTCCACGGCCGTCACGGCGGCTGAGGCGATGGAGACGTGTGCGACCGACAACAACGGCTCGTACTCGAACTGCACGCTGGCGACCATCCGGTCGATCGAGCCCACGCTGAACGACGCAGGCACGCGCCTGACGGTCACCCCGGGTTCGAACACCTACACGGTCAACGTCGTCTCGAACCGTGACAACAACGCGGCCACGTTCACGCTGACCCGCGCTGCGACTGGTACGACGACGCGTACCTGTTCGACCGGCTCCGCCGACAAGGGCGGTTGCTCGGCAACCAGCGGCGGCACCTGGTAACCCGGGAACGCTGCAAGTCGTACTAAAGGCGGGCCCGCGAGGGCCCGCCTTTTTCATTGCCGCTTGCACGCGGGCACGGCGGGGTCAAGCGCCTCCGGCGCCGAACCGATATTCAGGGCGATGGCCCGCCCGTGCATAAGAGGAGCGGTCCCGCGCCTTGAGAGGGAGGAGCGCGGGTTCACGCTGATCGAGCTGCTCGTCGTCCTGATCATCATCGGGATCCTGGCGGCAATCGCGATCGCCGCGTTCGCGAACCAGCAGAACAAGGCGCACGACGCGGACGCCAAGACGCACGCTCGCTCGGCCCAGACCGCCATGGAGTCCTTCTACCTCGAGAAGCGCACCTACGCCGGCGTCACCACGGCCGACCTCGAGGAGCAGCAGACCGCGCTCCAGGACGCCAACGGCCTCGCAATCCTGGTCGCCACGGGCAACGAGTTCGAGGTCGAGACGAAGTCCACCTCGACCGAGCCCGTCACCTACAAGGTCCACCGCCTCCCGACCGGCACGATCGAACGCACCTGCGCACCACAGAACACCGGCGGCTGCAAGGCCGACGGCGTCTGGTAGGGATGGACCTCACACCGGCGGAGCTGGCCCTGCTCGGCGTCTGCGGCGCCTCGTTCGGCAGTTTCGTGAACGTGCTCGCCTACCGCCTGCCGCGGCGCGAGTCGATCGTCAAGCCTCGCTCGCGCTGCCCCGAGTGCGGCACGACCATCCGCGCCTGGGACAACATCCCGATCGTGTCGTGGGTGATGCTGCGCGGGCACTGCCGTGACTGCGGCACGTCGATCTCGCTGCGCTACCCGCTGGTCGAAGCCGTGACCGCCGGGCTCTTCGTGATCGTCGGAGCGAAGCTCGGGCGCGAGGCCGCGCTGTGGCCCGCGCTGGCGCTGGCGGTGATCCTGGTGGCAGCCGCGGCCACCGACCTCGAGGAGCGGATCATCCCGAACCGGCTGATGGCCGCGGGGGCGGTGCTCGCGCTGGTCCTGTGGACCATCGCCGACCCGGCCCGGCTGCCGGAGAACCTGATCGCAGGCGCCGCCGCCGGCGGCCTGCTGCTGGCGGCGGCGCTCGCCTACCCCGCGGGCATGGGCATGGGCGACGTGAAGCTCGCCGCCGTGATGGGGCTCTTCCTCGGGAAGCTGGTCGGCCCCGCGCTCTTCATCGGCTTCGCGGCCGGCGCCCTGGTCGGCATCGCGCTGGTCGCGGCTCACGGACCGGCGGCCCGGAAGCAGGGCGTGCCGTTCGCGCCGTTCCTCGCGCTCGGCGGGGTGCTCGCGCTGCTGTTCGGCGGCGGCCTGATCGACTGGTACACCGACGTGTCCGGGCTGTCGTCGTAGGCGCGGGCGGCGGCCGGGAAACGGGTGGTTATGGCGGGAGTGCCGGCCGCGGCTGAACTTCCGCAAGGCGGGTGCTGATGGAGCACCCAGGACGCGGAAGTTCGCGCAGGCGCCCCCTGCCTACCTGGACTTGCGGGTTCCGCTACTCGCCCTCGAAGAGGTTCTCGAGGAAGGAGCGCTTCTTGCTCTTCTTCTTGTGCTCGCGGGGCTGGTCCTCCCGGCTGCCGGACCAGTGCCGCCCCTCCGCGTCCACCAGGCGCTCCAGCTCGCCGCGGTCCAGGAAGATGCCGCGGCACCCGGTGCACTGGTCCACCACCACGCCATTGCGCTCGTAACTCCGCATGTCGCTCCCGCACTTCGGGCAGACCATGGCCGCAGCTTCGCTCACGGCCGCGAAAGATAGCGGCCCCCGGGGCCCCGACGACGCACCCGCCACGCCCGGGCGGCAGCAGACCGGCCCCACTTCGCCGCCTCGGGCATCAGGGGCGCTTCGTCGCCGGCCCTAAAGGAAGGCCCCACCGGCGTCGATAAACGGTCCGGGTAACGAACGGCACCGGGCGGGGAACGGGTGGTGCACCCGGCCGCACGCTGGCCGTCTCACGGAATGGGACTTCTAGACTCAAAGACGCGATCGGTGGTGGGGCTCGACATCGAGCCCGGCTTCCTGGCTGCCACGGAGTTCTCCGGCGGGGGTTCGCCGGAGCTCGTCCGCGCGGCCACCGAGACCCTCGGCCCCGGCCTCTTCCACGAAGGCGAGGTGGTGGACGTCGACGGTCTCGCGGACCGCGTGCGGGCCTTCTTCCGCGAGCACGACCTCCCGAAGCGCATCCGCCTCGGTGTGGCGAGCCAGAAGATCGCTCTGCGGGTCCTCGAGCTGCCCGTCATCAACAACGAGCAGGAGCTCGAGGCCGCGGTCCGGTTCCAGGCCCAGGAGGAGCTTCCGATGCCGCTCGAGCAGGCGGTGCTCGACTACCGCGTGCTGGAGCGAGTCGACAACGGCGAGGGCGGCAAGATGCGCGTCGTCGTCGTGGGCGCGCGCCGCGACACGGTGGAGCACCTGCTCGCCGTGGCCCGCAAGGCCGGCCTGCAGCCCGAGTTCGTCGACCTGTCGGCGTTCGCCATGATCCGCGCGCTGTACGTTCCGCCGGGACCGGTTCCGGAGGAGCTGGCGGCCGCAGACCCGGCGCCCCTCCCCGAGATCGGCCCGGACGGCGAGCCGCTGGCGGCGCCGGAGGGCGAGGCCGCGGTCGCGGAGGCCACCGCCGCCACGGTGACCTCTGAGGAGACGGACGTCGCGACCCTCTACTGCTACGTGGGCGGGCTCACCAACCTCGCGATCGGGGTGGGCCAGAGCTGCGTGTTCAACCGCGTCCTGCAGAACGGAGTCGAGTCGATGGCGGCGACGCTCGCCGAGCGGCGCGGGCTGACACTCGACCACTCGCGCGAGTGGCTGCGCTACGTCGGCCTGAACCGCGAGATCGACGGGCTCGAGGGCGAGCGCGAGATCATCGAGGAGGCGCGCGAGGTCCTGTCACACGGTGCGCGCCGCATCGCAGACGAGATCCGGCTCTCGATCGAGTACTACCACACGACTGTTCCCAACGCCTGCCGTGTCGAGACGACCGTGATGGCCGGTCCCGGCATCGCGATCGAGGGTCTCGCAGGGTTCTTCGAGCTGGAGCTCGGCATGCCGGTGCAGCCGCGCAGCATGGGCCAGGTGGATGTCAGGCCCGGCGCGCTCGACGGCGTCGAGGCGTCCGAGCTGACGGTGGCCACGGGCCTCGCCCTGGACAAGGTGCCGAAGTGAGGCCAATCAACCTGATCCCGGTCGAGCAGCGCCGCGGCTCTGCGCGCGGCCCGGGCGGCCGCCCCAGCATGGGTGTGTACGCGCTGCTCGGCGGCCTCGGCGCCGCCGTCCTGTGCGTGCTCGCCTTCGTGCTTCTGTCGAACTCGATCAACGAGAAGACGGACGAGCTGGCCGGCGTGCAGGCAGAGGTGCAGGGCGAGAAGCAGGTTGCCGACGCGCTGCGTCCGTACGGCCAGTTCGCGGCGATGCAGCAGGGCCGCCACCAGCAGATCGCCGACCTCGCGGACACTCGCTTCGACTGGGAGCGCGCGCTGGCGCAGCTCTCGCTCGCGATTCCCCGCAACGTGTACCTGCTGAACGTCGCGGCGACGGGCTCCCCGGACGTCGAGATCGACTCCGGAGGCGGCAGCGGCGAGCTCGCGAACATCCGTGACAAGACGGACGCGCCCGCATTCGTGATGACCGGCTGCACGTATTCGCACCACGCCGTCGCGCGGATGATGACGCGCATGCGCAACCTCGACGACGTGACCGAGGTGAACCTGTCCCGGTCGGAGCGCAAGGAGGACACGACCGCGGCGGGCACCGGCGCGGCCACCACCGACGCGCAGACGTCCGAGGACGTCTCCGACTGCGTGGGCTCCTCGCGCGTGACCAAGTTCGACCTGCTGGTCCAGTTCGGCGGCGCCACGGGTGTGGCTCCGGCGAGCGCCGACGGTGCCGCCGCGGCGGCGACTGCAGCGGGCGCGACCGGCGCAGCTGCGCCGGTGCCCGCAGGAGGTGCGGCGGAATGAACATCACCGCACGCGACCGGTACATCCTGATCGGGATCGTGATTCTCGGCGCGCTGGCCGCTTACTGGCTGGTCGGGCTCTCGCCCAAGCGCGACGAAGCCGCGCAGCTCGACAAGGACATCGCGGCCGCGCAGCAGGAGCTCCAGCTCGCCAAGCAGGAGAAGGTCAGCTTCGCGCAGGCGCAGCTCTCGTTCCCGCGCATGTACGCCAGCCTCGGCCGCATGGGCAAGGCGGTCCCGCCCGACGAGGCCGTGCCGTCGCTGCTCGTGCAGATGAACCACGCTGCGGCCCAGGCGAACGTCGACTTCCGGTCCGTCGCGCTGAAGCTCGACAGCAGCGCTAATGCTCCGGAGGCGACTCCGCCCGCGCCCGCCCCGGCGGCCGGCGCGACCGGCGCCGCGGGGGCGACCGGCGCATCGGGCGCCGCAGGCGCCACGATCAGCGGCACGACGCCCGCACCCGTCGAGTTCAAGAAGGTGCCCTTCGAGTACAAGTTCGAGGGCAACTTCACCAAGCTCCGGCGCCTGATCGAGGGCATCCGCGAGTTGGTCGAGGTGCGCAACCGCGGTCTTGCCGTGTCGGGTCGCCTGATCACGATCGAGGGCTTCGCGATGACGCGCGGCAAGGTCACGATCCTGGCCACGAGCTACATGCTGCCCGCGGACCAGGGCCTCTTCGGAGGCGCGACCCCCGAGGCGCCGGCGAACGCCGACCCGGCTGCGCCCCAGGCGGCATCGGCCGGCGCTGCGGCACCCGCTCCTCCGACCGCGGCGGTGACCCCGTGAATCAGCTGAACTCCGGCCTCCGGAACATCTTCCAGGACCTCGTCGAGAGGCGCCTGTGGCCCGTTGCGCTCGCGCTCGTGGTCGCCCTGATCGCGATCCCGATCCTGCTCTCCAACCCTGCTTCGGAGGATGCTGCCGGCCCGGCGCCGGCGATCCCGCCCGTGGCGCCGGCCACCGGCGCGGGCAGCGCGCTGCCCGCCTTCGAGCCCGTCGTCACGACCGAGGGCTCCAAGTCCTCCGAGATCCGCAAGAACCTCGCGGGCTTCAACGCCAAGGACCCGTTCAAGGTCCACGGCCTCTCTTCCGGCGGCGGCACGGCCGGCGCGGCGGCTGTGACGGCCGGCGGCGACACCGGCACGACCCTCGACGCCGGCAGCGGCACCGGCACGCCGCTCGGGTCGTCCGCCGGGTCGGGGTCCGGCAGCAGCGGCGACTCGGGCTCGCAGGGGACCTCCGGCTCCGGCGACAGCACCCAGAGCGGCGGCATCACCTACTTCACGTGGACGGCGACGGTCCGGTTCGGCACCGGCGAGAACCCCGACAAGAAGCGACTCGAGCGCTTCCGGGCACTGCCCAGCTCGGAGAACCCGGTGGTCGTGTTCATGGGAGTGACCACCGACGGCGAAGACGCGGTGTTCCTGGTGTCGGCTGCCAGCGGCACGACGGGCGACGGCGACTGCGAGCCGGACGACACCTGCACCTTCCTGTACATGAAGCCGGGTCAGACGCGGACCTTCGAGGCCGTCGACGAGAACGACGCCGTCGTGACGTACACGCTGAAGCTGATCGAGACGAACGTCGAGAAGACGGATCCGCCCAAGGACTCCGGTTCGAGCACCAGCTCGAGCTCCAGCCGGCGCGCCACCCGCGCCGAGCGCCGCGCCCGCCGCTTGGAGCGCATCCGGCGCGACCGCCGTGACGAGGGCTTCGGCGCTCGCATCGAGGCCGTCGGCTTCTAGCCCCGTTCGCGGTCGCACGGCGCTCCCGTCGGAGACCGAAAACCGCTTGGGAGTCTCCGCCGGGGAACACCGGCCGCCCGCGGCGCGGGTAGCGTCCCTCAGCTTTCGCGTTTCGGTTCCACTCCCTGGAACCAACTCGCGAAAGTTCGCCCGGGGCCGGCCCGGCTGAGTGCCGCTCCTCGCTGAACTCGGTGCCCTCGGGGCCGCGAAGTAGCCTTAACCGAATGGCGACCCTGCGCTTCACCACCGCCGGGGAGTCCCATGGGCCCGGCCTGGTGGCCGTGCTTGAGGGGCTCCCGGCCGGCCTCGAGGTGACTCGCGAGGACATCGACTCCGACCTCGCGCGCCGCCAGCTCGGCCATGGGCGCGGCGGGCGGATGAAGATCGAGTCCGACCGCGCGCAGCTGTGGGGCGGCATCCGGCACGGCCGCACGCTCGGCAGCCCGGTCGCGCTCCTGGTGGAGAACCGCGACCACGCGAACTGGTCCGAGCGCATGAACCCCTGGCCCGTGGACGCCGAGGTGGAGGAGGTGCACCTGCCGCGCCCCGGGCACGCGGACCTGGCCGGGGTGCTCAAGTTCGGCCACACCGACGTCCGCAACGTCCTGGAGCGCGCGAGCGCCCGGGAGACCGCCGCCCGCGTGGCCGTCGGCGCGCTGGCCAAGGTGTTCCTGCGAGAGCTGGGCGTGAGCGTCCACAGCCGGGTCGTGCGGATCGGCGGCGTCGCGGCGCCCGCCGCCGAGCCCTCCGGTCCGGCGGGCTTCGAGGGGGTGGACGAGTCGCCGGTGAGGTGTCTGGACGCCGCGGCGAGCACCGCGATGGTGGCCGAGATCGACCGCGCGCGGAAGGCCAACGAGAGCCTCGGGGGGATCTTCGAGGTGCACGCCTACGGCGTGCCGCCTGGTCTCGGGTCGCCCGTCTCGTGGGAGGAGCGCATCGACGCCCGCATCGCCTTCGCGATGATGTCGATCCACGCCATGAAGGGTGTGGAGATCGGCGACGGGTTCGACCTCGCGTTCCGCGACGGCTCCCAGGCGCACGACGAGATCTTCTGGGACCAGGACCGGGGCTACGTGCGCGAGACGAACCGCGCCGGCGGGATCGAGGGCGGCATGACCACGGGCGCGCCGGTCGTCGCGCGCGTTGCGATGAAGCCGCTCCCGACCCTGACCAAGCCGCTGCGGTCGGTCGACACCGAGACGAAGCAGCCCGCCGAGGCGCTGCGCGAGCGCACGGACTCCTGCACGGTTCCCGCAGCCGGGGTGGTGGGGGAGGCGATGCTCGCGCTCGAGCTGGCGCGGGCGGCGCGCGACAAGTTCGGCGGCGACGCCATGAGCGACGTGCACGCGGCCCTCGCTGCGTACCGAGAGCGCCTGGGTCCAGGTTGGGGAAGCTCGTAGTCATCGGCTTCATGGCCGCCGGGAAGTCCACCTTCGCCCGGCACTCCGCCGAGCGCCTGGACTGGCCGCTGGCGGACTCGGACCTCGTGCTGCAGGAGCGCCTCGGCGAGTCGATCCCGGAGTTCTTCGATCGCGAGGGAGAGCCCGCGTTCCGGGAGCGGGAGCGCGAGGTCGTGCTCGAGCTGCTCCAGTCGCCGGGACCGGGCGTGGTTGCGCTCGGGGGCGGAGCCGTGGAGGCCGAGGAAGTGCGCGCGGCGCTGGCCGAGCACCTGGTCGTCCACGTCGACGTGGACGTCGAGACTGCCTGGGCGCGCGCGCTGAAGTCGTCGACCAAGCGGCCGCTGGCGCGCGACCGCGATCGCTTCGAGGCTCTCTACGAGCGCCGCTTCCCGCTGTACGAGTCGCTCGCGCGGGCGTCCGTGACCGGCGGCAAGGACGTCGACGGCGCCGGCGAGGCCGCCGTCGCCCTGACTCGTGCCGGCGTGCCCGACGCGGTGCGCATGCTCTGGTCGCGCGCCGGCGAGGGTCACCCGGTGTACGTCGGTCCCGGGGCGCTCGGCGCCGCGGGGGCGCTGTGGACCGGCCAGGGACGCGGCTTCGTCGTCGCGGACGAGGACGTGCTGGCCCTGCACGGAGACCAGCTGCTCGCGTCGCTGTCGGAGGCGACCGAGGTTGCGGAGCCCGTCACGGTTGCTCCCGGGGAGCAGCACAAGAACCTGGCCGAGGCGGAGCGGGTGCTGCGCGCGCTCGCCCAGCGGGGCATGCAACGCGGTGACACCCTGGTGGCGCTCGGCGGCGGGGTGACGGGCGACCTGGCCGGGTT
>Ga0075430_100005080_pt1 | contig 11077 bp, 7 predicted proteins | sample RhiMetdeltSRZDD4_FD_75294 | JGI IMG/M metagenome (GOLD analysis project Ga0075430, IMG submission 75294) | Populus rhizosphere microbial communities from Tennessee, USA - Rhizosphere MetaG P. deltoides SRZDD4 | ecosystem: Host-associated > Plants > Roots > Rhizosphere > Soil | place: USA... | reverse complement strand
GGGGTTAGCCCTTCTGGCATGTTCAGCTGGCCTCGCCGAAGCCCAGACTGAAGGAAAGGTCTCCGTTGGAGGCTCCTTCAGCTACGTCAAGCCGACCGACAGCGAAGTGCAATCGCTGGTGGGCGGCGGACCGCTCGTGCGCCTCAATCCGCGGAAGGGCTGGGGGGTTGCGGCCGGGCTCAGCTGGTTCAGAGCAAACCTCGACAACCCGGCGGGCGGCGACGGCCCGTTTGCACGCTTGCGGGTTCGGCCGCTCATGGCTGGAGTGTCGTACACCGTGGGAAATCAACCCACGCTGGTGAGCTTCTCGATCGTTGCCGGACCGTCGTTCAACAGCCTGGATTTCAGGGACGGCTACCTCGAAACTCTCCCGCCCGGACCGCAACCGTCGCTCGATGCCGAAAACAGCTTCGCGGTCAGGCCTGGCGTCGGCCTCACGTACACGGTCGCGCCGAGAGTGGCGATCATTGGATTCGCCGGTTACATGATCAATCGGCCCAACGTGACGTACACAGACGTCACCGGGCAGGAGTTCCGCAACCGCTGGAAAGCCGACTCCGTTCTTCTGAGCGTCGGGGCGGTCTATTCATTGTTCTAAACGCTCGACGGTCGGGATCCCATGAAGGCGGTGGTGCTCGCGCGCGGCAAGGGCACGCGCATGCAAGCTTCGACGGGCGCGGCGGATGCCGCCCAAGCGCGAGTCGCGGAGAGCGGTGTGAAGGCGATGATTCCCTTCCGTCGCCCGTTTCTCGACTACGTGCTGAGCGCGCTCGCGGACGCCGGCTGCCGCGAGGCGTGTCTGGTGATTGGTCCCGAGCACGACATGATTCGCGAGTACTACGAACGGACCCAGGTGCCCGAGAGAATCAACGTCGCGTTCGCAATCCAGCTGGAACCACGCGGCACCGCGGACGCAGTGCTGGCGGCGCGAATGTTCACGGAGGCGGAGCCGTTCCTGGTCCTCAACTCCGATAACTATTATCCCGTCGACGTGCTGCGATCGCTTGTGACGCTGAACGCGCAAGGTCTGCCCGCGTTCAGCCGGCCGGCGCTCATCGAGCGCAGCAACATCGATCCGGAACGCATCCGCAGCTACGCGATTCTCGAGATCGCGGCCAACGGCGACCTTGTCGACATCATCGAGAAGCCGGACGCCGAGACGTTTGCGCGGTACGGAAACGCTGCGCGCGTCAGCATGAACGTGTGGCGGTTCGATCCGTCGATCTACACTGCGTGCTCGCAGATTGACCCGTCGCCGCGAGGTGAAGTCGAGCTCCCGAATGCTGTGCGCTACGCGGTACGGGTTCTGGGTGAACGCTTCCGCACCCTCCCGGTCGAGACGGGCGTGCTCGACCTCTCGCGGCGCGAGGACATCGCGGAAGTCGAACGGCGGCTGGCGCATGTCAATCCCCAACCTTGAGTATCGGCTGGCGGCGCTCGTCAGCCGGCTCGGCGTCGAACGCTCGGATAGAGATGCCTGGACGGGATGGTATATCCCTGGCCGGATTGAAGTGCTCGGCAAGCACACCGACTACGCAGGCGGACGGAGCCTGCTTGCAGCAGTCGACCGTGGAATCTGCTGCGTTGGTGCGTCTCGCACGGACGGACGACTATCGATCGTCGACACGACGCGCCGCTCGTCCGTACTGCTCGATCCCGAGCTGGCCGAACCCTCCATCAATTGGGCGAACTATCCACTCACGGTTTTGCGGCGGCTCCATCGAAATTTTCCTGGTTCGGTACGAGGCGCGGATCTGGTATTCGATAGCGACCTGCCGTCAGCGTCCGGTCTCAGCAGTTCGAGCGCGCTGATGATTGCTTCACTGCTGACGCTCAGGGATGTCAATCACCTGGGTGTGACCGAACAATGGCGCGCCAACATCTCGACCGCGGAAGATCTCGCGGCTTATGCGGCAACCATCGAGAACGGCAGCGGATTCCGCGGGCTTTCCGGTGAACGCGGCGTCGGAACCCTGGGCGGAAGCGAGGATCACACCGCAATCCTGTGTAGCGCGGCCGGTCAGCTTGCACAATACTCCTTTCGACCGACGCGCTGGGAGCGAACGATCCCGTTCCCCCACGATTGGCTGCTGGCGATTGCCGTGAGCGGCGTGCGCGCCCAGAAAACCGGCAACGCGAAAGACGCCTACAACCGGGCAGCAACGAGTGTGGCGGAAATCCTGTCCCGGTGGCAGCGCTCGACCGGCCGCGACGATGACACGCTGGCGAGGGCGATTGAGAGTTCACCGGACGCGACCGATCGCATTCGACGGTTGCTGCAGGACGAGCCGGCGCTACTGCGGCGATTCGACCAGTTCGTCGAAGAGAGCACAGTGCTGGTTGCCCAAGCCGGCGATCAATTGCTCAGCGGTGATCTCACCGGATTTGGCGCGACCGTCGCCCGTTCGCAACACCTCGCCGCAGAAAAGCTTGGAAACCAGGTGCCGGAAACCGTCAGCCTTGCAGAGCTCGCACGCGCCTCGGGCGCGGCGGCCGCATCTGCATTCGGCGCCGGGTTCGGCGGCAGCGTCTGGGCCGTCGTCGAATGGTCATCCGCCGCCGAGTTCCTGAAACGATGGCAGAATGCGTATGCGGCGCGGCACACTGACGCTGCCAGTCGCGCCACGTTCTTCCTTACCGCGCCGGGGCGAGGAGCGTGGAGATTAGAACCGTGAAAGTGAATGCTTCACGGTGACTGTCATGAATGACCAACTGGAGCTAGTGAATGGCTAAGCCAAACGAGGACGTAAAAGGTACGGATCGGCGAACATTTCTCCAAGCCGCGAGTGCGATCGTTGGAGCGTGCCTCGCGTGGCCGAGTCGCGGCTCGGCGCAACCGCAGCCGGCGGGGAAAGCCACCGCTGGATTCGCGGCGCCGCCGATCCCCGACGTCCGCATCGGCTTCGTGGGCGTGGGCGGCCAAGGGACGTCGCACGTCCGCAACATGCTGCGCGTGCCCGGTTGCCGCATCACCGCCGTCTGCGATATCGCACCAGATCGCATTGCCGCCGTCCAGAAACTCGTCGTCGCGGCCGGACAGAAAGAACCGGTTGCCTACTCGCGAGGGCCGCGAGACTTCGAGCGTCTCTGCGAGACCGAGGAACTGGATCTGGTATTCAACGCGACCCCGTGGGAGTGGCACGTGCCCGTCTGCGTGGCCGCCATGAAGAACGGGAAGCATGCGGCGACCGAAGTGCCGGCGGCGATGACGCTCGACGACTGTTGGCAACTGGTCGAGCAATCCGAGAAGTACCGCAAGCACTGCGTGATGATGGAGAACTGCAACTACGACCGCCCCGAGATGATGGTCTTGAACATGGTCCGGCAGGGCCTGTTCGGCGAGATCCTGCACGCCGAAGGCGGATATCTCCACGATCTGCGCGCGATCAAGTTCTCCAATCGCGGCGAAGGCTTGTGGCGCCGTGCGTGGGCGACAAAGGTCAACGCCAATCTGTACCCGACGCACGGTCTCGGCCCCGTGGCGAATTGCATGGACATCAATCGCGGCGATCGCTTCGAGTATCTCGTCTCGATGAGCGGCCCATCACGAGGGCTGCAGGGATGGGCGCGAGAACACTTTCCCGCTGAGGCGCCCCAACGCGCCGAGAAGTACGTGCTTGGCGACGTCAACGTGAGCCTGATTCGCACCGCTCGTGGCAAGACGATCTATGTCAGCCATGACACGAACCTCCCTCGACCGTACAGCCGCATCCACCTCGTCCAAGGTACAAAAGGGATCTTTCAAGGTTATCCCGATCGTGTCTACCTCGAAGGGCGGAGCCCCGAGCATCGATGGGAAGACGCGAAGACGTATCTCGCTCAGTACGATCATCCACTCTGGTCGGAACTGACGAAGAAAGCGGAAGGCGCTGGACATGGCGGCATGGACTTCATCGAAGATTACCGGCTGATCAAATGCTTGCGCGAAGGGCTGCCGACCGACATGAACGTCTACGATGCTGCCGCGCTCAGTGCGGTCGTGCATCTCAGCGAGCGATCGAACGCGCGCCGCAGCACGGCCGTTGACTTTCCTGACTTCACACGAGGGCGCTGGCAAACGACTGAGCCGCTCGGTATCGTGCACGCCTGACCTTGCGACCCATCGTGTCGCTTTTTCTTGCTCGCGAGCGCATCTCGCGCGTGTTGTCGTAAGACCTACACCATTTGCACTGCTCCGGCGGAATTGCCGAGGCGTCGATCTCGCGATTTGCGCGTGATCGACGTTCGGTACGTCCGTTGCCCCATCACTGTCCTCGGGTAATCCCGCACAACTGCTGGGTCTTCAGGAGGACTGTGTATGACGCGGATGACGCGAAAATGGTGTGTGCTTGCGTGCTCGCTGGTTGCAATCGTCGGAACCCTTGTCAGTTTCGTTCACGCGCAAACCAGCGATGGATTCATTCGATACTGGGGATCACTGTACAGACCGGCGACGGCCGATCTTGACTCGCGTCAATTATCCCGCGCGTCAGCCGTTGCCGATCGCGTTCACCACTGGAATCAGATTGCCATCGACACGAGCGGTCTCGACCATACGCCGGTCCCGCCAGGAGACTCGCGAGTGTTCGGAGAGCAGCTCGGGCCCGGCCGCGCCGCTCGAGCGATGGCAATCGTGCACATCGCCATTTTCGACGCCGTGAATTCGATCGCGCGGCGGTACCAATCCTTCACCGGCATCCCCGATGCACCACAAGGCGCCTCGATGGATGCCGCAATTGGGCAAGCGGCGCACGACACGCTCGTGGCGCTGTTCCCATCGCAGAAAGCGCAGTGCGACGAGTTGCTGACCGAGGAGCTGGCGACGATTCCAGATGGACCAGCGAAAGAGGACGGTATCAGCGCGGGACAACAAGCGGCGCAGGCGATCTTGACGCGAACGAGCAACGATGGTTCGGGTCACCCTGAGCCGGTCACGGGCACGGACTACGTGCCTGGCGACGAGCCGGGTGAGTGGCGGCAGGATCCGATCAGCCAGTTGCCGGTCGCGCTTGGCGCGCACTGGGGAGAGGTGCGACCGCTCGTCATCAAATCGGGCAAGCAGTTCCGCGTTCCGCGACCGCCGACGCTGCCGAGTAACGCGTACACCACCGCCTACAACGAAGTGAAGCGGCTGGGCGGCGACGGTACGAACACGCCGACCGAGCGAACCGAGGATCAAACAATCGCCGCCCTCTACTGGGCGTACGACGGCACGCCGAGCCTGTGCGCGCCGCCGCGCCTCTACAATCAGATCGCGGTCACCATCGCCGATCAGATGGGTTCCGACACGGTGGAGCTCGCCCGACTGCTCGCGCTCATGAACGTTGCCATGTCGGATGCGGGGATTGCCGCGTGGGAGTCGAAGTTCTTCTACAAGGTCTGGCGGCCAATTACGGGCATTCGCGAATCGGATCGCGGAACCGGTCCAACTGGTGACGGTGACGGCAACTCGTCGACCGTCGGCGATCCGGCGTTCTCTCCGCTCGGCGCACCCGCGACCAATCTCCAGGGCCCGAACTTCACGCCGCCGTTCCCGGCGTATCCGTCCGGCCATGCGACCTTCGGTGGCGCGGTGTTTCAGACGCTGCGAAATTTCTACGGCACCGATCGCATCAGGTTCACGTTCGTCTCCGACGAACTGAATGGCCACACGGTCGACAATCAGGGAGTCGTACGACCGCTGGTCCCGCGAACGTTCGAGTCACTTTCGCAAGCGGAAGACGAGAATGGCCAGAGCCGGATCTATCTCGGCATTCACTGGGCGTTCGACAAGACGGAGGGCATCGCGCAAGGGCGACAGATCGCGAATTTTGTGTTTAAGAACGCCTTCCGGCCACGCTCCTAAGCGATCGAACAGGTTCTTCTGGATCGAGAGCGATCCAGAAGAACCGAACGATTGCAGAAGAACCGAACGATCGCAGAGGAATTTAAGCCGCCAGGACGACGGCCGTGCCGCTGCAGGAGACCATGAGCATGCCGTTGGCCTGGCCCAGCACCTCGTAGTCGAGATCGACGCCGATGACACCGTTGGCGCCAAGGTCCAGCGCGCGCTGTTGCATTTCGTCGAGCGCGACTTGACGGGCTTCGGCGAGCGCCTTCTCGTACGTGGCCGAACGTCCGCCAACGACATCGCGAACTGCGGCAAATAGATCGCGAAAGATGTTGGCGCCGATGATGGCTTCGCCAGTGACTACGCCGAGGTAGCGGCTCACGGGCCGCCCATCGAGCACAGACGTGGTGCTAATCAGCATGATCGTTCCTACGAGGGCGCCACCGGAATGTTCCCTCATGCAATCGAGAGGTTCTTCAGTCTTCGAATGCAGAAGAACCCTGGAGAATCGTGAAGAAGCTCGTGAGTGTAGAAGAACTATTTAGGTTTCTGCACCATGGGCACGAAGCGCACAGGAACCGTTTGCAGGATCTCCGTGCCGGTCGCCGTGCGGCGAAGAATCTGAAGCTCCTGGATGACCGTGCCCACCGGGATTGCCATCAGTCCGCCGACGCGCAGTTGCTCGACGAGTGCTGGCGGGACGGACTCGGGCGCAGCCGTCACGATGATCCGATCGAACGGCGCATGCTCCGGCCAACCAAGATAGCCGTTGCCGGCGCGGACCGACACGTTCTTGTAGCCTAACTGGTCGAGCGTCTCTCGCGCGCGCTCGGCGAGGTCGGGAACGATCTCGATCGTGTACACGTGCTGAACCAACTCGGCCAGAATCGCGGCTTGATAACCAGAGCCGGTTCCGATCTCGAGCACGCGATGCTCGGGTGACGGCTCGAGCGCCTGCGTCATGAACGCGACGATGTAGGGTTGCGAGATGGTCTGGCCGTACCCGATGGGGATCGGATAGTCGCCGTAGGCGTCGGCCTGCGATTCAGGGGGCACGAAGCGATGCCGCCCGACCTTCTGCATCGCGTCGAGGACGCGGGGATTGGTGATGTCACGAGAGGCGAGCTGCGTGCGAACCATCCCGGCGCGCGCCGCAGCCGCGTCGGACTGATCGTGTGCCTGCTGCACCTCCGGCCTCCCGCACGAGCCAACCCCAAGCATCAGCGCAACGCTGAACCTTGCAACGGGGCGCACGGGAGGACTGTAGCAAAAAATATGTCGGAAGTCCGGAAGTCCGGAAGCTCGGAAGTTCGGAAGTTCGGCAGCTCGGGAGTTCGGCACCTCGGGAGTTCGGAGGCCGGACGGCCGGAAGTCCGGAAGTCCGAGTGATCGGTCTTCCGTCCTTCCGGTCCTCCGACACGCGACTCAGAACGTCAGACGCGCTCCGAGGAAGAAGCGCCGCGGATCCAGGAAGCGAATCGGCTCACCGAACGCCGTGCCCCCCGAGCCTGCTACGAGATCCTGATCGCGGATCGAGTCCTGGTTGTTGAACACGTTGAAGATGTCAACGAAGAACTCGGCGCCGAGCGCGGGAGTGAGACGCCGCCTGTACTGCGCGCGCAGGTCGAGCTGCGCCCAGCCCGGGTTCTGCAGCGAGCCTACCGCGTCTGGTGCCAGCCAGAACTCAGTGATGCCCGCAAACTCGTACGGGTCGTCGACTTCAATAGGCAGGTTGCGACCCTGGGCCAGGAAGGTCTTGCTCGCAATCGTTCCAGAGTTGTAGCGGAACGCGCCTCCGAGTTCGATCCCAATCGGCCACATGTACGATCCGGCAACCTTGAACACATGGGGGATTGTGCCAGGCAGCCGCTTATACGAGTCGGGCGCCAGCGGATCCAGGAAGAGCACGTCGCCCTGGAAGTCGGCGTTCGAATCAGAATTCGAATTGCCTTTTGCCCAGTTGTAGGTGTACGAGCCGAGCAACTGCCAGTTGTTGCTGTGGCGCTTGCGGAACACGAGATCCAGACCCTGGTAATTCCGCTTGCCGTCGTTCAGCGTCGCAATCACAAAGTTCGATCCAGGATTCTGCGCGTAGCCGAAGTAGTCGAGGCCCAGCCACAGCGATTGCGGGTCGTCGATCGGTCCCGGATAATCCGTGCCGCCAGCCGCGTTCAGGGCGAAGAGCGCGAGGTCGTAGTCTTCGAGGATGTCGCGCGTCCGGCGGTAGGTGTAGGTTGATTCGACGGCCATGTTGCGACCGAGATCCACCTGGTACCCGAACGAGAGATCGTCCGTGTACGGCGTCTGCGTCGTCGGCGCGAAGAACGCGTCCTGCTGCACGAGGCCGCCACGCGTCCGATACGTCACCCACTGGTCGGTGAGGAAGACCTGCTCCTCACGAACGAAGCCGCTCAGCGTGCCGGCGAAGTTCGTCATGTTGTTGCGGATCGGATCGTAGTAGCGGCCGTAGAAGCCGAACACCTTCTGCCGTCCGTCGCCCAACAGGTCGTAGGCGGCACTCAGACGCGGTGCGAACTCCCAGTCGAACGTGAAGATGTTCTGACCGGTACTCGCGATGTGCTCCCAGCGCTCGGCGCGAAGGCCGACATTGAACGTCACCCGGTTGAACGTGAACTGATCCTGCGCGAAGAAGCTCACGCCCTTCGACTTGGTCAGCTGGGATCCGAGAGCCGACATGAACACGCGGTCGTAATTGATCTTGCCGTCCGGATTCCCGGCCGTGCTCGTAAAAGTCAACCGCGACCCCAACTCTGCCGGTGAGATGGTCCCGTCGCCATTGGCGTCGTACCGCGAGTAGAACAGGTCGCGACTCTGGTGACGGTTGATCGTCTGGATCAATCCGCCGAAATCGCTCGTGTTGTTCACGTTGAACTCGCGTGCGGTGTAGGAGCCGGTTGCGATCGTTCCCGCGCTAATGCCGGACAGGTGAGGCGCGAACGACGTGACCAGCTGATCGTCCTGATACAGTAGATCTCGGAAGTTCTCGTTGCGCGACCACTCCAGTCCGCCCTTGACGGTGTGACGGCCGACGTTCCACTGCAGCGTGCCGCGCACGCCCATGGTGTCGCGCTGATCGATGACATCCTGGCCCCACCCGCCCAACTGCTCGTCAGCCAACGTTCGCACGTCGGAGGACTGGAACACCACGGTGTTCGACACGTCGCGAATCGCGGAAAGGTCGGTCACCTCGCCGTTGTGCATGTTGAAGGCGCCCTCAATGAGGAACGAGCCCTGCAGCCGCGAGTAGTTCAGGCTGTAGTTGTTGCCTCCCTGCACGCGCGCGCGATCTCGAGCGTTCGTCAAATCGCGATCGCGACGACCGCTGATGTCGGTCGGATCGTTCAGGAACGTGAAGCTGATGCTGTCGGTGCGGGTCGGCGTCCAGGTTCCCTTCGCGTAGCCCTGGTCCTGCTCGTTCTTCACCGTTCGAATGAACTGTTCGGTGTCGAGCGTCGTCACGTCATCTTCACGCTCGGCCCGGCGGTAGCTGCCGAAGAACCACGCGCGATCCCTGACAATCGGTCCACCGATCGTGAACGCCGCATCGAACGTCGAGAAGTCCTGCTCGGAGGAGTTCTTGTTCTCGGAGACCAGGCCCGCGTTCTGGAAGAAATAGTTGCCAGAGCCCCGGAACGCGTTGCTGCCGGACTTCGTGATCACCGTCGAGAGCAGTCCAGGCGTGCCGACGTACTCGGCAGGAATGCCGCCGGTCAACACCTTCTGCTCCTGAATGATCTCGGTGTTCAGGTTCGAGCCGAACGTGCCAGTCACCGGGTCGGTGACGTTGATGCCGTTGAAGTAATAGAAGTTGTCGCTCGACACGCCGACGTTGCCGCCGATGTCCATGTAGTTCAGACCGGACTTCGTCGCCGGGTTTCCGGGCTGCTGCGGATCATCCGGCAACACACCGGGTACCAGTTGCAGGAAGCTTTGATAGGTGCGGCCTGTCGGCAGCGACTCGGTCAGCTGCAGGGTAATGTCCTGGCCGGTGGTCGCGCTCTTCGTGTCGACAATCGGCGATTCCGCTGTGACCTGCACTTGCTCGGTCAGACCGCCAACCGCGAGCGAGATCTTGAGCGCTGCGGTCTGGCCGGAGCGCACGAGCACGTTCTCGTTGCGCGTCGGGCGGAACCCGCTCAATTGCGTCGTCACGATGTACTGCGTGGATGGCGTCAGGCCGACGAGCACCGCACGGCCTTCCGCGTCGGACACGCCTTCACGCTTCGTGACGGTGTCAGCTGCGGACGCGATGACGGTCACGCCCGGAATCGGCAAGCCGGCCTGATCCAGCACCACGACTTCGATGGTTCCCGTTTCCGTGACCTGCGCCAGGGCAGGGCGCCCGAATACAGCAAGCGCCACAACGGCGAATGCGAGCGTTCGAGCAAGTTGCTTCATGGTTTTCACGCGAGAGCCTCCATTTCAGCTCGTCGTCAATCGTCCCTGCGCGCGGCGAGGAGTGCCTCGCGAGGTGATGCCGACGAATGCGGAGAAAACGGTGACGGGATGTTTATCCCGGCGGACACATCGCACACGGCTTGCCAACAGCAATCCAATGCGGCGATGGCCCCTACCGGTCAAAACCTGCTGTTCGTCCCTATGTGGCCCACACTCGTCACACGACTCGTCATGGTCGGGACACTAACCGATCCATCAACCTGCACCGCAACTTCGGCACTTTGAACGCACCCGCCTCAGGCGTTGTGCTCGCCGGCGCCTCCGATAGACAATCAGGCGCACCACGCGACATCTGAAGGGACGAACGATGGCAACGATGCTTCGAACGGCGCTCGTGATCTCTGGAACTGTCGCCGCGACGCTCACTGCGGCGGGACAATCGAAGGCGCCGGTGACGCCTGCTGACTTCGGCAAGTTCGAAATGCTCGCGGCGCAGCCTCGCGGCGGCCTGTCACCAGACGGCCGGTGGCTCGCCTATGGGATCAATCGATCGAGCCGCGACAACGAGCTGCGGATTGTTCCCATAAGAGACGCCAAGGCGGACAGCCGCAAACCGGTGCCGTTTGGATCGCAGGCAACGTTTTCGGCCGACTCGCGCTGGGCGGCCTACGCCGTCGGCTACTCCGAAGCACAGGAGGAGAAGCTTCGCCAGCAGAAGAAGCCGATCCATCGCAAGGCGGGCATCCTGAACCTTGCATCGGGTGAAGCAATCACCGTGGAGGGTGTTGAGACGTTCGCATTCAACGCGAGCGGCACTCACATCGCGCTGAAGCGGTACGCACCCGAACG
>Ga0075430_100005078_pt1 | contig 11078 bp, 6 predicted proteins | sample RhiMetdeltSRZDD4_FD_75294 | JGI IMG/M metagenome (GOLD analysis project Ga0075430, IMG submission 75294) | Populus rhizosphere microbial communities from Tennessee, USA - Rhizosphere MetaG P. deltoides SRZDD4 | ecosystem: Host-associated > Plants > Roots > Rhizosphere > Soil | place: USA... | reverse complement strand
TGAACTACACGCGCGTGTTCAGCGGCGCGTACGTCGAGCCGCAAGGCGCGTTCAACATCGCTCGCAACACGCTCGCGCCTCCGGCTGGGCGCTTTCTCGCTCCCTGGTCGCGTAGCACGCAACCTGGATACCAGGGCGGCGGCAACAAGTTCGATCTCGCAGCGTGGAGTCCAGAGTATTTCACCCGCTTGAAAGATCTGGTTGCGTACGCGTCCACGAAAGGCGTTGTCGTCGAGATCACATTGTTCTGCCCGATGTACGAAGAGGTCCAGTGGACGCTCAGCCCGATGAACGCGAGCAACAACGTCAACGGCGTGGGCGCGATCGCGCGCAACGACGTCTACACGCTCGACAAGAACGGCGGGTTGCTCAACGTGCAGGAGGCGCTGACGCGAAAGATCGTGACGGAGCTGAACGGCTTCGACAATGTCTTCTACGAAATCTGCAACGAGCCGTACTTCGGCGGCGTGACGACACCATGGCAGCACCGCATCGCCGACGTCATCGTCGACACCGAACAGCAGCTCCCTTCGAAACACCTCATCGCGCAGAACATCGCGAACAAGTCGGCGACCGTCACCGCCCCGCACCCATCGGTTTCGATTTTCAATTTTCACTACGCAAGCCCGCCGGAGACGGTTCGTCTGAACTATGGCCTCAACAAAGTCATTGGAGACGACGAGACGGGGTTTGCTGGCACGAGCGACGCAACATATCGCGGCGAGGCGTGGGACTTCGTCATTGCCGGCGGCGCGCTCTTCAACAACCTGGACTATTCGTTCGTTGCAGGGCAGGAAGACGGATCGTTCACGTATCCTGCGTCGCAGCCTGGCGGCGGGAGCGCGGCTCTGCGACGGCAGTTGAAGATCCTGAAGGACTTCATCTCAGCATTCGACTTCGTTCGCATGACGCCTGATGATTCCGTGATCGCCGGCAGTGCACCGTCTGGCGGCTCGGCGCGTGCGCTGGTCGAGCCTGGACGTGCGATGGCAATCTACCTACGAAAAACCGCGCCGAGTGGGAAGCTTGGGAACAAGGTGCCGGTTACCGTAGCGGCGCCTTTGTCGACGCACCTTCAACTCGCGTTGCCCGAGGGTGAGTGGGAGGCGGAGTGGCTCGATACCAAGTCCGGATCGGTCGTCGGTCGTGAGCGCGTGACCGGCGGCGCGACGCGCACGCTTTCGTCACCCGTCTACGACGAAGACATCGCGCTGCGGCTGCGGAAGGCACAACCTGGCAAGTGACCGTCGACGAAGCGGCAGAGCTGATCCACGGTGTTGCGATCGGCACCAAACCGGAGACATGGGCTGACCTTGGCGCGGGCGATGGTACCTTCACGCTTGCTCTCGCCGCACTTCTGGAGCAAGGCAGCACCATTCACGCGATCGACCAGGACGTCTCCGCGCTTCGCCGAATCCGAAAGCCGCCACGCGGCGTCTCGATCGTTCCACACGCCGGCGACTTCACAATGCAGCCCTGGCCGTTCACCGCGCTCGACGGCGTCCTGCTCGCGAACTCGCTGCACTACGTTCGCGATTGGGTGGCGCTCATCCGCGACTGCGAGCAGAACATGAAGCCATCCTCTCGCTTTCTCGTCGTCGAATACGACACGGACAAACCGAATCCATGGGTGCCGAATCCGATCAGCTTCAGCACGTTGAAGAGAGTGTTCGGCGACGCAGGCTACACGTCGATACAACGACTTGGGACGAAACCCTCTATCTACCAGCGCGCTCAAATCTATGGCGCCGTGATCGAAAGGCCACGTCGCGATCGCTCTAGGGCTTGACGCGAAACGCTCGCGTGATGGTCACGGGTGGTTCGAGCGCCTGCTCTTTCACCGGCTGCTGCTGGATTTTGCGCGCCACGTCCATGCCCGCGACCACGCGGCCAAACGCGGCCGTGCCTTGACCGTCGTCGAACCGCATCCCACCGTGGTTCAACGAGGGCTGATCGTTGAAGTGAATCACGAACCCTGATGTCGCAGAGTCGGCTTCCTGATCTCGCGGCATGGAAACTGTTCCGACGACGTGCGTCAGTCCGGTTTTGCTGGTGCGCTCGAGCGGAATGGCAGGAAACCCCTCACCGCGCCGCGCCGGATTGATGCTCCCCTGAATAATCTCCAGCAGCGGCCGGTTCGGCAGGTTCGGCTTGTAGTTGTCGGCTCGCGTGGCACGATGAAACCGCCCGCCGTCATAGAACCTGCCATCCACGTACTTCAGGAAGTTCTCAGCGGTGACCGGCGCGCGCTTCGTGTCGATGGCGAGATCGATCTGTCCAAATGACGTTTCGATGCGGACGAGCACCTCACCCGGCCTGAGACTATCCACCTGACCGAGGACGAGGAGCGTCGCGATGGCGATGAGCTGAAGCAGGGCATTCACGCCGGTAGTAAATCACGATTTGCTGTAACTATCGTCCCTTCTTTACCGTCGCCACGATCGCCAGGCCCGTCGCATCCCGCACCATCACCGGCGGCGGCACGCCAGCCTGGCCGCAGACGCGGACCAGATCCTCTTCGGACCGTTCGATGAGTTTCCAATCCCCTAAGTATTCAATCCAGACACGGAACGGATTGCCTCGACCGATGTTGGTAAACACGATTCGGCCGGTGGGCGAGAGCATGGTCCAGGCATCCGCGAGCGTGCGCGCGATGAAACGGTCGGACAAGTAGTCGAACAGACCTCCGGCGAGGATCAAATCGAACGGTCCGTAGTCACGGACGTGTCGCAGGACGCGCGGGACCATCCCCGGCACCAGGTGGCACTGGTCCGCGATCGGCACCAGCTTGGCCCGCGAGTACGACAGCGCGTCTTTGTCGCTGTCGCAGAGGACGATCGTCGCCGATTCCGGCACCTGATCGAGCACGGTCCTGAGGTCCGGACTGCTGCCGCAGCCGATCGACAGGATGTGACAGGGTCGAGCGGTGACGAACGCCTGCAGCATGCAGGCGGCCTGAAAGCTCACTTTGTTGCGATGCTGCTGCGAGATGGCCGCATTCAAGGCATAACTTTCGATCGCATGCGCCAGCGTGCCGGCAGGGGCGCGATTGTCGCCGCGCCACAACCACTCGATCGTCTCAAAATCTCCGGGATAGCCGCGAGGCCACTGCTGAAGACGCATAACAAACGGTGACGCCGCATGAATCTCTCGTGCGGGTGTGATGACGGCGCGAATCTGCTCGTCCGCGACACCCGCGGTCTCGCAGTTCGTCAGGGCTTCACAAATGTCGTGAACGATCGAGACCGACCGATGATAGTGCCGCGTATCGCGGACGATGGTGAGTTTGGCGAGGTGCTCGAGGTTCCGGCACGCCGCCGCGAGCAGATCGAGCGCGGCTTCCGGATTCGTACTGATGTCGTCATCGAACGCCGACGATTGCAGGGTGCTCCGCATGATACGTTCCCTCCGGTATCTCGTACCGAAGAGACGGACCCCGAATCGGTTTTCTCAGCTGCGACCGCGCCCCACGTGTGCGGCTGTTCGATCCGCCTTACCTCATCGTTTATATATAGGAGCTCACCAGGCGCCGGAAATAAGGAGTGTCCGCAATGCCAACCAACGCTCGTGCGATCTCCCGACGTGATTTCCTTCTCGAGAGCGCCGTCGCTGTCGCGGCGGGGACTGTGCTCGGTCTCCCATCGAGTGCCGCCGCGCAGGAGCCGCAACTCTGTGCGCCGCCGCCGGCCGGGAAGCCTCCCATTCCATTCAAGCCGGACTCCAGCCTCGCGATTCTGCCGCGAAAATCTGGCGCCACGTTGACGACAACCGAGATCACCAGGCTCCGTGCCGCCTACAAGGCGCTGCGCGATCTGCGTACGAAGGATCCGTCCGACCCGAGAGGGTGGATGCATCAGGCCAACGTGCATTGTTGGAATTGCGGTGGCGGACTGAAGGACACGAACGCTCCCGAGATTCACGGTGGCTGGTTGTTCCTACCCTGGCATCGCGCCTACCTGTACTTCCACGAGCGCATTCTCGCCGGGTTGATTGGCGATCCCACGTTCCGGCTGCCGTATTGGGATTGGGATCATGCGCAGCGGCGCACATTGCCGGCCGCCTACGCAACGCCGGCCAACGCCGGCAATTCACTGTTCAATCCGAATCGCAGCGCAGGCGCGACGCAGGCAGCCCCTTCGTTTCTCGTCGGCTCGCAGATCATGAACGGCGTCATGAACGCGACGAGCTTTGCGGCGTTTGGCGGAGACGAGACGGCAGCCGGCTCAATAGAAGGATCCCCTCACGGCGGCGTCCACATCTGGGTGGCCGATCGCACGCTCCAGAGCGCGCGCGCCGATATGGGACTGCTCTCCACGGCAGCGCAGGACCCGTTGTTTTTCACACATCACGGCAACATCGATCGACTGTGGTCGGTGTGGAACAAGTCCGCAAAGACCCACACCAATCCGACCGACAAAGGTTGGCTGAGCACGGCGTTTACGTTCTACGACGAGAACAAGCAGTGGCGGTCGATCACGGTGGCCGACGTGCTCGACCACGAGCAGTCGCTGCGCTACGGCTTCGAGCAGCCAGGCTTGAAAGAGAGCCTCACCCAGGCGCGCAGTTCGAAACTTGATGTGAGCGGCGGCACCATCCGGCTGCCGGCATCGTTCGGCCCTGAGGCGAAGACGACTGCCGCTGCGGCATCGTCAGTGGCCCTGATTCTCGACGGCGTCAACATTCAGGATTTTCCGAACGGCGTCATCGCCTTCTTCGACGGCAACGCGGAACTCGCGAAACCAACACCTCAAAGCCCTGGATACCTCGGGTACGTGGCGATTGTGCCGAGGACCAGCACCGGGCAGGCGCACCGGCACCCCACAGCGCGCGTGGCGCTCGACCTCTCGACGCAGCTGAAACGACTGGCGGGACGAACGGAGTTGAGACTCGTCGGCGTTTCGTTGTCCGCCGGGCCCGAAACGGCGCGGAAACCCGTTCCGCTTCAGGTTGCGGCTGCCGAACTGGTCGAGGTCGTGTCGTGATACCGTAGATTTTGTGGGGGAGCGCTCTACGGCTCGCTCGATCGGCCGCGGATTTGCCGTCGCTGGTGGCTTGGTGCTGATCGCTCTGACCACCAGCGTTCGCACGTCCGAACCCGTGCGCTTGACGGATCGTCCTGTCACGATTCAGGTCGCCCTTCCTCAAGAAGTGGTCGCGAGACAGAAAGCCACGGCCGATGACGTCGGAGCGTTGCTGCGGATCGAAGGCGTGTCGACGGATCCTCCGGGGACTGCGACCGTCCGAGTGTTCGTCGAGCGACCAGCCGCCACTGGCGACACGCCGGTGAGCGATACCCAATTCGTCGGGTACTTCACGCTGGTCCCCAGAAGCTCCGGCACTGCTGACCGGAAAGACGGCCAGAGCTTCGTCTTTGAACTCCCACGCCGGCTGCTGATCCCAGCACTGGATCGAGCCAGCATTCACGTCACGTTTGTGCCCGTTGCCGGCGCGACCGCCCGAGCGACGATCATCGTCAAACGGACCTCGGTGGAACTCCCGCGTCTGGGGAGTTGAGTCCGAGCGAGCAGACAGAAGTCACTCAAGAGGCAGCCTAACGCCCGTCTGGGTGACACAGCCCCGACCTGGTCGACCCGCGTCAAGCGGCTGATTTCGTTCGCCTTCCTGTCATTTCTTATCGGTGCACACGAGGGCACACGGATTGCGCTGGAACCGCCCAGCCCCGTAGCGGCGTTCGCGAGTGCGTCGCTCACCAATCGGGGCATTCCCCTGGACTCAAAACGCAGTACCCGCGCCGGAACGCTCCGGCGAGGCTTGGAGAGCATCGTGGCTGTAAAACAGAAACGCGCGGCGGGAATACTGTGTGCGGTGGCCGTTCTGGCGTCGAGCGGCGGTTTGTTCGTCTCGGCGCAGACGCAGCAACCGGTCGGCACGTGGGCGCCGGCTGGAGCTATCAGCGACGGGCGCACCGGCGCCGTCGCGGTCCCGATGAAGGACGGCACGACGTTGATCGCCGGCGGCGTGGCGAACGGGTCTCCGACGAACAGCGTGCTGCTGTACGACCCGGCGACGAACGCGCTGCTCACCGCGGGACAGCTACTCTCCGCGCGCGTGGGTCACACGGCGACAGCGCTCGAGGACGGCCACGTGCTGGTGATCGGCGGGCGCGTCGACGATTCGCCCAGCGGTGACATCGAGCTGTTCGATCCAGCGTCCGGTGGATCGACGCTGCTTGGTCAGCTCGCACAGCCGCGCAGCGGCCACGCAGCGGCTCGTTTGGAGGACGGCAGCGTTGTCGTCTTCGGCGGTGCGAATGCCGACGGCGCGGTGCTCGATACGGTCGAGCACATCAACGTCTCGACCGGTATCGTGTCCGCCGGGCCGAACCGGATGGTCGCGGCGCGCGCGAGCGCTTCGGCGACGACACTGATCGACGGGAGGGTGCTGATTGCTGGAGGAACCAGCGGCAGTGCTGACCTGCGCTCGGCGGAGCTCTATATTCCGTGGTCGCAGGCGTTCGAACCAACCCACAACGAGCTGAGCGTCGCGCGCAGCGGACACACCGCTGTTTTGCTGCCGCACAACGGCGGAGTCCTGATTGCCGGCGGCAACTCGAACGGCGAGACGCAATCAACTGCCGACTTGTTTCTCCCCGCCGAGTCTCCCGATCCATTCTCCTACGGCATCAACACGTTCGTGGCGACAGGTGCGTTGGGCGGGGCGCGCGTTGGTGCACTGGGGGGGCCGGTCCGCGAAGGGTACGTGTGGGTTGACGGCGGCGGAGTGGGCGACGCAGAAACATACCGGTTCGCGACGATCAAAACGGACAAGAACGACTACGCGCCCGGCGAGACGGCGGTGATCACCGGATCGGGCTGGATGCCCGGCGAAGAAGTCCGGCTGCTCTTTCAGGAATACCCGGCGGTGCACGTCGACTACGAGTTGACGGTGACGGCAGACGCGGCAGGCGACATCTACTGGGATCAGTGGGCGCCAGAGCACCACGACATTGGCGTACGCTTCTACCTCCTCGCCTCCGACTCGCGCTCGCGCGCGCAGATAACGTTCACGGACGGCAATCTCTCCAGTCAGTTTGTCAACTTCCAGATCCTGCCAGCATCCGTCACGCCAGGTGGGACCTTGAACTGGAGTGTCACCGTGCGATGCGTGGACGGCGGCGGTCCGAATACCTGTAGTTCAGAAGGATTCACGCACAACGGTCCTGTGCAGGACGGGTACTCGTTCGACGTTCAACAGTCCAGCGCTGCCAACTTCAGCTCGTTTGTCGTGGTGGGAAGCGCGACGACCTCCGGCGGCACAGCTTCTGGAACGTTCGCCGCACCATCAACGTCCGGGACGTACTTCTACCGGCTGCGTCACGGCAATCAGAATCTTCCAAACGTACCCGTGACTGGCAACGATCCTAATTCCTGGCAGCCGGAAACGTCTGGTTCTCTCAGCGTGATGGTGCTCGGCGACGTCACGGCACCCACCACAACCCTGACCGTCGGCACGCCGAAGTTTGGCACCAACGATCGTTTTGTCACTGGTGATACGCCGTTGACGCTGAGCTGCGCGGATAATGCCGGCGGCACCGGTTGCGCGGCGACGTTCTATCAAATCGTCGCAGCTGCTGGTCCGTGCCCAAGCAATACCAACGAAGCCCTGTGGAATGCGTATGCCGCGCCGTTCACGCTTCCGTCGCCGGACGGCGAGGTGCGCGTCTGCTACTTCAGCAAGGATACGGCTGGCAATCGCGAGGCGCCGAAGTCCCAGAACCACGTCCGCGACACCGCGGCGCCGGAGACGACCGTCACCGCAACCGCAAACGCGCTGGCATATTCGTCCGGCACGTGGACGAGATTCAACGTGTCTGTAAACCTGAGCGCAGCTGACGTGGCGGGAGGGGCTGACGTCAAGGAAATCACCTACGCCGCAACGGGCGCTCAGACCATCCCCTCGACGACAGTCCCCGGTGCATCGGCCACTGGGATCCTGTTCACGACCGAGGGCACGACGACCCTGACGTTCTTTGCGAAGGACAACGTCGGCAACCTCGAGAGCACGAAGACATTCACGATCAAGATCGACAAGACCGCCCCGACCATCGAGGATCTCGGCCCCACGACCAGCCCGAATGGCGCAGGGTGGTACAACGCGAACGTCACGAACCGGTTCCGCGCGTCCGATCCGCTGTCCGGCCTCGATGCGTCCTGCCTGGCCGCGTTCCCCGACGTCGCAGGCGAGCGCATCCAGTCGAAGACGACGACAGGTGAAGGGCAGACGGTGACGGTGATGTCGGACAGCTGTGCGGACGAGGCGGGTAATACGGCAGCCGCGATCGCGAGCGATGACTTCAAGATCGACAAGACCAAGCCGGTCATCGTGGATCTCGGTCCGACCACGCAACCCAATGCGAACGGTTGGTACAACACCAATGTGACCAATCGCTTCAAAGCAACCGACGAGTTGTCGGGCCTCGATAGTGCGTGTCTTGCAGTGTTCGTGGCCGTTGGCACCGACAGGATTCAATCCAAGGACACGACGGGCGAGGGCCTCGCGGTCAGAGTGATGTCAGCGAGCTGCGCCGATGTGGCCGGCAACGTCGCTGATCCCATCAATAGCGGGCCGTTCCAAATCGACAAGACAGCGCCGCTGATCGTCGATCTGGGTCCGACCGCGAATCCTAACAGCTTCGGTTGGTACAACACCGACGTGACGAACCGGTTCAAGGTCACGGAGCTGCTCTCGGGAGTTGATACGACGTGTGCGGCGGCCTTCCCGGAGGTAAATGGCGAGCGAATCCAGGGGAAGACGACGACGGGCCAAGGGGTGGGGATTACCGTGACGTCGGATGGTTGCGTCGATCTCGCCGGCAACGCGGCTGCGGTGGTCACGAGCGCGGCGTTCAACATCGACAAGACCGCGCCGGTCGTCACGATCACGTCGCCGGTCAGCGGGAATACGATCGTGCTCTCCGTCGCTGTGAACGGGACAGCGACCGACAACCTGAGTGGAATCCAAAGCGTGACGCTCAACGGCGTGGCTGCGGTCTACAACTCTGTGACGGGCACGTGGGCGACCTCGAGCAACGTGAACCTGACGTGCGGTGCGAACACGTTGACGGCCGTCGCGACCGATAAGGCTGATCTATCAAGCTCGGTGTCGGTCACCGTCACCAGGCTGTGCTTCACGTTCGAGTACCTCCGTCCGCTCGAGCAGTCGTACCTGGGCGGCCCCACCGTGGTGAACGACGGCAAGTACGGCCGCGTGATTCCGGTGAAAGGCATCGTGCGCCGCAGCGGTACAGTGCAGACCGACGCTGACTTGTCAGGCCTTGGCTTGACGCTGCGGATTGGCGTGAACGCGGTGCCGTGCTCCGGCGGTGCCGCAACGGACGCCGTCGAGGAGTACGCGGATGCCGGACAGTCCGGTGGTGGAACGAACATCTTCCGCTGGACGCTGGACGGGTTCTGGATCTACAACCTCGACACCAAGACGCCGCCAGGTGTGGCGATGTACATCAACAACTGCTACCGGCTCGACGCGTACGTCCAGGACGCGGCGCTGAACAAGGTGAAGATTTCCGAGTCGCCGTACGCGATCTTCAAGCCGGTCAAGTAAGGAGTCAGACCGGCAAACCGAGCAGTCGCGCCGCGTTGTCGCGATAGACCTTTCGCAGGATCGCGTCAGGTAAACCGAGTCCATAGATGCGCCAGCGTCCCTGAGGAGGCGTTGGCGCCGGCGCGTAGTCGAAGTACTCGTCTTCGGTCTCGAGAAAGCGGAAGTAGATCTCGTACAGCGTCTCACCGAAGATCTGCTGCGGCGTCTGCACGCCGTGCGGCACCGCGTCTGTGCCGAACAGGATGCGATCCTGGTAGCGATCGAAGAAGCGGCGTGCGGTGCGCGGCTGGCGGCCCAGCTCGCCGATGCGCGCGCCGATCTCCACGTGCATGTTCGGATAGCGGTCCAGACACTCCGAGACGTAGCCGAGATCCTCGGCGTTGTTCCCGACGTGCAAGACGACGAAGACCGTCTTCGGATGCCGTGCGAACACGCGATTCCTCGCCTCGTACAACTGCCGCGGCGATGGGAAGTCGCGTCCGTAGAACGACCAGTCGGGATGATTGTTCAGTTCCTCGAATCGTTCGTTGAAACGATCGATCGGCAGGAAGAACGCGTCGGGATCGCCGACGTGGATCGCGACCGGCATCCTCGCGCCGCCGCAGGCCTCCCACATGCCGTCGAACCGCCGGTCGTCGATGGCAACGAGAGGTCCAGACGACACCTGCTCACGAAGATAGAGTCCGAGTGTTTTGAGTATCTTCAAGCCGCGGGCGCCGAGCCGGCTTGCCGCCTCGATCGCCTGCGCCTGTTCCCGCGCGTAGCCTGGATTGGTGATCGCTGACCATCGCGGCTCTGTGAACGTCAGGAACCGGCCGGGATGTGCCGTCTGATACGACGCGATGCTTTCGCGCAATCCGCTCCCAATCCCGCCCGTCAAGTTCACCATCGTCTGCAGATTCACTCGATCCATGACCGGCAGGAGTTCCGCCGGCGTTGCGCGGAACTTGCGCTCTTCTCCGTGCGGGACGCCCGCTACGGACTTGGCGCTGAAGCCGAGATGCGTGTGGAAGTCGATGACCGGAAAGCGCGCCCTCGACACGTTGGTGGCAGGCACCTTGAGCATGCTGCGCGGCTGGAAGTCCTGCAGATCGAGCTGAAGCGGCTTCGTCGCGGCGGGCGTCTGTTGCTCGAGTGCGACTGCTGTGCGGGACATCGGCAGGGAAGCCGCAAGTACCGAAAGCCATTGTCGTCGGTTCATTGACAGGATCCTTGAATGCTGTTTCGCCCTATGAAGTGGGATCCAAGCTGATAATCCTCGCGCTCAATTGTCCGTCCAGGATCTCGATCCGCGCGACGCTCACGGGCAGCCGAAACCGCCGCGGACCGGCGCTGCCGGGGTTCAAGTAAAGCACGCCGTCGCGATCCTGGATTGAAGGTTTGTGCGAATGCCCATAGATCACAGCATTGATCTCGGCCGGTACGGGCATCGGATCGTCAAGGATGTGACGAACGTGGACGGCGTGCCCTTCGAAATCGAGGAGCAACGACTTGGG
>Ga0075430_100005076_pt1 | contig 11080 bp, 10 predicted proteins | sample RhiMetdeltSRZDD4_FD_75294 | JGI IMG/M metagenome (GOLD analysis project Ga0075430, IMG submission 75294) | Populus rhizosphere microbial communities from Tennessee, USA - Rhizosphere MetaG P. deltoides SRZDD4 | ecosystem: Host-associated > Plants > Roots > Rhizosphere > Soil | place: USA... | reverse complement strand
CCAGGGCGGCCCCGACGCCTTCTATCGCGGGGAGATCGCGGACCGGGTCTGCGCCTACCTCCGCGAGCGCGGCGGCCTGCTGACCCCGGACGACTTCGCCGCCACCGAGACCACCCCGGTCGAGCCGATCACCGCCTCGTATCGCGGCCACACCGCCTGCCAGCTCCCGCCGAACACCCAGGGTTTCGCCGCCCTCGAGATCCTCGGTATCCTGGACGGCCTCGACGTTGCCGCCCTCGGCGACTCGACCGCGGCGTACGTCCACACCCTCGCCGAGGCGGCCCGCCTGGCGTTCGGCGACCGCGACCGCTACCTGACCGACCCCGACTTCAGCGACATCCCACTCAATCAGCTACTTTCTGTCGAGCACGCCGCCGCGCTGCGCGCCAGGATCGATCCGGATCGCAAGGGCTCGCCGGAAGCCGCCCCGACTGGCGGCGGCACCTGCTACCTCTGCGCCGTCGACCGCGACGGCAACGCCGTCTCGCTGATCCAGAGCGTCTTCTTCGACTTCGGATCGGGCGTGGTGGCCGGCGAGACCGGACTGCTGTTGCAGAATCGCGGGTCGTTCTTCTCGCTCGACCCGGCCCACCCGAATCGACTGGAGCCGCGCAAGCGCACGTTCCACACCTTGATCCCGGCGATGCTGCTCGATGCGGACGGCCAGCCGGCCCTGCTCTACGGCACGATGGGCGGCGAGGGCCAGCCCCAGACCCAGGCCGCCGTCGTGACCCGCGTCCTCGATTTTGGCTACGACGTGCAGCGCGCCGTCGACGCGCCCCGCTGGCTCTACGGCCGTACCTGGGGCACCCAGTCGGCGGCGCTCAGCCTGGAGGAGACCCTGGGGACGGCGGTCGCCGCGCGCCTCGCGGCGATGGGCCACGACGTTCGGGTGGTCCCGGCCTGGAGCGACACGATGGGCCACGCCCAGGCGATCCAGATCGACCGCGAGCGTGGCGTCTACTGGGCCGCCGCCGACCCGCGCAGCGACGGCGCAGCGGCCGGCTGGTAACGAAAGCCCCTCTCCCGTCGGCGAGAGAGGGGCTCGCATGCGTGGTGGCGAGCGCGCGTCCTGACACTCCGTGCGATGCTGTCAGCTCAGCGCGACCAGGACCGGCGCCCCATGGGCGGCACCGTTGCCGACCGCGACGGCCGCGCCGCTGGCCTCGGTCCGCGAGAACACCGGCGCCAGCAATTCCCCGAGCGTCAGCGATGGGAAGGCCGGGTGCCCGACCGACTGCTCGGGATGGACCGTGTACTGGTTCCGGTAGCCGCGCTTGCCGATGGTGATGTAGCCGTTCTCGGCGAGATCGCGCAGGATCCGATGGACCGCCCGCTCGGTGATCCCGAGGGACAGGGCCAGCTCACGGGTCGTCACCTCGCCCCTGACGGCGAGCAGCATCAACAGCGACAACTGGTTGGACAGACAGGTCGACATATCCCCTCCGAAAGGCTCGCTCCGTTCGCGTGTCGCCACCGGCCGTGGTCGGGCCCCACCTGACGCCAGCATCATGGCCAACGCAACCGTACCGTTCTGTCCTGAGCGTGCGGTGAATGACATCTGAATCCTAGTTGAAAGTCTCATGAAAATTGTGACCGGACCGGGCGGTTGCCGAACCCGGTGACCGGGCGGTACGCTCGCCCTATGGAGGAGTCGTGACGCTGCCCGGCGCCCTCGGCGAGCGGTCCCCGGCCCTACGCGCGGGGGTCAGGACGCTCGTCATGGGGATCCTCAACCTGACCCCGGACTCGTTCTCCGGCGATGGCCTTCAGGGCGGTCCGGACGCCGCCGTCCGCCACGCCGAGGCGCTGGTCGCCGCCGGCGCCGACATCGTGGACGTCGGCGGCGAGAGCACTCGCCCCGGCCACGACCTCATTCCTGAGGACGTCGAGCTGGCGCGCGTCCTCCCCACACTGGAGCATCTGGCCGGACGCATCGGGGTGCCGATCTCGATCGACACCCGCAAGTCGAAGGTCGCGGAGGCCGCGCTGGCGGCCGGCGCGACGATCGTCAACGACGTCAGCGGCCTGACCTTCGATCCGAGGCTGGCCGAGGTCGCGAGCCAGGCCGGCGCCAGCCTGATCGTCGGGCACTGGCGCCGTCGCCAGCCGGGCAGCTCAAACGAGCCGCCCCGGCCGGATCATCGCAACGTCCAGGGCGACCCCGGCCACCTGACCGTGCCGGACGACCTGATCGCCTGGCTGGCCGGCGGCCTCGCCGAGAGCGTCCGCGTCGCCACGGCGGCCGGCATCCCCCGCACGCGCCTGATCGTCGATCCGGGCCTCGGGTTCGCCAAGCTGCCGCCGGTCAGCATCGCGGTCCTCGGCCGGCTGCGCGAGCTGCGGGCGCACCTCGGGCTGCCGATGCTCGTCGGGGCCTCGCGCAAGGGGTTCGTCGGCGCGGTGCTGGACCAGCCGGTCGAGGAGCGCCTGGAGGGCTCGCTGGCGACCGTCGCCCTGACCGTCCAGGCCGGCGCGGACGCCGTACGGGTCCACGACGTCGAGCCGGCCGTCAAGGTGGCCCGGATGTCGGAGGCGATCGTCTACGGCTGGTCCGACCCGATGCCGGCCTGGACGCCGATCTATCTCGGGCTCGGCGCCAACCTCGGGGACCGGGCCGGCACGATCGCGCGGGCGATGCAGGAGCTTGACGCCGATCCCCAGATCAGGGTGTTGCGCCGGGCCTCCCTCTACGAGACGGCGCCGGTCGGGGTCGTCGAGCAACCGGCGTTCCTGAACACGGTCGTGGAGGCGCTGTCGACGCTCTCGGGATGGCCGCTGCTCGACGCCGTCAAGCGCGTCGAGCGGAGCCTCGGTCGGCAGTCACGCGAGCGCTGGGGGCCGCGCGAGATCGACGTCGACGTCCTGCTCCACGGCGCCACGCGGCTCGAGGAGCCCGGCCTGGAGATCCCCCACCGCCAGATGTGGGCGCGGCGGTTCGTGCTGGAGCCGCTCGCCGAGCTACGCCCGGACCTGAGCGGGCCTGACGGCCGCCCGATCGACGATCACGTGCGGGCGCTCAGATCGAGTCAGGAGGCGCGCTCGCTCGGCTGGTGACGGACCGCGCCGGGGGCGCACTGGGGTGGGGGTCCGGGGCCGAGGTGAGGGCCGTCGCGGCGATCCTGGTCGCCACCGCCAGCCGCACCACTTTCGTCCAGGCGCCCAGGAACGCCAGGAGCTGGCCGTACGCCAGGGCCACCAGCAGTCCCGGTACCGCGTACGCATCGCCGACCGGCGGCGCGAGGATCGCGGCGAGCAGCAGCCCGACGACGGGGAGCGAGAGCAGCAGCCAGACCGCCAGGATCTTGGGGCGGATCATGGCCCGGCCGGCCCGCCAGAGCGCCCGCGCCGCCGAGCCCTGATGCTCGACCACCATGGACGCTCGTGCCAGCTCAACCCAGCCCAGCAGGATCGAAAGAAGCGCGTGCTGGGCGATCGCCGACACGACGGCATGCTGGAGAATCGCCGACAGGTTCTGCCCGACGGCCGGCCGCACGAACGACATCACCATCCAGAGGAGGACCGCCGCCGCGATCACGAGCACGCCGCCGAGCACGGTCAGGCGGAGAAATGGCCCGAACCACCGTCGGCACTCCGACCAGAACGACGGCGCCGCCCGGTCACCCGAACGCAGGCGATCGAGGATGCCGCCGGCGAGGAAGCTGTACGCCGCGACCTGGCCGAGGAAGGCGGCCGGGAGCGCCACGAGCGCCGCGAGACGGAGGAGCCGGGCGCCGTCGAGGTCGCGGGCATAGTAGGCCGTCATCACGATCTCGGAGACGACGTTCATCCAGCCCGCGCCGAGCAGGTCGGCACGCCACGGACGGTCGCCGGCCAGCGCGGACAGTCCGAGCATTGCGACCCCCACCGGCAGCAGCCCGAGCGCCAGGTTGGCCAGGTAGAGCGGCACGGCCAGCCGCAGCGTCAGAAGCAGCAGGCCCGGCCCGCGCCCCCGGTCGGGCGCGGCGGCCCGTGTCCGCTCCATCAGCCGACCATCCCGGCGAGGAGCGCCGCCTGGATCAGGCCGAGCAGCCGCGCCGCGAGGGTCAGCAGCGGGAGTGGCGACGGCGCGACCTCGCGGCCGTTGTCCAGGACGTTCGGTTCGAGCCGGATGGCCTGGCCGGGATCGACCTGAATCCGCGCGAGTGGGGCCCGCGGCGCCTGGACCACGATCCGGGCGGTGTCCCCGCTCCAGAGCGCACTGTCCCCGCTCCCGTCGACGTAGCTCAGCGCGACCGGGACTGGGATGGCGGCGTCGCCCTGCCGCTCGACGATGGCCCGTTGCTCGCCGGCCTCGGCGACGCGGTACTCCACGACGGAGGTCCCGTAGACCATCGGCCTGAAGAACCAGTCAAGGCTCGTGTCGAGCCCCCCTTCGAGCGACTGCTGTAAATCGGCCGTGGTGGGATGCCGCCAGCGCCAGCGATCGAAGTGCGCCCCCAACGCCGCGAGGAACCGCTCCTCGCCATACGCGCGTTCCAGCGTGAGCAGCGCGAGGCTGCCCTTGGAGTAGACGGTCGCGCCGTAGGTCAGGAGGTCCGGATACAGCCAGGACGGCTGCGCCAGCCTCTGCTGCACGCCCGCGAACAGGTACTGGATGCGCTGGACCTCCTCATACCCCATCTTGAATGGCCCGATGTCCAAGAGGGACCGATCCCGACCGTAGACCGAGCCGAGGACGCGCATCGTGGCGTAGTCGGCGAATCCCTCGTCCAGCCAGGCCTCGCGCGCCTCGTTGGTCGCGAGCTGGAGGGGCACCCACTGGTGCGCGATCTCGTGGACGGTGACCACCTCGGCGCCCAGCAGGCCCCGTTCGAGCCCGAACGCCGGGATCGGCTGACCGAGCGTGACGAGCATCGGGTACTCCATCCCGCCCGCCCCGGCGGCATTCGGGGGCGGCACCACCAGCGTCAGCCGGGGCCAGGGGTACGGCCCGAACCAGCGGCCGAGCAGGTCGAGCGCCTGCTGGGCCGAGGTGAAGAATCGGGCGTCGACGTCCATGCTCATCGCCCGGGGCGCCAACAGCTCCAGCTCGACGGGACGGCCGGCCGCTTCGACGACTCTGGTGACGGTGCGGTACCCGGGCCAGGCGGTCCAGGCCACGTCGCTGACCGATTCCGCCCAGTACCGCACGGTGGTGGTCCCGTCGGCGTTGGCGACCGTGCTATCGCGGGTGCCGGTCGCCCCGGTCACGTAGCCCGCCGGCACCGTCAGCGTCAGGGTGTACGAGCCGAAGTCGGCGAAGAACTCGGCGTTGGCGTGCCAGGGCTCGGCGTCCCAGGCCCCCCGATCGTAGACGGCCAGCTTGGGGTACCACTGCCCGGCCATCACGAAGTCGTCGGCCACGCCGGTCCGCGCGAACACCCGGGGGAGCTGACTCGTCCAGGTGACGGCGAACCTCGTCGTCTCGCCCGGCCCGATCGCCCGCGCGGCCGGCAGCGGGATCCGGAGGACGGTCGCCTCCGGATCGACGTCGGCCGGGAGCAGGTCCTCGCCCGTGTCCAGCAATTGGAGCCCTTCGAGCCGAATCCAGCCCGGCCGGCGCGGATCGTAGCCGCTGCCGCGATGCTCGCCGCCCGACTCGCGCATCCACTGCGTCTCTTCGTGGCGGAAGGCGTTGAGGTACAGCTTCAGCCAGACCTCGCCGAGGGTGTCCGCCGAATGGTTCCGATACGTGATCGTCGCGGACCCGTGAATCTGGCTGGTGGCGGCGTCCCAGCGGGCGTCGAGGTCGTACGAGGCGACGTCGACGGAAGCGGGCGCGGCCGGGCCGCTCGGAGCGGGTGGTGGAGGCGGGGCGGCGGGCGGCGCGGCCGGCTGGGTCGTCTGGGCCCGCGAGGGCGCGATCGGCCCGACGAGGCCGGCGAGCAGACTGAGGAGCACCCCCACCACGATCGACTGCGCCAGGCGCACCATCCAGCGACGTCGCCGGGTCATCGGCATCGTTCGAGCCTCAGGCAAGCGAGCCGACCGACGGGCGGCTCGGGATGGCCGGACGTGCTGCACTCCGCGTGCCCACGGCCGTCAGGATGGCGGCCTCTGGGAGCGTTCCCGGTAGCGCAGGGCGGCGCGCGTGCCCGCCCACGCGACGAGCCAGACCAGGAAGAACAGGCCGAAGACGACCGCCAGATCCAGGAAGTTGTCCGGATCGCCGAGCCCGAACACCAGGAAGCGGAACACCAGGATGATGGCGTAGAGCACCGCCCCGATCTGGAACGCCCGCTTGACCCGATCCCGCGCGAAGAAGATGCCGAGCACGAGCAGGATGCCGAGCGCCAGGAAGAGCGTGTTCCTCATCGACGCGACACCCTCACGGCGCAGGCGGCGCTCACGGCGCGAACCGCTCGAACAGGCGGGCGTCCACGCGTCCGTTGAGCGGCAGGACCGAGCCGTTCACCAGATACGGGGAATCGTACTCGGTGCGCTGGCCGGCCGTCTTGCCGGGCACCGGGAAGAGGCGACAGGAGAGCGGCTTGTTCAACGCCAGCGCCAGCGCCGAGACGTCCAGGATGATGGCGGCAAGCTGCTCGGGCGCGGCGTCCCCGGGCAGCGGCACGGTGTCGAGGCCGGTCCCGCAGACCGCCGAATAGAGCAGCAGCTCCGAGACCGACGCCAGCCCGGCCGAGGCCCGCGCCGCCAGGATCGAATCCTCCAGGACCGGCAGCATCAGCCCCGAGTATCCGACCTGGGCCAGCGGCAGCCGCTTCAGCATCCGCGTCAGGGCGCTCGCCGCCGCCAGCGTGCCGGGGGCCCCGAGCTCGCCGCCCCCGAAGTCCTCCAGCATCCCGGCCGCGCTGTCCTCCTCGGGCGTGAACGGGGCCGGCGTCAGGTCGGTGCCGCCGTGGGCGATCCCGTGCTCCGCTTCGAGCGCCCGCGCGATCGCCTCGACCCGCCGCACCTCGGCGCCGAGCGTCTCGCCGAGCCGTCGTTCGAGGTCGTCGAGCGTCCCGGGCCCGGAGAACGCCCGCCGCACGGCGTCGGCCGCCTGGAGCCCGATCGTGAAGCGGGGCGGGCCGTCGCCGTGGTACGCCGCCGGGAAGAACGGGATGTTCGGGCCGCACTCGGCGATAGTGCAGAAGCGGAAGTTGCCGAACCCGAGCCGCGTCTCGCGGGCGAGCCGCGCGACGAGCGCACCGGCCGCCAGCGCCGCGCCACCGGACGGCAGGCCGCCGTTCGTCGCCTCGATCGAGCCGTTGATCTGCTCGGTGCCCACGAGCGCATCGGCGAGTGCCGCCGCGTACCGCCGGCCGGCCTCGAGACCGAGGCGATCCCAGCGGATCGGCCCGATCGAGGTGAAGCCGATCCCGTGCGCCTTGCAGGCCGCTTCGAGGTCGCGCGCGAACGGGACGACCCACGCGGCGTCGTCGGGCGCGCCAAGCTCGGCGAACGGCGAGAGCGCCACTCGGGTGGTCTGGACCTCGATGCCGGCGTCGGCGAACCGCCGGACGGCGGCGGTCAGGAAGTCGCCGGCCGTCCGGACGGCGGTCGTGTCCACCGGCCACGCACCCGGCAGGCCCACGCAGATCGATCGAATCTTCACGGCGCTCCCCGTCCCCGGCTGCCGATCGCCGCGCGTGCGGTCGATCTGCGAAAGGGTACCCCGTTTCCCTCACCGTTGGCGGCACCGCGCGTGCAGACGCCACCGCGCGACGGCCGCAGTGATCGTATCGAGACGCCCGGCTCCTGTTGCAGCGCCGTACACTGCGATCGGACGCCCGAATGAGGACAAGGAACGCCAGAGATGTCTGTGCCGACGACCACCAACGGGGCGGCTGACAACCGCGAGGAGCGAGGGCCGGCCCTGCTGGCCGTCCACCGTCCGGTCCGCTATCGCGAGGCCGAGCAGCGCTTCAGCACCGCCCTCCAGCGCCGCCTCGACGAACTGCTGCGCGGCGAGCGCAACCGCCTGATGCTGCTGCGCAAGTACCCGGCCGAGCCGCACCGGATCGGCGTCATGAACACCGTCGGGGTGGACACCTCGAAGCTGCGGGTCCGGATCGTGGAGCGGCTGATCCGCGACGCGCTGCTGTTTCTGCACGCCGACCCGCACGGCGGCCCGTGCGCCCAGCTCCACGACGGCGCCGGCGGGCTCGTCGAGACCCGCAAGTTCACCACCAAGTTCCCGCACATCGTCATCGAGCGGATCGACGTCTTCGACGAGCAGACCGGCGAGACCCGACACATCCAGTGGTCGGCGATGCGGATGCAGAACCAGCGCGCGGCGACGCGCATCAATCGAATGCTGGACGCGGCGAACCTTGGACTGGACGTGGTCAAGCTGTTCATCTAACGTAGGGAATAGGTGACAGGGAATAGGTCATAGGGGGCGGACGAACCCCTATAACCTAACTCCCTATCCCCTATTCCCTTCGTCGAGGTGGCCCATGACCCTCCGCTTCGATCCAACGCAGAGCGTCGAGGAGGTCCAGGCGGCGCTCAGCGGCGCCGCCGTGGCCGCCTGGGGCGCCAGCGTCCTGCCCGAGATCGAGCCCGTCCTCGAGATGTCCGCGCAGGCGCTCTGGCGCATCTGCCAGGAGCCGCTCGAGCCGACCGCCGTCGAGCCGTAGGCGGCCATCGTGACGAACCTGCACGATCTCACCGCGACTGAGGCCGCCCGCCAGATCCGCGACCGCGAGCTCTCGCCGGTCGAGCTGACGGACGCGCTCCTGGACCGCATCGAGCGCTCCCAGCCGACCCTCAAGGCGTTCGTCACCGTCGACGCCGAGGGCGCGCGAGCGGCAGCCCGCGCCGCCGAGGCCGCCATCAAGGACGGGGCGGATCTCGGGCCGCTCCACGGCGTCCCGTTCGCCGCGAAGGACATCTACGACGCAAGCGGCCTGCCGACGACGGCCGGTTACGTCCCTCTCGCCGACGCCGTCGCCGAGCGCGACTCGTTCACCGTCGCCAGGCTCAAATCGGCCGGCGCGATCCTGGTCGGCAAGGCCGTCACCACCCAGTTCGCGTCGTCGGACCCCTCGCCGAGCGTCAACCCGTGGCGCGCCGACCGGAGCCCGGCCGGATCCAGCAGCGGCTCGGGCGTGGGCGTCGCCGCGCGGCTGGTCCCGATCGCGCTCGGTACCCAGACCGGCGGCTCAATCCTCCGGCCGGCCGCCTACAACGGCGTCGTCGGCCTCAAGCCGACCTACGGCCGCGTCAGCCGGGCCGGCATCGTGCCGCTCGCCTGGAGCCTCGACCACGCCGGGCCGATCGTGCGCTCGGTCGAGGACGCGGCGCTGGTGCTCGGCGTCCTGGCCGGCCACGATCCGAACGACCCGCGGTCGATCGTGGCGGACGTGCCGGACTACCTGGCCGCCGTCGCGACGCCGCTGGAGCGGCCCCGCCTCGGGCTGCTGGTCGACTTCCTCGACCGCTCCGAGCCCGAGGTCAGCACCCAGCTTCGGGAGGTCGCCGCGAAGGCGAGCGCGGCCGGAGCCGACGTCCGCGAGGTCCGGCTGACCTCGCCCGTCGACCTCTACCTGGCGGTCCACGGCATCACGATGCAGTGCGAGGCCGCCGCCGTCCACGCCACCTGGATCGCCCGCGACCGCTCGGCGTACAGCCCCAGGATCCGGGCCTCGGCGATGCTCGGGCAGGTGGTCCCATCCTGGGCGTACCTGCACGCCCAGCGCCTGCGCCGCCGCCTGGCGGACGAGACGGCAGCGCTCCACGCCGACGTCGACGCGTTCCTGCTGCCGACCGCCTCGAACCAGCCGCCCGGTCCCGAGACGACCGGCGACGCCTCGTTCCAGTCGCCATGGTCGCTGCTCGGGCTACCGTCGATCAGCCTGCCGAGCGGCGTCAGCGCGGGCGGGCTGCCGTTCGCGGCCCAGCTCGTCGGCCGGCACCTGGACGAGCCGACGCTGCTGCGGGCGGCGACCTGGCTGGAGCAGGTGCTCGCCTTCGACGCCCGGCCGCCCGAGGGCTGGTAGTGGCAGAGCCAGGCTCGGTCAAGCGTGGCGTCCGCGACGCCTATAACCTCGCGGCGCCGCGCTACGAGCGGTTCATCATGCCGACGTTCGTACCGATCGGCCGGCGGATCCTGGCGCTGGCCCGGCCGAACACCGACGACCTCCACGTCGATCTCGCGACCGGCAGCGGGCTGGTGCCGGCGCTGGCCGACGAGCGAAGGATGATGACCTGCATCCCGCCCTGGCGCGCAGCGATGGACTTCTCGACGTCGATGCTGCGCGCCGCCCGCCAGAACGCCAGATCCACCCACCTGATCCAGGGCGACCTCGATCACCTGCCGTTCCGCGACGCCAGCATCGACCTGCTGACCCTTTCGCTGGCGCTCCACCACCTGCCGACGCCCCGCCACGCCCTGCCGGAGCTGCGACGGGTGCTGCGCCCGCGCGGCCGGCTGGTCCTGGCCGCCTGGGCCGACGAGCTGAGCCCGCTCTGGCAGGCGTTCGACCGCTGGTTCGAGCGGGCCGGCCTCGGGACGGCGCGCGCGGGGCGGCAGCCCGACCTGCCGATCAGCACGCCGGAGCTGTTGCGGTCCGCCCTGTTGGAGGTCGGAGGTTTCACGACCGCCGAGGTCACCCGCGAGCGCCCGCCGATCGTCTTCCACTCACTGGCCGACTTCTGGGAGTGGCGGGTCTCGTTCCCGGCCACCTACCAGGGGCTGATGGCCGCCGATCCCGCCGCGCACGAGCGGCTGAAGGACGAGTGCCTGGCGGAGCTTGCTCCACTGGTCGGCGACGGCGAGGTCCGCGCCGACCAGGCGGTCTTGTTCGCCGTCGCCCGTCCTTGAGCGCCCGCGCGCCGTCGTCTGCTCCGTTCGCGCTATCCTCTCGTCTCGACGTTGCCAGGAGGGGACGCGTGAAGCTGGGCATACACCTGGGAAACAACGGCTCGTCGGCCACCGCCGACTCGCTCGCGACGCTCGCCGCCCGAGCCGAGGCGCTCGGGTTCGACTCGGTCTGGACCTCGGACCACGTCGTCATCCCCAGCAGCATCGCCGGGGAGCACCCGTACGGGCGGCCCGGCGTCTACGACCCGGCCGACCTCCAGAACTACTGGGAGGCGTTCTCGGTGCTGGCGTTCGTCGCCGGCATGACGAAGCGCGTCGAGCTTGGCG
>Ga0075430_100005073_pt1 | contig 11087 bp, 9 predicted proteins | sample RhiMetdeltSRZDD4_FD_75294 | JGI IMG/M metagenome (GOLD analysis project Ga0075430, IMG submission 75294) | Populus rhizosphere microbial communities from Tennessee, USA - Rhizosphere MetaG P. deltoides SRZDD4 | ecosystem: Host-associated > Plants > Roots > Rhizosphere > Soil | place: USA... | reverse complement strand
CGCCGCCGCTGCGCTCCGGCCTGATCTCGTCGCCGACAAAGGGCGGCAGGTCCACCAGCGCTGCCGGGCGCCGGCCCGCGAGCCCGAACCGGTCCTTGCCCCGGGCATCGGTGAACAGGCTCGGCCCGAAGCCGATCGTCAGGGTCAGCCGGGACGGCGGCAGCCCCATCGCCTCGCCGGTGTCCTCCGGCGGCGCGTCGTCCGGGCCGGACACCGCGCCGTACTCGCCGACGTCCTTCCCGGCCGCCATCGCTGCCGCGGCCGCGGTCCACTCCTTGAGCAGCCGGACCAGCCCGTCGCGGGTCGTGCCCGGCAACAGGTCGAAGGCTGCGAAGTGCAGCCGGTCCTGGGCCGGGGTGACGATGCCTGCCTGGTGGTCGCCGTGGAAGCCGACGGCCGACGCGCTGTCGTAGCCGCCGGTCTCGTCGGACTCGGAGGCGGCGGCGTGCACCGCGTACCCGCCGACCCCGGCCGCGACGGCCGCCCCTGCCGCGCCGAAGAGGCTGCGGCGGGACAGTCCGCGGGACTGCGGTGCCGGATCCTGGGTCACTTCTGGGCCACCACCGCGGCAACCTTGCTGACCGGCTCGGCCAGTGCGTCCAGCGTCGTGCTGAGCTGCTTGCGCTCCGGCTCTGTGACCTTGTCGTAGGAGACGAAACCGTCGCCCTCGCGGTACTTCTCCACCGAGGCGAGCACCGCGGCGAACTGGGTGTCGAGCGTCTTCACCAGTGCCGCGTCACGCTGCTGCAGCGCAGGGCGGAGCGCCTGAACCGCGGCCTGCGAGCCTTCGACGTTCGCCTTGAAGTCCCACAGGTCGGTGTGGCTGTAGCGGTCCTCCTCGCCGGTGATCTTGCCGGTCGCGACCTCGTCCAGCAGCTCCTTCGCACCGTTCGCGAGCTGCAGCGGGTTCAGCTGGACGGCCTTTGCCTTCGCCACCACGGTCTTCACGTCCGCCAGCAGCATGTCGGCGTACTTCGCCATCCCGGCGGTGCTGTTGTCCACCCAGAGCGCCTTCTCGATCCGGTGCCACCCGGTGAAGTCCTTGCCCGGCTCGACATCGTTCTCGCGACCGTCGATCTTCGGGTCCAGGTCGCCGAACGACTCCGCCACCGGCTCGATCCGCTCCCAGTAGGTGCGGTTGACTCCGAACAGCTGCTTGGCCTTCGCGATGTCGTTCGCCTTCACCGCGGTGACGAACTCGACGGTCCGCTCCTCCAGGGCGGCGGCCTGCGAGTTCACGTACCGCTGGTAGCTCACGGTGGCCTGCTTGAGCGCGGCGTCGCTGTCGACCTGCTTCGCCGCCTCGCCGGAGACGGTCAGGTCGCCGCGGATGCCGTTGCCGACCATGCCCGGCTTGCAGGCGGTCTGGTACTTGCCCGCCTCCAGCTCGACGATCAGGTCGCGCTTCAGGCCCGGGCCGATGTTCTCCACCTCGCCCATCACCCGGTCGCCCTCGGCATACACGTAGAACTCGGTGACCTTGCTGCCGCCGTTGGTGACGCTGAACGTGCTGGTGCCGGCCAGTACCTCGGCGCGGCTGAGCTTGCACTCGGAGTCGCCGGCCGTGACCGCGACCGGGCCGGTGCCGTCGTCGGTGGCGGCAGGCGTCTCCTCGGCGCAGGCCGTCAGGCCGACGGCGAGGAGTACGGCGCTCACGCCGGCGGCAGAGCGGGTCCGGAGGGTTGCGACGGGCATGGCTGGATCTCCTGATGGGACTCGGTGGAAGGACTGGCTCAGGCCGGCTCGGACGAGACGGCCGGCGACGCCGGCTGGGGCTGCGGGGGCGGTCCGGACGGACGCAGGTAGAGGAACATGACCGGGACGAGGTAGGCGAGCCAGACCACCAGCTCGATCACCGTCGGCTGCGCGTTGAAGTTGAAGATGCCCTTCAGCAGGACGCCGTACCAGCTGTCCGGCGGTATCGCAGCGGAGATGTCGAAGGCGAGCGTGTTCAGGCCCGGCAGGATGCCGGCCTCCTGCAGGTCGTGGAAGCCGTACGCAAGGATGCCGGCGGCAACGAGTACGAGGATCGCCCCGGTCCACTTGAAGAACCGGGCCAGGTTGATCTTGATCGCGCCGCGGTAGATCAGCAGCCCGAGCGCCACCGCAGTAGCGAGCCCGAGCATCACGCCGGCGAACGGGGTCACGGTGGTCGCGGTGGCGGCGGACGCGTACACGATGAAGGCTGTCTCGATGCCCTCCCGGAACACCGCGAGGAACGCCAGCAGCATCACCGCGCCGGCGCCCACCTCGAGCGCCTGCCCCATCCGCTCGCGTAGCTCGCCCGCGATCGTGCGGGACGCCTTGCGCATCCAGAAGATCATCCAGGTGACGAACGCAACGGCGGCGATCGACATGATCCCGCCGATCGTCTCCTGGGTGGTGAACGACCTCGCGGTCAGCGCGGTGATGAACTGCAGCAGGGACCAGCCGAGGACCGCGAGCGCGATCGCCGCACCGACGCCGAACCACAGGTGCTTGAGCCGATCACGGTGACCGGACTTGACCAGGAACGTGGCGAGGATGGTGACCACCAGCGCGGCCTCGAGACCCTCCCGCAGTCCGATCAGGAAGTTGGCGAGCACAGGGCGTTCCTCAATCGGGTTAGGCTAGGCTAATTAAGCGTAGGTTAACCTAACAGAGGCCACTCGCCCACAGTCTCGTAGGCCGAACCTCGATTGGGTCCCTGACCGAGTCGCGACGCGATCAGCTGGATGCTCTCCGCGGTCCACGCCGGCCCGTCGTACCCCTCGAAGATCCGCAGCCACCGGGTCACGTCCACCGGCCGCCGCAACCGGGCCAGCGTCACGTGCGGCGAGAACCGCCGGCCGGCCACCTCGATCCCGGCCCGGTTCGCCGACGCCCGGGTCCCGGTCGCAAGCCGTGACAGCGCTGTCCGGTCACCCTGTACGCCGGTCCACAACACCCGCGCCTCCGCCGCGTTCGGGAACGCACCTCCGCCGGACAACCGCAGCCCCATCGCCGGCCGGCGTCGGGCGGCGCGTTCCAGCCGCTCCTCCAGCTCGTCGGCCTTGCGGTCGGGCACCTCGCCGAGGAACGCCAGCGTGATGTGCCAGTTCTCCTCGGCCGCCCAGCGCAGATCGTCGTCCGGGTGCTCTCGCCGCGGTTCCACGAACCCGGCCAGATGCTCGATGACCTCCACCGGCGGAACCACACCCACGAACAAACGCACTGCCCCACGTTAGGCGACGATTGGACCCAAGTTCCAAGCCCGCGGTGCCCACGTGCGACATGGTGGCTTGAAACTTGGGTCCAGTCGTCGCCACAAGGGAGGTGGGCGTGGACACGGTGAACCTGCCGGCGCCGTGTGTGGTGGTGCTGGTCGGACCCGGGGCGAGCGGGAAGACGACCTGGGCCGACGAGCACTTCGCGGCGGACGTGATCGTGTCGAGTGACCGGCTGCGGGCCCTGGTCGGGTCCGGCGAGGACGACATCGCGGCGAGCGCGGACGCGTTCGAGCTGCTCGACGACGTAGTACGACGGCGGCTGGCGCGCCGGCTCACCACCGTGATCGACACACTCGGGCTGGACGCCGAACGCCGTATCCGGTGGCTCACACTGGCCCGGCAGCACGGGCTGCCCTGTGTCGCGGTCGCGTTCGACACCCCGGCCGCGGAGTGCCGGGCCCGCAACCGCGGTCGCGCCAAGCGGATACCGGCCGACGTACTGACCACGCAGCTCAAGACCTGGGCGGCGGTCCGCGACCGTCTGGCCGATGAGGGGTACGACGAGGTGCTGGCGCCGCGGACCGTGCGCGTCGTACCGGAGGCGTTCGTGGCCGCGGCGCAGGCCGAGCACCGGCAGCGGGACGAGCCGGCCGGGCTGCGGTTCGGGCTGCACCTCGGCAGCTTCACCCATCCCGACGGCCGGGCCGCGACCGCGCGCTGGCTGCGCGACATCGCTGTCGCGGCCGAGACCGCCGGGTTCGACGCGATCTACGTGATGGACCACTTCCGGCAGATCCCGCAGGTGGGCCGGGCCTGGGAGGACTTCCTGGAGTCCTGGACCACGCTCGGCTACCTGGCCGCGTGTACCGAGCGGGTCCGGCTCGGCACGCTGGTCAGCGGTGTCACCTATCGCAATGTCGCGCATCTGGGCAAGATCGCCGCCACCCTGGACGTACTGAGCGGCGGCCGGGCCGTGTGCGGGCTGGGCCTGGCCTGGTTCGAGGCCGAGCACGCGGCGTACGGGTGGGACTTCCCCGCCGTCCGCGACCGGTACCTGCTGCTCGAGGACGCGCTCCGGCTGCTGCCGGTGCTGTGGGGTCCGGGCGGGAAGCCGTTCACCGGCAGGGTGCTGACGGTTCCGGACACCTCGTGCTACCCGCGGCCACTGCAGGAACGGCTGCCGATCGTGCTCGGCGGCAGCGGCGAGAAGCGCACGCTGCGACTGGCCGCCCGGTATGCCGACGCCGCCAACGTGTTCGGCGACGCGGCGAACGTCCGGCACAAGACCGAGGTACTGCGGGCGCACTGCGCGGACGTCGGGCGGAACCCGGACGAGGTGACGATGACGCACCTGTCGACCGTGCTGGTCGGCAGTGACGACCGGCACGTCGCCGAGCTGGTCGAGCGGCTCCGGCCGGCCCGCCAGGACCCGGCCCGGTACGCGGCTGCGGTCAACGCGGGCACCGTGGCCGACCAGGTCGGCCGGTTCCGGCAGCTGGCCGAGGCCGGTGCCGGCGAGGTGATGATCCGGCTCGCCGACCTCACCGAGCCCGGACCGGTGGCGCGGATGGCGGACGTGATCAGCGCCTTCCGCTGACCGTTTCTCAGGGCTTTCGTTGTCAACGGCAATGTTGTGCCACGTCACTGCTGTGCGTTGACGCTCGATCACTCTGCGCAATAGCGTCCACCCGCGCGCCGTGGGGGCCGCGGCCGCACCCGCCCACACCTTCGTCCCGAAGGGACCACCACCATGGTCTTCGCAGCTCGATCCCGATCTCTCAGACGCGTCCTGGCGACGTCGTCGGCCGGCCTGATGGTCTTCGCCGGCGTCGGCATGGTCGCCTCTGGCGCCGACGCGGCGCAGCCGGCCGCGCCACCCACCCCGTCGCCGGCACAGTCCCGTGCGCTGGCCGCCGAGTCCGCCAAGGACCTGGTCGCCGCCCGCGCCGCGGTCCTCAAGGCGAGCCCGGGTGACACGTTCGCCGCAAAGCCGGTCATCTCCGTCCCCGAGGGCCTGCAGTACGTGCCGTTCCAGCGCTCGTACAAGGGCCTGCCGGTGGTCGGCGGCGACTTCGTCGTGGTCACCGACCGCAACGGCGACGTCCAGGCCACCTCGGTCGCGCAGTCCGCCACGATCGGCGAGCTGTCGACCAGTCCATCGCTGTCCGCCGAACGGGCCGCCGGCATCGCCCGTGCGCGGCTCAGCACGGTCGACGCGACGTCCACCCCGCGCCTCGTCGTACACACCCTCGGTACTCCACGGCTGAGCTGGGAGACCCGGGTCACCGGCACCAAGGGCAGCACGCCGTCCAAGCAGGACGTGTACGTCGACGCGCACACCGGCAAGGTGATCGACGCCATCGAGCGCGTCGTAGCCGGCAGCGGCACCGGCGCCTACAGCGGCCCGAACCCGCTGCAGCTGGACACCACCCAGTCGGGCAGCACGTACTCGATGCGCGACCCGGCCTCGACCACGATGAGCTGCCAGGACTACGCGAACAACCAGGTCTTCTCCGGACCGGACGACCTGTGGGGCAACGGCAACGCCACCAGCAAGGAGACCGGCTGCGTCGACGCGCTGTACTCGACCCAGACCCAGAAGAAGATGCTGTCGCAGTGGCTGGGTCGCAACGGCATGGACGGCAACGGCGGCTGGCTGCCGATCCGGGTCGGCCTGAACGACATCAACGCGTTCTACGACGGCGTGAAGGTCGCGATCGGCCACAACACCGCCAACCAGTGGATCAGCTCGATCGACGTGATGGCGCACGAGTTCGGCCACGGCATCGACGACCACACCCCGGGTGGCATCTCGCGCTCCGGCACCCAGGAGTTCGTCGGCGACGTGTTCGGCGCGCTGACCGAGGCGTTCTCGAACCAGGTCGCGCCGTACGACGTGCCGGACTACCTGGTCGGCGAGGAGATCAACCTCACCGGCAACGGCCCGATCCGCAACATGTACAACCCGTCGGCCGTCGGCGACCCGAACTGCTACTCCAGCGCCATCCCGGGCACCGAGGTGCACGCGGCCGCGGGTCCCGGTAACCACTGGTTCTACCTGCTCGCCGAGGGCAGCAACCCCGGTGGCGGCAAGCCGTCCAGCTCGACCTGCAACGGCTCGTCGGTGACCGGCATCGGCATCCAGAAGGCCGGCCGGATCATGTACAACGCGATGCTGATGAAGACCACGTCCAGCTCGTACCTGCGGTACCGGACCTGGACGCTGACCGCGGCGAAGAACCTGTTCCCGGGCAGCTGCCTGGAGTTCAACACGGTCAAGGCGGCCTGGGACGCGGTCAGCGTTCCGGCTCAGACCGGCGACCCGACGTGCACCAGCAACCCCGGTGGCGTGACGGTCAACAACCCGGGCAACAAGTCCGGCACCGTCGGCACCGCGATCGCGAACATCACCCTGACCGCGACCGGCGGCACCGCGCCGTACACCTGGTCGGCGACCGGGCTGCCGCCCGGGTTGTCGATCAGCACCGGCGGCGTGATCTCGGGTACGCCGACCACGGCCGGCACCTACAACACGACCGTGACGGCACGGGACTCGGCCAGCACCCCGCAGACCGGTACGGCCACCTTCACGTTCACGATCAACCCCGCCGGTGGCGGCTGCTCCGGCCAGAAGCTCGGCAACCCCGGCTTCGAGTCCGGTAACACCGTCTGGTCGGCGTCGTCCGGAGTGATCGACAACTCGTCCGGCCGGCCGGCACGGACGGGCAGCTGGAAGGCCTGGCTGGACGGGTACGGCACCACCCACACCGACACGCTGTCCCAGTCGGTGGCGATCCCGTCCGGATGCCGCGCGACGCTGTCGTTCTACGTACGCATCGACAGCAGCGAGACGACCAGCACCGTGGTGTACGACAGGCTCACGGTGCGGGCCGGCTCGACCACGCTGGCGACCTACTCGAACCTGAACGAGAACCCGACCTACGTGCTGAAGAGCTTCGACATCTCCTCGTTCGCGGGTCAGACCGTCTCGATCAACTTCACCGGGACCGAGGACATCTCGCTGCAGACGTCCTTCGTGATCGACGACACCGCCGTGACCCTCAGCTGACACTGAGCTGACGCTCAGTCGATAGCTGCCGGCCGCCACCTCCCGCCCGGGGTGGCGGCCGGTCTGGCACTCCCTAGGCGACCGCCTGGCGGTGCGGCGGCTCGGACGAGATCGGTACGACGTCCAGCCGGGGCCGCGGCAGCAGCTGCGGGCGCAGGGCCAGGCCGCGGCGGCGGTTGAAGAACAGCACCGCCCCGATCGCGCCGAGCACGGTCAGGCCGCCACCGACGATCAGCGACCAGCGGGCTCCGAAGGTCTGGCCGATCCAGCCGATGAACGGCGAGCCGAGCGGCGTACCGCCCATCAGCACGGTCATGTAGAGCGCCATCACCCGGCCGCGCAGGTGTGGCGCGATGCTCAGCTGCATGGTCGCGTTCGCCGCGGTGAGCAGCGTCAGCGCGCTGAACCCGACCAGCGGCAGCACGATCGCGAACGACGCGTACGTCGGCATCAGGCCGCTCACGACGACCATGGCCCCGAACGCGATCGCCGCCCCGACCACGAGCCGCTGCCGGATCCGCACCCGGCGCGCGGCCATCAGCGCACCGGCCAGCGAGCCGATCGCGAGGATCGAGCCGAGGATGCCGTACTCCCCCGGGCCCTTGTGGAACTCCGCGGTCGCCATCAGCGCCGAGGTGAGCTGGAAGTTCAGCCCGAAGGTGCCGGCGAAGAACACCGTGGCCAGCACCATCATCAGGTCCGGCCGGCGCCACAGGTACCGCACGCCGTCGCGGATCATGCCCTTCTCCCGTCCCGCGGGCTTCGGCGAGTGGAGCTCGTGCGGCCGCATCCGGAGCAGCGACAGGATCACCGCGCCGTAGCTCAGCCCGTTGATCATGATCACCGGGCCGGTACCGAACCAGTGGATCAGCAGCCCGGCCAGGCCGGGACCGATGAGCCGGGCGGCGTTGAACGAGGACGAGTTCAGGCCGACCGCGTTCGACAGGTCGTCCTTGCCGACCATCTCGACCACGAACGACTGCCGGGTCGGCGCGTCGAACGCGGTGCCGATTCCGAACAGGAAGGCCAGCACGTACACCTGCCAGACCTCGACGAGACCGGTGACGACCAGCGTGCCGAGGGTGAGCGCGACCACGCCCATCGCGATCTGGGTGACCATCAGCACCCGGCGCTTCGAGAACCGGTCGGCGATCAGGCCCGCGTACGGCGAGACCAGCAGCGCGGGCAGGAACTGCAGGCCGGTGACGATACCGAGCGCCGTACCGGAGCCGGTCAGCTCCAGGACCAGCCAGTCCTGGGCGACACGCTGCATCCAGGTACCGACGTTCGAGATGATGGCGCCGGAGGCGTAGAGGCGGAAGTTGCGGACACGGAAAGCCCTGAAGGTAGGGCTCACGAGGCCGCCAGACGTTCGAGAACGGGGGCTGCCTTGCGCAGGATGTCACGCTCCTCGGGGCTCAGGGTCTTCAGCTTGGTCTGCAGCCACTCGTCCCGGCGGCGCCGGTTCGCGGCGATCAGCTCGCGCGCGGCGTCGGTGAGGTCGACCAGCACGTGACGCTTGTCGGTCTCGTGCTGGATCCGCCGGACCAGGCCGGCCGCCTCCAGGTTCGACACGGTGCGCGTCATCGACGGCGGCTTCACCTTCTCGTGCACCGCCAGGTCACCGATCGTCATCGCACCGTGCTTGCCGAGCGCTCCGAGCACGCCCAGCTGGTTCGCGGTGAGATCCGCGTCGTCGGCGCGCTGCCAGCGGATCTGCCTCGACAACCGAAGGATCGACGACCGCAGCGCACTCGCCAGGCCGACGTCGCTCTTCACCTGCTTCGAGACAACGGATGGCATGTTCATTAGCATAACTCATTACCTTTGCTAATTAAACCGGATTGCCGGCGGGGGTAGGCTGGCCCGCAGTCCGACGATGGAGGGAACGCTGACGATGCGCCTCGCGATCAAGACCAGGCCGGAGCACACGACCTGGGAGCGGATGCGGGATGTCTGGGTGGCGGCCGACGAGCTCGAGATCTTCGAGTCGGCCTGGCACTGGGACCACTTCTACCCGCTCAGCGGCGACCTGGCCGGGCCGAACCTGGAGGGCTGGACCTCGCTGGCCGCGCTGGCCCAGGCGACCCGGCGGATCCGGGTCGGCTGCCAGGTCACCGGGATGATCTACCGGCACCCGGCGGTGCTGGCGAACATGGCTGCGACCGTCGACATCGTGTCCGGCGGCCGGCTCGAGCTCGGCCTCGGAGCCGGCTGGAACCAGCAGGAGTGCGACGCGTACGGCATCGAGCTGCCGCCGCTGCGCGAGCGGTTCGACCGGTTCGACGAGGGCATGGAGGCGATCGTCGGGCTGCTCCGTGACCCGGTGACCGACCTCGACGGCCGGTACGTGCGGCTGCGCGAGGCCCGCTGCGAGCCGAAGCCGGTGCAGCGCCCGCACCCACCGATCACCATCGGCGGCCGTGGCCCGCGACGTACGCTGCGCGCGGTGGCTCGCTGGGCCCAGCAATGGAATGTGATCACCGAGTCGCCGCAGGAGTGGCTGCCGCTCAAGGAGATCCTGCTGGCACGCTGCGCCGAGGCCGGCCGCGACCCGGCCGAGATCACCTGCTCGGTGAACGTCCGGATCGACGGCGACGTGCCGGCCGAGCAGGCGGCTGAGAAGGCTGTCCAGCAGGCCCAGGGCTACGCTGACGCCGGGGTCGACCTGGTCGTGCTGAACCTGCCGCTCGACGCGGAGCCGGGCATCCTGGAACCGGTCGCGGACGCGTTCGCCCCGCTCGCCGCGCGCTGACGCACCTGCACGGGGAAGGGGATCGATGGGCCACGCTCACTCACACGACCACACCACCGCCGCCGGCGCGCACCGCGGGCGGCTGGCCGTTGTCTTCGTGATCACGCTCGTGGTGCTCGCGATCGAGGTCGTCGGCGGCCTGGTCAGCGGCAGCCTGGCGCTGCTCGCCGACGCCGCCCACATGGGCTCGGACGCGGCCGGGGTCGGCCTCACCCTGCTCGCGGTCTGGTTCGCGAGCCGGCCGCCGACCACCCGCCGTACCTTCGGCTACCAGCGTCTCGAGATCCTCGCCGCGGTGGCGAACGCGGTCATCCTGCTCGGCGCAGCGACCCTGATCACCATCGAGGCGGTACGACGCCTGCGCGACCCCGAGCCGATCTCGACCGGGCTGGTACTGGTCTTCGCCGTCGTCGGCCTGGTCGCGAACGTGGTCTCGCTCCTGGTGCTGCGCGGCGCCGACCGGTCCGCCCTCGCGATCCGCGGCGCCGCGCTCGAGGTGATGGCCGACGCGCTCGGCTCGGTCGCGGTGATCGTCGCGGCCCTGGTGATCCGGTTCACCGGCTGGCTGCAGGCCGACGCGGTGGTGTCGCTGCTGATCGCGGCACTGATCGTGCCGCGCACAGTGCGGCTGCTCAAGGAAGCCACCGACGTGCTCCTGGAGGCCGCCCCGCCGGGCGTGGACATGTCGCACGTCCGGCAGCACATCCTGAGCTGCGGCGGCGTCGTCGACGTCCACGACCTGCACGCCTGGACCATCACCAGCGGTGTCCCGGTGCTGTCCGCGCACGTCGTGGTGGACGAGACCGTCCTCGCCCACACCGGCGTCGGCCCGGTCCTGGACCGCCTGCAAGCCTGCCTGTCCGGCCACTTCGACGTAGAACACTCCACCTTCCAGATAGAGCCCCACGGCCACCGCGACCACGAAGACGCCACCCACGCCTGACCCGCGCCGTCGACCCTCAGCCGTGACCCTCATCCCTCCCGTGCGTGTTCACAAATCGCCAGCACCCGGCTGTGTGTTCACGAACTGCCAGGTCCCGGTTGTGCGTTCGAGAATCGCCAACGATCGGGCCCT
>Ga0075430_100005070_pt1 | contig 11090 bp, 7 predicted proteins | sample RhiMetdeltSRZDD4_FD_75294 | JGI IMG/M metagenome (GOLD analysis project Ga0075430, IMG submission 75294) | Populus rhizosphere microbial communities from Tennessee, USA - Rhizosphere MetaG P. deltoides SRZDD4 | ecosystem: Host-associated > Plants > Roots > Rhizosphere > Soil | place: USA... | reverse complement strand
TTTCGCGTGGCGCGGCGGAGCAGCGCTTCGATCTCCGCGAGGAGCGCGATCACCCGTTTCACCTCGCGAGGCGTAAGCGCACTGCTGACCTGGCCGCCGTAGAAACGACCTCTGAGCGCCGCCGGACCGCGGGCGATTGCGGCCCCGGCATCGCGCCCTGCCTGCCGCAGCACTGCCTGGAGCGTGCGGAGCGCCTGCCGGTCACCGCTCGGCGACGCGCCCGCCGCAACCGCGAGCCGCGACGCCGCGGCGGCATACACGACCTCGGGCCGACGCGATCCGCGGCGGACGTCGACTTCGACGATGAGGCCGGCCTGCGTCAGCATGCGGACGTGGTGATAGACGGCCCCGGGCGGCCGGCCCAGGTGGGCGGCCAACTCACGCGCCGAGGCGCGCTCGAGGGCCCCGAACGCCTCGAGGATCTCCAGGCGGGCAGGGGAGATCAAGAGGCCGGTCTGGCGTTGGCTGAGGACGAGCGTTTCGCTCCTCGCGCTCATAATAAATCCATTCGTACATAAGTTTGAATTTAATGTCAAATGGATTTATTGCGGCCAGCCAGGACACGAACAAGCCGGCGAGAAGTTTCAGCAGTGCGTTCGCACTATCGCCCCTGCACCTGGCGGCGCTCGGCGAGCCAGACGTTTGATTGCAGCTCGAACGCCGCGTAGAACAAGTGGCCGCCCGTCGCCGATAGACCAACCGAAGCGACGTCGCCGATCGGTTCGAGGTTGTAGCGGATCTGATGGAGGTGGTGCGCCGCAAACGCCGCGCCGGTCGCTTGCCGCGTGGCCTGATCGACGGGCTGCGCCCAGATGCACCGGAACCCGTCGCGATCGGCGAGGAAGTAGACGAGCTCTCCCGACGGTGCCCAGTACGGCTGCCGATCGAGGTCCGTGCCTTCCACCAGCACTTTCCATTCGCTCGGCGGTACCTCCTGGCCAGTGTATGGGGCGATGAACATGCGACGATTCCGGCCTGCGAGCAGCATCGTGAAGACGATCGACCGCCCATCCGGCGACACTCGCGGCATCGTCAAGGCATGCTCTGGATCTTTGTAGAGCAACGTGCTTCGGCCGCTCGCGACGTCGAGGACGTGAATGTCGCGTCGTTGGGGACCGCCATTGTCGAAGACCAGCTTGGTGCGATCCGTCGACCACTCTATCGGCCGGCCACACGACTCGCAGATCTTCTTCGGGAAGCCGCCTTCCGAAGACATCGCATAGATCGGACTGTTGTCCCAGCGGTCTGAATTGAAGGCGACCGTGGATCCGTCCGCCGACATGACGACGCTGCTCCAGCCTCTGGCTTCCGCCAGTCGCACGTCTTTACCCGTAGCAACCTCGCGGACCCGCACTTCCGGCGTATTCACCGGCCCACCGATGTAGGCGAAGCGCTTGCCGTCTTTCGACGGAGAAGGAGCGAAGCTCGGGGTCACTCCGCTCGTGATTCGGACAGATTGGCCCGCCACCTTGCCCGTCGCCGCGTCAACCGGCGCCTGCCACACGTTCATCGAGAGATTGTTCCCGACCGCGAACGCAATTCGACGGCCGTCGTTGGAGGAAGTGGGAGAAAAGTTGAAGCCGCTGCCGACGATGATAGGCACGGGATCGCCGGATGCGCGCTCGAAGCCGGCGTCGAAGGGCATACGGTACACGTTAGCGCTCTCGAGACCGCCATTTGTAAACAGCAGGCCGCCGGTGGCAACGCTCAGGTAGCGCCCGAGGCCAAAATTCCCAGCCTCGAGTCGAGACACCGCGCCGGTCGGCACGAGCGTACCGCCGTCGGCCGGTACGAAGTACCAGTCGGATTCATTACGCGAGTCTTGGGAATCGTTGTTGCCGATGAACAGCAGGCCGCGCCCATCCGGTCGCCAGATCGGACCACCATGGATCACTTTGCCAACTTTGATCTCCTTTGGCGTGCCGCCGTCGCTCGGGATCGTCCATATGGTGCGCGCCACCTCGCCCGGGTTTGTCGGACCGACATACGACACTCGAGAACCATCCGGCGAGAATTGCGGGAAGCTGCCCTCCGCGAGCCTTTTCGGCAACCCGCCGAGCGCAGGGACGATGTAAATGCTCCGGGGGTCGGTGCCGCACGGCAGGACGATTCGGCTGCCGTCCCGCGAAAACGCCGGGTCGCTGCATATAAGGTTCTGCGTGAGCCGCACGGGGTCGCCGCCGTCGATCTGCTGGACCCACAGATCCAGCGCGTCACCAGTTGCGCGGTCCGAGATGTATGCGACCAACCGGCCGTCGGGCGAAATGACCGGATCCATCGACGCCCCCGACGTCGGCGGTCAGTCGTCGCACGTCCCACAACTCCGGGGCAGGGGGCGTGGGACGGGATTGCCAGACCGCGAAACCTGCCAGCGCCGCGGAACTGAGTGCCGCCGCCACCAGCGGGATCCAACCTCTCCGCCGCACGCGCGCCGGCGCGCGTGCGCCTACGAGCTGCCCGGAGTCGAAATCTTGCATGAATTCTTCGAGCGCAATCCGAACGTCTGCGATGCTCTGCCAGCGCCTCTCTGGGGCTTTGCGAAGGCACCGTCCGACGATACGTGCCAGCTCCGGAGGAAGATCGGGCGCCGCGTCCGCCAACGGCGGCGGCTCGCCTGTCAGGATCGCCGCCAGAGTGGAAACCGTGGACTCCTTCTGAAACGCGCGGCGGCCGGTCAGCATCTCGTACAGCACGGCGCCGAAGGAAAAGATGTCGGAGCGATGATCAACGCTCTTGCCTTCGGCCTGCTCCGGCGACATGTACGACACGGTGCCGACGATGGTCCCGATGGCGGTTTTCGGGCTGGCATCCAGCACCGTTGCGGTCGCGTCCGATGACGTCAAGCCCGGGCCCACCATCTTCGCCAGGCCGAAGTCGAGCACCTTGATGTGGCCCGAGTCGGCAACCATGATGTTGGCGGGCTTGAGATCGCGGTGCACGATGCCGGCCGCGTGCGCGGCGGCCAGGGCATCCGCGATCTGGATGCCGTACGCGACGGCCTTACTCATCGGCAGTGGTTTTTGTCCGATCAACTCGTCGAGCGGATGGCCCTGGACGAACTCCATCGCGATGAAGTCGCCGTCGCCGGACTTCGCCACCTCGTAGATCGTGACGATACCCGGATGGTTCAGTGCCGAGGCCGCCTGGGCTTCCTGAAGGAAGCGCCGGCGCTTGTCGTCCGCGCCGCCGGTGTCTGTCGGCAGGAACTTGAGTGCCGCGGTCCGGTTGAGCAGGACGTCGCGGCCCTTGTAGACCACCCCCATCCCGCCCTCGCCAAGTTTCTCGAGAACCTCGTAGTGGCCAACGGTGGTGCCCGTCATCGAACTCCTTTACTCACTAGTAGAGCATGCAGTTGATCCGGCAGCATTCTGCCGTGTCGTCGCCTCGGTAGGGAAGCTGAAAGCCGCCCGCTGTAGAATCACGGCCTGTGTCGCAGCCGACATCGCTCGCGGAATTCGTCGCGTCGATGCGGTCGGCGCGACGCAGGTGATCTGTAACCGGACGGAGCAAAGATGTTCTCCTGGTCAATCGGCCTGCTGACCGGGTTAATTTACGATGCCATCGGCATCGTCGCCAGGTTCAAATCTGATGATGCAGGGCGAAAGCTGAAAGCGCGCTGGGCGTTGGCGCTAGGCGTCTGGAACTCCGGTGGCTGGGACGACTATTACCTCGAAGAACTGGACCGGTTCCTCAACGAAGACCAAAGGCTGCTGGACGCGTTGGAGAAGAGCTTGCCTGCGCAATCCGCATCCTTTCTTGTCCAGCGCAAGCGGCTATGGCTCACTGGATTTCGCGCTTCCGTTGCCGGGCGCCAGCGATGACCGTCGTAACATCAGTTCCACCGTCGAACCGAGTGTCGCAGCGCCGCTCCTCGCTGTCGCGATGATTTATGTCATCGCGTACTCGCCGTAAGCATCACGCGGGCTTCTGGCCCACGGCGCAAAGCCAGCCCTTCTGCGTCTCTTCGAACAGTTCGACTTTGGAATAACCCGCTCGGAGAAGCACCTCGCGATGCTCGTCCGCCCGTAACACCACGCCGCCGAGAAGGCGCATGGCCAACCTCTCGGCGATACCGAAGCGCTGACCGCGATAGGTCTCCGCGATGAGCGCAACATACCCGCCCGGCTTGAGGACGCGACGTACTTCCTGAAGGTCTCGGACAAGATCCGGCCAGTAGTAATGTGTCTCCACAGCGGTTGCCAGATCGAAGCTATCCGACGCAAACGGCAGGTTCGACACCGAAGCCACGCGGATCTCGACACGCCCCGCCGCAATCGACTCGGCGTTCACGGTCTCTGCCACGGCGGCGCTGGCCTTCGCGTAATCGATGCCGTGGATCTTGCCGCGCGGCACACGGGCCAGAAGCCTCTGGATTGTTGCACCGCCACCACAGCCCACGTCCAGGATCGTCCAGCCCGACTCGAGCCTGAGGTGGCTCAATCCCCACGTCGTCACGCCGCGGTGGCTGGAATTCATCAAGCGGGCCGTCAACCGCCCCGGCCACGATGTCGGTTTGCGACACTGACGCGCGAGCGCGACGCTAGCCAACACGGCAAGACCCAAGACGACGAAACCGCGTACCTCCATGTCGACTCAAACTACTACAACGGAGTCGATTCGAGAGTACGAGCTATTCGTGCCGCAGCGTTTGGACGGGATCGATGCGCACGGCGCGACGCAGCGATGGGATGGTCGCGACCGACGTCACCGCGCCGAAGAGGAGGAACGCACCGAGGTGCGACACGGGATCGAGGCCGCTGATGCCGTAGAGTTCACGCGCCAGCACCATGCCAGCGATCGTTGCGAGGACGCTGCCAGCCGCTGCACCGCCGACCAGCGGAATTCGAAACTGACCGATGACGGCCCGAACTACGTGCATCGGGCGCGCGCCGAGCGCCAGGCGCACGCCGATCTCGCGTCGGCGTTGCGAAACGGTGAACGCCACCATGCCACCGAGGCCGGTGACGGCGAGCAGCAGCGCGCAGCCGCCCAGCGCCGAGACGAGTTGTGCCGCCTGCCGTTGGCCGGTGAGCCTTGCGTCGAGCGCGTCTTCCAACGCCATCACCTGCGGCATCAGGCGCGCGTCCTCGTTCTGCATGACCTGCCGAATAGTCGACGCCGCGAGGCGAGGTGAGCCGTCGACGCGCACAACCAGGACGGAGCCAGGCATGGCTTCTGGCTGGATGGGGCGATAACACTCGGTCGCACTACCTTCACTGAGGCGCACCGTGCGCGCGTCGTTGACCACTCCGATGACGACGCTCTCGTTGTAGACCTTGCCGAGCGGATCCTCTCCCGGCCAACGTCGCTTCGCGAGCGAGTCGCTCAGGACCACGACGCCGCGTTCCTCGGCGGCGAAAATTCTCCCGCGAAGAAGACCAATCTGAAGCGTGTCGAAGTAGGCAGGTGTGACGTCGTAGAAGACCGTGCGCTCGCGATTCACGGTCACGCGATTGCCGAGCGGCGGCAGCGACGAGACCGCAACGTTGCGCACCGCGCCGATCTGGCGCAGTCGTGCCTCGACACGCTGCCAGTAAGCGGACGCCGCCTCTGTGGACGCGCCATGGCTCACGAGATCAGGATCGGCGACCAGGGTGTGCTGATAGTCGAAGCCGAGAGGCACGCGAACGATGCGGGTCACACCGCGGACGAGGAGTCCCGACACGATGAGCAACGTGCTGGCTGCCATCACCTGCGCGCCGAGCAGGATGCTGCGCATGCGGAATTTTCTTCCGGACGCGGGCTGTAACGTCTGCCAGAGCGGCGCGAAGCCGAAAACAACCGCGGAGAGGATAGCCAGAGAAATCGCTGCGAGTATGGAGCGGACGTTGAACGCCGGTTGAATCGCTGGAGAACTTCCGGTGACGCTGACGATCACAGCTGACGCCTGAATAGCGACGAGGCATCCGACCGCCGCGCCCATAAACCCCAGCAACAGGTGCTCGGTGAGCAGCTGACGTGCGAGACGGCCTCGCGTTGCGCCAACCGACAGGCGGATGCCGAACTCGCGCTCACGGACTACCGTGCGTGCGAGCACGAGCAGGCCGAGATTCATGCAGGCGGCAACGAACACCAGGCCGACCAGGCCGCCGATCAACAAGAACGCGGGCGCGGCCTCGTCAAACGCCACCATCCGACCGGCATCACGAAGTTGAAGCCACTCGTCCTGCCACACCTCGCGCGGGCGTTGCTGGCGCAGCGCGTCGACCGCGCCTCGCAACTCCGCCTCGGCCGCGACAACATCGCCGTTTGGGACGCGCGCGTAGAATTGCACGGCGCCGCCGGTCCAGTCCTGGAGGAGCGTGCTGCCTGGAAACGCAACGGGATGCTGCGTGATTGGAATCCAGATCGACTGCACCCGATCGTTGAGGCCGACAAACGTGCGCGGAACGATCCCAATCACCGTAAACGGATGGCCGTTGACGCGCAGCACGCGCCCCACAACCGCAGCATCGGCAGCATACGCCGTCCGCCAGAGATCCTCGCTCATCGCAACCACGGCCGGGGCGTCCGGTCGTTCGTCGTTGGGATCGAGTAGGCGCCCTGCGACTGGTGTCGCACCGGTCTCGAGGAAGTAGTTCGCGCTGACAAACGCGGCCGGCACGTGACGTGACTCGTCGTCACCGAGGGTGGCATCGGCCGACACGAACGCCATCGCCCCACTGAGCCGTGCTGAGTGACGGCGATAGAAGTCGAACGCCGGATACGAGAAGGTCGTTGTCGTCGAGGTCGGGCTGCGCCGGTAGAGGTTCACCAAGGTGTGCGCATCGGGCACGGGACGCGGCGAGAGCGCCAGCCGATCGAACATCTGAAACGTAGCCAAGTTCACGCCGACGCCAAGAGCGAGCACAGCGATGGCGGTGAGCGTGAACGCTGGGGCTCGCCAAAGCAGCCGGGTGCCGAAGCGAACGTCCTGTATCAGCCGATCCAGCCAACGCCAGCCCCACGCGTCCACGGCTTCATCGCGAAGGCGCAGGCTGTTGCCGAAAGGAACACCGGCATCAGTGATCATTGCCCGGTGCGCTTCCATCTCCTCGCGCAGTTCCCGTTCGAAACGGCTCCGGTTGAGCAGAAACCACAGTCGACGCCACAGTTCTCGCATGAACAACCTCAGGCTGTACGCAGCACGGTCGTGATCGCGGCATTCGTCCGTTCGTAATCGGCGATCTCCGCTGCGAGGTGGGCTCGCCCGGCCGGCGTGAGCCGATAGAAGCGGACGCGCCGGTTGGTCTCCGACACGCCCCACTCGGCCTTCGCCCAGCCTTTGATGAGGATCCGCTGCAGCGCCGGATATAACGATCCCTCTTCGACCTGCAGCACGTCGCTCGAGAGCGCGTGGATCCGCTGCGCGATTGCATAGCCATGCAGCGCCCCGCTCTGTAAGACCCGCAGGACCAGCATCACCAGCGTTCCTGGTGGAACTCCGTTTTCAGGCATAGGACCTCTATGCCTACCTTATCGATGGATTACGGCAGGTGTCAATCAGAAGTTCACCGCCGCGCCGCTTCACTTGACATGCAAGTGAAGACTGTGAAACGTTGTCGCTGTGTCCGCACTACGACAACTGCTGTTCAGGCTGTGGAATGGGATTCGGCCCCGAGCGGCGGAGCGCGAGTTCGAGCGGGAAATCGCGTCGCACCTGGCGATTCTCGAAGAGGAGTTTCAGGAGCGAGGCCTGTCCGCCGAAGACGCAAGAGTCGCGGCGCGCCGCAGTTTTGGGTGGCTCGATCGCGTTCGCGATACACATCGCGACGCGCGATCGGTCTCGTGGATCGAGGATCTCGGCCGCGATCTGCAGTACGCGAAGCGGACGCTGCAACGGTCGCCGGGCTTTACGCTCGCCGCCGTCCTGACGCTCGGTATGGCCATCGGCGGCGCGACAGCAGTGTTCAGCCTGCTCAATGCCGTCCTTCTTCAGCCGCCGCCGTTTCCTGCGGCCGATCGCCTGGTTCTGCTCTTCGAAGAGAATGCCCGCGCCGGCTTCGCTCGTGACGCGGTTCGGCCGCGCACGTACGCGGCGTGGGCCGCCGATAACGAAGTCCTCGAATCCGTCGCTGCTGTGGCCGGCTACAGCGCCGTCCTCACGTGGCAAGGCGAGCCGCAGCGCATCACGGCGCGCCGCGTAACGTCATCCTTCTTCGAGGTGCTACAGAGCAAGCCCGTGCTCGGACGCGTCTTTCGCGCCGATGAAGATCGCCCCGGAGGCGAGCGCGTTGCGATCATCAGCCACGCCTTCTGGCAGGGCCGCCTCGGCGGCGATCCCGCGGTCATCGGCCGCCACCTGATCCTCGACGACGTCCGGCACGTCATCGTCGGGGTAATGGGTCCTGAGTTCCAGTTTCTCGAGAGTTACGTCCGTGCGTGGGTGCCGGCAGCGTTCACATCAACCGAGCTCACACAGGGTGGACGGTACCTCACGGTTGTGGCGCGGATGAAGGCTAGCGCCGACTCTGTACGAGTGACCGCGAACCTGGACACGATCGGCGCGCAACAGGCGCGGCTCTACCCGAACGACGGGCGCTGGCGCACGCTTCGATCCGTGGTCTGGCCGCTGAGCGAGGAACTGTCGGGAGCGGCTCGCCGTCCATTCGGCGTGCTCGCCGGCGCCGTTGGCGTTGTGCTCTTGATCGCGTGCGCGAACCTTGCCGGCCTGCTGCTGGCTCGCGCCGCCTCGCGGCAGCAGGAGTTTGCCGTGCGCGGCGCGCTTGGCGCTTCCCGAGCAAGAATTGTCCGCCAACTAATGACGGAGAGCCTCGCACTGGCGGCGATGGGACTCGTACTCGGCCTCGTGCTGGCGCGCTGGGCCTTTGCCTTCCTCGAACAACTAGTACCGCCCAGCATGGCCCTGTTCGCACGGCCGGCGCTTGATGGGCGCACGCTCGTATCGGCAGGTCTGATTGCTGTCGTAGCCGCCATGGTCTTCGGCCTTGCACCGGCGCTGCGGACAAGCGTCGGCAATAGCGGCGAGGCCCTGAAATCAGGTGGACGTACGACCCGCGGCGACAAGGGCCGCCGAACGCTCGTCGTCGTGCAGGTTGCGATGACCCTCACGCTTCTGGTTGCCACGGGATTGCTCCTGCAGACGTTCTATCAGATGCGCTACGCGAACCTCGGGCTCGTGCCGGAGCGAGTGCTCACGCTGCGCACCGTGCTGCCACTTGCTCGGTATGCGGAGCATGCTCGCCGCGCCGAGTTCTACGACCGCGTTCTCGAACGACTCGGCCAAGAGCCAGGCGTCGAGTCGGCCGGGTTCACGACATCGGTCCCTCTCGAGTGGAGAGGCGGGACGAGCGTGATCGCCGTCGAGGGACGGCCGCGCGATTCAGCACTTGCCTACGATGCGAATCATCGTCAGATCAGCGTTGGATACTTCGAGACGGTTGGCATGCCGCTGCGGCAGGGCAGGTTCTTCCGAAGCGGAGACGACGACCGCGCGCCGCTGGTGGTCATCGTCAACGAAGCGTTGGCACGACAGTACTGGGCCGGCGAGAACTCGGTCGGCCGGCGCATTGCGATCGACCCCGGCGATTCGCCGCAATGGCGTACGGTCGTAGGCGTTGTCGGCGACGTCCGCCAGATGGGACTCGACGTGCCCGCGCGGCCGGAAATCTCCCTCCCGTATCGGCAAATCGCCACACAGCCATGGTTCACACCACGCGACCTCGTCGTGCGGACCGCAGGAGAGCCGACGCTCGCGGTCGATGCGATCACGCGCGCCGTACACGCGATCGATCCAGCGCTCGCGATCTCGAATATTCGTCCGCTCGACGAAGTACTGGACGAAGAAGTCGCGGCACGCCGGACTGGAACGACGCTGCTGATTAGCTTCGCCGCGTTCGCCTTGATCTTGTCGGTCGTCGGTCTTTACGGTGTGATCGCGTACTTCGTGGCGCAGCACGTTCCGGAAATGGGCGTCCGGATTGCGCTCGGGGCGCAGCCCCGCGACATCCTGATGTTCGTCGTTGCCAGAGGCATGACGCTCGCGCTTGGTGGAGTCGCGGTTGGCACCCTCGCTGCGCTCGCGCTGCCGCGGCTGATGGCGAGCTTGCTGTACGGAGTCACAGGCACCGCCGCACTCTTGTGCCTGGCGGCCAGCCTACTCCTGCTGACGCTGTCGCTCGTCGCCAGCTATTTGCCCGCGCGCCGTGCCACTCGCCTCGATCCTGTGACCGCGCTGCGTCCGCAGTGAGCGGGTCACGCCTGAGGTTCGGAACACGCCTCGCAGCCAGCGATCTCTGCGAGCCGGCGATACAGCTTCAAGCCCCGCTCGTGCGCGAGTTGCACCATCAGATCGGCACCGCTCGAGGCACCACCGACGCGCAGCACAGCGTCGCAGTGCGCGAGTAGTCGCTCCGCAATTGGATGAAAGATCTCGTCGAAGGCTTCGTCCCCGACGCGGCGTGAGCCAGCGAGCGACACGAGGGGCAGGGCGAACCACTCGCCGAGCACTGGAATGTGACCGGCCCGAAAGAGCGGGAGTGCATACGCTTCCATCAATTTAACGTTCGCGCCCATCTTGGCCGGATCGTCACCTGTGCCGGAACGATACGGGCCGGCGATGAGAATCATCTCGCCGTTACTGTTGGTCATCGGATCGGTATGTTACTGATAGTGTTCCTGAAGATCACGCCTCATCACTCATACTCATGGGACCAACGACCGAGCTCCGACGCGCCCTGAAAGAGCAGTTCTTTCCCTATGCCACCAGCCGTGGTTTCGTGATGGACAATCGGCGTCAGCCTCACGTGACGACTTTTCGCCGACGCGCGGCGAACGGCGTCCACATTTTCGATGTGCAGTGGGAGAAGTACGGCCGGCCGCGCTTCGCAGTTCACTTCGGCACCTGTCCGGCATCAGGACTCGTCGCGAACGGCGTCACCCTCGCGCCGGAGGAGGCGCTTGCGACGTGGTGTGCCGATAGAGGGAGCCTGCGGCCGCGCCGCAGCGCGCCCGCTCACGCAGCGTTCCGTCAGGATGCCACCTTCTGGCAACGTGTGCTCGGACGGCCACGGCTCCGGAACGCGACCGAGGTAGTCGACGAACTCGCGGCCGTGTTTCCAGAGCTCGAGCGCTACTGGATCAGCGGAGAA
>Ga0075430_100005069_pt1 | contig 11091 bp, 4 predicted proteins | sample RhiMetdeltSRZDD4_FD_75294 | JGI IMG/M metagenome (GOLD analysis project Ga0075430, IMG submission 75294) | Populus rhizosphere microbial communities from Tennessee, USA - Rhizosphere MetaG P. deltoides SRZDD4 | ecosystem: Host-associated > Plants > Roots > Rhizosphere > Soil | place: USA... | reverse complement strand
CGAGAAGGGTGCGCTCGGCGCCGGGGTCCCCGGCCGGTGAGCTCGAGCGTGAAGGGGATAGTCCTCCCGGCGCTCCTCCTGAACGCGGCGGGCATCCTCTTCATCCACTCCGCGACATCGATCGGAGACGAGTTGCTGAGCGCTGCAGCCGGAAAGCAGATCGGGAAGTCCCTCCTCGGCCTCGCGGGGTGCTTTCTCCTCTTCAGGCTCGTCTACCGGCGTCTCGAGCGGCACGCCTACCTCATCTACGGCGTCCTCTGCGCGATCCTCGGGTTCATGGCGGCCGTGCGGATCGCGTCCCCGGGCGGGACGTACCGCCACCTCCGCCTCGATGCCTTCCAGCTCCAGCCGAGCGAGCTCATGAAGCTCGCGCTCGTCCTCGGGCTCGCGCGCTACCTCCGCTATCGCCATGACCAGGGGAGCCTCCGGGGGCTCGTCGCGCCCTTCGCCATCGCGCTCTTCCCCATGCTCCTCGTCCTCCTCCAGCCGGACCTGGGGACGAGCCTCCTCCTTCCTCCCATCCTCCTTGCCATGCTTTTCGTGGCGGGATCGAGGCCGCGCCACCTCGTGGCGGCCATCGTCCTCGGCCTGTCGCTCCTGCCCGCCGCCTATTTCTACGGGGACCGGATCCCGGGCGTCGCCGGGTACCAGCACGATCGCATCAAGGCCTACGTGAATCAGCGGGATCCGAGGACCCTCGCGCGGGAGGGCTTTCACCTGCGTCAGTCCCTCATCGCCATCGGCTCCGGCGGCCTCCTGGGCAAGGGTATCGGCGAGGGCACCCAGAACACCCTGGGGCATCTCCGCGAGAAGGAGACGGACTTCATCTACGGGGTCATCGCCGAGGAGTCCGGCTTCATCGGCTCGGCCGTCATCGTGATCCTCTTCCTCCTCCTCATCCGGGGCATTGCCGTCGCCGGGCTGGCGAGCCGTGAGCCCTTCGGGAGGCTCGTGGCGGCGGGCATCGCAGCCGGCATCGCGGCTCAGGCCTTCGAGAACATCGGCATGACCATGGGGCTCACTCCGATCACGGGGGTGCCGCTTCCCTTCGTGAGCCTGGGCGGCTCGAGCCTGCTCGCGAGCTACCTCGCGATCGGTCTCGCGTGCCAGATCGCCTCGAGGAAGGTCAGGGTCGTCGCCTCGCGCGACCTCGAGCCCACCGGGAGAGGGCGGCCCGCCGTGTTCCTCGAGGAAAGGTCGAGCGCGCTCCTCGAGAGCCGCTGGCCGGTCGGGTAGTCGGGCTTACTCGCCCGGGGAGGAGCCCCCGTCATCCCCGCCGTTACCCGGCGACTCCCCGGTCGAGTCCGGTGCTTCGGCCGAGGCGCGCACGGATGCGAGGATCTCCCTCGCCTCGTCGAGGCGATCCCGGGGGACCTGCAATTCGGTCGAGAGGAGGCCCATCATCTTCTGGCTCATGGCCCACTCGTCCTGGAGCTGCGAGCCGTCGATGTAGACGGGGATGCCCGCATCCCGGAGGAGATCGGCGAGGAGCTGGGCTATGGCGCCGTTCGAGAAGCGCTCGAGCGTCACGAGATCGGATGTCATCGACCCTTCCTTGGCCCGCACGGCAGGACCGCACTTCTCAGGGGAACGAGATCCCGTCGAGAAGCGACCGGATCTCCTCCTCGCTCAGATCGTCTTCCGGCGCCGGGCTCTTCCGATCGCAGTTCCGCACGCAGGCCGGACCTTGCCGCGGATCGTCGAAGACGAGGTAGGCCGAGCCGCAGGTGTAGCGAGCTCGCGCGAAGCCTTCGCTCGTCGTCACTCCGGCGATCGCCGACCCGCAAGCCCGGCAGAGCTCCGGAACGTTATCGACTGGCGATCGTTGCTCCCCTTCTGCCATACGGGACACTGTACGCGGCCCCGGAGAGAGGTCAAGACGCCCTTCCTGGAAGGCCCGAGCGGAGGCTCTCCGCTCTCGAATCTGCTCTCACCCGGCGAGGACGAGATACGCCGCGAAGATCGCCGCCGCCGTCAGGTTGTAGATCCCGAAGAGGTGGAAGCGGTCGCCTCTCACGATGCGCAGCAAGAAGTGGATGGCGACCATTCCGGTCACGAAGGCGACGGGCATCGCGATGGAGGCGGCTTTCCAGAGGCGCTCCTGCTCCTGGGGCGACTCGAGGATGTCGAGGCCCGTCAGGACCGCGGCGCCCAGGATTGCGGGAATCGCGAGGAGGAAGGAGAACCTCGCCGCCTGGGTCCGGTCGAGACCGAGCCACAGTCCGGCCGAGATCGACGAGCCGGAGCGGGAGATCCCCGGGAAGATGGCCATCGCCTGGGCCATGCCGACGAGAAGGGCTCTCGGGAGCGGGAGCCTCGAGTAGCGCAGGGCTCCATCGAGACCGCGGGTGAAGAGCAGGTACGTGCCCGACAGGGTCCACCCCCCCACCACGAACCACCGCGATAGCTCATCGCGGTGGGACTTGAGCGCGAGCCCGATGGCCACGCTCGGCAGGGTCGCGAGCCCGACGCGGAGGATCACCGGGACCGCCTCGGGTCCGGTGAGCACTTCCAGGATCTCGCGGCGGAAGTAGATGAGGACCGCGAGCAGCGTGGCGAGGTGAACCGAGATGTCGAAGGGCAGTCCGGCTCCCTCGAAGCCGAGCGCGTCCCGGAACACGATGAGGTGCGCGCTCGACGAGATCGGGAAGAACTCGGTGATGCCCTGGATGCATCCGAGGATCGCCGCCCTCAGCTCCTCGCTCATCATTGGCCCCTGTAGGCTCCGGCGTCCCGGGACCGCAGGATGTCGAGGTCGTGGTCGACCATCATCCCGATGAGCTCCTGGAAGGGCACGCTCGGCCGCCACCCGAGCCGCTCGCGCGCCCGGGAAGCATCCCCCACCAGGGCCTCGATCTCCGCCGGCCGGAAGAGCGCCGAATCCACGAGGACGTGGTCCTTCCAGTCGAGCCCGCACCTCGCAAACGCGGCGGCGACCAGGTCGCGGACGGAGTGCGTCAAGCCCGTTGCGATGACGTAATCCGCCGCCTCCTCCTCCTGGAGCATGCGCCACATGGCTTCCACGTAGTCTCCGGCGAAGCCCCAGTCTCTCCTCGCGTCGAGGTTGCCCAGGCGGAGCTTGTCCGTGAGCCCGAGCTTGATCTTCGCCGCCGTGTGCGTGATCTTCCGCGACACGAACTCGAGACCCCGGCGAGGCGACTCGTGGTTGAAGCAGATGCCGGAAGAGGCATGGAGGCCGTGACTCTCCCTGTAATTGACGGTGATCCAGTGGCCGTACGCCTTCGCGACTCCGTACGGCGACCTCGGATGGAAGGGAGTCTGCTCGTTCTGGGGCGAGTAGGGGGCCTTGCCGAACATCTCGCTCGATGATGCCTGGTAGAAGCGTATGGAAGGGTTCACCAGGCGGATCGCCTCGAGGACGTTCGTGACGCCGATCCCCGTCACGTGCCCCGTCATCAGCGGCTCCTGCCAGGACGTGGGGACGAAGGACATCGCGGCCAGGTTGTAGAGCTCATCGGGCGTCGCCTCCTCGAGGAGGCGGATCAGGGACGCGAGGTCGGTCACGTCCCCCTGTACGATGTGCACTCGCTCTGCCATGTGGACGATCCGCTCCATGGGATCCGTGCTGGACCGCCGGACCATGCCCCAGACCTCGTACCCCTTCGCGACCAGGAGCTCGGCGAGATAGGAGCCGTCCTGGCCCGTGATGCCTGTGATCAGCGCCTTCTTCACGGCCCGCCGCCCCGGAGCTTCTGGAAGATGGCGCTCGAGGAGTGGTCCTTGGGATCGCCGACGATGGCTATCTCTCCTCCGTAGGAGAGCACGGTCTCTCGTTCGGGGACGGTCTCCAGGCTGTAGTCCGGACCCTTCGCGTGGACGTGAGGCTCGAGGTCGCGGAGGAGCCGGTCGACCGTGGCCTCGTGAAAGATGTAGACGGTGTCCACGCAGGCGAGGCCCGCGACGATCTCGGCGCGCTCGTCCTCGGGGAAGACCGGGCGATCGGGCCCCTTCGTCCGGCGCACGGACTCATCCCCGTTCACCGCGACCACGAGGTGGTCTCCAAGCGCCCTCGCATGGCGCAGCGCTCTCACGTGGCCGACATGGAGGATGTCGAAGCCGCCGTTCGTGAAGACGATCCGCTTCGCGGCGCGCTTCAGGTCCTCCACGCGCCTGCGGAGCCCGTCGAGGTCGCGCAGTATCTTCTGGGAGATCCCGTCGGAGGGCGGCACCCACTCCGTCTTCGTCATGGTGCGGCATCTTCCTTGCGACCCGCTCCTTTGCCAATACAAAAGGGCTCCCCGGAGTGGGACAATCGGCTCACGGGGGCCATTCCGGGTCACATGCGAGCCATTCCCAAGCGTTACCGCATCCTGAAGAAGCTGGGGCGGGGTGGAGAGGGGTCTGTCTGGCTCGCCGCGGATCGACTTCACGGAGATGCTCCGGTCGCGCTCAAGTGGATCCGGCCCGACGCAGTCCCCGATGATGCCCTGGAGGGACTCGGCCGCGAGTTCCTGACGCTCTCGAGGCTGGCGCACCCCCACATCGCCCGCGTGCGCGACTTCGGGCTCCTTCCCGGAGGCGAGGGAGCGTGGTTCACGAGCGAGTACGTCGCCGGCGGGAACCTGCTCGAGTGGGCGCTCGCTCCCGCTCCAGAGGAGCGCTGGCGCGGGCTCACCATGCTCGCCCTCCAGGCGCTCTCCGTCCTCCGGTACCTCTCCCTGCGGGGACTTCGCCACGGCGACGTCAAGCCCGCGAACCTCCTCGTCGGCGAGGAGCGCGGGCAGGAGACCCTCAAGGTCATCGATTTCGGAGCGGCTCGTCTCGCCGAGGCCGTGGGGGTCCGCTTCTTCGGCACACGGGCGTACCTGCCTCCGCCGGATAGCCCCGCCGACCCGGATCTCTACGCGCTCGGCATGTCCCTCTACCACGCCGGAGTGGGGCGCCTGCCCTTCGCCCTCGGAGACGATGATGCCCTCTCGAAGTGGTGGAGGGTCGGGGAGCTGGCGCGCGCCCGCGCGGCCGATCCCGCAGCGCCTCCGGCGATGGACGAGCTGATCGCGGGCCTCACGGCGACGCAGGGGGGCTCCCGCTTCCGCTCCGCGGCGGAGGCCATCGAGTGGCTCCGGGGCAAGGTGGCGCTGCCACCTGCGCCGAGACCGATCCTGGCGCGGTCCATCGCGGTGTCGGGGCGCGAGGGGTTCCTCGATGAGCTCGAGCGGGAGTGCGCCGCCGGCCGCGGCAAGGGCGGCATCATCGTCATCTCGGGGCCGCGTGGACTCGGGAAAGGGGCCGTCCTCGAGGCCCTCGCCGCGAGGCTCCAGTGCCGCGGGTCCGCGACCGCCGTGTTCCAGGGACTCGATGATGGCGATGCGCTTCGCGCCGTCGCCTCCATCGTCGAGAGTCCGCAAAACGGCGCCCCCGGCGGTCTCGATGCCGGAGCGCTCGCGGGCGCCCTTCGAGGCGCGGGCTCCGCGCTCGCGATCCTCATCCACGATGAGCCGGACGCTCCGGAGCCCTCCCGGGAGGGCCCGGCGTTCCGCTTCATCTCGGAAGCGGTTCGCCTCGCGGCGAGCGGCGAGAGCGAGGACTCCCTTCCTCTCATCGCCGTCGCGACCGAGGATCCGGCCCGCCTGGCAGGCCGCCTCGGCGCGCCGGAGACCGCCTTCCGGATACATGCCCTCGAGCCTCTCTCGCGGGAGGCCATCCGCGGGATCGCGCGGGAGTTCTTCGCGGTCGAGGCGATACCCGAGGAGATCACGACCCGCATCGAAAGCGAGTCCGGAGGCTCCCCTGCCGAGGTGCAGGAAGCACTCGAGACTCTCGCGAGCGCCGGCGTCGCCGCCGGCCTTCTCGGGGAGCTCAAGCTCCCTCCTCGACTTCCCGATCGCATCGTGAGCGATGCGGCCGGCCCGCGAACGGCATCGACCCTCCCCCCCGACCTGCGGAGCGCCCTCGGCCTCGTGGCGCTCGCCGGCGAGAGCATCGATGCCGCGGGGGCATCTTTCCGGTTTCCGATCTGGAGCGAGGAGGAGTGGCGCGCGCTCCTCGAGTCGCTGCGGACGAGAGGGTTCCTCCATCTCGCCGGCCGGGGCGCGGCCCCGTCTTACAGGCGGTCCCCCGCGGGGGCCGCCGCGACTCCCGAGGACCTTCTGGGGGCCGCCGCCGAGCGCGAGGCGCGCCGCGCGCTCGGGATGCGCCTCGCCGCGCTCGAGACGCCGTCTCCGGGCGCCCTTCTCGCGAGCGCGCAAAACCTGTCCGCCCTGGGCGACGCCTCGGGGGCCGCCCGCGCGGCGCTCCGGGCCGTTCGCGAGGCGATGCGCTCCGTGGATCCTCGCGGCCGGTTCGACCGGGAGGCGCTCGATGCCCTGCGCGCTCTTGCCGGCGAGGTGGCTCGCGGTCCTCGGGATCGGGAGCGCTGGGCCCTGCGGCTCTCGGCGGCGGGATTCCTCCGGCGGATCGGCGAGCTCGATGCCGCCATGGAGCTCCTCCGCGCCGCCGGGGCGCCTCCCGCGTGGTACCGTGGGCCCGGGGATCTCCTCCGCGCGGATGTGCACGAGGCGAGGGGCGAGATCGATGCCGGCGTCGCCGCCCTCGAGGGCTTGCTCGAGCAGGGTGGGATGGGATCGGGCGCCGGGACGGAGGCCGAGGCCAGGCTCGCATCACTCTACTTTCGCGCCGGGAAGCAGCACCGGGGGAAGGACCTCCTCGAGCGGGGGCGCCGCTTCCTCGAGGACCTGAGGAGGAGCCCGGCGCGCGCGGGAGGCGCGAGAGCCGCCAGGGTCCTCGGCCTCTTCGCGCGGGCCGAGACCGCTCACGGGGAGCCCGCGGCGGCGCTCGAGATGCTCGAGGAGGCGCTCCGCCTGGCCCGTACGGCGGGCCGCGATGATCTCGCGGCCACGCCGCTCCACGAGCTGGGGGTCCTCTATGCTCAGGAGGGCCGGTGGGAAGATGCTCTCCGCGCCTTCGAGGAGATCGAGGCGTCGGCGCGAGCGCGACAGGACCTCATGGGCGCCCTCAAGGCCATCCACAACCGCGCGATCATCCACTACTGGCACCACGATCTCGATCGCGCCGAGGCGCTCTTCCGGGAGGCGCGCCGGCTCTCGGGTGAGATCGGCCGCCACGGCCTCGAGGCCGCGATCCTCCTGGGCGCCGCCAGCGTCCTCCGGGAGCGGGGTCGCCTTCTCGAGGCCTTGCGTCTCTACCGGAGGATCACCGGCGGCCGGATTCGCGCGAGCGCGAGCGACCGCGCCGTCGCCCACGGGAACATGAGGGAGATCTACCTGGTCCTCGGAAGGCTCGACAGGAGCCTCCATCACGCCACCCGCGCGTTTCGCCTGGCGATGGGGGTGAAGAGCCGGTATCTCGAGGCCATGACGCACCGGTTCCGGGGCGTCATCCACGCCGCGCTCGGCCGGCTCGGCCCTGCTCGAGAGAACCTCGAGAGGGCCCTCGCGCTCGCCCGGGCGGAGGGCGATGTCCGCGGCGAGGGCGCCGCGTCGCATCACCTCGGCATGCTGGCTGCCGTCGAGGGCAGGGCAGACGATGCGCTGAGGCTGCTTCGCCGGGGGATCGTCGCGAGCCGCTCCGCGGGCGACCTTCGCCATCTCCACGCCGGTATCGTCGCCGCGCTGTCAGAGCTCGCTCGCCGTGGGAGGACCCGGGCTGCGAGGAGGATTTTGCTCGGCGGCGGCGCGCCATCGAGCTGGGTGCGGGCGGATCTCGCCGCGCTCGTTCTCTCGCTGCGCGTCGGGGACCGATGGCCATCGAGCGCGGGCGAGGCGGCCGCGGCGGCGCGGGATGCGGCGGCCCAGGGGCGGCGCTGGGAGGCCTTCCGCGCCATCACGGATGCGCTTCTCGATCCGGCGCTCGACGCCGCCGGGCGGTCCGAGCTCGTCCTCGTGCGCGACGCGCTCGCCGCGATGGTCCTTGTGTCGGTGCCGCGGCGACATGTCTCCGCCTTCCGAACCGTCTGGGGACTTCCGGCCGCCGGGAAGAGAGGCGGCGCGCCGGAGGGCGAGCGCGCGGCGCCCTCCCGGGCGCCCACGAGCTCGAGCGAGTCCCTCCTCGCCTTCTTGAAGCGACAGCCGCGTTCCGTGAGGACGCTCGCGGAGGACATCCTCGAGGCTGCCGGCGCTCGATCCCTCTGGATCCTCACCGATGCGGGAGGCGGGATCGGCAGCGGGGAGACGATCGCTGTGGGCGGAGGGGAAGGGCTCGGGCGCTTCCTCGAGGAGCACGCGCGGGCGGTGCATCGCGCCGCGCCCGGCACGTTCCTCGCGCGAGATGAGTTTCTCTGCATCGCTCTTCCCGATCCCGCGCGCAGGGTCATGATCGTGGCCAGGGCTCCCGACGGTGGATTCGCCGACATCGATGTCGCGCGCCGCGCGCTCGCGGAGAGGGCATCGGTCCTCTCCCTCGCCTTCCGTCTCATCGAGGCCGAGGCCCGGCTTGCCGGAGTGGAGGACAGGAGGTCCGGCGCCGAGACCGAGGTCCGGCGGATGAACGCGATGGCCGTGAAGGAGTTCGAGAAGCTCGAGACCGCGTTCCTGGACCAGAAGGTCGAGATCTTCGACCTCCGCCGCCGCCTCGAGGAGGCCGATGACTCCCCGTCGAGGCCCGACCGGGCCCCCGTGGGGAACTCGCCCGCGCTTCGGGATGTGATCTCGAGGCTACCGAGGCTTGCCGCTCTCGAGGTGCCCGTCCTCGTCCTCGGGGAGAGCGGAGTGGGCAAGGACCTCGTGGCGCGATGGATCCACGAGCTGAGCCCCCGCCGCGAGAGGCCGTTCGCGGCCGAGAGCTGCACGATCCCGGAGAGCCTCGTCGAGGCGGAGCTCTTCGGATTCGTGAAGGGCGCCTTCACGGATGCCCTGAAGGACAGGCCCGGACTCTTCCAGAGAATCGAAGGCGGGACGCTCTACCTGGACGAGATCGGCGAACTCTCGCTGTCCATGCAGGCGAGGCTCCTCCGGGTGCTCGAGGAGCGTCGGGTGCGCCCCCTCGGCTCCGAGGCGTCGATTCCGGTGGATTTCAGGCTGCTCTCCTCGAGCCGGCGCACCGCCGCCGAGCTCCAGTCCGAGACCCGGCTCCGAAGGGATTTCTTCTACCGGGTGAACGCCGAGGTGATCACGATCCCTCCTCTGAGGGAGAGGAAGGAGGACATACGGCCTGTGGTCCTCGTCGCGCTCGAGGAGCACGCTCGCCGCGAAGGGACCCCCGCCCCCCACGTCACGGACGCTGCGTGGAGGAAGCTGGAGGCGCACGACTGGCCCGGCAACATCCGCGAGCTTCTGAACGAGGTCGAGCGAGCGCTCGTGGCCCGCCCGGTCGAGATCACTCCGGATCTGCTTTTCGCCCGGGGCGCGATGGCCGAAGGGAGGGCGGCGACCCGGGCAACCGAGAGGATCCCGCCCCTCCGGGAGGGACGCCTCCAGGTCGAGAGGGATCTCGTCCTGCGTGCGCTGGGCGTGCACGGGGGGAACGTCAGCCGGGCAGCGCGGGCGCTCCGGGTCACGAGACGGTATCTCACGACGCTCATCCAGAAGCATGGCATCCGGATCGAGGACCATCGCGAACGCGCGAGCGAGGAGTGATGGCACCCCGTTCATCTGGGAACTGGAGTTCCCATCCCCAACGGCATCCTGTAAAGGAGGCCTTCCAAAGAGCCCTGGCCGCGCGCTCATGGCCGCCCTAGGTTTCGCGTTATAAAGCCCAGTATTCAGGGCTTTTATGATTTCCGTCTCCGCGATTGAAAGTTCCGGGTACACGACTTGCTCTGGAGACCTCCCGATGGAATGACCCTCAGGGAGGGAAGGAGGCCTCGAATCCGCGCTTTCGATCTTCCATCGGGCCCTTTCGGGGGCACAACGAGAGAGAAGCATTCGAGTTTTGCCTGGGGACTGTTGGGGAATGGAGGATTCAGGTCAAGGGTTTTGGGCTTCGCGGTTTCGCAGGTCTCCTTCTTCCCTGGTTCAGCCCCCCGAAAGGGGGGTTTTTTTTCGTCTCGCGCGCGCGGTCCCGGCGGATAGCCGGAATTCGGTGCTTGATGCGCCGGAGGGAGTTTCCTAAAATCGAACGCATTCGGGGTCTGGATTCGAAGTAACTTTCCGACGGTCTCTGCAGAACGGGTTGGTTGCCGGGATAGTTCTCTGGCGATAGGTTCGGACTTGCTCCTTGAGGGTAGCGGGTCCGGGAGGCTTCTCGGGGATCCGGAAAGCCGAGGTCGATGAGGAGTAGGGCTCTCTGAATGGCGAATCGCCGCGCGCACCGGGCAGCTGTTGGACTTTGCGTCATGGCTCTCGGCCTCTCCGGAGGACCGCGAACGCGGGCCGAGGAGCCGGAGGCCGCCCTGTTCATTCGCGGCGATGCGAACGTGGATCGAAAGACCACCATCGCGGATGTCTTCCTGATCCTCCGGTATCTGTCCCTGGGTTCATCGATCGCGTGCAAGTCCGCGGCGGATGTCGATGACAACGGCCGCATCGAGCAGCTCGATGCGCTCCTCCTTCTCGGCTCCCTCTTCTACAGGCACGCTCCGCCTCCCCCACCCTACGTGAAGGCGGGAACCGACCCCACGCCGGCCGACGGCCTCGGCTGTCGACAGGGGCTTCGACGCGGCCTCGGCGGCAATGTCGGCGCCGATGCGCCCGCCGGAGAGGCCGTGAAGGTATGCGAGAATGACAAGTGGGGCGCGGATCTCGAGCTCATCCACTTCCGCGGACCCATCATGGCGTATCCCGGGGAGAGTCGCGTGCGCGTGCCGATAGAGCTGCGATCGCCCGGGGAGCTGGAAGGTTTTACGATCAGCTTGCGCGCGGAGAGTCCGCACATCGAGCTCCTGAAGCTCGACACGGCGGGCACGATCATCGCTGCCGAGAGACCGGACTGGACCTACACCTACACGGGAGAGAGGGAAGCGGGGTATCTCTCCGCGAGCGTCGCGCTGAGCATGTCGGCGCCCTTCCGGACGCTACCGCCGCTGAACGATGAGGCGGTGGCTTTTCTCGAGCTAGGGATTCACCCGGATGCGCCGGTCGGAGAGACCCTCGAGGTGAGCTTCGCGGACCTGCCGGGGGGCGACGACTTGCGCCCCGTCTCGAACGAGGTGTCCCGCCGAGGATTCTCCCAGGA
>Ga0075430_100005067_pt1 | contig 11092 bp, 8 predicted proteins | sample RhiMetdeltSRZDD4_FD_75294 | JGI IMG/M metagenome (GOLD analysis project Ga0075430, IMG submission 75294) | Populus rhizosphere microbial communities from Tennessee, USA - Rhizosphere MetaG P. deltoides SRZDD4 | ecosystem: Host-associated > Plants > Roots > Rhizosphere > Soil | place: USA... | reverse complement strand
GCACCAGGACCTGGACTACGCGCCGGGCAGATGCCAGCCGGTCCGATGACGCCGCCCGCACCAAGTCATTGGGCGATGGCGGATGTTGCGGTGGACGGCCAGGACATTTCGGGAGTCTCGCTGCAGCTGCAGCCCGGGCTGATCGTGTCAGGACGGGTCGAGTTCGATGGAAGCGGAACGCCGCCGGATGTCACTCGCATTCGTCTGTCGATGATGCAGCCAATGAGCCCGGGAATGGTGGCGCTGGGCGTCTCATCCGTGCAACCGGATGCAAGTGGCGCCTTCACGATTCGCGGCATTACGCCAGGAACCTATCGGCTCACGGCTTCAATCCCGACGCTGCGGACCGACACTCAGGCCTGGCAGCTCAAGTCCTCAACGATCAACGGGCGCGACACACTCGATGGCGTGTTCGAGCTTCGCGCCGGAGCGGATGACGCTGTCGTGACGTTTACCGACAAAGCGACGGAACTCACGGGCACTGTGCAGGACGCTGCCGGGCAACCTGCGCCCGAGTACCACATCGTCGTGTTCTCAGCCGACAAGAGTCACTGGGTTCCGACGTCGCGCCGAATCCGCTACGCGCGGCCCGGGGCCGACGGCAAGTTCCAGGTGCCGAACCTGCCTCCAGGCGAATACCTCGTCGCTGCCGTCAACGACATCGAACCTGGAGAGTGGTTCGATCCCGCCGTCCTCGATCAGTTGTCCAGAACAGCAATCGCGCTGGCACTCGTCGAGGGCGAGAAGAAGGTGCAGGACCTCAAGCTCGGTGCGCCGATCCGCTAGCGACGCTGTGAGATTCGCCGTCGCGGTGCTGCCTTTGCGCGTCGTGCAGGCGGATCGACGGGCGTCGGGATTTCGTACCAGATCTCGACTTCGTAGCCATCAGGATCCGAGAAGAACACGTACGGTTCGCCCGGAATGAACTCGCCGGTGCTTCGTATCTTGCCGCCGGCCGCCTTGATGGCAACGAGTGCCTCGGCGATATCGGCTGGTTTGGTGAGACGAAACCCGAAGTGCGCGACGCCACCGCGCTTGCCGGCGCCGCGCCCGCGCTCGAATACGAGCACGTCACGGCTGCCCGGCGTTTGTGCCTGAACGAAGTTGTCGTCGCGGTAAACAGGCACGACGCCGAGGACCCGCTGGTAGAACGCCAGCGATCGCGCCGGATCTTTGACGGCGAGGGCAATATGTGTGAGGCCGTGCGTTTTGACCACGGCACACGATACCGCGACAGCGTCAGCCCGCCTAATTCCCTTTCAAGACAATCAACGGATCGACGGACGCGGCCCGGCGCGCAGGCATGAGGCACGCTAACAGCGCGACGACGGCCAGCACTACGCCGACAGCGGCGTAGGTGACACCGTCTGTTGCCTCGATGTCGAAGAGCAGCGCCTGAACCGTCCCTGCAAGTGCCGCGGCGGCGACCCCACCGAGGACCAGCCCCAGCGCGACCAGCCGGAGCCCTTGCCCAAGGACCATTTGCTGCACCGCGCCGCGGGTCGCCCCGAGGGCAATGCGAACGCCAAACTCCTGGGCGCGCTGGTTGACCGAGAATGCAATGACGCCCGCCAGACCCGTTGCCGTGATCGCGAGCGCGATCGCGGCAAATACGCCGATTAACGTCGCGGTCAAGCGAGGCGCCGAGAGCGATGCGGTTCGCACCTGATCGAGCGTGCGGAATTGATCCACTGGCTGCTGCGGATCTATGGAATGCACCGCCTCCCGCATCTGCTGAATCAAGGCGGACGCGTCGCCCGAGGTTCGGGCGAGATACATCACCGTGAGCTGTGGCGCTTGCGTCAGCGGGCGGTAGAAGGTTGCCGAGGGTTGCGACGACAGCGTATTGCGAACGTCTCCGACCACGCCAACGATCGTCATCCATTGTTGGCCGTTGGCGAACGCGATTCGTGCGCCGACTGGATCCGTGTTGGCAAAGAATTGCCGCGCCATTGACTCGCTGATGACCGCGACCCTTTCACGATCCGCGAGATCACGGTCGTCAATCAGGCGCCCGCGCAACAGCGGTATACCAACCGTTTGGAAATAGCCGGCGGTCGCCGACTGGACCTCGGCGCGCGGAAGCCGCGCCGCCTCGACCTCCGGCTGGCCCTGAATACGCACGCCGGCCAGGAAGTTCCCGCCGTCGTTCAGCGGAAACGTGGCCGCGGCACCGGCTGATTCCACGCCAGGAATTGCACGAATGCGCTCCGCTAACGCCATCAGAAACTGCGAGCGCAGCGCCGGCGTCGTGTACTTCGAAAAATTCAGCGCGACGCGCATGCTGAGCACGTTGTCCGTACGAATTCCCGCGTCGACGGACTGCAGCCGCCAGAGGCTGCGCAGCATGAGTCCCGCGCCAATCAACAGCACAAACGAGATAGCCACTTGCGCAACGATTAAGGCGCTGCGCAGCGAGCCTCGACCGCCGGAGACCGTGCGCCCGCCCTCGTGCATCGCTGACGCGAGGCTATTCCTTCCAGGAAGTGCCGGAATCGCACCGACGAGGACGCCAGTCAACGTCGCGACCGCCAGCGTAAAGAGGAGCACCATGCCGTTCAGCGAGATCTCGTGCGAGCGCGTCGTGAAACGGCTGGCCAGCGTCACGAGCAGATCCATCGTGATCCATGCGAGCGCGAGACCGACGATGGCGCCCGCGACCGCGAGCAATGTGCTCTCAGTCAACAGTTGGCGAACCAGGCGCCAACGGCCGGCACCGAGCGACATGCGGATAGCCAGTTCTCGTTCGCGCTTCAGCAGTCGCGCGAGCATCAGGTTTGCCACGCTCGCACAGACAATAACCAGCAGAAACCCGGCAGCGCCGAGAAGAATGCCGAGCGTCGGCCTGAATCCCCGAGTCAGCTCATCACGGAGCGAGAGCGCCGTGGCCGTGAAGCCCGCGCTGGTCGGATAGCTCTGGGGGTACGACTGCTGCAGACTCGACGCAACGACCGCAAGGTCGCTCTGCACCGCCTCGATCGACCCGCCATGATGCATCCGTCCGAATGCCTGCACCATCCGGGCGTCGCGGCTCGTACGGACGCCTTCCGACGATCGAAACGGGCACGCCGACACCGGCATGTAAACGTCGTTCTCGTCAGGAAACTGCGGGATCGGTGGCAGGACACCGATGACGGTGTGCGGCCGGTCGTTCATCTCGAACACCTGGCCCACTACTCTCGGATCGCCGCCGAACCGGCGCTGCCAATAGTGGTGGCTCAACACCAGAACGGCGTCCGCGCCCACCTTGTCATCGTCAGCCCGAAACGTGCGCCCGGCGACCGGAATCACGCCGAACAACTCGAAGTAGTTCCACGACACCACGCCGGTTTGGACGCGTTCTGGCTCGCCGCGACCCAAGAGGACGAACCACATGTTGTGGTACTCGACAATTGACTCGAGCGTCTTCGACTGCGTGCGGTAGTCGTCCATCTCGAGCGCTGAGAATGGCTGCGCCTGAACGCCGGCGTGGGGCCGCTGCTGGCGAAGAATGAGGAGATTGTCGCCGTCCTTGTACGGCAGCGGGCTCAACAGGACGGCGTGGACGACGCTGAAGATGGCCGAATTGGCGCCAATCCCCAGCGCCATCGTCATGACCACCGCCGCCGTAAACCCACGATTGCGCGCGAATCCTCGCAGCGCCGATCGCACGTCCTGCAGCAAGGTCTCCATAGGGCTCCTGTTACACGATTCCGGAGTTCTGTCGGTGTGACGATAGTCTTGTCGACATTCGACAAGAGCCTATCGCGGCTTCTTGTCGACTGTCAACAGATCGCTCCTCTTGACAATCGACAAGACGCCCACGCAGAATTACATCTCTCGCAAGGAGGGTGCATTGGCGCGTCAGAAGCAGGACCTGCTGCAGGGAACGCTGGATCTGTTGATTCTTCAAACGCTGGCACTCGAGCCGATGCACGGCTGGGGCATTTCTCAGCGCATCCAGCAAATCTCCAGGGACGTGCTGCGCGTCAACCAGGGGTCACTCTATCCCGCGCTGCACCGGCTCGAACAGCAGGGCTGGATTGATTCGGAGTGGGATGCCTCCGAAAACAACCGGCAGGCCAAGTATTACCGGCTCACTCGCACCGGGCGTAAGCAACTGCTCGAGGAACGCGAGAACTGGGCGCGCATGGCGGACGCGGTCACGAGAATCTTGCAGACGCAGGAGTAATGGTCTCGCCACTCATTCGGCTTCGCACGCTGTTCCGGCGCAAGCGCCTGGAGCAAGAGCTCGACGCGGAGCTGCAGTTTCACCTCGACATGCAGGTGGCGGAGTACGTCCGGCAAGGGATGTCCCCTGAGCGCGCTCGTGTCGCGGCGCGCCAGCTGTTTGGCGGCGTCGAAGGCATCAAGGATGACGTGCGCGACACCTGGCTGACCCGCCTTGTCGAAACCGGCGTGCAGGACGCGCGCTACAGCCTGCGCGGCCTGCGCAAGCACGCCGGCTACACGCTCGCCGTGATCGTCACCATGGCTCTCGGCATCGGTGCTAATAGCGCGATCTTCAGCGTCGTGAACGCGGTGCTGCTCCAGCCACTCCCCTATACACGCGGCGACGACATGGTCCTGCTCCGCCAGGAACGGACCGGCGTCGAATCGGTCGGTTTCTCGCTGAAGGACATCGACGATCTGAGAACGATGTCGAAGACGCTCGACGCCGTCGTCGAGTACCACAGCATGTACTTCATCCTGCTCGGCGGCGCCGAGCCGGCACGCGTGACCACCGGCGTCGTGTCATGGGACTATTTTGACGTGCTGGGCGTCGAGCCGCTGCTCGGCCGCACGTTCCGTGCCGGGGATGACGCGCACGATGCGAAGCCGGTGCTGGTTCTGAGCCACGAGTATTGGCAGCGGGTATTCAAGGGCGATCCCGCCATCGTCGGCCGCGTGTTCGACATGAACGATCGGCCTCACGTTGTCGTCGGTGTGCTCCCTGAGCTGCCGATGTTTCCCAAAGCCAACGACGTGTACATGCCGCGCACGGCGTGCCCGTTCCGCATGTTGTCTCAGACCTTGGATCGCCGTGGTGGTGGGATGGCCGCTGCGTTTGGACGACGCGCTCCGGGCACGACGGTGGACGCAACCACCACCGAACTCGACACCATAGGGCAGCAGCTGACCGCCACCTATCCGCGTGCATATCCGGTTAATCGTGGCCACCGCCTGACGGCCACGCCGCTGCGGCGCGAGTTCACGCGCGGGTTCGAGTCAACGCTCCTGTTTCTGCTCGGTACCGCTGGCTTCGTTCTGTTGATCGTGTGTGCCAGCGTGGCCAACCTGGCGATCGCGCGCGCTCTGCGGCGGGACCGCGAGTTCGCGCTGCGAGCCGCGCTGGGCGCCAGCCGATCGCGTCTGCTACGCCAGCTGGTGACCGAGAGCGTCATCCTGTCGTTCGCTGGTGGCGCGGCTGGGCTCCTGCTCGCGTTCGTTGGCCGCAATGTGCTCGTGAGCTACGTCGAACGGTTTACGACGCGGGCCGTCGAGATCAGAATCGACGGCACGGTTTTGCTGTTCACGCTGGTCGTCTCCCTCGTTACCGGGCTCGTAGCTGGAATGCTGCCTGCGATCTCGCGACGGCTGAACCGCAGGCCTGTCACAATTCCCGGCCCAACCCCAGTCGCGCGGCGGGATATTCGGCGCGCGCTGATCGTCGCGCAAGTCGCTGCGTCGTTCATGCTGCTGATCGGCGCGGGCCTGATGCTCCGCAGTCTCATGAAGCTGGCTGGCGTCGATCCTGGCTTCAATGCCGAGAGCGTGCTCACGCTTCAGATCGACATGAATTTTTCGAAGTACCGCGACGCCGCCGAGCGAGCGGCGTATCTCGACCGCATCCTCACGAGCCTTCGCGAGATTCCCGAGGTGTCAGAGGTCGGCGCAAGCGGCACCATCCCCTTCCTCGAAGGCGCGGGCCAAGCGCTCTCGAGTTTTGTCGTCCAGGGACGCCAAGTTGAACGGGGGCACGACGTGCCCCGGGCCACGGTGCTCTTCGCCAGCGATGGCTACTTCGGGGCGATGGGGATACCGCTTGTGAGCGGGCGGTTCTTTACCCGTCACGACACGCTCGACGAGCCGCTTGTTGCCATCGTCAACCGATCGCTAGCCGAGCGGTACTGGCCGGACACCGATCCCGTCGGTCAACGGATCTCGGGAGAGGGTGTGGAGTGGCACACGATCGTCGGCGTGGTCGAGAACGTCCGGCAACAACTGTCGTTGGATCCGCGTGACGAAATCTACGCGCCGATGGGCCAGATGCCATATCTCACGTCGAACTGGGCGATTCGTTCGACGCGTGATTTGAGCGAGCTCGGCCCGCTCGTCCGGGCGGCCGTGCAGCGCGTGGAGCCCGATCAACCGATCTACCGCATGCGTCCACTGACGGAGCTCCGCTCCGCCTCTCTTGCCCCGCCACGCCTCACTGCGGCCTTGCTCGGCATTTTTGCGCTGCTCGCGCTCGTCATTACAGCAACGGGCATCGCCGGTGTGATCGCTTTCTCGGTGACGCAGCGCACTCAGGAATTTGGAGTCCGCGTCGCGCTCGGGGCCAATCGTCGCGATGTCGTGTCGATGGTCGTAGCCGAAGGGCTTCGGCTAACGCTGACGGGGCTTGCGATTGGAGCCGCTGCGGCCCTGCTCTTGAGCGGTGGACTGTCGACGATGCTGTTCAGAATCGAACCGACCGACACCGTGACGTATGTCGCAGTCTCGTCGGTGCTGCTGTTGGTGGCTAGCGCCGCATGCCTGCTTCCTGCCCTACGTGCCGCGTCAGTGAATCCGATCGACGCGCTGCGCGCCGCGTGATCTGGTCCGTCCAGCCGGACGCTACTTCAACGACACACAGTCGGGGCTGACCACCGCAGCGCGCCCGTTCCGATCCCAAGCGGGCCCGTGGTTGACGACGGGTCCACGTCGGGGTTGCGGTTACCGACCGGCCGCTGGAATGCGATCATCGCGCCGCCACGATCGAAGTCGTTCGGCTCCGGGCCGACCGCCGGATTCATGATCGAGATTCGGCTCTCAACGTGCTGATATCCGAGCGAGTGCCCCAACTCGTGGATGCGCAGAAGCCGCCGCCGCGAGTCGTTCTTGTCAAAATCGCGATCGAGAAAGTTCGCACCGCTGGCAATCGTGCCGTCCGGCTGCTCTGCCCATTGACCGTAGCCAATCGTTTTGGCATAGGTCGTGATGCCGATGTACCGCCCGGTCACGATCTTGCCCGCGCGGAACGGGCTGACCCGCGAGCCGCCCGCCGGGCGTTCGACCTGAACGTCCGCAAACGTCGCGTAGGTATTGCCGGTCAGCAGCGCCAGGCCCTCGGTGTAATGCTGAACCATCTGCGTCACTTCCTCGTCGGACATCTGTTCGCCCGTGGCTTCGAAGGTGTCAGACGAGCCGCGATAGTCCATGACGGTTGCCAACACGACCAGCGACGGCCTGGACGTCCATCGCGCCAGCCGTGAGTTGAGCGACCGGAACATCTCGTCGAAGGCTACGAGGTCGAAGCTTTGAGGAATCAAAGAGAGCCGCGCCCGCGACCCATTCGTACCGGTAACATACGTCTCACGCTCAACGATGTTGTTGCCGCGCACGGTCGCCCGATAGGTGCCGGTGCCGCCGAGGTCGACTTCAAACAAACCCTGACCATCGCTGGTTGCGGTCTGGTTGCCGATGCGAAGCGACAGGTTCGGCGTGGGTGAACCGTCGATGGCGTTGACGGTCTGGCCCTGGAACATCGTCGACCCGCCGCCGGATGGATCGGTCGGAGATTTCGTGCACCCGACCGTCACCGACACGAGCAGGGCAACGGCAAAAGCTGTAAGACGCATGCGCCCGGCTGTGCAATCCGTATGCACCTGTTAAGTGGTTGTTATCACAGAATTTGGGCCAAAGTGGGATTACCGATTTGCAGGGCGTTGACAGTTTTGCAAGCGACAGAGGGCCCCAATGATGCTGCAAAGGCCTCTCAGGATTACGATAGGCACGTGCCCCCGATGAGGATCCCGGTTGCCCTCGCAAGCCTGCTCGTCGCGTTGGGCACGACCCTGAGCCCTGCCGCAAGCTCGTCATCTCAGCTCGTCCGTAGCGAGCAGGTGGTCCGGTCCGGCGTCGACATCGTCACCGTCACTGCCACGGTGCTGGACGCGGACGGGCGCCTTGCGTCGGGCCTTCCTCGGGAGGCCTTCGAGATATTCGAGGACGGCGAGCCACAGACAATCACCCAGTTCACCAACGAACGCGTTCCCGTCGGTCTTGGCCTGTTGCTCGACACCAGCGACAGCATGTACGGCCAGCGCATTCTGGATGCGCGCAAGGTCGTCGAGCGTTTCCTCTTCGAGTTGCTCGACGATGAGGATGAATGCTTCGTGCTGGCGTTCAATCACTATCCGCACATCGTCAGCCGCTGGACCAGCACTCCCGAGGAGGTCAAAGAAGCGCTGGCCTCGCTGAAGCCTTCGGGCGGGACGGCAATTTACGATGCAATACTGGGTGCGCTGCCGATGATCGCGCGACGCACGCGCGAGCGCGCCGCGGTGCTGGTCATCTCGGACGGCGCCGATACCGCCAGCGATGCCACTGTCAGCGAAGTGCGCAAATCACTCCTGCGCAGCGACGCGTTCGTCTACGCGATTGCCATCGACTCGCCTCAGCGGCAGGTCATCAACACTCGGGTGAACGAGACAGCGCTGAACGAAATCACCGGCCAGAGCGGCGGTCGTACCGAAGTCGTGCGCGATATGGAAGGACTGCAGGTGGCTACGGCGCGCATTGCCGAAGAGCTCAACCATCAATACGTGATGGCCTACGCGTCACCGCGCGCGACCGACGGCAAGTACCACAGCATCCGCGTCCGAGTGACGGCGCCCGGCCACAAGGTGCGCGCACGAAACGGCTACGTGGGTGTGTCGAAGACGAAAAGCAATTAGTCGTGCGTCGCTAGTCGTTAGTTGGTCGTCGTAGTCGCTAGCCGGTACAGCAGCAGGGCGGCGCGCTTCGTTTGTGACGGCAGGGTCCGGAGATCGGCTGTTTCGTTGACGGTGTGCCCTCCGTCTCCCATCAATCCGATTCCGTCAAGAATCATCGGCACCTGATCGGCCACGAACGATACGTCCGCGGCGCCGGCGCGCTGCGGATCGACGGCGGTTACTGGCCCGGCGTTGATGTCCTGGCTGGCGCGATCGTACATCGCCAGTAGCCTCCTGTTCCCATCGGTTGGCGCAAGCGGCGGGTATCCCTCATCGAACGTGATCTCTGCCTTCGTGTGCGGCAGAGACGATGAATTGACGATCTCGGTCATGCGCTTCCGGGCGCTTTCGAACTGCTCACGGGAGAGCGCGCGAAGATCGCCCGAGACGACGACATGTTCGGGAATGACGTTGTCCTTGCCGAACGCCGTCCCACGCGCCTGCACGATGTCGAACTCGACCGACGTCCCGCCCAGGACGAGCGACGGATTGAAAGTCAGATAGCGTTCGCCAGCCAGCTTCTCCCGGAACTGATTCAGTATCCGGGCTGCTTCGAAGATCGCGCCATAGCCGATATCGTCCCGGAAGATCTGCGACGAGTGCGCCGGCTTGCCGGTCACCTTCAACGTCCACGCCGTCGTGCCACGGCGGCCGATGACGGCGGTCCGTGGATCGCCGGCCCCATCCTCGAATCCAATCGCGACAGCGGCACCCTTCGCCGCTTCGACCAGCGCGGCGCGGGCAAGATCCTGTGGCTCGCCTGCTGATTCTTCATCACCGTTGAGCACAACGGTGACGTTCATGTTCTTCAGCGCACCAACCGCCTCGAGCGCCTCGAGCGCGTGCAGCATGATGACGATGCCGCCTTTCATGTCGATCGCGCCGGGTCCACGCGCCTTGGTTTCGTCGATCCGCTCGAACTTCTGGAATGGGCTGCTCGGCTCGAAGACGGTGTCCAGATGTCCGATCAGCAGAAATTTTCGGCCCGGCCCGGGCCGCTCGGCGATCAAGTGGCCGGCCCGTTTGAACGGGGCGCCGTCCACCCAACGGGTGCGAAAGCCCAGGCGTTCGAACTCCGCAGCAAAGAGCTTCCCGACGTCGCCCACACCCGCGAAGTTCTGCGTCCCGCTGTTGATGTTCACCGCTCGCTCGAGCAGCGCGATCGCCGCGGAGGTGCGCTTGTCGATGTGCTCCACGATGGAGCGCTCTCGTGGCGTGAGTGATGCGGGTTGCCCGCTGACGAACGTCGAGAGGACGACATTTGTAAAGATGGACAGCAGCAGGAGCGAATGGCGCATGAACTAATACTAGTTCGCCTCGAATCGTTCGTCCCATTCTTGTGGTCTGCTGTTGAGACTGGTGATAGGCTGAACGCGGTTTCACCAATGTCTTGGTGGAGACGAGGCAAAGCTGAAAGCGGCGGCGCGGCGACAGCCGATTTGCCGGACACACCGGACAAACCGCTGATCCGCCTCGACGGCATCACCAAGATCTTCAAGGGAGACGCCGACGACGAAACCCGGGCGCTGGCGGATGTCACGGTCGACATCGGCCGCGGCCGCTACATCTCCGTCTCCGGCCCATCGGGCTGCGGCAAATCGACCTTCCTCGCCATCCTCGCGCTGCTGGAGTCGCCGACGAGCGGCCGGTATTGGCTGAACGGCCGCGCGACGGATCGCCTCACGCCGGCGGAGCGGGCACGAACACGCAACGTGGACGTCGGGTTGATCTTTCAGAGCTTCAACTTGATTGGCGACATGACGGTCTACGAGAACGTCGAGTATCCGCTGACGCTTCGAGGTGCGTCAGCCTCGGACCGGCATGCACGCGTCCAAGCAGCTCTCGATCGCGTCGGGCTGACGAGCCGCGCCAAGCAGCGTCCGGGATCGCTGTCGGGTGGGCATCAGCAGCTCGTCGCCATCGCGCGGGCCTTTGCGGGACGACCGCCGATTCTGCTTGCCGACGAGCCGACCGGCAACTTGGATTCGAAGAGCGGCGAAGCGGTAATGAAGATGCTCGACGAGTTACACGCGGACGGCGCCACCGTCTGCCTCGCGACGCATAACCCGCAGTACATCGCCCGCGCGGAACAGCACATCTATCTCTTCGACGGCATGATCGTCGCCGAGCCA
>Ga0075430_100005066_pt1 | contig 11092 bp, 9 predicted proteins | sample RhiMetdeltSRZDD4_FD_75294 | JGI IMG/M metagenome (GOLD analysis project Ga0075430, IMG submission 75294) | Populus rhizosphere microbial communities from Tennessee, USA - Rhizosphere MetaG P. deltoides SRZDD4 | ecosystem: Host-associated > Plants > Roots > Rhizosphere > Soil | place: USA... | reverse complement strand
TCCTTGGCCGATGCCCAATCCGGACTGTCGACGACGCCCTGCACGCCCGCCTCATCGAACGGCCGTTCGAGCGCGTCCTCGGCTTCGGTGATGCCGTCGCTGTACATCACCAGCACGTCGCCGGCGCTGAGCTCGACGCGGCCGGCCGAATAAGTGGCGTTCTCGAACATGCCCAGCGCCATTCCTCCCGCGCGCAGCCGCTCGTACGAACCATCAGTGCGTCTGAGCAGCGGCGGATTCTGGCCGGCGTTGACGTAGACGAGCGACCCGGTTCTCGGATCGAAGGTAGCGACGAACAGCGTGACGAACCGTGACCGCGGCGCGTGCTTCACGATTTGTGCATTGAGTCTTGCCACGAGCGCGGCGTCCTCGAGTCCTTCGTCAACCAGGGTGCGCATCATCGCCAGCAACAGCGCCATCAGCAACGCCGCTGGGCTGCCTTTTCCCGCGACGTCGCCGAGGGCGAGCAACACGCGGCCGTCGGCCAGCGGAAGGATGTCGTAGAAATCACCGCCCACGGTGTTGGCCGGGCGAGTCATCCCGAATGCTTCCACACCCAACGCGCGAAACTCCGCCCGTGGCAGCATCGCCAGCTGTATGTCGCGCGCGATCTCGAGGTCGTTCTTCAGCGACAGCCGGTCTGCCACTTCGAGCAGCACCAGCAGGTTGACGAGCAGGAAGCCGGCGAGGAGCCACAGCGTCCCTGGCGCGAACGCCGGGTGAGGAATGATGAACAGGTGGAAGCTCTGATAGAGCTCCATGAGCCCGATGAGACTGGCCACGAGCGCGCTCCCGTACAGGACGCGTCGCGCCGGCGTCAGCTTGAGTGTGAACGCCAGGAACAACAGACGGGCCCGGCCGAGCATCCGCAGGTGCCAGGGCCGATTCTTCAGCTCATCGAAATCGATGTTGCGTGAGAAGAACCGGTACGCCTCCGGTGCGTCGCGCGTGAAGAGCCGCTCCAGATCGGCAGTGGTCAAACCCCTGGTGTACGCCTCGAAAAACCGGCCGCCGGTCGGACGTGGCAGGGGAGGAACGTTCATGGGCAAATCAGGATCTTAGACGGAATCCGCTCAGATGATGCCCAGTTCGGTTCCCACTCGCTTGAACGCCTCGAGCGCGAACTGGAGCTCGTCCTCGGAGTGTGTGGCCGTCACAATCGTGCGCACGCGGGCTTTGCCCTGGGCAACGGTGGGGAACCCGATGCCCTGCGCGAACACGCCCGATTCGAAGAGCTTGTCCGAGAGCGTCATCGCCAACGCCCCGTCGCCGACGATGACCGGTGTGATCGGGCTCTCACTGATGCCGATGTTGAAGCCCAGCGCCTCGAGCCCGGACTTGAAGAACCTGGTGTTGGCCCACAGTCGCTCCATCCACTGCGGCTCGGTCTCGAGGACGTCCAGGGCAGCGATGCACGTCGCGGCCACCGACGGCGGATGCGAGGTCGAGAAGAGGAATGGACGGGCGCGGTGGTAGAGGAATTCGATGAGCGACGTGGATCCCGCGACGTATCCGCCGAGGGCGCCAAGCGCCTTCGACAGCGTACCGACCTGCACGTCCACGCGTCCGTGCATGCCGAAATGATCGATGGTGCCGCGTCCGGCGCGGCCGAACACGCCGCTCGCGTGGGCATCGTCCACCATCATGATGCAGCCGTACTCGTCGGCGAGATCGCAGAGGTCCGGCAGCGGCCCGAGGTCGCCGTCCATGCTGAACACGCCGTCCGTGATGAGCAGTTTTCGCTGTTCACGCGGAAGCGCAGCAACGATCTCGCGCGCTGCTGCGACGTTGCGATGAGGAAAGACCTTGATCGTGGCCCGGCTCAGGCGCGCGCCGTCGATGATGCTGGCGTGATTCAACTCGTCGGACACGATCACGTCGTCGCGGCCAAGGAGCGACGAGACGGTCCCGGCGTTTGCGGTGAAGCCGCTCTGAAACACGACGGCCGCCTCGGTGTGCTTGAACACCGCAAGCCGTCGTTCGAGCTCCAGGTGGATCGACATGGTGCCGGCGATCGGCCGTACCGATCCGGTGCCGACGCCGAATGTCTTCAGCGCTTCGAGCGCGCGCGACCGCAACGTCGGATGCGTCGTCAGGCCCAGATAGTTGTTCGACGAGAGATTGACGACCTGCCGGTGATCAATGGAGGTGCGGGCGGCCTGCTCGCCGTCGAGGACGCGCAGACGGCGATAGAGCCCCTGACGTCGCAGATCGTCGAGCGCCCCGTCGAGGTAGGCGAGTGGGCTGGGACGCATGTCGCGCCATTTTAATGGACGGTTTGCGCGGCCGCGTACGATGAATCGCGATCACGGCATGCGCAGGATCACGTCGGCGCCATCGCGAAAGATCTCGACGGCACCGAGGTCCTTGAGCGCCGCCGTCGTGCGTGGCCCGCGATCGTCGAGCCATGCCGCCTCGTGCACGATCACATGCGACACGCCGCCGCTGCGCAGCGCATCCCACGCGTTCATCGCGTGAGCCGGAACATCCGAGAGCGACAGGGTCAACAGTCCGTAGTGCTGCGGGAAGAAGCCGCTGTACCCGTTGAGCAGACGTCCGTGGTGAACGATGGAGTAGAACATCGCTCGGATGTCGTAATCGGACTGGCCGAGCGGCAGTTCGGCGAGGATGACGCCTGGCTCCTGGCCGAGCCGCTGATACACCGCTGGAGCCCGCGCCGGACGGTACACGCGTGCGACGGGCGTTGCGTAGTCGCGCAGCGTTCCCATCACGTTGATCGGAAATGGTCGGACGAGGCTCTCGGCGAATACGCCGGTGGTGAGGACGACGAGCGCCGTCGAGCCCCAGCGCCAGCGAGACAACGCGGCAGCGCCGTATCCGCCAAGCACGGCGAGCATGAGGACAGCAATCATGTTGAACCGTGCTGGCACCCGCAAACCATCGAAGCCCGGGACGTATGAATACAGCAATTGATAGAGGCCGGTCAGGTTCAACGGACGTCCCAGCGTCTGCGGCGCGATGCCGAGTGAGAGCCACATCGCGACACACATCGCCACGACGAAGAACCCGCGCGTGCGCATGAATCCGGCGATGCGACGACGGTAGCCGGGAGACACAATCGCGGCGACCGCGGTCAGTACGGCCGCCCTGATCAGTAGTTGATCGATGTTGGTTGCGCGAAGAGTGAACACGCCGAAGTCGAGCACGAATCGGCGATAGAGCAGCGTGGCCGCGGCTGCGATCACATGAATCGCGGCGATGCCGAGCAGTAGCCACGCGAGCCTTGTCACGGGAGGACCGTCGGTCGCCGTGGTCTCGCGTCGCTGCGCCACGACGCCGATGAGCGCAAGCAGCACCGTCACGAGGCCAGGGAAGAGGTCGCCCTCGGGCTTGGGAAACACTCGTGCGATTCCGCCCCACAGGATCTGCTCGTGCACGGCGGTCGCGTACGAATAGACATCCGCCGCGAACATCGACAGCTCTCCGCGGCTGCGTGCGATCTGCAGTTGCTCTTGCACCATCGCGTACGGCAGCAGCAGCGGCACCGTAAATGCGGCCACGACGATCGACGCGCCGGACAGTTGGAGCCAGACGTGGCGCCGCGCCCAGAGACGCCGACGCCAGATCTCCCACGCCGCATAAGCAGCGGCGAACGGCGAAAAGAACATCAGGTAGTACGTACACGACAGGTTCTGTGCGATGAGGGCCGCTGCCGCACCGAGCAGCGGGCGCCATCGTCCGGCGCGCGTTCCGGCCGGCGTATCGATCGAATCGAAGTACCTGCGGAATCCGTAAAGGGCGAATGGCATCCACTGCGACGACAACACCTGCAGGTGCGAGCTCTGTGGGAATCGATAGGGAGCAAACGCGAACAGCACGCCGGCGACGAACGCGGCTCGCGGATTGCCGCAGAGCTCGCGCACGAACAGATAGGCTCCCAGCCCCGAGAGCACGAAGGTCGAGAGGTAGAGCAGGTTGTAACAGAGGATCGGATTTTTGGTGAGCGCCCATACTGGCAAGACCTGCACCGCCTGCGCGATGAAGTGCTCGGAGTAGGCGAGCGTCAGCGGCGCGGGATAAAAAATATTGGCGTCGAAGAAGGTCGCGAGTCGCGTGAAATCGCCGCGCAGGATGGCGAGCAGTTGCTCGCAATCCCACGCCAGTGCCCACATGACGAAGACGGGATCGCCGAGATCGGCGGGTACGTCGCGCCCGATTCCTCGAGCCAGCGGCCACGTGGCAACGATCGCGAACGCCGTGTACGCGGCCGCCGCGTGCCACGCACGCTGCATCAGTCCGCCGTCGCCTCGACGAGGAGCTCTTGCAGCAGTACCTGCAGGATCGCCGCGGTGGGAACCGCCAGGATTGCGCCCACCAGCCCGAGCAGCGACCCGCCAATCAGCAAGGCCATGATGACGAGCACCGGGCTGATGCCCACCTGCCGCGACATGACCCTGGGCACCAGAACGTGATTCTCGACCTGCTGCTGCAGGAAGAAGAAAACAGCCACGCCCAGTGCAGTGGCCGGACTCACCGAAAAGGCCACGGCGACGGCCGGGATCGCCGCGAGCAGCGGCCCGACGATGGGAATGAGCTCACCGATGCCGGCGATCAACGCCAGCACGTAGAAGTACGGCACGCCCAGGATCCAGAGCCCAAGCGCCGCCGTGGTCCCGATGATGGCGCCGAGTAGCAGTTGACCAGCCATCCATGCGCTGACCTTCTCGCCCGCTCGGCGCAGCGCGTCGCGCACCCGTGCCCGTTCCGGCCGCGGAAACAAGCGCACCAGTGCTCGGACGATGTTCTCTGCGTCGATGAGGACGTAGAACGCGACGATGAGAATCGTCACGACTCCGAACACGCCGCCGACGAATCCCCAGATGGCCGACACGACGGTGCCGACCGCGTCGCTGCCGGCGGCGCCCGGCGCCTGACGCACTGCTTCGCCGATGGTGATCTCGCGGCTGAGGACGCCCCTCTCGATCAGCCACAGCTGGGCGCGGTGCAGAAGATCCGGCGCAGCAGTCACAAGATCGCGGGCCTGCGCGGCGAGCGGCGGCACCATAAGCATCACAAACAAGCCGATGACCGTGAAGAGAGCGACATAGACCGACAGGATCGCCGCCCATCGCGGAATCCGGACGCGCCTCGTCAGGCGCTGCTGCTCGATCCGGTCGACAAGCGGAGACAGTCCGACTGCGATCAGGCCGGCGACGTAGATCAGGAGCAGCGTGTCGCGTACGAGATACAGCGTCCAGACGAGCGCGACGGTGAGCACCGCGCTCATCAGCGCGTAGCGAATCAGCGCGCGAGGCGTGTCTCGTTGGCGCGTGTTCACGGATGCAACGTGTCGCTAGCCGCGAGCGAGATACTCGCGCGAGAAGGTGGCGATGTCCGCGTAGATCTTTTCGAGATCGCGCGGGTTGGCCAGGAAGACGATGCGGAAAAAGCCGGCTTCCGCTGGCATGCCGAACCCCGAACCGTTGACGCACAGAATGCCGGTCTCACGCAGCAGTGCGAGCACGTACTGTTCGTCGGTGCGACCGGGTGGCAGCGACATCTGTGGAAGCGCGTAAAAGGCCGCGCGCGGCGCCACGCAGCGCATGCCAGGAATCGCGTTCAATCGCTCGGTCGTGACACGCGCGCGCTCGGCCAAGGCTGCGCGGAAGGATACCTGATGGGAGCGGTCGCCGCCGAGCGCCGCGGCGACACCGTACTGCATCGGCCCCGGGCTGCACAGCCGACCGTCGGCGAGCTTCTTCATCGCCGCGACGGTGTCGTCGAGGCGCGGCGTCCGGCCGGGGACGACCCATCCCGTGCGCCATCCCGGCGCAAGATACGCCTTCGACAAGCTCGAAAACGAGATGATCGGCGCATCGAGATCGAACGTTCCCATCAGCGCAAGGGCGCCATCGTACGCAAGATCGCCGTAGACCTCGTCGGCCAGGATCGTCAAGTCATGCCGGTCGGCAAACTCGATGAGGGAACGGCGTACCGGCGCCGGATACACGGCGCCAGTCGGATTGTTCGGATCGATGACCACCAGCACCCTCGTGCGGGGAGTCACAAGCGTCCGCAGATGATCCAGGTCCGGCATCCAGCCATGCTCACAATCGGTACGGTAGTACCGAGGTTGGGCCGAGATCTTGGCTAGCACCGCGGTATACAGCGGGTAGGTGGGCGACGGGACGAGGACTTCGTCGCCCTCGTCGACGAGCGCATTGAGCGCCAGCTCAATCCCTTCTGACGTACCTGTCGTGATGAGGACCCGATCGGGCGATACAGGAATGCCCCGAGCCGTATAGTCAGCCGCAACCGCTTCCCGAGCCTCGAAAATCCCCGCCGACGGCACATATCCGTTGTGGCCATCTCGCATGGCTCTTGCCACGGTTTCTACGAGATGGGCTGGGGTAGCAAAGCCAAACGCGACCGGATCGCCGATGTTCAGGTATCGGACGTGCTGCCCCCGCGCCTCGACAGCCTTCGCCTCGGCGACGATGTTGCGAATGGCGTAGGAGAACCGATTGACGCGTCCGGCCACCTGGACCGGTTTGGAACTCTTCGTGGGCATGGTTCATCTTAAGTGGTTCGGGCGCCAGGAGGCGGAGGTAATATTTACATGCAGTCGATAGGAATTACCTCCCGGCGGGCCGGCGCAATCCCCGTAACTCATTCACATGGTTCGATCGAGCCTATGGCAAGGCCTATGAAATACCTCAGGTTCATGCGGCACGTCGCGCTCCCCGGCGCTCTGGCCCTAATGCTCGCTGGTGCCCCTGTGTCAGGTCAGGTGGCCACACCTGCACCCGCCCGTCAGGAACCCCTGGCGACGTTCAAATCCGGCGTCGAGGTTGTGACGGTTTCCGTAGCTGTGCGGGATGACGAGGGTAAGGTCATTCAGAATCTGACCAAGTCGGACTTCGAGCTGATCGACTCGGGCTTCAAGCGGGAGATTAAGGATTTTTTCGTCGGTGACAGCCCGATCAGTCTGGCACTGCTCCTCGATATCAGCGGCAGTATGGCAGTAGGCGGCAATATTGAGCGTGCCCGCGAGGCGATTGCTGTCGCGACGATGAACCTTCGCAGCAATACCGACGAAGCGGCCCTGTTCACCTTCGACTCCGAGCTCAGGGAAGTGGTGGGTTTTACCAAGGACGCCAAAAAGATTCGCGGCGTCAGTCTGCGGGGGAAGCCGTGGGGGCAGACCTCGTTGTACGACGCGGTCGGTCAGGCGGCGCGGGCCGTCGCGGAACGGGCGAACAAACATCGGGCCTTGCTGGTGATCAGTGATGGCGTTGATACCGCCAGCAAGATGACTCCAGCTGAGGTATCGGGGATTGCAAGCGCCATCGACGTGCCCGTGTATCTGTTGCAGGTCGTGAACCCGTTGGACCATCCCGGGGGCGAACTGGAGGTGATTGAGACCGACGGCCGAAGGGTTCGAGCAGCCACGCTGGCGGACCTTGCCCGATGGACAGGTGGCGACATTCGCGTCACCAGCGTACCCGCGCACACATCAGCGGCCATTCAGGATCTGTTTACCGAGCTTCGTCATCAGTACTTGATCACATTCGAGCCGGGGCCTCGTCCAGGATGGCACCCGATCGAAGTTCGTACCCGGAAGAAGAACCTTGTCGTTCACGCGCGAGGCGGCTACATGGTTACCCCCACGCGCAGCGGTAGTTAGTACGTTCTCACAGGAGAGAGACCATCATGCGGAACAGTCTGTTTGCGGCGGCGTTGCTTACTGTGTCGGTGGTCGTGGCACCGGCCTGCGCCACCAAGAAGTACGTTCGAACGGAAGTCGGGAACGTGAACTCGAAGGTCGACACGCTCGCCGGGACAGTCGAAGAGACCCAGGAGCGTACTCGTAAGAACGAGGAGCGCATCGGTCAGGTCGACTCGAAGGCCGAGGAAGCCGGCAAGTCGGCGACCGCCGCGCGCTCGGCGGCTGACGCAGCTGCTGCCGCCGCGAAGACGGTTGACGGCCGTGTGACGACCGTCGACAACCGTGTCAACGCCGTTGAGGCCGCGGCCCGGAAGCTCGTCTTCGAAGTGACCCTCAGCGAGGATCAGGGCAACTTCAAGTTCGGCAAGACCGAGCTGCCAGATGAAGCGAAGGCACGGCTCGACCAGGTGGTGGGACAGCTGAAGAACGACACCAAGAACATCTTCATCGAGATCGAAGGCCACACCGACAACGTCGGCTCGCCAGAGATCAACGAGCGCATTGGTATGGAGCGCGCGGAAGCCGTGAAGCGGTATCTGTACGAACAGCACCAGATTCCGCTCCACAAGATGAACGTGATCTCCTACGGCGAAGAGAAGCCGGTGGCGCCGAACAACAAGCGCGACGGTCGCGCGCAGAATCGCCGCGTCGTCGTGAAGGTCCTGTCGTAAACAGACGTACCCTTTGGGGGCGGGTCCGCACGGACCCGCCCTCGCCTATCGCATGTTTCCGAAGTCCACTCCCGCCCGCACAATTTCTTTCCCGCCATCGGCAAACACGATGTCGTATCGCCCATTCGGCTCGATCGTGTCGGCCGCGAACTGAGCGATCAACGTTCCACCCAGCATCGGCTGACCGCTCCCGAGAATCGGCGCCGCGTTTGGATTCGGAAGCGCAGGTGCAGCGGTGATTTCGTTGCGGGGTCCGAAACGGGGGTAGCGGTTGACGTGCTGAGCAGCGATTGGTTTCTCCTGCCCCCGGTGCAACGTCACCGAGTACGCGGGAACCCCGACAAACGTGTTCAGCGGGTGAAACGTCAACTCCACCAGCAGCTCAATCAGATTCGGTGCGGCATTCAGCGCCGCTACTGCCTCGCGCTGACCAAACACGCGATCGCCCAGCCGTGCCTTCGCCTCTGCGGCGAGAGCCACCCTGTGAAACGGCGTGATCACGTCAATCCAATCCACGGGCGGACGCGAAACCGCCAGTCGATACCCGCTGTGGAACCGGGCGCGCTCGGCGTCGAACCGCGACTGTCCGATGAAGATGGCTTGTTCGATGGCGCGCCGGTCGAGGGCCAGTTCAACGGCCGACAGACAGAGGGTTCCGCTGAGCACGGCGACGAGAATGACGAGACGCAGACCTGTCGTGCCGAAGCCGAACGGCATCTGCGGATGCATGACGGTATGGTAATCAAGCGGGGAATCGGCAGGAAGGAAGACGTGTGCGCCGCGGCGGGGACGCGACGCACACGATCCGAGGCCTTCCAACTTGCGTCAGTCGACCACGAACTACGACGATGAGCAGGAACCGGACCACCCCCCGCCGCATTGAAATCAACGACTTACCCCCGCTCGATGCGGATTCGGCTTACGGCCGGCGAAAACCGCTTTCGACTGGCGATGCCACGGCTACCATTTACGCCATATGGAGCTGAACGGGCGAGTCGCGTTGATCACGGGTGGAAAACGGATCGGGTCCGTGGTAGCCACCGAGCTGGCCCGCGCGGGCGCCGACATTGCCCTCGTCTACCGTCACTCCCGCGCCGAGGCCGAAGAGACCGCCGCCACGGTCCGCGGACTCGGCCGTCGGGCCCTCATCGTTCAGGGCGACCTTCGGCAGCCGGACGCCTGCGAGCAGGTCGTCGATGGAACCGTCGACGCGTTCGGCCGTCTGGACGTCCTCGTCAACATGGCGTCGGTCTATCGGGCAAAGCCGTTCGAGGAGATCACGGTGAGCGACTGGGATGCGTCGCTCGAGGTCGATCTGCGCTCGGCCTGGTTGTGCGCCCGGGCGGCGGCCCCGCATATGCGGCGTTTGCGCGGCGGCCGCATCATCAATTTCTCAGACTGGACGGCTCGCAGCGGTCGGCCCCGATACACGGGGTTTCTGCCGTATTACGTCGCCAAAGCCGGGGTTACCGCCCTCACCGAGGGCCTCGCTCTCGAGCTTGCCGCCGATCAAATCCTCGTCAACGCCATTGCGCCCGGTCCAATCGTCGCGCCAGAAGGCGCTTCAGACGACGAGTTCGCCGCGGTCGAGCGCGCTACCCCGCTCGGACGATGGGGCGGTGAAGGGGAGATCGCGAAGGCCGTGCTCGCCCTCGTCGAGACCGACTTCGTGACCGGCGAAACGATTCGAGTGGATGGCGGGAGACACTTGAAGTGAATCGCTGCGTGCACTACAGCCGAGCGCGTATCGCGGCGAGCACTCCCGAGGCGTCATGCATCGGCAGATTGCAGATGCAGACGTGCCGCACGCCCTCGGCGCGCAGAGCACGGATCGTTAGCGCGCAGACATCCATCGCGCTCTTGCCCGTCGCGAACTCATGGATCAGTCCCTGAATCGGCACGGGCATGAACGTGCTGAGAATCTGCAGTGTCTTCGGACTGGCGCTCCGGTAGTAGAAGACGCAGAACATTCCTGGAATCGAAATCGGACGCCGGGCGAGCTCGTCGAGAAACCGCTTGACCGGATCGAGATTCAAGTGGCTGACGACCTGTGTCAGGTAGAACTCGGCGCAGAAGCGCTCGTCGCGCAGGAAGTCGACCTGCTGCGCCGCGGCGGCGTGCGGGTTGGCCCAGCCGCCCAGTATCAGGTCGGGCTCCTGCTTGCGAATCTCGTGGCGCAGATCCCAGGCATGCTCCACGCAGCGCGGGCGGCCGATGGTTTTGTCTCCGCCCAGCACCACGAGAGAGGTGAATCCATGCTGGCGCGCCTGAGTCGCGTACGACAGACAGAAATCCAAGGAGTGCTTGCTGGTCAGAAAGGGCACCACCATGTCGCGCGGCAGATCGCGACCGAGATTCGCGATGAGGTGGCGAAGGTTGTTCTCTTCCTGCGTGCCGACGGCGCTGTCGGTGAGGAAGGCAGGCACCTGCTGCCGACTGAGGCGGCGGATCGCGTGATAGGTGTCGATCCACGCGTCCATGCCCTCCATCGCGTTGAGCTCGGCACGTGGAGGTCGAAGCTCCGCGGTCAGGACCGGGATTTCCCCGCGGAGCCGATCGACGAGCATCGCTAGCGGGTAGCCGTTCCTGAACTGGTCGCCGGTGTTTCGGCGCCGACCGCGCGCATCACGAAGTCGAACATGAGCTGACGAAGGTGGCTGTTCAAGCGGCCGTCGGCGATCCCGTGTCGCGACTTGGGATACACCATCATCTCGAACGGCTTGCCGGCTTT
>Ga0075430_100005063_pt1 | contig 11095 bp, 19 predicted proteins | sample RhiMetdeltSRZDD4_FD_75294 | JGI IMG/M metagenome (GOLD analysis project Ga0075430, IMG submission 75294) | Populus rhizosphere microbial communities from Tennessee, USA - Rhizosphere MetaG P. deltoides SRZDD4 | ecosystem: Host-associated > Plants > Roots > Rhizosphere > Soil | place: USA... | reverse complement strand
CCCCCAGGCTGAGGGGGCAAACAGGGACATGGCGGGTTGTAATACAGACCGGATACACTTGATCGACAGATCGCGTGTGTGCTAGGGTATACCCCATGCCGACGCTGCGGTTTATCCTTGCTATGATCGTAGATGTCATTCGTATGTGTGGAATGATCTTGTATGTCACTCCATTCTGGATCGGTCTGCGAATCCGCCGCCTGCTCTATGCGCTTGCCGCTATCCAAGTCGATCTTCTCGCCGGTTGCGAAGGCTGGCGGGATCGTATTCAATACGGCGACATCTGTCCGATCTGTAACGAAAAATCGTGCGTATTTGATGCGCGTCCAAAATATTATCGTGTGATCTGCGTCTGTGGTACATACGACAGCGACCGCGCTCCAGACTACGAGGAGGATTTATAAGATGCACACCGTAACCGCCCAAGATATGATCAACGCCAACGGAACCCCCGCCGTCTGCCCCCTCTGCAAGGGTCGCCGAGTGATCGTCACCGAGCAACTCGGTCCCTCCTTTTCTCCGCTCTTGCCGCGCGAGATCCTGGCGCAGATTCCGAGCGCCGGTCGTAACGTCGAGACCTCTTTTCTTCACGAGCCCAGCTGCGTCGCGCGGATCAAGGCGTTTCGATGATGGAAGTAGGGTACAAGTGTAAGTGCAAGGTCTGCGGACATCGATGGTTCCACATCGGACCGTCTCACGCCGCGATCTGTCCCATGCGCAAGATGCATCCAAGCAAAGCTAAGAAGGAAAACAAATGTCCGCAAAAAAGATCGATAACGCTCAAGTCGAAAAAATGATCGTCAAAGTCATGAAAAAGCGCGAGCTGAAGCGTGACGACGCGATCGCCTACATGCTCACGGTCGCGACGGGCCGGCTGGCCGCCTTGTGGCGGTACACGGACACGGTCCCCGAGGGCAAGAGCAGTAAGGGGGTGATGGCTGCGACGGGTCGGAGGAAGCGTGCCGAGCGTAGTAAGCCGATCAAGGCGCCTGCGCCCACAGTGGAGTCCGCGCAGTGAGCTACTCCAAAGGTCCCGCGAAAGTTGTGATCGCCGTATTCGATGGACGCGGGGTTACGCTATCCGCGTATGAAACGATCCCAGCGGCTGTGTGCGCGATTCTCGATTCGGCGGCGGGATTCGGACCTTACTACGGACATCCCGATCATATCGCAGAGCTAGAGAAAGTCGCCGCATCGCTAGAAGGTAGTTTGCGGCGAGCCCGCTCCGAAGATCCTGCACCTTAATTCTCAATCAACTAACGAAAGGTACCTATCCCAAATGGCAAAACAGAAACGAAACGACGCGCCCGAAGGCTTCCGCAAAGTCCAAACCTCGATCTCCGGCTTCTGGAAACCGGAAGGCGCAGGCGAGTTCTTGCAGGGGGTTGTCGGCAGCATGATCACCGTAAAGAGTAAGAAGGAAGGCGATGACAATCGTTTTTTCCCGCTCACTCTCACGTCGACCGACGGTGGTCCTGTCGTCAACACTGAGGGCAAGTCGATTCCCATGGAGGCGGGGCAGATCGTCGGCGTGAGCGGCAAGATGTTGTTCGCGTTTCTCGGCGCGCGCGAGGGGCAGGAGGTGTTTTTGGTGTACCGGGGGAAGGGCAAGGCCAAGCCCGGTCAGAGCGCGCCCAAGCTGTTCGAGACGTACGAGCGCGAGGCCGAGTAACTCGCGTGTCCAGTGTACGCGCGGAGATTGACCAAGCGCGCGCGGAAGGCTACAGACGCGGCCGGGATGAGGCGTCTGAGATCGCCTTCCATCGTGGGAAGACTGCCGGCGCAGCGTCGTCGGCCCGGACGATCGATCAGTTGAGGATCAGAGTCGCACAGCTGCTCGCGCAGCGACAGGCGTTGGCCGATCGTATCGAAGTGTTGAACGCGGCAGCTGTGACGCGCCCCCCGAAACGACGGCGGAAACCCTAAACGACCGCGGGGCCCCCACCTATCCCAGATTGGGGGCCCCGTGGTAACTTGTGAGTCCCGATGACGACCAAGCGTAAGCCGAAAAAGCGGCGTGCGCCACCCGCACGCGCGCCCAAAAAACGGGCGAGGAAAAAACCCACAGCAGCGCGCAAGCGTGCCCCACCCAAACGATCGAAACGGGCGAGGAAAAAACCCACAGCAGCGCGCAAGCGTGCCCCACCCAAACGATCGAAACGTGCGCGCAGTGAGACGACTAAGCGTGGCTGGGCCACGCGGCGCAAGCGCGCGAAGCAGCTCATTCGCGAGCGGGACGCCGATCTCGGCGATGTTGAGATTGAGAGCGCCGATCCGGACGCGTGGTTACCCGACGAGGACTATCGCGCGTATCCCTTGACGCCTCGCGACCTAGACGGGTGGCGCAAGGTTGATCCGCATGCGGGCGCGATGCGCTGGTTAGAATCGCGCTTCGGGTTACCCGTCGAAAGCGAGCGCGAAATCGTTTGGTTCCCGACGTTCGATGAAGTCTATGACTATATCGATGCATTGGTCGAGGCATACGATCTTGACGCCCATCAAATGTTCGAGTTGGCATACGGTTACGCAGATGAGGTAGCATGATCAATAAACACATCTTCACGTTGGTTCGCACATCGGACGACGAGTGCGGTCGAGCATGGCGCTTGATGGGTTGGATTCGCTGGCGATGTCGACGGGCCGGGTGTTCGGCGGTCGCACGGTTTGTGCCACGTATGGCGGACGATCGTGTAGCTCTCGCGCTATCGAAGGTTCGGCTATGTCGCGAGTGTGCGTGCGACTACGCCGAGTATGCACACAAGCGGGGGTATTCCTGCGTCGTCGACGATCTATTTTCGGGGGATACGTTCGTGCTGGCGGCTGTGCACCGTGAGGCGAACTAAGCGGCGCTGGATCGGCGTAGATGGTGAGGGGGTTGGCCGTGCGCCGCATCGCTACGTGATGATGGCCAGCTCGGAAGGGGACGTGGTTGCGCGCAAGGGTGGATTGCGTACGATCGATTGTCTCAAGTTTCTGTTGAAGCTTGGCACGCGTGATGCGCGGATCGCCGGCTACTATCTCTCGTACGACTGGACCATGATTCTTTGGGATCTACCCGAAGCGTCGATCTACAAGCTGCTGAGGCCTGAGTTACGCGCTCGCCCCAAGGAGGAGGGCGGTGGGTTCGAGCGCGTCAAGTGGCGAGGGTATCGGCTGCACTTTCTTGCGGGCGCGATGTGGATTTCTCGTGGCGCGCGCAAGGTTACTGTGTGGGATCTGGGCAAGTATTACCAAGGCCCGTTCGTGGGTGCGCTCAAAGACTGGGATCTAGCGTCCGATGTACGTGCGCGCATTGAGAGTATGAAGTCTAAGCGCGCGGAGTTTCGTTGGCGCGAGCGTAAGACGATTCTCAAGTATTGCCTGGCCGAGTGTCGTGCGCTGGCCGAGTTGGCCGAGTGTTTGGAGCAAGCGCACATCGATGCAGGGATCAAGCCGCGCGCTTGGCACGGACCCGGCTCGACTGCGGGCGCGTTACTCCAGCGCGAGGGCATCAAGGACAAGTTGGGTCCGCCGCTGCATCCCGAAGTACGGCTAGCCGCATCGATCGCTTACTTCGGCGGGCGCGCGGAGATTTCGTGTAACGGTACGATCAAGCGCCCCGTGTCGGAATACGACATCACGAGCGCGTATCCTCGCTACGCGCGCGATCTCCCGTGTCTCGTGCATGGGCGGTGGGGGAAGACTTCTAGCGAGCGTATTGCCGGCAAGGCGAATATCGCGATCGTCAATGGTGTTATCGATCGTGTTCGTAGCGATTGGGGCCCACTACCGATACGCCTGAGCAACGGTACGATCGTCTATCCGCGTGGCGGCGCGAGTGGCTATTGGTATTGGGGCGAGTGGCAGCAGGCGCAGCGCTTCGATGCCCGCCTGAAGTTTGATCATGCGTACGCGTACTTTACCGATTGCGACTGTCGGCCGTTCGCGTTCATACAGCAGATCTATGAACGTCGCGCGATCGTCGGCAAGAAAACGGGTGAGGGCCGCATTCTGAAACTCGCGATGAATAGCGTATATGGTAAGCTCGCGCAGCGGATCGGGCCGGCGCAGTACGGCTCGACGGTATGGGCTGGCATGATCACCAGTGGCACACGCGCGCAGCTGATGTCACTGATGTTGCGTCACAAGCGCCTAGACAGCGTGCTGATGTTGGCGACGGATGGGCTGTACTCGACCGAGCAGATTGAGATCGACCCCACGCCTGCGCTCGGAGCGTGGGAGCGGGTGGACCATCCCGAGGGCATGACGTTGTTTCGGCCGGGGATCTACACGACGCCGGATGGGGTGTTGCGGGCGCGTGGGATAGGGCGAGCGAATCTGGACGCAGCGCGCGCGTTGCTATTGGAGGGACTTGCGAGTGGCGCCGATCGCGTACAGTTGCCACCACGCACGGCTTTTGGAGGCGCGCGGCTCACGGTGTATCGAACGGTCAGCGGGTTGCACCGCTCGGATCGCTATGGGCAGTGGTACCCCATCCCCACGCGGCTGTCGCTCGCGCCCGGGCCCAAGCGCACCCACGACTGGACTCCTCCCCGCCTCAAAGACGTCCAGAGCGTCCCCTACAGGCCTCGCAAGGACGACCTGATGGATGCGCTTGAGCTGCTATCGTCGCTCACGCTCGCCGAACTATGACGGGATTTCGCGTACTTACACGATGACACCGACGGAAGTGCCAGCGACGGATGTAACAGTCGGTGGTGTCAGGGTCCTTGCTATCGCGACGGATACCTCACTAGACTAGGGCGCATGGCCAAGCGTCGAAAGTCCTCCTCGTCAGTCAAAGTCATTCGTGTGCCGAGCGGCGGACCTCGCGCTGCGGCTCCGATCATCAAGGTGAGCGCGCCGCGTGCTGCGCCTCTACGAAAGGCGCCGCGCCGTCGTCGTGGCGGAGCCGTGCGCCGGGTGGGCGGACTGATCACCCAGCACAACCTCGACGTCGCGATCGGCGGCGCCCTGTACGGCTTCGCCGTCAAGAGCGGCTGGATCGACAAGCTGCCGGCGATCCCCGTCATCGGGCGCACCGGTACGGCGGCGATCTTGCTCGACTACTTCTCTAAGCGCGGCGGAGGACCCATGGTCGGTCGCATGGCGATTGCTGCGGCGGCGTTGTCGGGCTATCAGTTGGGGAGCACCGGGTCAATCACGGGCGACGATGCATCGCCCGATTACCCCGACGGCTACTCGGTCCAGGGCGGCATCCAAACCATGGGCGACGAGGACGAAGACTAACGATCGGCGAGAGTAGTACGCCACGCCGGTCCAAACCGGCCCACCAACAACGATAGGAGATCGCGATGGGTTCACTGGTACTCGGTACGGGCTTCGATGTGGTCGGCGACGACGACGGCGACGACGACGACGTCATGGGTGAAGGTAACTTCGTCCTGGGCGCGGGTCGTCGCCGCCGCGGACATGGCCGCAAGGTCAAGATCCCTACGCCCAAGTGGATGAACGCCACGACTTCTCAGGGCGTGAGCCGCCCCGAAGAGGACATGGACTTTCTGCCGTTCGCGCAAGTGGTGCTGACGGCGCTCTTGCCGACCAACTCGCTCGTGGGCTCGCCGCAGCGGCCGTTCCGCCCCGAGCGCTTGGTCATGGCGGCGTTTCGCGAGACGGGCGCCGATGCCGCGGCAAGCACGGTGATCGATCCCGCCATCTACGTGGGCGCGGTGCAAGTCGGTGCGGCGCAGGGCGCTACGCCGATCACCACGTTCGCGGCCACCGCGTTCGGCGTGCGTCTGACCATGCCCCCGACCGGGCAAGGTACGGACGTCAAGATCTTCGTCCGCAACAGCGCGATCCCCGTGGCGCCCGCGACCGTGACGGTCACGGCCACGATGGTCGGCCGCGCGATGCGCTAACGACCACTCGCCGGGCAGGGCGGTGGACCCGTAAGCCCCGGCGCTTTCCCCTCTCACCGAAAGGCCCCCGTGCGCATTCGCCTCGCGATTCCGGACCGACTGGTCACCCCGCAGTCGCTAGAAGCGGCACTCGAGGCGACCACGCTTGCAAACAAAGAGGCAATCGAGCGGGGCGAAATCCCCGATCTCACGGACGCGCTGAAGCAGGGCGTCAAGTGGAAACCCGAACCGTTCTCGGACGGCGAACACTTCGACTTGGGCCACCAAGTCGCCGCCCGCGGCTGGGGTGACTGTGACGATCTCGCTCCTTGGCTCGCAGGCCAGATGCGCGCGAGCGGTGAAGACGAGGGCGCTCGCCCACGCGTGTACCAGACCGGCCGCAATCGCTGGCATGTGGTGGTCCAGACGTCCGACAATCAGATCTTGGACCCGTCCGAATGGGCAGGCATGCGAAAACGCAAAAGCAGCTCTGTCAGTGGCGTCTCGGGCATTTCGAGTAAGCCGATGGCTCGCCCCGGTACGGGCGCCATCTGTGTGATCAAGCACAAGGGACACTGGTACGCGCGCGTGGACTTGCCGTGGTGCGACACGCATACGCACCTCGCGAGTCACTCGGCCGGTCGTACGCCCGACCAAGCTCTCCATCGCGCGGTTAGTGGCGCTCTCTTGATGGGCGATTCGGCCGAAGTCGTGGACCCGCTCTTGCTCAATCGTCTTGAGATCGCGGGCGATGCGTTGCTCACGCCGGCCGCAGAGGTCGGATCGATCTTCGGCTCGCTCGGCAAGCTCGTCAAGGGCGTGGTCAAAACCGCGCTACCCATCGCGTCCAGCATCATCCCGGGCGGCGGCCTTGTCACGAGCGCCCTGTCCGCGCTCACGAGTGGAGGGGGCGGCAAGAAAGGTGGCGGAGCCCCTGCGCCCGCAGCCCTGCCGCCTGACGCCGTCCAGCACCCCGGCGGCGCCGTGAGCGTGCCACTCGAGTCGCGTGAGGCCCAGCCTCCCCACGGCCAGCACATGATGCTGACCTACCACCCCTACGGATACTCCGGCCCCGTCGTCATGCGCTTCTGATCGTTATGGCGCGCGGAGACGAAAAGTTTCGACCCCCCGATCCCGAATGGGAGCGGTTGGGGCAGCGCTCCCCCCTGCCTACAGTGCAGTTGGGAGATCCCACGCGCTGGGGCGCGCGCGTTGAGACGGTTATGCCAAACGTGGGCATCGCGCCCGCGACAGTCGACGTCAAGCAGGTAGTGCTCGCGCAGACGACCGATCGATTTTCGCGTCCGTGGGTCCTCGCCGGTTCGATCGTGATGAATCGTACGGATTGGGACCGGTCGCCTGCGCCGGGCGCCTACGACATCGATGTTTTTCTCGATTTTCAGATCGGCGTGGGGCAAGCGAGTCTTACCCAGCGCATGAGCGCACGCCGTCTGGTTGAGGTCGCGACCGGATCGCTCTTTCCCACGCCGTCTGCCAATCCCGGTGTGTACCTCCCGCAAACCGACGGCGATCGGTTGTCATATCCCTTCTACATCGCGGGGATCGTAGGGCGCACGGTCAACGTGAGCGCAACATTTTTCGTGTTTACGCCCGCGGCGGTGATCAATCCGCGCGTGGCGATCACGCTCGTGATGTCCCCCTACAACGCAGGAACGGGCCTATGACGCCGGCAGTACTCCGATCGTGGCTCATGCGCCAGCCTCGTCCCACGTACCTCGTGGCGGACGAGCAGCGCATCGACGTGCCGAACATTCCGCGACCTTGGCCACAGATCCTAGAAACGTTGCTCGCGATGAAGCCGACAAAGATCGTACTGCATGCCCAAGCAGGCGCGATCATCCGTGCACGCGATTGCGAGTGGAGCGAGGATGGCAGCGAAGAGAGTACGCCCGCGGCCGAAGGCAAAGGCAAGAGCGATCTCCAAGTGTTCGCGGCGCTGCTCGCGGACGCATACGACAAGGGCAGTAAGAGCTACTCGCCGCTTCTGGACTCGTGCATGCAGTTTCTGGAGCGTCAAGGACAGATGTTGGCGATCAAGGATAAGGAGATCGCGCAGTTGCGCGCGCACAATACCAAACTGCAAGCCGAGCTGCTCGCCGCCACAGTCGCTCCGACCGAAAACGAAGAGGTCGGTGTGATGGGGATCCTCGCAGCGGGTCTGCAGGCGCACGCGGCCGAGCAGGCCTTGCAGCAACAGACCGCGCCGGCGCCCCAAAACGGTCGAAAAACAAAGGCTAACGCATGAGCCCGCTACTGATCGCCGCCGGCCTGTGGCTCTTGTCCAAAAGCAAGGGCAAGGCCGCGCCGCACAAGCCCAAGTCGAAAAAACACGGCAAGGCGCCGCCCTTCCCCTCGCCCACCGCGCCGCCGCCACCTTCCCCGCCCGTCCTGCAACCTCCTCCCGCGCCGCCCCCACCTCCACCCCTGCCGGTGCAGCCGATGCCCGGCCCCACCGCACATCCTTCGCCCGTCCGGCCTGCGCCAAGTAAGCCCCGCCCCCAAGGCGCTACGATCAGTGACGTGACGGTTATCTCCGCTCAACGCAAGCTCAATCGCTTGGGCGCCCAGCCCCGCCTGAAAGAAGATGGTCTGTTCGGCCCTAAGACGCGCGCCGCGTGGTCGAACGCAGCCAAGGTGCGACGTCTCGACCCTCGCTTTGATCGCGTGGGTCCCAAGGTCGTGCGCGTGGCTGCGACCACGGACATGGCGCTAAGCAAGGCTTCGGGTGTATCAGGCGACGTCTACATACCGTGATGCCATGCGCCGCGAGGATGGATATGGCACGCTGTTCTTGGTGATCGGAGGGCTGTACCTCCTGCGCCAGCTCATGCCCGATCAACTCGAGAAAGCGAATAAGACGCTGCAGGACGCGGGCGCTAAAGGCTACGAAGCGGTCCACCCCGAGCAGGTCAACCACGCGGACGATCTCCCTGGTAAGACCCTCACCAAAGCTCAACTGCGCACGCTCGCGCGCGATACCGGCTTCCCCGATCCCGGCCTGGCAGCTGCCATCGCGTTAGCCGAGTCCGGCGGATACCCCGGCGCGATCGGGGATAACGGCAACAGCATCGGCTTGTGGCAAATCCACATGCCGTCACACCCGCAGTACTCGAAGGCCGAGCTACGCGATCCCAAGCTCAACGCGCGCGCAGCATTTTCGATCAGTAAGGCAGGAAGTACGTGGCGATGGTGGTCCACCTATCGTTCGGGCGCGTATAGGAGGTATTTGTAATGTGGGAGTGGCCACCAATCACCCCGTTCGCTCGCGGCGTGCAGTTGCCGAGTGGCGAAGTCATCGCCTTTGGCGACATCGCGGATGGCCAACTGTTACAACGCGTGGGCGCGGAGATCGTGGGAGTGGATGGCGCGCACCGCTTGGTGCTCACCGACAGCACCGTACTCACGGTCGACACGATCGCGGATGGGCAAACGCTGCAACGGGTTGGCACGGACATCGACGGTGGCGCGGCCATCGGCGCGGGCCGACTACTGCAAGAGCAGCAAACCGATCGCGGTACGGACTTCAGCACCGCCAACACGGTCGGTCCCGGCGATACGATCGTTACGTTCGATCTCAATAGTACGGGGGTCACATCGATCTTCCGTATCGACGGCTTGTGCATCGGGCAGAACACGATCCTTACAGCTTCTCAAATCGATCTCCTCGTGGACGGTGTTGTAGTCGGGTTCGCGCGCAGCAACCCGGCCGCCACCACCGCGCTGCCCATGGCCGCATTCGCGTACGTGACGGGGCTCGCGGCTGGCGCACATACCTTCACGTTGAGCGCGTTCGTAGCGGCAGGCACGTACTCCTGCACCGCAGGCACCACCCCCACCACCCGGATGGCGCGGCTGTCCGTTGCGGAGTACGCAGCGCCATGACCGTCTATACCTTCTACGCGTTTACCGATCGGACAGGTTCGCAAGGACAGTGTCTCGGGCGACGATGGCTCGCGTGTGATCAAGATGCGCTCGATATCGCAGAAACGTGGTGTGATGAGCTAGGCTCGACTGTCGAAGTCGCTAAAGGCGAAGAGTTAGAGCACTTGGCGACGTTCGATCCGGACTAGTATGAAGCGGGATGACGGATCGATCCTGCTTCTCGCGATAGCGATCTTCGCGCTCGCGGCGCTGAGAGCGCGCCAGCTACCGGTCAAGAGTACGAAGAAAAGCGAGACGCAGCTCGCGACGCTCGTGCCGGGGTTCCGGGAAGCGGTCGGACGTGTGGTCGCGGCCATGCGCGCGGCGGGGTTCGATGCTGTCGTACGGGAGGGCGTACGGAGCGCGGCGCGAGCGCAAGAGTTGGCGGAAAAGGGTACGGGGATCGCCAACTCACTGCATAAGATCGGGCTCGCGGCCGATGTCATCAGCGCGAGTATGGGGTGGGGGGCGCCCGAAGCGTTCAGACAAGCGCTGCGATCGTTTGCGGAGAAAGAGGGACTCACGTCGGGAGCGGGATTCACCAACCCGGATTGGGCTCACATCCAAGCGGTCGCGGTCGCGGAACAAGCTGCGGCGCGAGCTTGGAGTCCGTTGGAACGTGAAAAGAGGATGCGGGAGCGGTACGGCTAGGCAAGGGTGATGCCCTGCGCTTCGGCCGCAGCGGCCATCAACTTCTGTGCGATGATCGCAGCGTCGGCTTTGGACATCGCGAACGCGCGATCAATACCGTCTTCGCCCGTCAACACGACTATCACGAGCTGGGTCGTGCCGAACGCGGTCTTACCGGGTGCGCGGTCGACTAGGTAGCGGTGGAGGAGAGAAGCGGTCATGTGCTGTGCTCGCCTTCGTGATCCTTGGGGAGGATGCAGGCGTAGGTGGAGTCGACCATGGCGCCGCAACGAGCGCGCGAGCACAGGGGATCATGCTGATTGTCGAGACCGGCGCATTCGGGGCATTGGTCGGGGACGTCGATGATGTCCGCTTGACGCAGTGGCTTCCCATCGATGTCGCCTACGATCTCGCCGGTCACTTGGTCGTCTGGATCGACCGCGCGTAACGCGATATCGAGCTGCTCGGTTAGCTCGGCGCGCAATGCGGGGTCGCGGAGATCGGCGAGAAAACCTCGGCGCTCGAAGACGCGATCGAATGCGGTGTTTACGACTGTGCGGAGGATGGTTTGGATGATGGGGTCTGGCATACGGGTCAGTATAAAGGCGGGGAGATCGATCCGCAACTGTATCCCGAGTGTATTACAACCCGCCATGTCCCTGTTTGCCCCCTCAGCCTGGGGG
>Ga0075430_100005062_pt1 | contig 11096 bp, 8 predicted proteins | sample RhiMetdeltSRZDD4_FD_75294 | JGI IMG/M metagenome (GOLD analysis project Ga0075430, IMG submission 75294) | Populus rhizosphere microbial communities from Tennessee, USA - Rhizosphere MetaG P. deltoides SRZDD4 | ecosystem: Host-associated > Plants > Roots > Rhizosphere > Soil | place: USA... | reverse complement strand
AATCCCCCATCTGCCACGCAGCACCGCAGCAAGCAAGGTCTCCTACCTCATCAACCTTCCCTCCCGCGCTCGTGGCGCAAACAAGATCGTCGCCAGAACCCATGATCGTGGCAGGCGACATCGACAGCAACGGCCACCTCCATAAGGACCTGCTCCGCTGACAGGCAACCGCAATGAAAGAAGCCCTCCAGTGGTTCGCTGGCCATCCACGAATCCACGAAGCCAACCACCAAGACGACACCGGCCTCGCGGCGCGGGCCACGACCTGCTCAAGCGTGGGCGCCACCTTGGCGCGGTTCGTCATCTGCCACAACCCCGAAGCCGCCGACCGCGACGCCAAGGTCCGCGACCGGCTGGTGGCCCGACTGTCCGAGATGATCGACGGCTCTGACAAGCTGCCCGCCACGAAGCGGGCCGAGCTACCCGGGGCGATCTCCACCAAGCCGGGCCTGAACCGGTTCCTGCGCGTCACACCCGGCGGACTGCTGCGCGTCGACGCCACGGCGATCAAGGCTGACCAGCGCCTGGACGGCACGTACTGCTCCGCGCCACCGACCCGGCCATGTCCACAGAGGACATCGCGTCGGGCTACAAGCAGCTGTTCGAGGTCGAACGCGGCTGGCGCACCCTCAAGACCACCCTGGACCTGCGGCCGGTCTACCACCGCCTCGAAGACCGCATCCGCGCCCACGTCATCCTGTGCTGGCTCGCGTTGCTACTCATCCGCGTCGCCGAGACCACCACCTGCCTGACCTGGCACCACATCCGCGAACACCTCGACGAGCTGCACATCGGCACTTTTGTCACCGGCGCCGCCGGCACCTACCGACAACGCACCGAACTGACCAAGCAACAGCGGGACATTCTCGCCAAGCTCGACCTCACCCCACCCAAGAAGATCATCGAACTGGCGCCGGCACCGGCCTGACCAGGACGAACACCCCGTCCTAGACACACGCCCACCCGGCGTGCGATCACCTGTTTCCGCAGCTCAACACCACAATCCCGTGTCCAGACCCACCAACGAGCTGCGGAACGCAGGCCAATCGCCGCCACCGTGACCGGATAGGTCCTGTACGGGGTTTCGGGTCGTCGTTCTATGCGTGAGGTAGATCGCGCTACGACGGCGCCACCCACGGAGGCGGCTGCGCTGCGTTGCCATCCTGATCCGCTCCTGGCTCCAGGATCAAGTGACGCACGCCAGCGACGATGTCCTCGGTCGACCAATCATCGCCGCCGAGAGTCCAGTTTGGGATGAAGAGGTCGAGAGCAGCAGCGAACGCACCGAGCCGCAGCTCGGACTGAAACAGATGCTGATCGCCAACCCAGACCCCATACAGATCGGCGAGAGACTTGCGCGCCTCAAACCGGGCAACCGTCATCTCGTCGACCGCATCAATGAGCACCGAGCGTCCGCCATCCACGTCTGCTTCGGCGGCTGCCAAGGCTTCCCTAAGCGGAGACCACGACTCCTCGAACCGTCGTATTGCCGCGGCTACCGGTTCACCGCCCATGAAACGACCATAGCCGAACCGGCGCTGCCGCGATCGGAAAATCGACGATGAACCTTGCCTATCGCCACTTGCGCAGCTCGGCGCCACCCGTCGTCTCGTACGAGCGGCGGCGGTCCACCACCTGGGCCCACGAGCTCGCACCCGAAGACGACAGCAGACACATCGGCATCACAAGCAGGCGTTTATCTCGCGCACGGTAGCGCACGAAGCCTTAGCTTGTTCTTTAACCTGTTTGCTGCCGTGGGGCGGTGATGCTCGGGTCTCGTTTGGTGGTCTTACCGACGTCGTGGCGGGGTGCGGGTCGGCGGTTGCGGGAGCCGGGTGGCCGTCCTGGACCGGGCTTGGCGGGTTTCGGCACGCCGGCCGGGCAGGTGGCCGTCGGGCGGATGTTCCGGAACCCGCGGCGAACCCGGGCCGGGGTGAGCCGGCCGGGTGCGGCGGGTTTCTCCCAGGGCCGGCGAAGATCTTCAGCGAGGTGGCGGGCGAGGCGGAGCTGGGTGTGGGCGGCCAGAGTCAGCCAGGTCCAGCGGTCGGCGGCTTCAGGATCGCGGATCTTCGGGTGGTCCAGCCCAGGGTTTGCTTGAACAGCCGGAAGGTGTGTTCCAGGTCGACGCGGCGTAGGAACGCCTGCCAGAGCCGGTCTACATCCGAGCGTGAGGCGCCGGTGCGGGACGACCACAGCCACATCGGTTTCGGGTCCCGGTCGCCGGGCAGGCGTTGCACGTGCAGGCGGACCAGGGTGCCTTCGATGACGGGTAGGTCGCCATCGTGGTCTTGCCAGCAGGTGCGGTGAGTCAGTCGCGGGTGCAGCCGGTCCCAGCTAGTGGCGGTGGCGGTGCCGTAGCGGCTGGTCTGGGTAGTCGAGGTAGTCGCCGGCTGGGGCCAGGTGGCCGGGTCGGCCAGGGCGAACTCGCCGCCGTGTTTGGCCGGGCGGCCGAGGGTGCCCGGCCGTCGCGGTGGCGCGGGCAGCCGCAGCACCCGGTCCGAGCGCAGCCGCCCCAGCAGCTGCACCGGCAGATCGGCGAGCACGAACGCCAGCCGGGTCACGTCGTAGCCGGTATCGGCCACGATCAGGATGTCCGGGTCGCCGGGTCGCCATTGTCCGGCCGCGATCAGTCGCTGCACCACGGCACGCAGCTGGCTGGCGGTGACCGCGGTGGCGTCATCGGCGGGTCCCAGCCGCACCGCGTCCAGCACCGCGGTCCACGACGTGCGACCGGGTTCCAGGGCGGCGAGAAACGAGTACGGCCAACCCGGGATCATCTGGGCCTGGCCCTTGCCTCGCCCGTAGACGTGGCAGAACAGCCGATCCGCACTGGTCACCGCGTCCGGGCGTAGCCACGCGCTGACATCGACCGCCAGCACGATCCGCCCGTCGGCCGCACGCGGCAACACCAAGCCGGCCAGCGAACAGCGAAGCCGACCTATCTCGATCCGGCCGCTGTTCAACCCGTCATACAGTGCGCCGTGCCCACGTCGGTGCTCAGCCACCAGGGTCAGGTCCACCAGCGAGGTCACCGGGCCACCAGCGCACAGCAGCGCGTCGGTCAGCTCGAACAGCGCATCCGCCCGCCGCGTCAAGCACCGGTAGAACTCGCCACGGAAGCCGGCCAACCGGTCGGCATCCGCCGCGCCGCTGCCGTCGACATCGTCGACGCGTGACACACTGACCTCCACGGCCGTCGTTGGGATGTTCGAGTTTCGCAGCACGAACGATCACAACAACGGCCGCCTATGTCGCGCCGACACGCCATACAGCGCAACAGATTCCGCCACCCCGAACCCGCCAGAGGTTAAAGAACAAGCTAAGAGCCTGTTCCTGAACCTGATCCGTCGTGGGCGTGTCGCCGTGGATGATGGCGGAACTCCTGGTAGATCGATCGGTGCTGAATCGCCGGTCTGCCAGGAGTTCCGTTGCTATCGTGCCGTATCGCGCCCGGCGGGGTCGCACCGGGTATCTGGTGTTGTCGCCTCGCGCCGTTCCACGCGTCCAGGGTGGACACTCGTGTGCGCCGGTACCCGTCGGACACCACGGATGCGCAGTGGGCGGTTATCGATCCGCTGCTGCCGGACCCGGCCTGGTTGGCCGGGCAGGGTGGACGACCAGAGGTGCACTGCCGGCGGATGATCGTGGACGCGATCTTCTACGTGGTCGACAACGGCATCAAGTGGCGGGCGCTGCCGGCCGACTTTCCGCCGTGGTCGACGGTGTACAACTACTTCGCCGCCTGGGCGGCCACTGGTATCACCCAAGATGTGCTCGACGGTCTGCGTGATCGGGTCCGGCTGGCCGAAGGCCGGGTGGCCGCACCGTCGGCGGCGATCATCGACTCCCAGTCGGTCAAGGCCGCCGAGACCGTCGCACGGTCCAGCCGCGGCTTTGACGCCGGCAATTATCCGGGGTGTTCGGTTATGCCGGGCCGGGCGCACCCGCCCTGGCGGGTGGGTGGGCCGGCCCGGGATAACTACAGGTTCTCCAGGAAGGCCAGGAGGCTGTCGGTGGGGCGGTAGCGGTTGGCGTCCTGGGTGCGTGGCGCGGTGCGGGCGAGTGCTTTCTCTTTGAGGGCCATGTCGGCGTGGAGGTAGATGTCGGTGGCCTTGGTACTGGCGTGTCCCAGCCAGAGCGCGATGGTGGAGGTGTCGACTCCGGCGGTCAGCAGGTCCATGGCCGCGGTGTGCCGCAGTGTGTGCGGGGTGATGTTTTTCGAGGCCAGGGTCGGGCAGTTGGCGGCGGCGATCGGAAGGTACTTGGCGAGCAGGTCGGCGATCGCGTCGCGGCTGAGGTGGCCGCCGAGGCGGGCGGGGAACAGCGGGTCGGTCGGTGCGGCGCGGCGTTGGGTGATCCATTGGCGCAGGAGTCGGGCGGTGGATTTGGTGAGTGGGGTGCAGCGCTGCTTGCGGCAGCGCAGCTTGGCCAGTGTCTTCCACGTCTTGAGGGTGGCGACGGCGCGTTCGCCGGGGCCGCGGTTGCGGTCGTGTGACCGGTTGCCGGCTCGTTCGTTGGCCGATAACCGTCGGGGTCGGCGGCGAAACGGGACCGCGACCAGGGGTCCGGCGCCTTGGTAGGCCAGGTCGGCGTAGCAGGCACGCCGTACTTGATCAGCGCGGCGATCACGCCGTGGTGGCGAGCCGCGGTCAGGTCGTGGGTGGCGCCGGGCAGCGCCGCCGAGGCCCATAGCAGCCGGCCCGCGGGTGTCGGCCAGGATCTGGACGTTGACGCCGTGGCGCTTGTGTTTTCCGGAGTAGTAGGGTCGGTCGTCGGGGCCTCCACCAGCAGGCCGTGCCGGGTCTCGATCACCACCCGCACCTCGGCCGGATCCGGCTCAAGCACGCCGATGCGGGCCACCAGCGCGGGCACCGCCGCCGGGGCGTGCTCCACCCGAGCGACCTCGAACACGCCCTCACCCGCACGGCCCAACCCGACCAGGTGAAACTCCTCCGCCCAGTCGATTCCCACTCCCAACATGGCACCACCGTCCCTTCACCTCAACGAATCCTCGGACCGGAGACGCGGCGCCGTGCTGATGGACCAGTCCTCGCGGGACAACACCCTTGTGGGCGTCGGGTCTCCCAGGCCGCCCCCCCGGGACGCCGTCTCATGCCAGTCCTCAAGGGACAAGCGCAGCAAGCGTTCCCGGAAGGGGACCTGTCATGAAGGAAGGTAGTGCCATCAGCGGACGGCACGTCCACGATCAACCCCGTACCCGGAAGGAGAGCGCGCAGCGCAACGCCCAGAAGGCCGCAGAAGCGGTCGAAAGGATTACGCGTAAGCACAGAAACGATGCGCGTCGTCTACACTGCTAAGTTTCATGCCTGCGGCTTGGTGCCATGGGCGGGCGATTCGTGTTCTCCCGCGCTGGAGGAACGGGTGGCGACAGCCCTTGAAGGACTGGATCGTGGCTTGTATGTCGGCGGGGTGGCACGTGCTCGCGTCGTACTGTGGGGCGGCCGACGTCGAGCCACCATTTGAGGCGATCTTTGGATTCTTGGGGGAAGACGGTCTGGACCAGACCGAGGGCTGTCATGAGTAGGGCGACCAGGCCGGTGAGCCAGTAGGGTGCACCGGTCACGGTCAGGGCGGTAATGGTGACGATCACGCCGCTGGCGGGTAGTTGCGCGTGGATCCGGCGCTTGGGTGTGGGTGGCACGGTCGCTACCCGCCCGAGGCTGTGGGGATTCCGCCGATTAGCAGGTCGGGGTGTTCGGCGCGCAGGGCCAGGCGTGCTGCTTCTTCCAGGGTGAGTGCCGCACCGTCGGCGTATGCCGCGTCGAAGGTCTGTTCGTCCAGGCAGGTGTGTGCCACGGCTTGGTGGTTGGCCCAGAAGGCGCTAAATGGGCTGGCGGGCAGGCGCAGGTTGGATCGGGCGGCTTGGGTGGCGCCGAACAGCTGAGCGGCGGTGGGGTGGTCGCCATCGAGGACGCACCGGACGGCTATGGCGTTGATCGTTTCACATGCTTGAGCCCGATAGCCCAGGCTGATCCGGGACCGCAGCGCCACGACGAGGTGGTCGCGTGCCGCGACGAGGTCGCCGCGGGCGAGGGCGACCATGCCCAGGAGCATGTCGACGGTGCGGTGGCCGCGTTCGGACGGCTGGCTGGCCTCGACCGGACGGGCGGCCGCGAGCAGGTCGGCTGCCTCGTCTAGGGCGCCGCGGTGCCACAGCAGCTGGGCGAGGCAGTACACGGCGATCAGCGCCTCGCCGGCCACGCCCTGTTCGGCGGCCCAATCGATGACCTCGCGGCAGGCTCGTTCGGCCTTGTCGGGGTGGCCCATGTCCAGCAGCGGCGCGCCGCGTCCGGCCAGCACGCGGGCCAGCAGACCGGTGTCGCCGGCCTGCTTCGCTGCTGCCTGGGCCCGTTGGGAGAACCTCAGCTCCTCGGCGAACTCGCCGTCCACGCCCGCGTGCAGGGAGTGCATGTGATACGACGCCGCCAGTTCGGCCTGGGGTACCTGTTCGCCGGTCTCGGCTATGCGTCCGTAGAGCCGGAACAGCCACAGCCGGCCTTCCCGGGCCAGGCCCCGTTCCCGCCACCATTGGTCGAGGCCGTGGACGAGTTGCAGGCCCGATCGAGGGCTGCCGCCGGTCACCGTCCAGTGCAGGGCGGAGCGCAGCTCAACTGCGAGGGGGTCCAGCGCGTACATCGACGGGGTGACCGGGCGGCCGTCCTTGCCGAGGTGGGCGCGCTGCAGCGCGTGCAGTGACCAGGCCACGTGCCGGTCCCGGGTAGCCTGCTCCTCGCCGGCCTCGGCCAGCCGCCGGGCGGCGTAGGCGCGGACCGGATCGAGCATCCGGTACCTCGTTGTTCCTTCGGCGCCGGGCTCGGCCTGCACCAGCGACTTGTCCACGAGCACGGCCAGCGGATCGAGGATATCCTCACCCATGAGCCATTCGATCGCCCACAGGTCCACCGGGGCGGCGAACACCGACATCCGCCGCAGCAGCGTGGCGGCCTGCTTGCGCAGCGTCCGGTAGGACCATGCCACGGTTGCGTGCAGCGTGGATTGGCGCAGGGCGCCCAGATCGAGCGTGGATTCGGACGAGTCTTCGCCGTCGGGCGGTGGCGGTTGGTCGATGGTGTTGATGACATCCGAACCGCCGGGGAGTTCGGTGTCGATCCGTTCGGCGAGTTGGCTTGCCGACAGTACCCGCAGCCGGGCCGCGGCCAGCTCCAGCGCCAGCGGCAACCCGTCCAGCCGTTCGGCCACCCGCTGCAGGTGAACGACCTCATGGACCCGAACCGGCCGCCCTCCTCGAGCGGCCGCGGTGCGGTCCAACAGCAGCGCGACAGCGTCACTGGGGCCGCCGTCCGGTGCGGAGTGCACAGACAACGGCGGGATCCGCCAGACCGTCTCGCCGGGCATGCCGAACGGCTCCCTGCTGGTAGCCAGCACCCGCACGCCCCGCGAGGCGTTGAGCAGTCGGGCCGCCACCACCGCGGCCGCGGCGAGCTGCGCGTCACAGGTGTCCAGCACCAGCAAGAAGTTGCGGCTGGCGGCGTGTTCGGCGAGGGTGTCCAGGACTGGGCGGCCCGGCTCGGGACGCAGGCCAAGCACAGCGGCGATCTCGAAGGCCACCAGACCGGGGTCCGTGACTGAGGCGAGGTCGACGAACCACACCCCGTCCGGGTAGCTGGCGACCAGCTCCCGGGAGACCTCCACGGCGAGTCGTGTCTTCCCGGCACCGCCGGCCCCGACCACGGTGACCAGCCGGTGCGCGGCGGCCAGCGCGCACAGCTGAACCCGCTCGTCCCACCGGCCGATGAAACTCGCCACCGGACTGGGCAGATTGTGCGGGGCGGAGTCGATCGTGCGCGGTCGCGGAAACTGCCGCTCCAGACCGGGCGCCACCAGCTGATAGAGCCGGTCCCGGTCGTCGAACCCGCGCAGCCGGTGCAGTCCCAGATCCAGCAGCCATGCACCGTCGGGCAGACCATCTCCCACCGCTTGAGCGGTCGCAGCCGAGCACAGGACCTGACCGCCGTGGGCCGCGGCGGCTACCCGGGCAGCGCGATGCACCTCGGGACTTGCATACTCGCCGCCATGGGGCTCGGCGAACCCGGTATGCAGCCCCATCCGAACCTGAATCTGTGCGAGCGAATCCGGCCAATCATGCGTTGCCAGATCTCGTTGCGCCCGGGCGCAGGCCGCCAGGGCGGCGCCGGCATCGGCGAACACGGCGAAGAACGAGTCACCTTCAGTGAACAGCGGCATACCGTCTGAAGCCGCCAGCACCTGGCTGAGCAGCCGCCGATGTTCGGCAAGTACCTGGCGGTAAGCGGGGCCGAGCGCGGCCGCCATCCGAGTGCTGTTCTCGATGTCGGTGAACAAGAACGTGACCCGGCCACGCGGCAGGTGACCGGCAGAGCGCAGGCCCCATGCACCCACCGGCTTGACCGTCAGGCTCTGCCAGTGCGGGTTAGGTCGGTGCGGTCGGACCGGCGGTTCAATCCCCACCCTCGCCAGCCATGTTGAGTCGGCGGCCCAGAAACCGACAGTGCCGGATCCGTGGTTGCCGGCAATAACCTGCTGCCGAACAGTGGCGAGGGTGCGTTCAGCCTCGGCACGGGAACGGTCGGCCTCCTCCAGCGACCGGCGGGCCACACCCTCGATCTGCTCCGCCTCCGCTCTGGCCGCCGCCACCGTGCGCGCGGCCTCCTGCCGGGCCGTCGAAAGATACCGATCCGCCTCGCGTCGAGCCGAGTCGAGAATGAGCTCGGCCTGCTGCTCGGCGGCCGCGACCGCGTCCCGGTCACCGCTGCCAGACCCGGCTGACACGCCGCTTAAAACCGCCTCCGCATCCGCAACGCCGTACCGGATGGCTGCCCGAAGCAACACCTCGGCCCTGCTGGACTCGCCCTGATCGAGCAGGAGAAGGGCCAGCTCGAAGGCGTCGTAGCCTAGGCGCAGCTCATTCACCCGCCGGACCACATCGTGTTCCCGCGCGGGATCCTGACGGACTCGTTCGATCTCGGCGAGCACCATCTCGAAGCCGGCAGCCCCAGGCGGCCTGCCGTCGTTACCGGACGTCACCCGTGGGACCTCCCTTCGGCGTACCCGAGTAGCGCGGGTTGACCGCGCAATGCTGTTCTAGCCACCCGAAGGTGAGCTCGCACGGTGTTGACGCTGGTCCCCATCAACGCGGCCACCTCCTCGATGGTCAGCTCCAGCAGGTAATGCAGAACCGTCGCTTGCCGCTGCCGCGACGGCAGACCCATCAACGCGGCATGAACATCCATCCGCCGGGTAGCGATCTCCCCAGACTCCTCCTGCGCCTTGCACAGAAGACGACCGACACCCGGTCCACCCTCCTGCAGAACGCGTTGCATTACCTCGTCGTCGAAGGCGGAGAAGACCACCTCCGCTTGCCTGGTGCGGGTCCGCCACCAGTCAGCCGCTCGGCACCGGGCGATCCGGAACACCAGCGCCATATCATCACTAGCGGGAACCGCGCCGCTGCCGTCGGCGTACTTCGCCACGCCGAACTCCAACCACGCGGTCTGCGCCAACTGTTCAGCCACGGCCCGGTCACCGGTCAACCGCCACAGATACCGCACCACACGCGGATTGTGTTCCTCGAATAGCCGCCCGAGAACGGCAGTCACTTCAGCCCGGTCGTTGGCCACGCCAACCCTGCCTCAGCGCCACGATCAATGTGCGACCGCCGGACAAGGTTCCTCCCTCGCATGCTCTCAATACGAGAAACATCGTCGCCGACCCAACCAAGGGACTACTCACTCTCCCAAGATTTTCTGTACCCGGTCCGCTCCCTGAACGCGCGACGACGGCGCCGACACCTCCGCCGTCGCATCACCTCGACGTCACCGGTATGCGGCATGACGAGAGCCTCGCCTCCCGCGCATTCACGGCTCTTGCTGCGCCGTGACGCAGCGGGCAGGTGACTGTCGGGCACGATGGCACCGTGCTGGTTGTATGGACCACGAAGAAGCTGCTGGACCGGATCCGAACGCCGATGCTCCAACCCGGGGAGGAGTCGACCACCTGGCTAGGCTAGTGGTATGCCACCGCCCTGTTGTGGCGGCCTCAGGTGGCGTTGCTGGTCAACGAGTCCACCCTGTTTACCTGTGCTGATGCCGCTCGCGCCCGCGGCGACCTTACCGGCCCGGGCTGGCGGGCATATCGCCGAGGTGCTCGCCCTGCACAACGTGCCGCAGCGGCTCGTCGCCGACGAGGTCGAGCGGATGCGTGAGCACCGGATCGCCGCGACCGCCAACCGCAGCGTGGTCGGCGTCATGGTCGAGTTCACCCACCTCGCTAACATCCACCGCGACCGCGAACTGGACCCGGATCTGCTCGATCTCGCGGCACGGCTGGCCAGGACGCCGTGTAGCCCGCTGTATGGCAGCAACGCCAGCCCGGACCGCGGGCTCGCCGCCCGCATTCGCACCGGTCCGCGATCCCGTAACCGAGGCATAGCGGTTAACGCGGGACGATCTTCTGCTGCACGGATACGGACCGACCGGATCGGCGCGATACATTGACAGTGACCGTCCGTAGCGATCTGTTCGCGGCAGATCCGTAAAGATCAACCCCGCACCGAGAAGAATGAGCGCGAGCGAAGCGACGCGCGCGCCCGCGCCGCTCCGTGACGACCGGACGGCGGCAGAAGCGGACGTCGGGGCCTCGCCCTGCGGGCGCGCCCCCCGTCGGTGCTTGCTCTTGGTGTCGAGCGGGTCGCGGCAGAAGGGTGAACCCATCGCACACTGGCCGGGCGCGCCGTCCGTGCGGGTCACGGCGGACAGGAACGGCAACTTGAGGCATCGGTAGCGATACATGCTCGGGGTTGCGTTCATGTACCTCTCAACCTAAGACGAAAGTCGAAGTACGGCTTCAGCGAAAACCACCAATCCCAGGATTGACTGTAAAGATTTTCCACCTCCCGACCGAGTTTTGCCCCGACGTCTAGCTCGGCTACGAGCCGCATTCCGAGGTCCGTGTGTCGAGTCACCTCGATCACCGGTCTGTCCGCGATCGGGGTGGCGGCCATCCTGGCCCAGACCGGTGACCCGCACCGGTTCGCCACCGCCCGGGCGTTGGTCAAGCACGCCGGGCTGGCGCCACGA
>Ga0075430_100005061_pt1 | contig 11096 bp, 10 predicted proteins | sample RhiMetdeltSRZDD4_FD_75294 | JGI IMG/M metagenome (GOLD analysis project Ga0075430, IMG submission 75294) | Populus rhizosphere microbial communities from Tennessee, USA - Rhizosphere MetaG P. deltoides SRZDD4 | ecosystem: Host-associated > Plants > Roots > Rhizosphere > Soil | place: USA... | reverse complement strand
GGCTTTTCCTGAACCGCCCCAACCGATCGGGCGAGGCGGGTATTCGCTTCGAAAAGCGGCTCCGCAAGCCGGAAAAACGCTGCTCCGGGTCAGCGTCCTCGGCACGGCGTGGGGGCCCCAACCCCACGCCTGTCGTAACCCTTCGCAGCATTTTTCGTGTGATCGTAACGGCCTGCTCCGAACGCTTTTCTGCGCGAATACCCGCGTTGCACGGACCAATACAGACGCTTCTTGCCGCGTGACGGATGTTGCAGGGATTAGCGGTTAGTCGACACGGCAAGCGAAAGCGTACGAGCGACGGCGGCGTTCCCGGCCGCAGCGCCCGCGGTCGCACGTCAATAGTCGCACGTCAATATACGGGTTGCTGGCAGCGTACCAGGAGCTCGCGCGACCGAATCTGGACTACCGGGTGACGTTCTGAAAATACGGTGGGAGGTCCTTCTTGGTGTCTTTGAGAATCTCGACGATGGCCTGACGATCCGCGAGCGACAGCGCAGCCCGATACCGAGGCTCCTGCGCCTCGCCGGACAACACTTCCCACAAGCGTTTGTAAATCGGGACCTTCGCAAGAGGCGGCAGCGCGTCAAACGCGGGTGAGTAAATCAAGTAGCTGCACGGGTATTTCATGAGCCGCTGATTCAAATCGAGCTCGTGCAGCGAGCGCCCTTTCCGATCGCGCGGGCCGGTTGACGAGAATCGCTCAGCGAACCCCGATGTGCCTCGTACGCGATCGGTGAGCTTCGCTTCGTCGACGAACAACAAATAGTCGACGACCTCGCTCGCCACACTGCTCATCACGGATGCGATCCGCTCGTCCATTCCGGGGTCCGGAGTGAAGAGCGGGTGCAGCGACGGGTCCATCGCTCGCGCTTCCCAACTGGCGCGCGTGAGCACGTTCGTCATCCCAGCCTGGTGCGTGAGTACCATGTGGGCCACGATGTCGCTTGAAAAAGCGCGATAACCGCCCGAGTCGAACAGCCCTTCCACCGAGGTGAGCTCGCGACTGGGGCGTGCGTCGACCGCAGCCACGTCGTTACCCATGTGCCGGGCAGAGCCAGTACTGCCGGTGACGAACCACCCGCCAAAGCGCTGACTGAACGGATCGCTGTGATCGATGTGGCGCGGGATGCCGGAGAATTGGGTCGGCTCGGGACGTGTCGTGCTGAACATGAGGAGACCCGGCACACCGAGCGTGTTGCCGGTCACATGACAACCGAGACACTCGAAGGCACGCTTGAACTGCGGCGTTCCAGTGGCTACCTCGGCACGCTGCTCGAGAGTGTAAAAGACTACCCCGGCCGATTCGTCGTGTGCCGCCACTTCAAGCACGTCGCCGCCGCGTACCCAACCCAGCGCGACGCGATCGTTGAAGAACAGCGCGCGCGGATTCTGATCGCTGATCCGCCTGCCCTGCAGGCTCGCGCGGGAGAACACGAGCAACTGTGAGTCAACGGGAATACCCAGCGCCTCGAGCGCCGACCGCAGAAAACCGCTCCGCTCGTCGAACTCGAAACGAACAGCCCCATCCTGAATCTTCTTGTTGGCGTCGACGACGGCGTTGTTCAGGTTGGGGGTGGTGGAGTATCGGATTGCCGGATCGTCGATCGATCCCCTGAAAGTCCCCGCACGCTGGGCGTCAACATGGGTCCAGGCGCTGCAGACGACGAGCAACCAGAGCCCAAGAGCAAAAAGTGTTCTCCAGTGCATCGGTACCGCCAAGATCTTGCGTGCCCCGGCGTCCTGACGTCAAGCGACATCGGGAGGCCGGTTGACTGTGCGCCAGCTCAGGCAACGCTCGAACACCCAGCAAATGGCCTCAGAACATCGCGATTGGATTGACCGGTGACCCCGTCGCATTGGGCAATGCCAGCGGCGTGACCGTCAACATGAACTCCCAGCGGCCGCGGGACGCAGTGGCTTCGCTCAACGATTCCAGATCCGCGCGATCAAGGACGTGAATCCCGAGGATCGCTTGAATGAAATTATGGACTGCGTTTCTGAACAGATCGCCCGCCGGCTGAGGCGAATATCCGGCAGTCTCCCAGACGATCAATGCAATGTCGCGTCGCTTCAACCATGGGAGGACCGAGTTATCAAGCCCTGCGGCGCCGTCGTCGGGTCCAAGCTTGGCGCGCCGCCCGTATCGACCCCAGCGAAGCACGAGCGCGTCGCCCGCCCCAACCCTGACACCAGCTTTCTTTTCCCAAGCCTCGAGGTCTTCTGGGAAGATCCGATCTCCTGGCGCCAGATACGGGACACCCTTCAGCCTCGCGATGTCGTACAAGACGCCTCGCGTGACGATCCCGCTCTTCATGGTCAGAACCGAGTTCTTCTCGGCGCCGCGTTCTCTGGTCACCAGCCTGGACGTGTCGTAGCCATTCCACATCTTTCCGCGGAAGAATGTGTGCGCCAGAGAGTCGATGTGAGTCGAGGCCGCACCGTGGATGCAGGGGAATGCGACGCGATCGGTCGCCCCCGTGTCCGACGCAGACGTCATGCCCCATTCGGCCGGGCACGGAACGTCGGAGGCCTTTTCAGTAAACGCATTCGCCGCCAGTGAGACCGGCACTCCCTCCTTCACGAGTGCGATCGCCGCCCGGCGCTTGGCCGGCGTAATCAGGTTGAGCGTTCCCAGTTGATCGTCGCTGCCCCAGCGCCCCCAGTTCGATAGCTCTTTCTGCCACGTTTCGTACTGTGCCTCCGTCACCAGAGGACGTGACGACTGCGTCTGCGACGCCGCTCTTCCGGACAGCGACGCGCCGATGCCGATGGAACACACGAGGATCGAGGCTGCCGTGCGTATTGCCAGTGCTCGCATCATGTTCTCCTCGCAGGAGGCGTCTCAGTTGATTGGCGGATACGTTCCAGGACCGCCGCAGGTGCTCACCGGCACGCTCACACACTTCGGCGGACGCACGTATTTGTCCCTGATCTTCTTTCGGAATTCCGGCAACGCAGTTTCCGCGCCGCCGAGCACCGCCTCCGGCGGAATGCCATACAGCTTCGTCAGCTCGTCGACGAACGGATTCTGTCCCGGGTAGTAGTGCGGCACGCGTTCGGCTTCGACGCCTTCATCGGTCACCGTACACGGGTGCGTTGCCGGATTGAGTGGCGCGCGGCTCAACGCAAAACTCCTGGTCAGGTAATACGGCTCGCTGAGGTAAATCGGATCGTCGATTCGGGCGGTGATCGTCAGAATGTCATCATGGCGCGAGAAACGAGTCGTCATCGTGGCCTGGTCGCTGCTCGGCACGCCGTTGCGCCGAATCATTCCGGCCTCCATGTGCGTCGTGTAGGTTACGAGCACATCGTCTTCCCAGACGCCAGTTGTGAAGCCCGACTTCGTGTGCGCGGCGTATTTCGACGGGTGCGGCCGTCCGTCCATCCAGATGGTGATCGGCACGAAGTCTGCCCACCCGCCGATCATCCAGGCCCGCGTCGAGCCGGTCAACATTTCAGATTCCGGCCAGATCCGCAGCCCCATCGGTCCGATCGCGATGTAAGTGGGCGCGTAGTAGTCGCAGATGCGCTCGGGCTGCGAGATTTGCGACTGCGAGTAGACCAACGACCAGGCGCGTCCGGTCTCGTTGAGTGGAATGCCCATGTAATCGACCGGCCGCGGGCCGCCGCCGGGCATGTTTCCTATCGCATCCGTGAAATTGCGAGCCGCCCACGAGCCGGAGAGGTCGATTCCGTCCGGGGGCGGAAGACCCTGCGCGAGCACAAGAACGCTCGTTGCCGCGGCAACAACCACTGCAGTGCTAATCCTTCGCAACACGATTGCCTCCATCTCTCGGTCGCGAGAAAACGGTCACCACTCCGTCGAACATGGCGTGGGATCCCACGCGGATCCGTCCGGCTGCTTCCTGAATTGCGAGGAGATGATGTAGGGCGTCTCGAGATACACGGGGTCGTCGACGACCGCGGTCCACACGATTATCGCCGCACCGTTTGGTTCCTTGAACAGGTCGACGTACTCCAGAAGGGATGCGTTCTCGCCGTAGGGCACACCGTTCTTGCGCAGGTATCCCGACAGGAGATCGGTCGTCGTGATCCGAAGATAGCGGGCCAATGCCGCTCCACCCCGGCCTCCGCGGCGCGAAGCCCATACCGCGAGGGAGTTCCCCTGCCAGCTCCGTTTCCGCGGTTCCGGGGGTGTCCAGTTGCCGAAGTGGAACAGGCGCGTTTGCGTTCCGTAGTCGGCGTCCACGCGAAGCGTGCTGTCGTCCTGCCAGGTGACGTGCAGATGGGTCGGCAGGTTCATCAGGCCGGGCGCCCCATACGCCTTGCAATGATTACCAGCCGCTTCGTCTCTTGCTTGGTCCCACGCGTCGGCGGCTTTCTTGCCAGCCGCGGAAATCGGGATGCCGATATAGTCGCCCTTCCCCGGCGGGACCATGCGCAATCGCCAGTTCTGCGTGATGAGCGACGACCAGTAGCCTGAGGGATCGAACGGTGCCCCAGCTCTCGCCGAAACGGGCGTCTGGTTTCCACGACTTTGTCCGCGAGTTTCGTCGAGCGGCGCCAACAGCGCGATGGCCAGTACCGCCGCGCCGATCGAGCAGGTGCGCACACCGCGTCGCCGAACCAGGTCCTGCATGGCGTCCCTCTCGCTACGACTTGGCGGTCGTCAGGCTCGTGTAGACGGTTTCCACGAAATCATCCGTGGTCCATGGCCCTGACTCCACACCGTATCGCGCCCTGAACGGCTTCGCCGGATCTGCGGCCTTGATTTGTTCGAGCGTCATCTTCTTGTTGATCATGTCCTGCACAATGTCACGGATGATGACGAGCATGTCGCGATAGTTGACCACATCGATCTCACGGTAAATCCGGCCGTGGCCAGGTACAATCTCGGTGCCGCCTTGCACCGGATCGCTGGCATTGGGTCCGCTCGGCAAACCGACGAACGGGCCCGGTGGAATAGCAACTTCGATGATGCGGTTCAGCGCATCGATTTCCCCCTGAAGGCTGCCGCCTCTTGTAAGGTCAACCACGGGAAAGCGATCCGTGTCGATGATGTTCCCTACTACGACGACATCGGTCTTGCGGAAAAAGACAATGACGTCACCGTCGGTGTGTGCGGCCGGCTGGTGGAGAATTTCGATGCCTTCGTCGTTGAAGTACATCGTTCGCCGTCGCTCGAAAAACGTTTCACTGGGCCAGATATCGTGTTCAAACGGTGACGCCTGCCCCGGCCGGGGCGGCGCGCTCATCCGCGTGAGGACGTTTTCGTGCGAGAGGATTCTGGCAGCATCCGCATCCGTACCGGCGACGGTCGTCCGGCCACCAGGCCCTGTGGCAAAGCTCGTGATGTTGCGGCCGGCTTTCGCGAGGTTCGCGTTCCCGCCGACGACATCCGGATCAGCGCTGGTATCGATGATGTAGCGAATGGGCTGGGCGGTCAGCTTCCTGATGGCTGCGACGACGTCGCCCGACGCATCGGCGGTGCCTGCGTTCACTAGGACGACACCGTTAGGACCGATCTGCGCGCCGATGTTCGCACCCGCGCCGACGATCATGTAGAAGTTCGGCCGGATCTGAAGAATTTCGAGCGTCGCCGCGTTGTCCTGCGCGAGCGCGATGGCCCCACCTGCACACAGCGCAACGCCAACAACGGCGGCGAATGACCGCCGTCCGATCCGCGTCTTTACGCTCCGCAGAAGTGCATCGACGGTCATGCGTCGATCTGGTGGCGAGTTGTTGCTACTGCCCGCGCTGCGGCGGCGTGAACGGCGATTTCAGCTCGAACGCGTCAACCTGCAGGTCGATGTCGCCGTCGATCCGGATGCCAACGATCCCGTTGGTTTTCTCTCCCTCGGTAAACGCCCCCGTTCCTGCGCGCGTCGGCGTCGCGTGAACGACCGCATCATTGATTAGGTAGGACACGGCGGTTGGCGCAACCTGCACTTCGAGCGTGTTCGTCGACTTGCCGCTCGCATCGGGCTTTCTGATCGCGAAATGTAAAGACTTCTCGATATCGTTGACTTGATTGCCCGTACGTTGACGTACCTGGAACGTGCCGTCCTGCGCAATCGTGAAATACACGTACGTTGGCGCGGCGCCCTCGACATCGGCGGCGCCGAACACCAGGCCGTAGTCTGTGACTTTGGCGCTTGGCTTCATCAGCGTGAAGGTCGCCTCCACGGCGTAGACTCCCTTCGCCATGCGAGAGGGATCCCAGAAGATCGCGCCAGGCCCGCCTGCCACGTGGAAACCCTTTCCCACCGTGGCGAACTTGAGAGTGGACGCGGCGTCGGGCGCAGACGCACCATGGCTTCCGTCTACGCGCACCTTCCAGCCGGCGGGACCCTGCGCCGCAAGAGGGATTGCCAGTACCGCGATTAGTGCAAGGGGCAACGCACGTCGAAGCATTGCGACCTCCTTCTTTGACGCATGAGTGCCGATATGATATCCCTTCGGCGCTCGAGATCAGAGTGTCAATGGATACATCCCCTGGCGACGCATCGCGCCGCAGTTTCATCAGTTCGGTTACCTCAGCACTTTTGGCCGCGATCGGCGGAATTCTCGGCGTCATCGGCGGCGGCGCTGTCCTTTCATCCACGGTTCGCAGACAAGAAGACTGGCTCACAGCGTCGGCACTTCACGACCTGCCCGACAACGAACCGACCCCCATCACGCTCAGCGTGACACGGCAGGACGGCTACCGGGAGTCGCTCCAGCGTCGGACGATTTTTCTCGTGAAGACGGGGGAATCGGAGGTCGCTGCGTTCGACGCGACGTGCACGCATCTGGGCTGCCTTGTTGCGTGGGATTCCCAGGGTCGGGTCTTCAGGTGTCCGTGCCACGGCGGCGTATTCGACCGGACCGGCGCGGTGATAGACGGTCCTCCTCCTGAATCGCTGGCGAAGATCGCCGTGCGGGTGGATGGCAACCGCGTCATGGTTCAGGCGTAGACGTGCGCGACTGGTTGGACAACAGAACAGGCTTCCGCGGCCTGCTGAAGCATCTCCTCGACGAACCTATTCCAAGCGGCGTTGGCTGGTGGTTCGTCACCGGCAGCATCGTACTGTTCCTGCTCGCTGTGCAGCTGGTGACGGGGATAGCACTCGCATTCTTCTACTCGCCCTCGCCCGACACCGCGTACGACAGCGTGCGCTTCATCGTCGAGCGCGTCACCTTCGGCCGGTTGCTGCGAGGTCTCCACTTCTTCGGCGCAAGCTTCATCGTGATCGCCGCAGTCGTCCACATGCTGCGGGTCGTCGCATCCGGCTCTTATAAGAAGCCGCGCGAATTGAACTGGATCGTGGGCGTGCTGCTTCTGCTGGTCATCCTGGCGTTCGCGCTCACCGGGTATCTCTTGCCATGGGATCAGAAGGCGTACTGGGCGACGACGGTCACGATCAACATCGCGCGAAGCGTTCCGCTTGTCGGCGACTTTCTCAGCGGGCTGCTGAGAGGCGGCACCGATCTCGGCGCGTTGACCCTGATGCGCTGGTACGCCGTGCACGTTTTTCTTCTGCCGGCGTGCCTCGTCGTATTTACGATCGCGCACATTTACCTGATGCGCCGGCACGGCATATCCGGTCCCATCAAGCCGGTCGCGGGCCCGCCGACACCGTTTTATCCGTATCACGCACTCAAGGACACGATTGCGGTCTCAATCGTGTTCGCGCTGCTCATGGCAATGGCCATCGTGTTCAACGCACCGCTCGACGCGGTGGCAGACCCCACCGATGCCGCATACGTGCCACGGCCCGAGTGGTATTTCATGAGCCTCTTCGAACTGCTCAAGTATTTCCCCGGGCGGTTCGAGCCGGTGGCGACCGTGATCATTCCGGGGCTCGTGATCATGCTGCTGTTGCTGCTGCCCTTCCTGGATCGCAGGCCGGACCGGGAACCTGCGAAACGGCCACTGGTCGTTGGCGGCTTCTGCGTCGTTGTCGTCGGGATCACACTACTCACCGTTCTCGGATACCGGAGTACGCCGACAGCGGCGTCGGCAGCGCAGCAAGCGGCGCAGCCCGGGACGTCAGGCTCTGGCCAACGCGGGCCCGTGATGGTCGAGGATGTGTTCAAGAACGTGCAGGCGCTGAAAGGCATCACGGTCGACGAGTTCATGGGAACGATGGGGCTCATGTCCGCGTCGCTTGGTCTTTGCTGCAGCGATTGCCACCCCGGGGCCGGCACCGAAAGCGTCAAGTGGGAGGACGACAGCAATCCGCGAAAGGTCACGGCCCGCCAGATGGTGCGGATGGTGCAGGCCATCAACAGAGACAATTTTTCAGGACGTCAGGTGGTGACGTGCTGGACCTGTCATCACCTGCGCGACATACCGCTCCAAACCCCGCGGCTCGACCAGCTATACAGCGAGGCGTCCACCGAACTGGACGACGTCGTCTCGAGGGCCGACGGCGTTCCTCCGGTCAACGAAATCATCGACAAGTACCTGCAGGCGATTGGCGGACCAGACAAGGCGGCAGGGATCAAAACCGTCGTGGCCACCGGCAAGGTCGAGGCGTTTGGAAGTTTTGGCGGCGGCGGCAACTTTGAATACTTTGCGGAGGCTCCCGACAAGCGTGCCATGCACAGCCATCTCCCGAGCGGAGAGAGCATCCGGACCTTCGACGGACGGACCGGCTGGTTTGCGATTCCGTTAGCCGTCGTGCCCAAGTACCCGTTGGCGGGAGGTGAGCTCGACGGCGCGCGCCTGGACGCTCAGCTGTCCTTTCCGACGCAAATCATGCAAACGCTGACAGGGCTGCGTGTGGGGCCAAGGACCAGGGCGCAGGACAAAAGCGTGTACCTCGTGCAGGGAAACGGCCCGAGGGGTTCCTTCGCGAGTCTTTACTTCGATCGCGAGTCGGGCCTGCTCGTGCGAATCATCCGCTACACGCCTTCCGAGATTGGCAAGGTGCCGACCCAGGTGGACTACGAGGACTATCGTGACGTCGCAGGCATCAAGTTTCCCCACCGCTGGACGTTCACATGGCTCGACGGCCGCGACACCTTCGAGTTCGCAAACGTCAGTTTCAATGTCCCGATTGATCCGACGAAGTTCGGAGAGCCGGTGTTGGCGTCGGTGAGGTAGACAATCTAGAGATCGATGATTTGAGATGTGTCAATCGATGTGCCCATAGAGCGATTGATGCATCGATTCATCAATGGTTCCATGGCTACATCGATTGTCACATCATCGATCATCGATGCCCAATTGTTCTATTTCGGTATCGCGTCTTTGTACTTCTCGCTGTCCTGATCGAAGCGACAGTCCCATTCGTAGATTTCGACGTTCCTATCGATGATGCGATAGAGCGGCATGCTGATCTTCCACGGCCGCGTGAACACGTTGGGGTCCTCAATCGTCGCTTCGTACTGGATGTGATCGCGGTCGATCGGCGAATAACGCTCGACGACGTGCAATGCCTCGCTGTGGAAGTTGCCTGCGTGGTCGAACCAGGTCCGCTCGTCCAGCTTCTGGACGTCCACGACGAGCGTGTCGCCATCCCACTTTCCGCGGGAGTCACCCATCCAGAAGTCCGGCCACCCCTTCAGCCAGTCCCTTGACCTGCCGGTGAGATCGATGGTCCGGACCGCCCGGGCAAACGCGTAGCGAATGCCGATCAAGCCCGGGTTCTGGATGATCTCGAACGGATACGGCATATACGTGGCGCGCGGCACGCCGGGCAGCAGGCACTTCACAAACGCGGGATCTTCCTTGGCGCGCTGCGCAAAGTTCTTTTTCTTCTGCTCGAGGGCCGCCGGCTTGTACGGAATCTCATTCCCTTCGACCACGCCGCGCCCCGGCGGCACGCCGAGAAACGACGCCAGCGATGACGTGTGGTCCTGAATGTCCCACGCGGCCGTATTCAACGCCTGCCAGATGCCGCTGAAATCCGGCTTGCCATCAGCGGTCCGGGGCATCTGATTGGCGCCCGCTGCCGGGCGCGGCGCTGTCGCCTGACCGCCCGCGATGAGGAGCCCTGTGGAAACAATGATTACGACGCTGGTGACGAGGGTAAGCCTGCCGAATGGTCTCATTGCGACGAGCCTCAGAAACCGAAGATGTTCTGCATCGAATAGCTGCCTTCGTGGCACGTGAACTCGGGTGCGAGCTCCTCATCCTCGTTTGACGGATAGAAGAACCCGGCCGATTTCACCGGACGGGTGAACGTCTTCGGGTCGTCATAAGTGAGGACGAAGGTAATCAGCTTGTCCGAAACAACCGTGAAGAGCTCTGTCAGGTGCAGCTCCTGGCTGAAAGGCGGGAACGTGTTTCCCACGCCGAAGTACGCCCTTCCGTCCAGGTTCGTTGTATCGACGGTGAGTACATTCCCCTCCCAGCGTCCCGTTGAATGCCCCCCGAAAAAGCGCATGCCGGGGTTGGGATGAGGACGGCCATCGGTGTAGAACACGCGGGTGTGATGGTTCGCTTCGAACAGGAGCGAGACCTGGCCGGGCCGCTGCATGATGTGGACTCCGCCGCCCGCCCACGGCTGCGGTGGAGCACAGCGCACGCTCAGCTCGAGGTACGCGAGCGACTTCGCCGGGCAGCACATGTTCTTGGCGTAATCCAGACGACGAGTGCGCCCCTCGGGTGTGTATGGAAGCAGCCGGTCCGCCGGATCGATGATCCCTTGCGGCGGCCGTGGATTCGGCAGGTACTTAGCTGTACGGGGACCCGTCACTTCACCGCCGGGACCCGAAGCGACCGGCCCCTGGCCAAAGCCCTGAGGCTCCGACAGCACGCCGAACGCCTTCAGCTCGCTATCCGGCGCATTGGCCTCGTTGAGACCCCCACCAACGCGCACCCATGTTCCCCGGATGTCAGGCGTCCCGTCCGGCAACCGCTTGGTGGCAGCAGGTTTGGGCGCGGCAGCAGGCTTGGGCGCGGCAGCCGCCTGGCCCGCGGCACGAACTGATACGGTGGCCGACGCGGCGGTCACCGCAATCGCGGACGCAACGATGAAACAGACGTGCTTTCTCACGGGTTGGATCCTCTCGTGAATCGTAGATTTCAGATTCGTCGGTTGCCGATTGTTGTCGATTGCCAATTGGGTGATTGCCGAACGGATTGATGAATCCAATCGGATATCGCTCAATCAGAAATCTTCAACACTCTTCAATCGATCGAT
>Ga0075430_100005060_pt1 | contig 11098 bp, 6 predicted proteins | sample RhiMetdeltSRZDD4_FD_75294 | JGI IMG/M metagenome (GOLD analysis project Ga0075430, IMG submission 75294) | Populus rhizosphere microbial communities from Tennessee, USA - Rhizosphere MetaG P. deltoides SRZDD4 | ecosystem: Host-associated > Plants > Roots > Rhizosphere > Soil | place: USA... | reverse complement strand
TCATCTACTTCGACCGAGCGCTGCAGACGCGGGTGCACGGCCTTTTCCACGAATCGCTCGTTCATCTCGGGATTCTCGCGCTCGGTTCGAAGGAGACGCTGCGACTCTCCGAGTACGAGTCGAGCTACGAAGAGCTGTCAGGGCCGGATCGCATCTACCGGAAGGTGCGGTAACGTGTATGAGATCGTGGTGATCGGAACCTCGTGGGGCGGGCTGAGCGCGCTCTCCACCGTCGTCGCCGGCTTGCCGGCGACGTTTGCGCTCCCGATCGTCGTCGTGCAGCACCGAAGCTCCGACGCGCCGGGCATGCTCGCGGAGCTTCTGCAGTCGCGGTCACGGCTTTCGGTCATCGAAGTCGACGACAAGGCTGTGTTCTCGTCAGGACACGTCTACATCGCACCGCCGAATTACCACCTCCTGATCGAGCGCGGCTTCTTCTCGCTTACGACGGATGCCCCCGTTCGCTACAGCCGCCCGTCGATCGACGTCACATTCGTGTCGGCCGCGGACGAGTACGGAAGCCGAGCGGTCGGGGTCGTGCTGACCGGCGCAAACGAGGATGGCGCGTTAGGCCTCCAGCGGATCGTCAGCCGAGGCGGGTACGGTATCGTGCAGGACCCCGCCAGCGCGGAGAGTCCCATCATGCCACGAGCGGCGCTCCGGCTCGTCCCGAACGCGCATGTGGTTCCACTCGACCACCTGGCCGGACACCTCGTCTCGATAGCGCCGCCGCGTCCGCCGGTACGGAGCCGCGTCGGGGTGCACGTCACATGACCGCCATCGTCGGCGAGACGGCGACGGTCGCGCCGCGGGCGACGAGTGAGGAGCAGGTCAACATCCTGCTCGTCGACGACCGCGCCGAAAACCTTCTGGCGCTCGAGGCGATCCTCGAGCCGCTTGGCGAGAACCTCGTGCGGGCACACTCGGGCGATGAAGCGCTCAAGTGTCTGCTCACCGACGAATTCGCCGCGATCCTGCTCGACGTCCAGATGCCCGGCCTCAACGGATTCCAGACGGCCGAGCTGATCAAGTCGCGCGAGCGCACGCGGTACGTGCCGATCATCTTCCTCACGGCGATCAGCAAGGACGAGGAATACGTTTTCCGCGGCTACTCCGTAGGCGCGGTCGACTACATGTCCAAGCCCTTCCAGCCGGACGTGCTGCGATCGAAAGTCTCGGTGTTCGTCGATCTGTATCGAAAGCAGCGCCAGTTGAAGCGGCAGGAGCGGCTGCTCCGCGAGGCCGCGATTCGCGAGGTGGAGCTCGAGCATCGCGCGCGCCTGCTCGCCCAGGAAGCGCGCCTCGCTCAAATCGTCAGCACGGCGATGGACGCGATCCTCGTGCTCGACGGTCAGCGACGGATCACGCTGTTCAATGTGGCGGCCGAGCGGATGTTCGGGCGTGAGAACCGAAGCGTGCTGGGTCGGCCAACGAACGACCTCTTTCCCGACGCGGCCCTCGACGGAGTCCTCGCGGGGATGGCCGGCGCCGAGCGCGCCGGGGCGGGATCCGAGCTGCACGCGTTGACGGGGGCGCGGTCGAACGGTGAGCGTTTCCCGCTCGAGGTGTCGGTGTCGTGTCTCGACGTCAACGGCCAGCGCAGCTACACGCTCATCGCTCGCGACATGACGGAACGGCAGCGAACGGAGGAGGCGCTGCGGACGCAGGCCATCTCGCTCGAGCGGAACGCCGATGAGCTGCGCGAGCTCAATGAGCAGCTCCACATTCGGCAGGAGGAGCTCGAGCACGCGATGACGGCGCGAAACCGCTTCTACGCGTCGATGAGCCACGAGCTTCGAACGCCGATCAACGCCATCATCGGCTACAACACGTTACTGCTCGATCACATCTACGGGCCGCTGAACGACAAGCAGACGCACGGGCTCCAGCGAACCCACAAAGCCGCGAACCATCTCCTCGAGCTCGTGAACGACGTGCTCGACCTCTCGAAGATCGAGGCAGGCAAGATCGAGCTTTCGCTTCAGCCGGTACCATTCCCCGCGATCATCGAGGATCTGTTCGTGACCGTGCGCCCGTTGGCCGACGAGCACGGCACACCGCTCGAGCTCCGGGTCGCAGGCGAGGCGAAGGCGATCATCAGCGACCCGCGGCGGGTGAGGCAGATCCTCCTCAACCTGCTCTCGAACGCTATCAAGTTCGGGCGCGGGAAGCCGATCACGGTCGAGACCAGGCTGGAGTCGCCGGACTCGATCGAAGTGTCGGTGACCGACCGTGGGGAGGGGATCGAGCCCGACGACGTACCGCGCATCTTCGACGAGTTCGTTCAGCTGTCGAACTCGCAGCAGCTCGGCGGCACGGGACTCGGGCTCCCCATCTCGAAGCGTCTCGCGGCGCTGCTCGGCGGTTCGCTCTACGTCACGTCGGCGCGTGGCGAGGGGAGCACGTTCCGTCTGACGCTCCCCATGCAAATCGGCGTGGGCGACTAGTCCGACCGCGCGCATTGGACAGTTGAGCTAAGAGCTTAACCGCAGACGCCGCACAGCGATGCGCAGGCGATGCGTCGGGCGGAACCGAACCGCGATGCAGAATGCACGGCGCGGTGGGGTGATTGTTGACGGCGCGGCCAGTTTGTACGGCCAATGTTCTCTTGCCCCGTCGCCCATGAGCGAACAACATTCGCCAACGCAGCGAAGCACATACGGTCGAGTCTGATTCTTCTCATCTCGACCGGATCGTATCCTTCGTCTCGCGGTATACGAAGACTCCGCCGGTTGCCGATGGATCGGTGACCCCGAAGAGAATGTCACCCGGGCCGAGAGAGTTGCATTGAAGGCACTGTGTGTCGGGCGACACCCGTTTCTGAGCGATCACTTCGGGCAGTTCTTTCGGAAGCATGGTGTGGACGCGATGTGCGTCGTCGGAATCGACGATGCGATCGATGCCGCGCGAACGCACCGCCCGGATGTCGTGTTCTGTGAGTACGACCTGTTGGCCACCGTACCGCTCGAGCCCTGGGAGCGCGACCAGTTCCTCTCACGCGTTCCCGTCATTGCCGTGAGCCTCACGCGGCGATCGGACGAGATGCACCTGCTCGATGTGAACAACATCGCCGGGTTCTTCTATCTGCCATCGCTCACGCCTGACGATGCGCGACGATTGCTCCACGCGGTGCGTCCGAGCGCTGGCTATACTTTGTTGTCGTCGCTCGACCGAAATCGAACGAGCTCGGCGCCGACCGGGAACAACGCTGCCTGACGCGATGCGCGCGTGATGCGTCGCGCGCGCATTGTGGTGATCGCGTCGCGGGGGTTCCCACGCTGTTGCGCGCGACTCATGATTCATTATCATTCGCGCGCCTCGCGAACGCGCTCGTGAACGCTTGCCAAGAGCGTCTCGATCCGCCCGCACCACACAGTGCCCGCGATGAAGCCGGAACAGCGAGCATTGAACACGTCGGATGTGAAATCGAAGGGGACTGAGCGTGCGGCGCAGGCCGACGCAATACTGTCCGCCGCCGGGCTCGATGTCCTCAGTGCGTTGCGCACGGGGATCGTCTGTGTCCTCCCCGACGGAACGGTCTCCGCTGTCAACGATGCCGCAGCGGAAGCACTCGGCGCCGCCGAGTCGAGACAGATCGGCTCCGATTTCTGGGTCTCGTTCCCTGCGCTCCACGACGGACGAGGACACGCGCACATCGAAGCGACGCTCCAGGACGGCACACCGCGTGTGTTCCATGCGGCGCTGCCAGGCGGTCGCGCCGACGCAATGCACGAGATTCGCGTTGCGCGCACGCGCGCGGGCTGGCTCGTGTTCGAGATTCGCGAGATGCCGCCGCTCGCACGCGACCTGTCAGCCGAAGACGCTGATCCGTTGCGCGATGTGGCGCGACGCATGGCCGCGGGTTCCGACGCCGAGGCGCTGCTCAGCGTTCTCTGCGACACGGCGCTCGAGATCTGTGGCGCGAGCGGGTCGGCCGTCGCGCGCCTCGCTGGCGCTGATGGTATCGTCGTCGCGGCTGCGGGCGCGGAGGCCCCCGCGGCCGGTACGATGTTTCCCGTCGCCGATTCGCTCGCCGGCAACGCACTGCGCAGCCGCACGCTCATCGTCGAACACGAGGATCCGCAGCTCGCCTGGCCAGTTTTCTCGAACACCGAGAATATCGGCGATGTCGCGGTGGCTCCCCTCATCGCCGCCGATCAGCCAGTCGGCTTGCTGTGCGCATGGCACACGGCGAACTGTCCCGCGTTCTCGGTTCGCGATCGGAACCGGCTGCGTGCACTCGCCGATCACGCGGCGGTCGTGCTGGTGAAGGCGCGGCTGCTGGAGGAGGCACAGGCCGCGGCGCAGGCGAAGGGCGTATTCCTCGCGACGATCTCGCACGAGCTGCGAACGCCACTCACCGCGCTCACCGGGTACGGCGAGCTGCTCGCGGATGAGATCCTCGGGCCACTCAGCTCGCACCAGTCGGACATGGTGGACCGCATGCGGTCGGTGACGCACCAACTCGGAGTGATGGTGGACGAGCTGCTGACGTTCTCGGCGCTCGAGGCGGGACGCGAGACGGTGCGGATCACGGATGTCTCGGTCGTCGAAATCCTCGACGCGGTCCTCACGGTCGTGGAACCGCTCGCACGCCAGAAGGAGCTCCGCCTTGCAGTTCACTTGCCCGAACGTCCCCCGATGCTCCACACGGACGCCGACAAGATCCGGCAGATCATCGTGAACCTCATGGGGAACGCGGTGAAGTTCACGGATCAGGGGCAGGTGGACGTCCACGTCACTCGCCGGAATGGCGAGCTCGCGATCGCGGTCCGCGATACCGGCATCGGCATCCGCGAGGCGGATCGTGCGCGGCTCTTTCAGCCCTTCACTCAGCTCGACTCGGGGCTGACGCGTCGTCATGGCGGCACGGGGCTCGGCCTCTACAACTCGGGGCGGCTGGCCCAGCTTCTCGGCGGCCGTATCGACGTCGCATCGGAGCCGGGGGCCGGGAGCACGTTCACGCTCGTGATGCCGATCAGGTACAGTCGCAGGGACTAGGGACTAGGGACCAAGGAACACCCCCGGATGCTTGCTTACCGTGAGCAGCACCCGGGGGTGTTCTACTGACGACCGATTACCGATAACTGAATACTGACGACTGCTTACTGGGCGTACTCCGGTGTTTTCATTCGAGGACGACAACGGGGCCGGACCAGTCGTCAGTCCTCGGTAATGAGTAGGCCAGGCAGTCCCGAATTCCTGCTTTCTTCGCTGCCAGAGTTAAATTTACGAGCATGTCCACCACCCCCATCACGAGCGTGTACAACGACGGCTACATCGCTGAGATGTACGAGTCGTTCCGCCGCGATCCTGCGTCAGTCGACGAGTCGTGGCGGCAGTTTTTCCGTTTCGCAGAGCAGATTGGCGGCGGCGCGTCTGCGACGACCACCGTTGCGGCTGATCCGGTTTACCTGAGGAAAGTCGCGGGTGCCGCGGCGCTCGTGGATGCCATCCGGCAGTACGGCCACCTTGCCGTTCCACTCGACCCACTCGGCTCCGCGCCGTCAGGCGCCGCCGAGCTGACGCCCGAGTTCCACGGCATCACGGAAGCGGATCTGGCGCTCGTTCCCGCGCTTGCGCTGGGCTTCGACGTCGGCACCGCGGCCGATGTGACGTCACTGCTCAGAGATCTCTACTCGTCCACGATGGGATTCGAGTTCGCTCACATTGGTGAGGAAGGCGAACGCGAGTGGTTCCGCGAGACGATCGAGCACGAGCGGCTGTCTCGGCACCTCACGCCGGACGAGAAGCGCGCCGTCCTAGATCGCCTGAGCGAAGTCGACGGACTCGAGCGGTTCATCGGGCGCGCGTGGGTGAACATGAAGCGGTTCTCCATCGAGGGGACCGACGCGCTCGTCCCGATGCTCGACGCGCTCATCGAAGATGCCGGGGCGGCCGGCGCGCGCGAAGTCGCCATCGCGATGGCGCACCGCGGGCGCATCAACGTGCTCACGCACATCCTCGGCAAGCCGTACGCGAAGATCTTCGAGGAGTTCGATGGCAAGCACGCCGCGGCGTCCGCCGAGAGTGAGACGGGCGACGTGAAGTACCACCTCGGCGCGCGCACGACGCGAACCCTGCCTAACGGCAAGGCGGTCGACATTCAGCTCGTGCCGAACCCGAGCCACCTCGAGGTGGTGAACCCGGTGCTCACCGGCGCCGCGCGCGCGCGCCAGCGCGTGATGGTCGGTGAGAAGCTCACGAGCGAGCTCGACCCGTTGGCAGTCGCGCCGGTGCTCGTGCACGGCGATGCCGCCTTCCCGGGTGAAGGCGTCGTTGCCGAGACGCTGAACATGTCACGCCTCCGCGGCTACACGGTGGGCGGGACGATCCACATCATCGTCAACAACCAGGTCGGGTTCACGACCGACCCGACCGACGCGCGGTCGACGCACTACGCGAGCGATCTCGCCAAGGGGTTCGAGATCCCGATCGTGCACGTGAACGCGGACAACGTCGAGGCGTGCATCGCCGCGATGCGTCTCGGCGTCGCGTACCGGTCGAAATTCAAGAAGGACTTCCTGATCGACCTCGTCGGCTACCGCCGTCACGGTCATAACGAGGGCGACGAGCCCACGTTCACCCAGCCGACGCTGTACGCGGCGATCAAGGCGCACCCGACGCCGCGTCAGGTTTGGGGCGAGCGGCTCGTGCGCGAAGGGATCCTGACGGCCGAAGATGTACAGGCCGCGGAGCGGGCGGTCGCGCAGCGCCTCGAGGCGATCTACGACGAGTCGAAGAAAACGCACGAGGACGATCAGCAAGAGAACGGCGGCGCGGCTGCGGCGCCGCAGGTGATCGCGGAAACGGGCGTGCGCGCCGAGCAGCTCGTGGCACTGAACGAGCAGCTGCTCGCGTGGCCGACGGGTTTCTCGGCGCATCCGCGGCTCGCGAAGCAGCTCGAGCGGCGTCGCGAGGCGGTGGGCGAGGCCGGTGGCATCGACTGGGGCCATGCCGAGTCGCTCGCGTTCGCGTCGCTGCTCGCCGACGGCACGTCGATCCGGCTCACGGGGCAGGACGGTGAGCGTGGGACGTTCTCGCATCGCCATGCGGTGCTGCACGACCCCAATACCGGGCAGGCGTTCACGCCGCTGCAGCACCTGCCTAACGCCAAAGGCATTTTCGAGATCTACAACAGCCCGTTGTCGGAGACGGCCGTGCTCGGCTTCGAGTACGGCTACAGCACGGCGGCCGACGACACGCTCGTGCTGTGGGAAGCGCAGTTCGGCGACTTCGCGAACGTCGCCCAGCCGGTGATCGATCAGTTCATGGCCGCCGACCGGGCGAAGTGGAAGCAGGACTCGTCGGTCGTGATGCTGCTGCCGCACGGCTACGAGGGCCAGGGCCCCGAGCACTCGAGCGCCAGGCTCGAGCGGTTCCTGCAGCTCTCTGCCGAGGGAAACATGACGGTCGCGTATCCGTCGACGCCGAGTCAGTACTTCCACATCCTGCGTCGTCAGGCGAAGGCCGATCCGCGCCGGCCGCTCATCCTGATGCAGCCGAAGAGTCTCCTCCGTCTGCCGCAGGCGGCATCTCGTCTCGAGGATCTTTCGTCGGGTCGGTTCATGCCCGTGATCGACGATCAATCCGCGGCCGACCGGCGCGAGGAGGTCCAGCGCGTCGTGTTCTGCACGGGGAAGCTCTACTACGACCTCACCGCGAAGGAGCGCCCGGCGAACATCGCGATCGCGCGCGTCGAGGAGCTGTATCCATGGCCCGCGGAGCAGGTTTCGCGGATCGTCGACCTGTACCCGAACGTCGTCGAGGTGGCGTGGGCGCAGGAAGAGCCGAAGAACATGGGCGCCTGGAGCTACGTGGCCCCGCGGCTTCGGGCGTGCACCGGGAATGCGATGCTGATTCGCTACATCGGGCGTCAGGAGCGGGCGAGCCCGGCCGAGGGCTACGTGCAGTCGCATCAGGAAGAGCAGGCACGTATCGTCGCGGACGTGTTGGAAGTCCCGGCGAAGCGCAAGGCGGCGGCGCGCGCGTAGGTGCGCCGAGCCGTCGCGCTTCTCGCGATCTTCCTGTCGCCGGTCGTACGACCGGCCGCCGCCCAGGGCATTCCGGAACTTCACGAAGCGATCTCCGGGTTGTCGAACCCGATGCGCGTGCTCGTCATCGCGGCGCATCCGGACGATGAGGACACGCAGCTCATCACGTGGCTCGCGCGCGCGCGGCACGTCGAAACGGCGTACCTGTCGCTCACGCGCGGCGATGGCGGGCAGAACCTCATTGGCAACGAGCTCGGTGAGGCGTTAGGCGTCATCCGCACCGAGGAGCTGCTCGCGGCCCGTCGGATCGACGGCGGCCGGCAGTACTTCACGCGCGCGTACGACTTCGGGTTCTCGAAGAACGCCGATGAGACGTTCCGGCACTGGCCGAAGGACTCGATTCTGCGCGACGTCGTGACGGTGGTGCGATCGTTCAAGCCACACGTGATCGTCGCGATGTTCTCGGGCACGCCGCGGGATGGCCATGGCCAGCACCAGGCGTCGGGGATTCTCGCGCGGGAGGCGTACGATCTCGCCGGCGACGGCGTACGATTCCCGCGCGCGGTCACTGCCGGGCTGGACCCGTGGACCCCACTGAAGTTCTATCGCGGGGCCTGGGGGTCACGCGATCAGCCGGGTGCGCTCCGAATCAACGTTGGCGAGTTCGACGCCATGCTCGGTCGGTCCTACGCCGAGATTGCCGCCCAAAGCCGGTCGCAGCACAAATCGCAGGGGTTTGGCTCGCTCGAGCCGAAAGGCGTCCGATTCACGCAGATCAGGCGCGAGGCGTCGCGCGTGAACGAGAGCCAGCCTGCCGACAGGGAACGATCGATGTTCGACGGGATCGACACGACGTGGGCACGGTTCACGCCGGCCGATCTCCCGACGAGCTCGCGCGGGAGCGCCGACTCGATTCGAGCAGGGATCGCGCGTGCGCAGGCCGCGCCGTATCTGCGGGACCCGGGTAGCGTCATCGCGCCGCTCACGGCCATCGTACGGGGGCTGTTCGCGCCTGCTGTTCCGATACCTGCCCCGTTTGTCGCGGCCCCGCCGCGCCCGACGCGCGGTACGGCGCCGGCGCCGGATGCGCCACAGGCGACGCTCGATTTCAGCACCGCGTCCGCCATCGTGGGCGGTCGCGCGCAGCGAGCGCTTGCCATTGCGACCGGCATCGCGGTGGAGGCCACCATCGATCGCCCGACGGTCGCGATCGATGACACCGCCACACTTACCGTCACCGTGTACAACCGCGGCAAGCGCGCCGTGCGTGCGACGCCTGGCGAGCTGTCGCTTCACTGCGGGGCGACCGGGGCGACGATGCCTGCCGCGCGTTCCGACGGCACCGCGTCCGACGGCGGCGCTGTGATCCCTCCTGACAGCTCGCGCGTGTGGACCGTGCGTCCGTGTGTGAACAGGCTACCGGTGACGCTCGGGCCGTGGTGGCTCGACACACCGCGCGTCGGGGACATGTTCTCGCAGGCGAGCACGGCGCGCTCGGAAGGGGAGATGACCCGGGGACCGGCGATATCAGTAGCGATCGACACGGATGCGTCGGCGCTCGAGGGCACCGGCACAGCGTTCGCCGTCGCGACGCCGATCGTGTATCGGGTCGCCGACCCCATTCGAGGTGACGTGCGTCGCCCCGTCGCACACGTCCCCGAGTTATCGGTGACGCTCGAGCGCGCGATCGAGTATGCACCGGCGACGACGCCGATCGTGCGACAGGTGCGTGTCGAGCTACGGTCGGCGGCAACGGCGTCACGCGATGTCCGCGTGTCGCTTCGCCTTCCTGCCGGACTTCGTGCCGACTCCGCGGTGCGAACGGTGACACTGCCGGCAGTCGGCGCCGTTCGCAGCGCGACGTTCACAGTGCGCGGTGAGTTGCCGCCCGGGCGACACGCGATCTCCGTGGTCGCCGAAGCGAACGGGCGCCGGTTCACGACCGGCTACACGTCCATCGAGTACGATCACATCCGGCCGCAGCGGCTGTATCGCGATGCCACCCTCGCGATCGAAGCGGTGGATCTCAAGGTGCCGCCGGACGCGGTCATCGCGTACATCCAGGGCGTTGGCGACAACTCGGCGCCGATGCTGCAGCAGCTTGGTCTTCGCGTGTCGGTGCTCGACGCGGCGGACATTCCGAAGACCGATCTGTCGCGCTTTACGGCGATCGTCGTGGGCACGCGCGCGTACGAATCGAACGAGGCGCTCGTCGCGAACAACGCCGCACTGCTCGACTACGTGAAGCGTGGCGGGACGATGGTCGTGCAGTACGGGCAGTACGAGATGCAGAACTCGTCACTCATGCCGTATCCGATCACGATCTCGCGTCCCGCCGATCGGGTGACGGATGAGGGCAGCGCAGTTCTGATTCTCGACCCGAAGGCGCGCGTGTTGACCTACCCGAATGCCATCTCGGCAGCCGATTTCGCGGGCTGGGTGCAGGACCGTTCGCTCTACATGCCTCGGACGCACGCGCTGGAGTATGCCGGGGTGGTCTCCACGAACGATCCGGGCGAGCAGCCGAACGATGGCGGCATCCTGGTCGCGCGGTACGGGGAGGGGGCGTACGTGTATACGACGTTCGCGTTCTTCCGTCAGCTGCCTAACGGGGTTCCCGGCGCAGCGCGGCTGTTCCTGAATTTGCTGGCCGCGAGGGCGCCGGAGCGTCGGGCGATTCAATAAGCGTCTAGCTCGCAGCCCTCAGCTCGCAGCCCTCAGCTCGCAGCCTTTACCTAACCGCGCCAAGCTAACGGCGAGACGCTGGCCGCGTGGGGCTGCCAGCATGTGCTTGGGGCTGCGGGCTACTGCCAGCAGCCAGGGGCTGGGGGCTGGTAGCCAGGCTCGGTCCCGGTTGTCGGCCCATACGCGCGGGGAGAGTGGCGATCCAACTTTCCCCGCGGGTATGCGCCGGCTCGCGGTAGCCAGCGTGGCTGCCAGCGCCAAGCCCCCAGCCGCCTGAAGCAGCCCCCAGCCCCCAGCTCATGCTAGCAGCCCCCAGCGGCCAGCCGCGCGCCGTTACGGAGGGCCTAACGCGAAGCCGGCTGTGGCTTCGGCGAGAACATGCTCACGATCACGCCGACCACCACGACCGTCACCGCGCC
>Ga0075430_100005059_pt1 | contig 11099 bp, 6 predicted proteins | sample RhiMetdeltSRZDD4_FD_75294 | JGI IMG/M metagenome (GOLD analysis project Ga0075430, IMG submission 75294) | Populus rhizosphere microbial communities from Tennessee, USA - Rhizosphere MetaG P. deltoides SRZDD4 | ecosystem: Host-associated > Plants > Roots > Rhizosphere > Soil | place: USA... | reverse complement strand
TCGAAGCGGTTCCAGCGATGGGAGGAGTCGTGGTGTTGGATGTCGCCGACCCGGCGAAGCCTGTGAAAGTGTCCGAGCTGTCGCTCGGAGCAGATCAGTTCACCCACTGGATGGCCTGGGACGACGCCGGTAGCCGGATCATCCTGAATTCCGGGGGCACGGACAGTCGGTTGTTCATGCTGCGCTTCGACCGCAACTCGGGTCGCGTGACTCTCGACACAGAGTTCAGGAACCCGGGCTCCGCGAGTCCGGGTTTCAGCATGACCGACCTGAACTTGCCCCACGGTTTCCGTGGCACCGGACTTCCGCACGGCGCCGTGTTTTCGCGGTAAGCTCCGTCCCAGTTGTAAGTCTCCCATCGATCCTGCCGGCGTCGGTCGCGCTTCACCAGGAAGTGCCCGGGTATTCCGGCGTCGGGAGCCGCTCCGCGTACGGCCGCGGAGACGGCGCATAGCGCGAGCCCGGCGTGTCACCGCCTAACGCGTCGTGCGCGCGCTCGGTGTTGTACTCGGTCCCGAACGCGTCGAACCGGCGTTGCTGCACAGCAGAGGTCCGCTGCACCGGCTCGACCGCCGCCGCTTGAGCGTCCGGTGCATCCGTTCATGCGCGCCATTCTCTTGGCACATCAGCACGAAGCGCGTGTGCTGGTCGGCGATCGTGAGCGGATGGCAGTACACGCCATTGCCGGTGCGGACCTGCCCTTTGAAGTCCAACACGCCGCCGACCGGGTAGTCGAGCAGCGGTCTTACGATGTGGAGCATTCAGAAGGGGACGCAGCTCGCCCAAATTGGCAGCACCAATTGCGCGAACCCGTCCAGGTGCAGTGGCCTAACGATCGTGCACTTGACGAGCAAAGCCGGTCGTGGCCGCACCGATCGCCAGGGCGTGCCGAGCGGGAGACGCCAATGACCTACTGGCCCGCTCGCTCACAATAGGCTCGCTGTCGCGCGACAGTCCGGAGGACGAGTGCGGCGCTTCGGTCGCCGTTGCGTTGCAGGTCGACACGACCCGATGCTCCTAGGGACGGAATCGCGGCGTGGACCCGCCGGTGCCCGCCGCGCGGCGGATCCTGGCTCCACTGTCGCGCCGACCTGGGGCAGCACCGGAACCCGTCGGGGCGTTGTGCGCGCCGAGGCTGTCGGTTGAGCCGGCGCTTGGCGCGAGGCGAAGCCGTGCGTAGTGGCCGCCAACGGCGCGGCTGGGCGGGGCGTGCCTCTCCTCACGCCTATTCCGACCTCGGCCGCCTGTCGGCAGATCCGCCGAGTCCTGAATGATTAGCGGCGTCGCTCCGGCCGCTGTCTCAAACGAACTGAGCGGGCCACACGCGCGCGGACCGGGTAGACTACATGAACCTCATTCCGTGGCTCCCGACGACGCTGAGCGCGTTGTGGGTGATCGTCGCGCCTCGTAAGGCGCGCACAAATCACCCGCCCGCCTCGCGCCGCTCGTGTCTCGCAGCGGATCCGGACGCGCCCGGCAGACCGCGCGACACGCTCCCCCGCATGGCACGCTTCGACATTGCGGGCGCGCGATGAGGGTCAGCGTCGATGCCGTCGCCGTCACGATCGCTCCGCTCGACGACGACGAGGTCTCCCCATGATGAGGACGCCGTGAAGGTGCAGACCGACCCAGTGGACGAGCAGGACGCGACGCAGCTGCGCGACGAGTTGCAGGCGACGCTCGGCACGGCCTACATCCTTGCCCGCGAGCTCGGCGGCGGAGGGATGAGCCGCGTCTTCGTCGCCCGAGAGGCTGCCCTCGATCGCGACGTCGTCGTCAAGCTCCTTCCACCGGACCTCGTCGCCGACCTCAGCGTCGACCGTTTCAGGCGCGAGATCCAGCTCGCCGCGCAGCTCCAGCACCCGCACATCGTCCCCGTGCTGAGCGCCGGGGAGATCCGCGTCGGGTCGGCGAATCGGCCCGCCGTACCGTACTACACGATGCCGTACGTGGAGGGCGAGTCGCTGCGGGCGCGTCTCGCCCGGCTCGGCGCGCTACCCATCCTCGAGACAGCGTCGATCCTCCGCGACGTGGCGAAGGCGCTCGCCTACGCCCACGAGCGCGGCGTCGTCCACCGTGACATCAAACCCGACAACGTCCTCCTGTCCAGCGGCTCCGCCGTCGTCACCGACTTCGGCGTGGCCAAGGCGCTCTCCAGCGCCAGACGTGAACAGGCGGCGATGCTGACGTCGATCGGCACCTCGCTGGGCACGCCCGCCTACATGGCGCCCGAGCAGGCCGCGGCCGACCCGAACACCGACCATCGGGCCGATCTGTACTCGTTCGGCTGCATGGCGTACGAGCTGCTCTCCGGGCGGCCCCCCTTCACCCGGCGCACGCTGCAGCAGCTCCTCACCGCGCAGATGAGCGAGCCGCCGCGGTCGATCCGGGAGCTGCGCCCCGACACGCCGCCGCTCCTGGCCGAGCTGGTCATGCGTTGCCTCGCCAAGGATGCCGACGACCGCCCGCAGTCGGCGGCCGACCTCGTGAGCGTGCTCAGCGGCGTGCACAACATGCTCGAGCCTAACGCGGCGATCCCCGCCGGTCTCGTCGGCGGTCGGATGCGGCTCGGGTGGGCGCTCGCGCTCTACCTCGCGGCGTTCGGGTCGGTGACGATCCTCGCCCGAACGGCGATCGTCGCCATCGGCCTGCCGGACTGGGTGCTGCCGGGGGCAGTCCTCGTCATGGCGCTCGGGCTCCCCGTCATCCTCACCACCGCCTATGTCCACGCGACGTTGTACCGCGCCCTCACCCGCACGCAGACGCTGACGACGGGTGGGAGCGCCGCGCCGCGGGGGACGATGGCGAAGATCGCCATGCGGTTGAGTTCGCACGTGAGCTGGCGGCGCACGGCGCTCGGCGGCGTCGGCGCCCTCGTCGCCTTCGCTGTCCTCGTCGGCGGCTGGATGGAGCTGCGCGCCCTCGGCATCGGGCCTGCGGGTTCGCTGTTTGGCGCCGGCCGCCTCGCGGCACGCGACCGGCTCGTCGTTACCGACTTCCGCGTTCGCGGCGCCGACTCGTCGCTCGCGAACGTTGTGAGCGAGGCGGTGCGGATGACGCTGGGGCAGTCGGGCGTGATCTCCGTCGTTTCCCCGACGGCCATCGCGGCCGCGCTGCGGCTCATGCAGCGCCCGCCGGCGAGCCGCGTCGATCTCGCGCTCGCTCGCGAGGTAGCTCAGCGCGAGGGCGCGAAGGCCGTGGTCGACGGCGACGTGACGCCGCTCGGCGCTGGCTTCGTCGTGACGCTGCGGCTCGTCACGGCCGACTCGGGGCTCGAGCTGGCGTCGTTCAACGAGACAGCCGACTCGCCGCGAGAGCTGCTGCCGGCGCTCGACAAGCTGACGCGGGCCCTGCGCGGGAGAATCGGCGAGTCGCTCCGGCGCGTGCGCGCCGATCCGCCGCTCGCGCAGGTGACGACGTCGTCGCTCGAGGCACTGCACCGCTACGCAGAAGGCGTGCGGGCCAACAACGTCGATGCCGACTTCGGCCGGGCGATCTATCTGCTCGAGGCGGCGGTGGCGATCGATACGACATTCGCCATGGCCTGGCGCAAGCTGGGCGTCGCCTACGCGAATGCCAGGTTCTCGCGGGCCAAGCAGGACTCCGCCCTCGCCCGGGCATATCAATTCCGCGACCGGCTTACCGAGCGGGAGGCGCTGCTGGCGACGGCTTACTTCTTCTCGCCCGGCCCGGGCCGCGACCGCCAGCGCGCGCTCCGGGCGTACGAGTCGTTGCTGGCGCGCGACCCGAGCGACCCGGTGGCGACGAACAACATCGCCACGATCTACCGCGACCGGCGCGACTGGACGCGTGCCGCCGAGTTCTACCGGCGCGGCATCGCCGCCGACTCCGCCTCGATCATTTCGTATGGTGCGCTCTTCCGCGTCCTGCTGGGGCACGGCGACCTCAATGAGGCGGAGAAGATGCTCGCGACGATCCGCCGCCGCTTCCCGGGCGTCGGGTCCGTGAACAACGACGAGAGCCAGTACTGGTACGCGCGTGGGCGACTCGACTCCGCGATGGCCGCGGCGCAGCGGGCGCGCGGCGCACGCGCGGAGCAGACGCAGGCCGCCGGTGCGTACCTCCTCGCCTCGCTCGAGCGCGTGCAGGGCCACCTGGCCGACGGCCGGCGACACTCCGCGGCCGGACGCGCGGCGGACGCGGCGCGTGGCGCCGCGGTGCCGGCGCTCGCCGATTCGGTGGACGCGGCACTGGAGGACGTCTGGTTCCGCGAGGATCGCGCACGCGCCGTCGCGCGCCTAACGGCGACGCTCGCGAGCGTGCCGCTCGGGACGCTCCCGATGGAGCAGCGCGACTACTTCCGCATCGCGCGAGTCTTCGCCCTCGCCGGCCGTCCCGACCGCGCGAGGGCGATCCTCGGCCAGTACGACGCCGAGGTGAGCGACACGTCGTTGCGGCGTTGGGAAGAGCCGTACCGCAGCGCCGCGCTCGCCGAAATTGCGCTCGCGGAGCGCCGGCCGCGTGACGCGATCGAGGAGCTGCGCAAGAGCGCCGCGCGGTCCGACGGCGCGGTGGCAAGCTGCGGCCGGTGCATCCACGCGGCGCTCGGCCGTGCCTATGACCTCGCGGGGATGCGCGACTCTGCGGTGGCGTCGTTCGAGCGCTACCTCGCGACGCGGGACTTGCTTCCTCTGCGGCCCGAGGGCGATCCCCAGTACCTTGCCGGCGTTCACAGGCGGCTCGGGGAGCTGTACGAGGTGGCGGGTGACGTCCAGCGGGCGGTCGGCCATTACTCGGCGTTCATCGAGCTGTGGAAGACCGCGGACCCCGAGCTGCAGCCGGCCGTGCAGGACGTAAAGCGGCGTCTGGCGCGGCTGAATGATCAGGAGCAGCGCTGACATGGCGACGGACATGCGCGAGTGGCTCAGGCTCGCTGCCGCTACCCCTCCCGCATGCCTGCTCCTAACGAGGCAGCAACGCTCGATGGTCCGGTTTCGCGCACCTCGCTCGGCCTGTCGGCGGCGCATACATTCACGCGGTGCCGCCCCCCTCCACCCCCCAGGACTTTACCGGTCGCGTCGCCATCGTCACCGGCGCCGCGCGCGGGCTTGGTCGCGCCGCGGCGGCGCGGTTGCACGAACGTGGCGCATCGGTGGCGATCAACGTTCGAGACCAGGCGCGTGCGGAGGAGGTAGCCCGATCGTTAGGCGACCGCGCGCTTGCCGTGCCCGGTGATCTCGCCGCGCCGGGCGCTCCGGAGGAGATCGTCACCCGGACGCTCGAGCAATTCGGCCGCGTGGACATCATCGTCAACAACGCGGCCCTCGCCCTCCCGACGCGTTTCGACGACCTCTCGGCCGAGGAATGGCGGCTCGCGCTCGAGGTGAACATGACCGCACCGTTCCTCATGATCAAAGCGGCATTGCCCGCGATGAAACGGCAGCAGTACGGCCGGATCGTGAACATCTCGTCGACGGCCGGACGCCAGGTCAGCACGTTAGGCGGCGCACATTACACCGCGTCCAAGACCGGGCTGCTCGGGCTCACACGAGCGGCCGCGAAGGAGCTCGGCAAGTTCGGCATCACCGTCAACGCCGTCTGCCCCGGAATGATCGACACCGAGCTCACGCGCGAGAACGCGACGCCTGAGCTGCTCGACCAGCTGGCCGCCGCCTACCCGGTGCCTCGACTCGGCACCGCCCTCGAGGTCGCGGATCTCATCTGCTTCGCCGCATCGGAGGCCGCCGGCTACATCACCGGCGCGTCGCTCGATATCAATGGCGGCGACCTCATGATGTAACGGCCACATGAACGAAAGCATCCGTGTTCTCGTTGCCCTGGTCGCGGCACTCGTCCTCGGTGCCGCTATCGCGGCGTCAGGGAATCCTAGGCTGCTTCAGGCAGCCGATCTTCTCACGCCGATCGGGACACTCTGGGTCAACGCGATCCGGATGACGGTCATCCCGCTCATCGTGTCGCTGCTCATAACGGGAATCACGTCGGCGCGCGACGGCAAGACCATCGGCCGCATTGGGGGTCGCGCGGTTCTCGTGTTTGGTCTGCTGCTGGTCGGGACGGCGCTCGTCGTGGTGCCGATCCTCCCCGCTGTGTTCGCGTTGCTGCCTCGCGGCCAGGGCGGGCCGCCCCCGCTGCCACAAGGTGCCGCCGAGGCGGCGGGTCAGATCGTTGCGAGCGGCCCGGGCCAGAGCCTTGGCTCATGGATCGTTTCGCTCGTGCCGGCGAACCCGATCGCGGCCGCCGCAAGCGGAGCCATCGTCCCACTCATCGTCTTCACCTTGGCTCTAGGACTCGCGATCGCCTATTCGCCCGCGAAGAGTCGAACGACGCTCGTCGGGTTCTTCACTGCGTTGGGCGACGCGCTGCTCGTGCTGGTGCGCTGGGTGATCGCCGCAGCGCCCATCGGCGTATTCGCGTTGGTATTGCCGCTTGCCGCGCACCTGGGCGCCGGGCTCGCTGGCTCCGTCGGCTTCTACATCGCCCTCTACGCCGGCACGAGCCTTCTGATCTCGGCGCTGCTGTATCTGGTCGTTGCCCTGGTCGCGCGCGTCCCGATGGCTCGATTCGCCCGTGCCGTGCTTCCCTCGCAGCTCATCGCGGCCAGCTCCAGCTCCTCGATGGCGTCCCTACCCGCACTCGTGGAAGGCGCGAAAACGTTGGGCCTGACGAGCCGAGTGAGTGGGTTTGTGCTGCCGCTCGCGGTATCGACGTTCAGGATCGCGGCGCCGGTCTCGTGGACGGTCGGTGCGCTGTTCGTCGCGTGGTTCTACGGGATCGACCTTGGGGCCCGGGAGCTCGCGACGATCGCCGTCGCGTCGATCTTCCTTCCGTTCATCGGGCCGGGCGTTCCCCGCGGCGCCTTCCTCATGCTCGCGCCGCTGTTCGTCGCGATCGGGCTTCCGCCTGAGGGGATCGGGATCCTGATCGCGGTCGACGCGATCCCCGACGTGTTCAGCACGGTGCTCAACGTCACCGGGGACCTCGCCGCCGCGACGATCATTCAGCGCGGCGAGTCGCCGGAGTCTGACGTCGGGCCCTCCAGCGTGGGACCGCCCGACCTCGAAACCGCGGCGTAGCGATGGAGGTGCTCGCGTTGATCGTTCGCTTCAGTACGATCCGCTGAAGCCCCAGCGCACCTCGCGCCGTGCGCGATGATGCCACGTCATCCATTCGACAGACGCGACTCCGCCCGGAACGCGCACCGCAGCGTACGGACCAGCCGATGCCCGCGCGTCGCGCGCCTCGGCCAGATCCGCGATTGTCGCCAGCCCCACCTTCGCGCGGGGCGTGACACGCACCGCCAACGTCAGAGAGTTTACCGCTGCCTGTGCGACGGCGTCGCTGCTGCCTAACGGCTGATATGCCGTGACGGTGGCGTTCGCCGCCACCACGCCGAGCCTCGCCGACGGCAACATGTACAGCCGCAGCGATCGTCCTTCTGAACTTTCGGCCCCGGCCACGAAGGTCGAGAGACCCACGCTCCCGTGTGACCGCGACATGCGGCCGACACCCAGCACGGTGGTCGTGACGTCGGTCCGGGTATTCCGGAGTAGACCGCCGAGCACCATGACGGGACCCAGGCGCTGCGCGCCGTAGATCGACCGAGTGCCGTCTTCGACGTAGCGCGCAACGACGAAGCCGGTGACGCGCCTCGTGGTAGAGTCGCGTTGCGTGCCCTGCCCCAGTAACGCCCCACCGTTCCAGCCGAGCGCCGTGATGGCGACAGCCGCCAAATGCCGTGCTCTCACGGTTGTCTCCTCGAACCTTTCCGCATGCGATGACTGCTGTTGTGACGGGATGAGCGCGGCGAGCGGACTGAAGCTCGGAGTCGCGCAGGAGCGATCCTGGTGGTACTGCGCACTTCGGCGCCCGCACCGGACACCGGGATCGCGATGTCCACCGGAAAAGGCGTAGAAAGCAGGAACGGCGAGCCACAAACCGGCAAGGTCGGCGTAATGGTGCATCCCACCGGTTGCCGGCACCGTCACATCGATTCCTGTGAGAAACCCCGACAGCGCCATCCGGGCCCGTGCCGCGCGCCCCCGCCGACGGGGCAGTAACGTATAGCCTAACGGCTTCCGGCAGCCATCATTCGGGCGGGTCCACACGTGGTGGAAAACACACCAACCCGTCCGTCTCATCCAACAGAGTACCTCGACCACGTTCACCGTTGCCCAGTCGAGAACAGAGGACGTGCTACCTGGCCCTCACCAATCCGTTATGACGCGCCACCCGTCGCCCCGTCGTCCGAAGGTTGCGCAGCCGGCACTCGCACCGACTGCGAGCCCGATTCCGAAGCCGACGCGTACGCTCACGATCCTGGCGCAGGATCCGACGCTCGTCGTCGACAATCGCATGCTCACGGCGGCTGTCACGATACCTAACGAGCAACTGAGCGCCGGGCCAAGAGGCTATCGCGTTCAGGTGGTCGACTATGACGCGTCGAGCAACCGGTGGTTCGCTCCACCCGATGCCTCCTCGTTTGGGACCATCGAGGAGCCACGAGATCCCTACGCGCAAACGGCCCCCCAACGGCAGAACGACTGGTTGTTGGACGATCCGGGGTTCCACGCGCAGAACGTCTATGCGATCACCATGCGCACGCTGGCTCATTTCGAGCGCGCGCTCGGTCGACGCGTGAGCTGGAGCTTCGGCGGTCACCAGATCAAGGTGGCGCCACACGCGTTCGCCGAGGCGAATGCGTTCTACTCGCCGCCTGACGAAGCGATGCTGTTTGGCTACTTTGACGACGGCAAAGGCCGGCGGATCTTCAATTGTCTGTCACACGACATTGTCGCGCACGAGACCACGCACGCGCTTCTCGACGGCTTGCGTCCGCGCTACATGGAACCATCGAGTCCCGACCAGGCGGCGTTCCACGAGGGATTCTCCGATGTGGTGGCATTGCTTTCGGTCTTTTCGGTTCACGAGGTCGTGGAGTACGCGGTATCGCGCGTGACCGGACGCCGTGCAGCACGCACCGTCGACGTCGCGCGCCTGACGATCAGTGGGTTACGGGACAGCGTGCTGCTCGGACTCGGTGAACAGTTCGGCGAAGGGTTGTCGGGCGTCCGTGGAGCCGCGCTCCGTCGGTCCGTGAAGCTCAAGCCATCCAGGTTGCTGCGGCATCGGCGCGAGTACTTCGAAGAGCATACGCGCGGCGAGTTGCTCGTAGCCGCCATGTTGCAGGCGTTCCTGTCCGCGTACCAGAATCGCCTCAAGACACTCGGGCTGACTGCGGACGGACGGCTTCCGGCAGAGCGCGTTGCCGAAGAAGGCGCTGACATCGCCGATCGACTTCTGACGATGGCGATTCGCGCGCTGGACTACACACCGCCGACGGACATCACGTTCGACGACTTCATCAGCGCGCTTCTCACGTCGGATCTGGAGATACACCCCGACGACGCACGCTATCGGCTTCGCGCGCACGTCGCGCGCGGATTCGAAGCATTCGGCTTTCTTCCCGCGTCGAGTTTCGGCGGAGAGCTCGGCCGGTGGGAACCTCCACCGGACGGTCTCAACTACTCGTTCGTTCATCGCGAGACGCTTCAGCGCGATCGTGACGAGATCTTCCGGTTCATCTGGGACAATCGAGCTGCCCTCAAGTTGTGCGATGAGGCCTATACCGAAGTCGGCTCGGTTCGACCGTGCCTGCGCGTCGATCTCGACGGTTTCACGCTTCGGGAAACAGTCGCTGACTATGTGCAGATTCTGACGCTTCGCGCGGACGAGATCGAGGCACTGCCCATTCCGAACACGACCAAGCGCATTCGACGCCCCCCAGGACTCGATGACTGGCAGATGGTTCGAATCCTCGGCGGCGGGGCGTTGGTCTTCGACGAGTTCGGTCATCTCAAGTATCACGTGAGGAACGCAGTGCTGAACCCCGATCGGCAGTCCGCGCGGCTCGCGCATCTGGCCGAATCCGGGTTCTTCGACCGCGGTCAACCGGCCGCGCGCGGTTTCAGCGCCCTGCACATGCGGGGCTCCGGCCCGTCGCTTCGCGCATTCACACGGGAGAAACGGCCATGGCGGTAAAGCCGGAACGTCTCACGTTACGTTGTTACGGCGTGGGGTTCGGGGACTGCTTCCTGCTGACCTTTCATTACACGGGCAGCACGGGGGATCGGCACGTCCTCATCGATTTCGGGTCGACACAGCGGCCGCCTAACGCCAAGGCGGGCCTGATGAAGATGATCGCGAAGGACATTGCCAGTGTGGTCGGGACGCAGCTTCACGTGCTCGTCGCGACCCACCGCCACGCGGACCACATCAACGGCTTCGCGACGAACCCGTCAGGCACTGGCACTGGCGACATCATCGCAAAGCTCAACCCCGCGCTGGTCGTGCAGCCCTGGACGGAGAAGCCGGACGCCCCCGCGGACTTCATCGGAACGGGGCGATCCATGAAGGGCGCGGACGCCGCGCTCCGGCTGACCCTGACGCGCATGACTGCCGTTGCCGCAGCCGTCGCGCGGCAGGCGCGCCACCTGCCGGCGGCCGCTCGGAGCGAGATTCAGTTCATCGCCGAGGACGGTGTGGCGAACTTGTCCGCGGTGAAGAATCTCGCGAGGATGGGCCAGAAGACGAAGGCAGCGTACGTGCGGTACGGGTCGAAGATCTCCGCATTCAAGACGCTCTTGCCCGGTGTGAAGGTGTCCGTTTTGGGCCCGCCGACCATCCGACAGAAGTCGGACGTGCTCGACCAGAATCCGGTCAACCCCACGGAGTACTGGCATTTCGCGAACTTCTGGGCGCTCCGCGCGGCGCCGAACAACCTGGCGCCGAACATCGACTTGTTCCCGCGTGCCCGGTCGCTTCGAGCGCTGGACCAGATGCCCGCCGAAGCCCGCTGGTTCGTTCGCCGCCTGCGGGCCGTGCGCGCGGACCAGCTGCTTGGCCTCGTGCGAAGTATGGACGGTGCACTGAACAACACGAGCGTGATTCTGTTGTTCGAAGCCGGCGGGAAGAAGCTCGTATTCCCGGGGGACGCGCAGTGGGAGAACTGGGAGCTTGCGCTGAAGAAGAATGCGGCGCTCTTGAAGAACGTGGATGTGTACAAGGTCGGCCATCACGGGAGCCTCAACGCGACGCCGAAAACGCTGTGGAACGCGTTC